>Ga0307981_1004048_pt1 | contig 10568 bp, 10 predicted proteins | sample OrgLakmetagen987_FD_201849 | JGI IMG/M metagenome (GOLD analysis project Ga0307981, IMG submission 201849) | Saline water microbial communities from Organic Lake, Antarctica - #987 | ecosystem: Environmental > Aquatic > Non-marine Saline and Alkaline > Saline | place: Antarctica: Organic Lake... | reverse complement strand
ATGCTTCACATCTTTGAGGCAGCAGCTGCATCTGGGTTCAAGAGTTATTCTAGAAGGGTAGCCATATGGGCAGCCTTGTTGCCGCTGACCTCGAGTAAAAGCCTCTTGCAGCCTTCCTTGGATTCTTTGACCGTGAGAAAAGCCAAATCTTCGGCCTGCCCCATTTCGGCAGCGTCTTTGTCCACAGTATGAACCGCAGAACGCTTACCGGTCGGAGAGTTGGAGTTCTCGTCCTGAAGGATCGGCATGGTCAAAGAAAATAACAACAGTAATAAAGTCTTTGGAGGGGGACAGCCCACCTTCATTTGAATTTGGAAAAAGGATGCGGATACCTGCTTCTGTATCTTTGTAGAACCTAATTTCATGGCATGCGATATTGGTCAAGGACGGCTCCTTCGTCGCTATTGCGCTATATAAATATAGCTATTCATCAGCAGGTCGCTTCATTCGAATCATGGATTTGAGCGTGGAGGTTGGAAATTCTGTCCCCGCCACACCATCCAGCACTCGATACGTTTTTTGAATCTCCAGTCCCTCCACCACACGATTGCCCGCATCATCAAACGCCCGCCGATAGCGCCGCTGGACGCGGGCGGCTCGTTGAAAGAGCTGTCCTTCTTTCAAAAGGTACAATTCATTGTAGCCAAAGCCATTGTCCGTGGGTGGTTCGACCGTTCGCTGGACAACGGCATTCTCTACCTTGTCGGTCGTCAAGACGTTTGGCTTGGCAACGCTCCATTCGACCAACTTTTCGTCGAGACGCCGTTGCTGGCGTTCGTACCCTCGATCCAAAACCATAAAAGCAGTATTGTCGAGGTCGTCTTGTTGACTGGGTACTGGCAGTAGGTATCGGGTGGGAAAGGTTTCCGTCTTTTTAAAATCCCCCGATCCACCCAGCGCCCTCCAGGCCGTTTCGGCCTGAAAGACATCACCCTCGACACTTGTTACCACGCGCTGTACCGTCCAAGGGCCTTGCATGGATGCGGGGTACAGAGCATCGGCAGAAGCGGGTGTGCTTGTCAAGACATCCACGCCTCCCACGCCCACATCGATGGTGCGTGCCTGTGCGGGTTGTAGGAATAATAGGGTAGGAGCTGTCGCTGAAACCGACAAGGAAAGGAAAAAGAGGCGTCGACTTGAGGCAACGTGTGGAAAAGGCAGCGCTCGACGCGTATGCGAGATTTCGAGTGCATCGGCGAAGTGAGGAGTCATCGAACGGGTAATCATCATCAGTAGCATCAGAGAGGAAAAGGATGCGACCCTTCTCTCTACAGTAAGACGCATGCTCGACTTTAGACTCTGCGCTGTGACAGACTAGTAGCTAGAGTAACTTTATAAGGTATGATCGGATGTATGTGTATGTGTGATGAGCCGCGGCCGATGCATCATGGATCATGGTTGGCTCATTGGCGGATGCCGGACCAATTATTTTGGATCTTTCCCGAAGTAACACGCAATTAACGGATGCGACATTGACTAGACTTAATTTTCTAATTTTGGCGGGAAAGTAAAGCTCGCGTTTTTTTTTTTCTTTTTTTTTCGTATCTCCACGTTGCGATACTTGCTCAGCCAAGCGGACTATGGCGGCCAGACTATTAGGATGGCGCCCAAAAAGGTGCCTATGTGACGGGCATGTGCACCGGACGCCTGCAACAGGATTCGGGAAAGTTTCACAATCACTGTCACGAGTGCCCGGGTTTTGTCAAATGCATTGGCGACTACCGGGAGGCGCATTGTGGTGAATGCGGCAAGCCCTTTTTCCAGGGTAAATCCGGCTTTGCCTGCCCCTGCAGGGAGCGTGGAGGAGGTCGTGGGGGATTCGGTGGCGGAGTTTTTGATACTTTTGAAGGTGGGAATGAGGGTGACTATTGAGTATTGGGAGAACACTGGGTTTGTATTCCAGTGTGCCACAATGGCGTAAGTATTACGACACTTTGCATCGAACGCGACGACGAAACAGGCAGTAGCGATCTAAGATGCTGTGGAATCGATCATTAAAACTAGTATATTAACGTCAAAGCTGTAAAGAGGTTTCGTTTTTGCATGAAATGGAGTGTTGCCCCCATGACTTTCCATAGGGGCATGTCTTCCCGTGGTCCATCGCCATCCAACAACCCTGACAGCACCACCATGTGACTTGGCAGGTATAACAACGAACCGCTTTGCTTCCTTCGCATGTTTGCCGACAGTGTGCATATCTCAAAAGTCGCTCGTAGGGATTTACCGCCAAGCAGTGGCGAATCTGGTTTTATACATGTCAAACAGTACAATGAGCAGGCCGCAGGAGTACATTTTACGTCTCGTCATGTAAAGGGCCGCCGAAAATCACGAAGATCCCTATTCTGGATCATTCCTCTTGTCTGTTCCACGACTTCTTGCGGAGCCATCTACTGTAGTATCTAGCTAATCTTAATCATCCGAACAACAGAAGGCCATCCGGTAAAGTTTGGATAAGCGGAAGGACAGCAAAAAAAACATGTGTGCACGAGCTCCTCCAATGAAAACGCGTAGGACTTTAAACGCATTACACATAGCCATCATCTACAGTAGCATCTAGCTAGTCTCAATCCGAACAACAAAAGGCCATCCGATAAAGAGCGGATAAACGGAAGGACAGTAAAAAGAGCATGTGTGAACGAGCTCCTCCAATGAAAACGCGTAGTACTTTAAACGCATTACAAAAACGCACTGTAGCCATCATCTAGCATCTAGCATCTACAGTAGCTAGTCTCAATCCGAGCAGCAAAAGGCCATCCGATAAAGAGCGGATAAACGGAAGGACAGCAAAAAAAGAATATGTGTGAACAAGCTCCTCCGACGAAAACGCGTAGGGCTACCGTAGCTACAGTACAGAAGTCTTAATCCGAACCATGTTTCAGTAGGCCATACAAACAATGACCGCATCATCTTCCATTTCCCATTCTCTGTCTCACAAAATCGAAATCGAACAAACTCAAAACCAAAGAAACTATCAAAGAATAGACTATGAAGTTCTCGCTCGTACTCGTCGCCTTTCTCTTCTCTACTGGGTTCGCTACCGGCCGTAAAAACAAGAATTTTGGCGGAAAGAAGGGCAAGACAACTAGTACTGCACCGACAACGACTGAACCGACAACGACTGAACCGACAACGGCTGAACCGACAACGGCTGAACCGGCAACGGCTGAACCGACAACGAATGGTATCGAAGTGCTTGATAGTGGCGAACAGGCCGACATTCTCTTCATGCGGGAAGAAGAGAAGTTGGCTCGTGATGTCTACTTGACACTCTTTGGCACATATAACCACCGGGTCTTTTCCAACATTGCCAAGGCTGAGCAGAAGCATATGAATGCAATTGAGACTTTGATCAACACGTACAACCTGGATGACCCAGTTGTCAGCGACAAGGTTGGTGTTTTCACTGACAGGACACTGCAGGGGCTTTACATTGACCTGGTCACGGAAGGAAGTAAGTCCTTGCTGGATGCCCTTATGGTCGGCGCTCTCATCGAGGAAATCGACATTAAGGACCTGGAGGAGGCGATCGTCGACAGCGACCAGAGCGATATAGACCTTGTATACGATAATTTGTTGGAAGGTTCGTACAATCACTTGCGCGCCTTCGTCAGAAGCATCGAGAGGCAGGGCGCGCAATACACCGCGCAGCTTCTCACTCAGGAAGAGGTTGACGAGATCCTCAACAACTAGTTCACTGCATTGATCCTGAAAAGGTAGTGGATAGCACATAGCACCATCCGCCTATCATCCGCCTATCATACATATTCGTCTAATACAGTAATAAAAGCTTGAATCTCCTTTTAATCTTTTCGCTTGTTATCGCCGAAAGAAAGAGATGAGGCGTCACCGACACTATTAAAGAATCTATTACTCTCTCTACTGGGTACCCAGAGTCAAAGCACCACTTAATGTCACTAAAACGTTAATCTAATACGAACATGGTACATCTACTACTCGATATCGAAACCAGTCGATACCATCGTCACTGCGAGTTTCAGCTTTTCGCGAAGCTCGTCCTTTGATTCATACTTCGGAAGGTCGATTCGATTGAAGCAGGTATGGGCGCGAGGATACAGACAAAAATCAACCGAGATACCATGGATAGTAAAGTGTCGAACATTGCCGTCGTTTCCTTGCAGGACACCAAACCCTCTCGACGGAACACCCGACGTACCCGTTACAAACTGTAGCAATCGTGCCCGCATCTCCTGATCGAACTCCTCCACCACTTCCCAGAACCATTCACAAGCCGGATGGCTTATACCAGTGTGTTCGTAATCTCCTGAATACTCGGTGTTATCTTTCCAATCTTGCATGTTAATGTTTGGAAGGCCGCACATGAGCAACTCCAGCTCTTGAAAGTCGAAAATGGTCAGCAAAGGCTCGGGAATCACGTCGTAAAAGCCAAGCAATAACTCGCTCAACTGTGGTTTTACATGCTCCAGCATGCGGTGCCGCATGCATGCCTCCAGGTACTCGGGGAAGTTGTCGTTAGTGACCTCGACATCACTTCCGTTTTCAATCAGGTCAATATCTTCCTTGGCGCCCATGACTTCTTGCGTAATCGAAAAATCGAGGCACATCATTGATAGATCCTCTCCCATGTCAGCCAAGTCCTTTAACTTTTTCAAGTTGCCATAATATTCCTCGTCAATGTACTCAATATCCTTGAACTGAATCGGCCAGCCCAACATGTGTTTGTAAATGTATTGCACTGTGTGCCCGGCTACCAGTTGCCGATCGAAAAGAGCCTTACCCATTACTCGACCGAGGAATCGATAGTAGACCAAGTAATCATCACATACATACTCTGCGTGAAAGAGAGCAAGTAAAGAGCGACCATTGTTAGGGACATGATCAACAGCAGAAGCAGCATCAAGACACCCCGTGTCATTCCGAACGAAACGAGTCAGCCACTTACTGGATGCCGGATTGATCGCCATGCACATTTGATTAGACTCCGAGCTCTGCCACAGTCCCATATCCGGATCAAAAATTTCGGATGTTACAAGTTGGAACCATTCACGTGCTAGACCACCCGCGTCAATGCCTACTTCACCAATAAACTCAAAGCGCCACAACTTGCGCAAATCCTTGCGCGACAAGGACATGACGGCATCAACTGAATCTTCCAAGAGAAACTCTCGTCGCACATTCATGCGCATATGACCTTCGTTCCACTCGACACAAAAGGCGGCGCACTTTTCTTGAAACCAGGCACACTTGTCTTCAAAGCTCTTGACTTGCGCTTCTGCAAGTTCCGAGTAAGTCACCAAATCTTCGTCGTCCGGACCCTTGATGCGACTATCGCAAAACACATCTTCAGCCGGTACCAGCGTTAGTACACCGTCTCGTACCCGCGAATCATTGCCCGCTCGGAACTCGAGTTTGCGCACGTAGGCAGACTTTTCGGCATTGAAGCGCGTATTGGTATCCACGTCACCATTGTCGTCCATACGGACCCACTGGAATTTCATGTCGGATACGCGAATCGTTCGGGTCCAGCCATCCTTGTCGTACGACAGTTTGATCGCGGCTGCTTCGCTCTGGGGTTCGTGCTTTTGCGTGAGTGCCAAGGGTAATTTGAACCGAATGCGTTGACCAGGACCAGCGTTGGCGGGGCAAGTCACCAAGACGCGAACACCACCGGCCAGCAAGGCAAAGGGAGAGCCGGGATTAACTCCGGCGGGCACTAAGACTTCAAAGAGTTGAGTTTGATCATCATTGGGTGGTGCCTTTGGTCTGGGCTGCCCCATGGGACCTTGCGGTCCCTCTGTCACGTCGGTCGGTGGTGGGGGCGGAACGATGCGAACCTTGACTCCAGGTCCAGCGTTGGTGGGACATGTCACCATGAGTTGCTGGCCTTGAATTGTCACGGGAAACTGCTGGCCCGACAAGACTCCATCGGGAATGGTAATCATGTACGCTTGTGGCCCGATACCATTGTTGTCCACCTTTTGCACATTGGAAGAATCTGGAGGCATATTATTATCCGACGCGTCGGAAGGAACGGTAATCTGCAAGGATTGCCCTGCTTTGATGTTCGGAGGACACTTGACTCGCACGATACGGTTACCCGCATACACTTGAAACTCTTGTCCAGGCTCTACATTGTCCGGGACGGTAACGCGGAATACAGTGGTGCTTCCATTGACGGCCGATGCTCCTGGACCACCAGCACCACCATTCGAAGCAGCCGACAGAAGACCTCTGTCCTCAGACTTTTGTCGGGTATGCTTCTTTTTGGCTTTCCCCTTGCCCTTGGGAGTTTCGCCGTCGCTCGACCCCTTGCGAAAAAAGTTCATTCTTGGAGGTATTCTTTCGAAACCGAAACAATTCGTGTGCCTTATTTACAAGGTTCTTGCGTGACGGCCTTTCCGCGTGCTCCCTCACCAATACTTCGTCCCGTAATAGTGTAACTAGTCTTACTATAGGTTGTTGGTCCAAGGGTAACGGCCACCACCGCATCAGTTCTTACAGGGGAGTAAACGGAGGGCTCTAGGCTGTTGAGGTGAGCGTTGAATCGTTGAAGTGAATGGAAAATGGTTCTGGTACCGGTACGGTACATACAGTAGGTACGGATCATACGCAGAAAGCAAATCTGCTGCGCAGCATCGCAGGAACTGGGAACTGGTCATTCTGAGATGACTTGCGACATCTCAGAATGACCACAAGCGCGGTGTAAAAAGGTAAAAGTACAGTACCGTCGACGTCGACAATGGACCATGGCGCTCCCTTATCTGGACCTGCCGTTCGCTCCGTAAAGAGAACCCGGAAGCGATGACTGGATCTTTTTCTTTGACACATTTTTCATTTTTCTCACCAGCACATCGTTCATATTCTCACTACAAATATCAACTTCAGTTGTCTACAAGAAGGTATAAGTAGAACAAGAGTGATAGAGCATTACCATGGTGTCGTTCTTTTCACGCTTTCGCACCAGCTTCTGGTTCTCTACCTCGTGGGCTCTGTTGAGCCGTGTTTCTTCGCTATCGACCGAAAGTCCTGCTACGATAGCCACTCGCGCGCGCTTTCTCTCGTCGTCCGCCACCACCTTCCTCGCGACGGTCGCCATTCTTAGTTCCGATCCACAGGAGAGTTCCGCCGCCACGATGGGAACGAAAACCAACAAGTTCAATAAGAATCCAAGATATATCGACAAGGAGCTGGAAATGAAGTATGGCGAGGGTCCAGGTAAGGATATCAAGACGGTATAGATGTATTCGGTCGACTTGCAGAGTACAGCTTATAGTTGGTCTGACGCAAAATCAATCTCACCAAAGAATTATCCATCGCTTGCGTACAGACGGCAGTCCCCGTACGCGTGGACTCCTGGTTCGTCGCTTTACAGGTGACTCGACGCCCTTTGAATTCCCTGTCAAGCCCGTTTCCCTGGTGCAAGAGTGGCCGGCGGATCCTCCCTTCAAGCCCGAAGACTTTTTTCGGGCCGACCAAAATGACGACAAGTGGTTTTATTCGGTTCCCAAGTTGGTCTATCACATTGATGAACCTGCGGTAGCTTCCTTGACACAGTATTACCGCAACAATATCAAGCGAGGCAGTGATGTTCTCGACATTTGTTCGTCGTGGATTTCACACTACCCCCTTGAATTCCCCGACACCATGGGCAAGATTTGCGCAACGGGCATTAACACGCTCGAGTTGCAGTTCAACGATCAATTGACGGGGGGATACAAACAGGCTGACTTGAACGTGGAGACTGTATTGCCGTATCCGGACAATTCGTTTGACGTAGTGACTTGTGTTGTGTCGATTGACTACATAATTGATCCGATTGCCGTCTTGAAAGGAGCGCATCGCGTCCTGCGCACAGGTGGCAAGATCATTATCAGTCAATCAAATCGTTGTTTTCCAACCAAGGCAATCGCCATGTGGCTGAAAATGAACGATCGGCAACACTTGGAGTTGATCAATGGGTACTTTCAGTATGCGGGCGGCTTTGAACCGAGAACTGCCCATGATATCACTGCTACGCTCCCAAACAACGGCTACAGGGACCCGATGTTTATCATCGAAGCAGTCAAGGCTTGAACACGAGAGTATGGATAGATGAAGCGTTGACACATAAAATATAGATCGTTATTAACGTGTACACCCGTCTATGGGTTGTTGCGAAGTGTGGACATATTGACTTCTGCACTCTCCCACTTTCGCGCTTTTGGTTTCGACCTACGTTTCTGGATGCACCCGTGTACACTTCTCTTTCGACCATGTCTACGAATGTCATATGTCTCGTGGAAACATTTGGCGGTGGCGTTGGCGCAGAAATCTCTCTCTCGTATATTCCCGAGACATCCACATTGCCCGGTCGATACATTAAAGTCGGACCGCCCAGCCAAAGCATTCTTTCCAAAGCTGCTTCGATGTGTGATGGATATCTTCGCCAATCCGGGCGACCTCGACCTCCCGCATCGTATTCCCAGACAATGTGGTCGTCTCTGTCATATTCGTGATAATCGTCGACAACATCGTCAAATCACGGAAATAAAGCCATCTTCAAACCCAAAGGGTTCGCTAGGTGGGTCGGGCATCTTTCCACTGAGCAGACCTGCACCTTTGGCCAGCTTACTACAACACTTTTTGTGCGACGGCCAGCACTTTTGCTGGCACTCCTTGTTGCAAAAGTACGCAAGGCCGCACTTGCCACAAAGCTTGAGTGCTGGGTTACTCTCACCACAGGAGGCACAGGAAAGAGTGGTAAAGGATCGAATAGTCCTATCGAGTGGATAACGAACCCTTAAGGACGGCGACGGATCATATGCCTTTTGACGCTCGTCAAAATACACCGGACTCGCGCGTCTCAAATCAGCACCCGCCTTGGCTAGGACTCCAGCAGTTTCGACATGCGCTTTCTCAATCGCGGCATAGCATGGAGTCCTTCCGACTTTGTTCACTGCGTCAAGAATATGCTTGCCTTGTGCTTTGGCTGCCTCAACAATCTTGATAGCGCATTCATAATTACCGTTCTGTGACGCGATCCTCCAGATGGGCTGGGAAACGGAGTTGCAACGGGGGGTTTGCACAATGTTGGCACCTCGTTTGATGTAAAAGGACACCAAATTGGGTCTACCCTCTTGCGCTGCAACCCACAACAGCAATGTACCGGGTCCACTATCAGGAGTATTGATCCCTGCTCAATTATCTAGTAGAATCTTGGCCATTTCGATTGTCTCGTCAGAGTCCGGACGAAAGGCGAGGGTAATCAGTGGCGTGGGAGCCAGCCTTTTGGTCCGTTCAATCCACGTAGTCGGTAGCCTGAGCCATTGCTCCAAGGACCATTCACAGTGAATCAGGATCACCCTGGCACACGGCCATCCTCAAGGGAGTTTTAAACGGCATATCCATTTCGAGAACGTCTCAGACTATACGCTGCTTCTCGCTTCTCACCATTGTCATTCGGATTCCGCCGGCATCAATAAAATGGAAAACGGACATCTCAATGTTGATTCTAGGAGAATCTGATCACGCCTCGAACCTTCAATTCTCGGCTGTAGTGTGTCAGGACCCTCGCTAGTCTACCTATAAGAAGAGTCAATCAAACTGTTCTTACGATGGGATTAATCAAAAAGAATGAACAGTCACTGGTGCCCATTTGAGGCCCTTTTAAGAATTGACGCATACGTGGGAGCAGAGGCAACCTCCATCTGTTCGGACACTTTTTTCTTGGCTGGCAACGCGAACGTCTGTCCGCTACCTCCAGATCGAACTTTCTCCAATATCGGATTCTCAACACGCTCCTCGGATGGAGGTAGCGGAGATTTTGTGAGCGTATTCACATGGCAATGACCGAGAAGAACGGACCGGAATATCCGAAACAAACTGCCTTGAAGAGGTTTTGTAAAGAAATCGGCAAGCATTTCGTCCGTGGGACAGTAGAAGACGGAAATGCCCTCGGACTCGAAACGGTCCTGCATAAAAAAATAACGAATGTCGATGTGGCGAGACTTCTGCCCGCAGGATGCTCGACCATTCTTCTCAAGTCGGATAGCGCTCTGGTTATCTTGGTAAAAAATGTTTTCGGTAAGCTTGTACCCTTGTTCGGCCAAAAACATCCTGGCCCAGATAGTGTTAGGTAGATAATCACTTGAACCGACAACTTTGGCTTCAGTAGAACTCTTTGTATTGAGTTTCTGCTTTGTAGACTTGCACATGATCGCTCCACGACTCAAAGAGGTTGCACCACCGGTGTGACTTTTCATGTCATCGTGCACAGCATAGGCTGCGTCAACCCACAAGTTCGATTCGGCGAGACTGTCAGCTCCGAGAATGAGAGGCATGTCCGAAGTACCGTTGAAATATTGGAGGAGTCTGATCAGCTTTTTCCAATCCTGCTCCGTACTGCACGAGACTCTGGTGCAGAGGAAAGCAATAGCCAATTGAGCGTCGGTACGAGCTCTCTTGGAAATGTAAAGTAATTTTGCGAGAATGCTGTGAAAATGTTTGCCTTGTCACGGTCATTTTACCAAATTTGGCTTCAATCTTTTCGATAATGTTGGTTACTACCGTGTCATCCACATGAGAGATCTTGTTGTCGTCGACATACCAGG
>Ga0307981_1004047_pt1 | contig 10572 bp, 11 predicted proteins | sample OrgLakmetagen987_FD_201849 | JGI IMG/M metagenome (GOLD analysis project Ga0307981, IMG submission 201849) | Saline water microbial communities from Organic Lake, Antarctica - #987 | ecosystem: Environmental > Aquatic > Non-marine Saline and Alkaline > Saline | place: Antarctica: Organic Lake... | reverse complement strand
AAAAACAATTAATTTAGATAAAGCTTTGGTTCAACCAGGTTCAACATCTTAAAAACCCCAAACCCAAAATTCTATCATTGGTCGTCATTAGTCATGATACTATCCAAAACACAAACCATAACAACAGATGTCACGCAGCATTACCGAAAGTGCCGCTACACTGAACACTGAACACTGAAACCTCGCATTACTTTTATATCAGGAATGGACCTAGATGGGTGATTTGTTAACGCGCCTCTCTAGTCATCGATTCCGTCATTCAAAAAGTAGCACTCTCATATATTTTATTCAGCGAGTATGTGAGCAGACCAGCGCCAACACTAAAATAAACGATGTCATATTCTTCTTGTAAATATTCGATATATTCAGGCATCACCTCATAAGTTCTTGACTCTTCTACGTCTGATCTTGGAGCTCTCTCAATTTTGACCTGAGCTTGTCTACGCTTGGTCCATGGTAATCGTCCGACATTTCCTTCTGAAGAAAAGATAAAATTTCTTCGCCGCCGCTGGTCTCGTCTACCGTCCTACAGCAAAGGTACATAATTGATTGACAATTCAGCGTAAATTTTATGTTGAAACATTCCGAAAGAATGACATCTAAGGATAACCTTTATACAGTCTAACAGTACTTACATCATAGGTTCTCCTCTACCACGGGATGTCCGTTCCCACTCTACCTTGGTCCCTGGGAAAATTTTGTGGATGACTTCAATGCACATATCTCTACACTCTGGGCCATGCGGGGATCACGCGCCTGTATAATACACCTGGATAAATGAAAGGGATCGGATCGAATAAGATCGAGGTGATATACACTACATACATTCTTGGTTCGTCGTACTATGTACTAATAATGATAGAAGCTGTGACACCTGTAGTAGTAGTAGCACTACCATTCTTGTTCAAAACTTACCTTAAATGAAAACTGAGTGTCCGCGGACGTTGCCTTGATTTTTCCAGAAGGAGAACAGTCGGATGACCAACGAGTTTTAAAACCAGATGCCATTTGTGGATGTGATGATGTTGTGTGATGTGTGATACTTGCAGTATTATGTGATGAGGGACCTTTTGTGATACTAATGATGATGATGATGACACACGCGTATCGTCTATCGTGTCTAATTTGACAATCAACTTGTTACACTACTTAACGGCTACACCGATAGGGACAGACGTTCACTTGATAATTACTCCGATATCGTGAAGAAAGGAAGTGCTAGCCACTATCGTCTATCGTAGACCATTAAGGATCGCCTTACTGGTTTTGTGGCTGCTACCACCGTATTAGTACACAATAGAAGGGTGAAAGAACACTCTTTGTATGGAGTTTGTTGTCTGTACCTTCAGATACATGTATGTTCGTATTCGCAGCAGTTCTTTAAGTTTCTGCTTGCCTTCTTGTCGTGAGCTGTATCATGTTGCTATGATGGTCCATCCAATTGAACACTATTATTATGTAATAAACAAGTGAAATATTTAGATAACAAAGTATGCAAACATATGCTTTGCACAACAATGTAAATCATCAGTGTTAGCCCCCAGCCAATGTACCAATCCTCCTCAACAATCACTCCTTGCTCTTCTGCTTACAGGGGGGGTCTACTTTCATGGAAGAAACTTAATGGATTTCAATTATTTTCTTGTTATTGCAGGTTCGTAACTACCCGTGGTCATTCAACAGAAAGGGAAATCATGTTACGATTTCGAGATTTTCCAACTTTACAGCCAGTGATTTCCCATTGTCAAGCTTTATCCCCACTCGACCTTCAGGTGTCGGTGCTTTGATAACAAATCCGAACCTTCCATTGTACTCTGTTGCATTTGTTAGTCCGTCAACTTTTACCTTTGTCCCCACCTTCATCGGATGTGCTGTCTCGGCAAGCTTTATCTGATAAGTCACATGCCTTTCTTCCTTCATATCTGCCTTAGTGATAACTTGCCCATTCTTAAGTGAAATGCAGCTCTTTCCACAATGATGTGCTATCTTAAAACGATCATCATGTGCCATATTGGCTCGCAGCACGTACAGGTTGTTCTGTTCGGCAACACCATCAAAAGAGAGGACATCGTCAATTCCAGTAGATAAAGCCGCCATTGGAATAAGTAATACTTCCGCGCCATCCCTAGCAATGCGACTGGGCGCGTCAGATGTCATGAAGTCGGAATCAAAACAAATACAAATACCGCATCGTACAACCCGGTGCTTTACTTTCAGATCAAATGCCTTCCAGCTTTCCTCATCCCCAGGCGTAAACAGTTTCTTCTCCTGCTCAGTGGCGAGACTAACCTTGTTGCATTTGTACGCGACTGTTCCGTCAGCGTGAAATGCGATTGCTGAGTTATAAATATTAGTACATGAATGGGAACGCTTGGCATAGCCCATCACAACTGCAACTCCGGTACTACCAGCTGCGTTGGCAATCATCTCCAGAGCTTCGACGTCATGATCACAACTGGAGTCCAGCGTTTTGAGCAAGGGCGGGCCATTCAAATAGAGCTCTGGAAAGACAAGGAGTTGGATGCCAGCGAAACTAGCTGCCTCTATTTTCCTTACGGCACTATGTGCGTGTTCCCTTATGTCTGTATCGGAATGGTCGTTAGTTGTGCCTTGCCAACATGACACTCTGAATTCGTCTGGTGGTACAGTCTCAAAAAACCACGGCTCGTGTTGATCAAAATGGTGCGCCATCTTCGTCTCAAGTTCAAGTTACACCCTCCAGTCTCTTCTCTTGGTGTTGTTTGGGATCTGGGATCTGGGATCGTAGGGATCGCGATCGGGATACTTGAAAGAAGCAAACTGACAATTGTTTTGACGGAAGATTTCCGCTCCCATGAAATGTGCTTAAAGATCTTTTCAATTGCAAGTTGCAAGTGATCCAACAACAAAAGGCAAAGCAGTCCCATATAAAATAGTCGACTCGTGGGCAGAATAGGAATTCAAATAGAGGAACTCTGGCTTGATAAGGATGATGATGATGATTCTTCGTATCCTCAATTCTCGCCCAATGTAAAACATCAATATACTGTACACTATCCTCTCAACCCCCATGGTCAGTTGTTGTAACAAATTATATTGGGATCTGCATTATTCTATTCTTCTGCAACCATTAGAGATGGATTTGTTTGTGATCAACAATCGTATTGCCTTGTTCCTGCTATTACGAACGCGACAAAGAATTTAGGACTGCAGTTTAAAACAACAACCTCAAATAAAAATATAAAAATCGCTTCCCTTATCAACACCATCGACGAATCCGAAGCTGAGAGATTAACTTTGAAATGTTTTGATAGATACGATGAAGCCATTCGCATACCATCATGACAGCATCGCACTACTCTTCTCCACTGGATATGGTATAATATAAGCATACCAAGAAGTAACACTCAAACAAACATTGTACGTAGTCCACAATTATTTATGTACGCCGTTTAAGTATTGTGACGACGTGATCTCGTCATGTAATAAATAAAAACGGTTAAACTGTTTTCTACCTTAATCTGGTATCTAAACCCTAACCCTAAACCCTAAACCCTTGGGTTCATTCCACCTTCCCCAATCCCCACACCCATCAATAAATAACATGTATGTAATAAGTTAACAGTTAACTCAACCCATCCTCCTCCCACGTCGTATCGATAGAATACACTGTTTTTGAATTATGCAACAACAAGAATCAGAAAAGAAACAAATTCTTGCAGCCTCAAAAGAAGGAGATGTGAACATCATGCAACAATTCCCACCACAAACCATCCAACAAGCTACCGATTCGTCAGGCTGCACTCCTCTCCATTGGGCAGCAGGATCCAACCACCTTCCTCTCCTCCACTATCTCCTCAACCCAAACCCTACTCCGATATTTCTACCGAACCACGCTGTATCATCTCGCAAAGCAAAGGGACGAACAGCGCTCCATTATGCCTGCAGGAACGGACATTTGGATGTCGTCAAGGTCCTCCTCTTGCAATACGATGCTGACCCACATGCAAGAGCGAAGCATGGGGTGACACCGTTCCAATTAGCAGTATGGCAGAATCATTTGCACATATGTCAATACTTGGCAACTGACATTGGGATCGTCCAGCCAAGATTGGAAATCAATGATTTCGGATGTGGCATCTTGCACTGGATGGGAATATGTCCTCTCAAAAGAGCAGATAATATTGTGGCAATGGCGCAGTGGATCATGGGGCATGAAGGAATGGATGTTGGCAAAGTACAGAATCAGGGCAGAACAGTACTTCACAAAGCGTCCTGGGGGGGTCATTTCGAATTGGTGAAATATCTGCATGAAGTTCACGGCATGGATGATGATACCAAGGACCAGGCAGGGAATTATGCGGCTGATTTGGCAGATATGGCGAATACTGAAGGACATGAACAAATTGCCAATTATTTGAGGAGAGAATGCAGTGTCGAGTATAGGAGAAGCTGCGATCTGCTGGGTTTGGATCGAGAGGTGATTCTGGTAATGGAACGCAACGCTGCACAGGATATTATTCGGAGAGCATACTTGGACAAAGCGAAAGAGTGCCACCCGGATAAACGGAACCAAAGCAGCAACGGAGAGGAATTTCAAGCTGTGAAGAAAGCGTACGAGCATCTGATGAAGGGAGGCGTGGATGCGGAACAAAAGAATCCCATGCACTCCATACACATGATGCTCGAGGTTCAAAAACAGGTCGAGCGCAGACATGTGGATGGAGACAGAAAGCAAAGCGGCGTCGAAGAAAAGACGCCCAAGGACAGCAATGATTTGAGACTGTTCAAACCGCGCCTGATTGCTGTTTTGTTGGAATATGGCGAGAAAGGAATACACTTGAGCAACGTGACCAAAGTATGGGAGAAAGTTTGGCCAAATGATCCATTTCCTCTCATTAAGGAAGAGAAGAATGTAACACAAGGCAATAATTGCAAACGAACACGAAAAAAGGGACAGCTGCTGCGGTTCATCGAATCTCATTGTGGAGATGTTATCACCGTCATTCGAGATCAAGACACTGGGATACTCATCAAACCAAGAAACGTATCCCGAGAGGATGTGGCTCAATTTGTTACAGAACGAATAGAAACACTATCCATATGATCATGAAGCAATTTTAATTTGTCGATTAGCCATTCTTGCAGTCTCTACTCATTCATTCTCATTTGGATCAACAACTAACTGTCATCTGCATATACCTCCTCAACTCTGAATCTTCAAATGAAGCACAAAACACAATCTATGTATTGAGTTCTTTGCACTTTGCACCCATATATTATAAAAAACATGGCATGCCATATAATTTAAATCAGACATTTTTGAATTTGGGATATTTTTCCTTCAAACTTGCCAATGCCTCACTCTCCTTATGCGTCTTTGGTAAATGTCCATACATTTTCTCTGTCAATGCAGCCTGATTGCCTTCCCAAACAGGTGATGGACCAGTCATATCCAATGCAAACATGAGCAATCCCATGGCGAGAGAACTACTGAAAGCCACACCTGGTTTCTTTGTCACAGAACCCATGACAAAACCTCCCGCCATTCCTCCAATGGCAGCATTCACCGAATCAGTTTTCCCTCTTGCTGCTTCTGCTGTACATTCTGCAGCAGCAAAAGCGGCTCCAGCGGCGGACATCCAAAAAGCAGGACGAGCGATTACCCGCATGACGGCTTTGGAGTCGGATGGTCCGGTGTTTCTAGCGAATCGTCCTACTGTTTGGATGGGATCGGGATACCATGCTAATTGACATGCTGCAAAAAATGTTCCTGCTGCCGCTCCGACAACCTGTGAAAGGAAAAGAGGGTTAGATGGTTGTTGTTTGTTGGTTGTTGGTTGTTGGCTAAACTAAACTAAATTATATAGATAGCACAGTAGTTGTTCCTTGTGTTGGACATCTAGACTTACGTATGCATTGAGTGTTCTATTGATGCATGGTCCCTCTACTCTACTAGGGCGATCATTAGGCTCTCCCCAGAAGTTAGTCTCTCCTGCAGTCATGATTGTTTTTATTGGTGCAGTAGTAGTGTAGAAGAGGGTGCCTTGTGCCTTCTGTGCTGTGTGACCTTGCAATTGGTGCGACTGTTGTTGTCTGCTGGTGGGGTTTGTGTATTTTGTATTTTGGCCTTCGCGGTTATGATGTTTGCTGTTCCTCGATTAAAAAGGGGAAAAAGGGGAAAAAGGGAAAAGAAAAGCGGTCTTTGGCAAGGACAAATTTCCACAATGCATATTTCCACGAATCCTATCAGCGTTCGAGTTATTTCGTTTATGGGGTATGGGATATGGGGTAAGTATGGGGTATGGTGTATGATACTAGCTATTAGCTACTCTAGCTCACTCTTCTTGTAAACTTTGACTTGAGGGCCAAATTCAGTTCGCTTGCTAAAGAAAGATCCTATTTCAACTTCTCATAAATAATACGTTGATATTTCCCCAGGTTATACTAATGATGTAATATTAAAAGCCACATCCATCATCATCATCTTCGTCCACGATCTTGCTCCTTTTAACCGAAGCCTGTTTGTCCTCTCCTTTCTTTGCTGCATGCGCATCATCATCCCCACCATAATATTTCTTGCGCAATTCTTCTACAGATAATTCAGCATCATCAGCGAGCCCAATGAGTTCAGTAATATCTGCAGCTTCGTCATCATCCCCGCTGATTTCGTAATCATCTTCACTATCATAATCGCGTTCCCGCTTTGATCCAGCCGCCAATCCATACCTCTTACTAAAAGTCAGTGGATGAGAATCCTTCTCTTGAGCAAGGGGGCAATAAATCCCTTCCAACGAAAAAGCCCCAAAATCATTGGATCCCTTCCCCTTGACCACAAAACAAGGATCTCCCTTCAAATTCGAATCATCCTCTTCTCCCTTCTTCATCGGAACCCCCTGTGAGAAGATGAGCTCAACATCACGTTCCTTAATCTTCCTATGCGGCTGGACCATATCCGTCTCATCAGTGGTAAAGAACCCATCCATCAAGATCGTCCTGGCCTTCTTTTCGGATAATAGCGGATTGCGAAGTTCAAATTTCAACTTCCCGCTCGTGCCGAGGATTTGCTTCGATTTCAGCTTGAATTTTGTCTTCTTTCTCTCCTTCTCGTCAATCTGTTGATTGGCCTTGAGGTCTTTTTTCATGCACCATGTTCCAGCATAGACGAGGCGTCCTTCGTCGTTCAAGACTAGGTTTCCTGTAAGGACGGCGTAGTTGTCGTCTTTTTTGGTTGGTTCTCCGTTTTGGGGATCACTATCGCTCTCATCGTAAGAGTTGTTGCCGTCATCATCGTCATCGTCGTAGTCTCCAGCTTGGAATTCATCTTCGTCGTCGGCCTGATCTTTGTCGGCATCTTGCATATATTCAGCGAGAATTTTCGCTCTTTCTTCTTCCGATGCCATGGATGGAATGTCGTTCAGTGCAATAGAATAGAATAGAGTAGAATAGGGTATTGAACCTATATGTTGATTGATATGACGATGGTCGATGACTTATTGATTATTACAGATTATTACCTACTTTTCGTCGCTCTAGCTTGTCATCACTCATCACTTTCGACTTTCAGCAGCTCGCTTTTCTTGCGTGCTTTTGCTGGTGTCTTTTGTTCGGATTAATTCTGATAAAAGGCCTGTCGTTCATAGAAAACCACACAAAATTGAAAATACCATTTGAATTTGTACGATACACAATAGGTACACAACCATTATCAACAACAGTCAACAATCAACGCATTGATACATTTATCGGTGCACTTCGGCTTCTCCTTATAGTGTCTGAACGACTGACTAAGTAACTGAGGCATCAAATAGAATCCATACCATTCACCATGAAAATCTGTCAATTCATCATTTCCTTAACTGCAGCACCATGGATCAATAATGTCATTCAGGGTTTCACAGCCACAACACCCCATACGCGTACTACCACAATCAATGGACGCGACAACAATTCCTTGACTAGAATACGAGGAAGAATACCACTGTCCCTCCATTCCACGTCCAATACTTCCAATAATGAAGAAGGAATCCGATTGAATAAAGTGTTCAAAGCCACGCATTCGAGACGCGAAGCAGATGATCTCATTGCATCCGGAAGAGTCAGCGTCAATGGTGAACAAGTTCTGAACAAAGGAGGTTTCAAAGTCATTCCCTTTCATGATGTTATTCAATTGGACGGACGGGTGATCAAGGGATGGGAAAAGATGAATGTTCTCGATCCTCATCCTGACGGAAAGGAAGGATCAGCGTCGAGGGGAGGTGAAGCTGAAGCTGATTCAAGGAGTCTCCAAGTGGAACAATTTGAATATGTCAAATACTTCAAGCCATTGGGTGTGACTTGTACTACTGATTTGAGAATTCATGATAATATCATTGATTCGATAGAAACACATGGGTATAGACCGCGACATCGGGTTTATCCCGTTGGAAGACTGGATAAGGAGACTTCTGGGTTGATTCTTCTGACGTCAGACGGTAGACTTGTTAATTCTGTCTTGAGGGGGGAGAAGAAACAGCCCAAGGTGTACAAAGTGATGGTGGATGGTAGGCTAGAGGATCACCATTTGCAGCGTCTAAGGGTGAGTCATGACTCGTGCGTTGTGAACTAATATTTGTATTAGGAAATGATTGAAGTCCTTCTCAAAATGCATCCTCTCAAACGTCTTGATTTCTTTAGGATGGAGTTACCATAACAACAGTATCTCAACGCAAGGGAAGATCACTGGAACAAAATACTCTTGTAGCCAAGACGAAATTATGCAAGGTGGAACGAATAGGACCATGCAGCTGCCAAATGACACTGGTGGAGGGTAGGAATAGACAAATTAGAAAAATGATGCAGGCTCTGAGGTTCACAGTGGTGAGACTGCATCGAATTGAGTTCATGGGGATCCAGCTCGAGGAACCTGGAGATTCCGAGGGTCTAGGAAATCCGGGTGATTGGGCTTCTTTGAATGCGAAAGAGATGAAATTGGTAGAAAGAGCGCTCAGAGCAGCACAAGAAGATTCATGATTAGATGTACAGCATGCATGCCCGATGTGTAGATGATAGTATTCTAGTGATTTGAGATGATGATTCTGTGATGGTTGTCAAGGATGAAGATATGACGAAATAAAGATGCAGACAGATGAAAAGAGAAGGACATGGAAAATAATTGTTGTCAAATGATAATTGTGGTTAATGTTGGACACTATGTTCCTATGTGCTTGGCAAATGGGATGAAGTTTTACTGGGTACCAGTCTCAAGAAGGTTAATACTGCAACAGATCAATGTATATTGACACTTTAAATAGCTTTAAATGCATTTGATAGTGCTTGGAATTTTTTTGCTCGTCGTCATCCAAACCTGCATTGCATTTTCCATTTGAACTTCTTCGTAATGACACATGAACATCTATTTCATGATACATTTTAATTGAAACTACTCCAGCCTCCAGCTAATGGTCAGTATAAAGTGTAATACAAAAAATGTGAGTTGAAAAAGTGTTAGATAACTGCAAATGATCCAAAAAAGGAAGAGAAGAAAAAGGGAACATTCACATGCTAACATGCACAAATCGCTAGCTAGACGCTCTCTAGCTAGGCTCGATGGTATAGTGCGGAGTGCGGGACCCGCACAAAAAGCTCGATACGATCTGAGCAAAATTTATGATTTACATGACGTCAATATTTTTCATATATCAGATCATTTCATTCCGGAGTTGCATCAATCAAAGGCTCTCAGTGAGAGCTATCCAAAACCGTGCTCAAAAGTGTCATAGTGTGATGTGGGGCGAAACTGTGAATTAATATTTGCGCGAATCTGCAAACTGTCAACTCAGCTCTAGAAGGCTACGTGCTTTTTTTACTAGTTAATTTTTTGTGCGGCCCGCACGTGCGGAGCCCGCACAAAAGGCTTGATAAAGCCGCACTATACCATCGAGCCTATCTCTAGCTCTAAAAACAATCAATCGCAAGATTTAAGATAGGTACCATTGCATCAGTATTGACGATCAACTAGATACTCAAGTTTTCTGTCGTTGTATATGAAAACACATCTGAAATGAATCACTTCCTCCAACTCACCCTATTGGCATGTTTGTCATTGAATCCCGCATGGGCTTTTCAAGGTATTCCTAGCAGTCCAGTGGTGCGAGGACTTTCGAGAAAAGCTGCACCTGTCAGCGTCGCACTGCGAGCCACATCGGTTGAAAAGACAGAGGAAGAATGGAAAGAGATTCTGGGTCCTGATCAATATAATGTTCTGCGTAAAGAGGGAACTGAAGCTCCGTGGTCATCTCCCCTCAATGATGTGAAGGAGGATGGAGTCTTCCGCTGTGCTGGATGCAATTCTCCATTGTTTCCCTCGAACTCTAAATTTGAGGTACGATCTTGATGTTACCTATTTTTTGCGTCTCGTCAATTTCGATTGTAATAAAAAGAGAATAGATTATGCCATGTCATGTTTATATTGCTTTTCTTCGCTAAAACATTTCTCCACCAATGAATGATTCAGTCTGGATCGGGCTGGCCTTCGTTTTATGCGCCCATTGACTCTGATGCTGTTGATCTCAGTGTTGATTACAAGATGGTAGTACCAAGAACAGAAATAGC
>Ga0307981_1004046_pt1 | contig 10575 bp, 7 predicted proteins | sample OrgLakmetagen987_FD_201849 | JGI IMG/M metagenome (GOLD analysis project Ga0307981, IMG submission 201849) | Saline water microbial communities from Organic Lake, Antarctica - #987 | ecosystem: Environmental > Aquatic > Non-marine Saline and Alkaline > Saline | place: Antarctica: Organic Lake... | reverse complement strand
TAGCATCGGCTCTAGGTCTTCCCAAGATAACATGGCCTCATTTGCTGTCATAATACGTTCATGAAACGTGTCGTGAACATTATCGCCAATGAGCAATTCTTCAAATAGTTTTTCACCTGGGCGAAGGCCAGTGTATTCCAATGCAATGTCACCATTCGGATTTGACTGTTCTTTAATTTCTAACCCTGATAAGCGAACCAATTTCTCTGCTAAATCTTTTATTTTTACTGACTCTCCCATGTCCAACACAAAAACATCGCCTCCCTTACCCATCGCTCCGGCTTGAATAACAAGCTGCGCAGCTTCTGAGTTTGTCATGAAATATCGAGTAATATCTTCATGCGTGAGCGTAATCGGTCCGCCTTCTTTAATTTGGCGTCTGAATAAGGGCAAAACCGAACCTGAAGAGTCAAGCACATTGCCGAAACGCACCATACAAAATCTAGTAGTTACATTAAAAGATGCTTGCGAGAGGGCTTGCAAAACCAATTCAGCCATGCGTTTGGAGGCCCCCATAACGCTTGAAGGACGCACCGCTTTGTCAGTTGAGACCAGTACAAACGTATCTACACCACAATTAATTGCTGCCCTAGCAGTATAATAGGTGCCAAACACATTGTTTCTTACTCCTTCAACAACATTATGTTCGACTAAAGGAACATGTTTGTATGCAGCCGCGTGATAAATCGTATTAATACCAAAAGCTTTCATTATATTTTCAACGCGGTTTAGACGTTGTACTGAACCCAATAATGGGTAAATCTTTATATTAAGGCCTTTTTTACTAATATATTCGCTCAGTTCTTTTTCAATTTCATATAATGCGAATTCAGATAATTCAAACAATACCAGCTTAGTAGGCTTGAATTTGATAATTTGACGGCATAACTCGGAACCAATGGAACCTCCGGCACCACTTACCATTACATTTTTACCTGTAATGTTCTGTGCCATTAATTGAGGCAATGGGGTGACAGGCTCACGACCTAGTAAATCTTCTATTTCAACATCAACAAACTCTGAGGGGTTGTTATTACCTTCAATGACATCATTTATGCCAGGGATGGTTTGGACTTGAACCGGATACCTCTCTAGTGAGTTGATTATACGATTTCGCTCAGAACGGCTAGCACTAGGCAAAGCCAGCAGCACTTTGATTGCCTTTCCTGCATCTATCAAAGGTTTTAGCTCGATAAGTGTTATTACTGGAACACCTTGAATAACCGAGCCATATTTACTTGCATCGTCATCGATAAATGCTGAAACATAAAATTCTGAACCTGTGGCGATACCGGTGGCTAGTTGACGACCGGCGGAACCTGCTCCATAAATAACTAAGGGGCGTTTGTTTGATCCCGTAAATTGACTAACCAAAGCCCTTACTAATAGCCTTGCACCGCCAACAGAAAGTAAAATAAGCGCACAATATATTAATGGCATTGTTCTAGGAACGGGTGTTGATGAGAAAAAGGCAATAAGCACCAATGCGGCGGTGGAAAGCATCGTGCCAGCAACAATAGCCCATACGGCTTGAGAGCTCATATAGCGCAGCACAGCTCGGTACAGACCAAGCTTAATAAAAATTAGGATACTTATTGGCAGTAAACCAGAAAGAATTAACCAATAGTTGACATTAGAAAATCCAGTGAGGTTATCTAGACGTATTACTAATGCAGCCCAAAAAGAAATAACAATAAACAACGAATCAACCACTAAGGTAATAATTCTTTTTGTTTTGCGTTTTGAATTCAATACTTTACTAAGCGCTTGTAAGAACATGCGTTTCCTTTTTGCGACCAAATATTCCATTTATTTTTGTAAACGGAATTATATGCTTTATTAGCGTAAATACAACAAGAATGCCCATCGAACTCACATCTTGACTATCTTATTTAATCCTATCACCACTGCCACTGCCTATAATCGTCATTAATATATATTTGAAATAAAGGCGCAACGTCAGACTATCTATCATTTCTTTGTCTGTTTTTGCTAATAATTCAGGGCTCGACATATCAATTTTATTTACTTGCGCTAGACCAGTAATACCGGGGCGTATTGAATAAACATTTTTAGCACTGCGGGCTTGAGTTAACTCTTCTTGATTAGACAAACCAGGGCGCGGGCCAACTAAACTCATATCACCGGTGAGCACATTCCAAAGTTGTGGTAATTCATCCAGTTTCGTTTTTCGTAGCAAATGCCCAAATGGTGTTATTGAAGACGGGTTTGCCAAGTGAGTTGCAACAGAGGCGGTGTCGACTTTCATGGTCCTAAATTTAATCAATACAAATAGTTTTTTATTGCGTCCGACTCGCTCTTGTTTAAATATAGGAGAGCCTGTATCAAAAAGACCAATAACGAATAACACCAGTAAAAATGGTGATGCTAGGATCAAGCCAAGCAGCGAAAAAATCAAGTCCAGTGTACGTATCATTAGTTCCCAATCCGTTAGATTACTTTTTTAACCGTTAACCTAAAGCCGTGTTCAACTGAATGTGGTGGCGCCCAATCAAGTGTGCTTTTTGTATGCGAAATATCTAATTGAAGTGAGCCGGTGAGCCTTTCAACCATATCATTTTTGTTTAACAATTTACCCGCTAGCGCAAAACACCAGATAGGTAAAGGCAACGCGATGTTATTTTTGCCTTGAACTTTAGCCATTAATGCAATCATTTGAGCGGTAGACAAGTCATTGTCATCCGAGACTAAGAATACTTGATCCGCTGCTTTTGGATGCTTGATACATACCGCAATCAAATCGATTAAATTGTATACTGACACCAAACTGCGCCGGTTATTTTTAACCAGTCTAAAGGGCAAAGGTAGGCCTTTACCAACCAGTTTCATCAATGCTGCAAAATTAGCTTTTACGCCTTCTCCGTATACAAGTGGGGACCGAATAATAACAATTTCCATGCCGGTTTGTTTACCCAAGATTATTAACTGTTGCTCAGCCTCAGCTTTTGAAATTCCATATGCATCTGCTGGTGCCGGCTTATCTTTGCCGGTAAATACAAGATTGTTTGCTGTTTTTTCACCATTAACTTTAATCGAGCTTAAAAATATAAAGCGCTTGACCCCAGCTTGGGCGGCTTTTTTTGCAAGTTCTAAGGTAGCTTGGGTATTTATCGCTCTAAATTCAGCTAATGGATTATTTGCGGTTTCGTTCATTACATGAACCCGAGCCGCCATGTGAATTAAGGTATTAACTGCCTTTAAAGATTCAAGTAAATCTAGCTTGTGGACAAATTCCAAGTCTACTTCACAAAAATTATAATCGCCGTCCTTAAGCCTATTACGTCCCAATAACAAGCATTCATCATTACTTAACTTTTGAAGTAGTTTCTGGCCTACAAACCCAGTATATCCGGTTAATGCAATCATTGGTCTTTACTTATATTCAATAATCAACGATGTTTTTAAGAACATTTTGATAACACCAAAGCTTAATGGAGAAACAGTACGGTTAGAATTATAGATTTAGGATAACGTCTTATTTATGACTTTTCCAATTTTCTGAGAAAGATCCACTTTTATTAGTTATCCCATCCCACAGACCACGCAACATATACATTAAACGCTCACGCTTTTGTGTTTGTAATAGTGAATTAGCGAAAAATCGTATCGGTAATACCAATAGGTTTCGCGTTTTCCAGTAATTTGGCACATAAGATCTGCGGGCAAGCAGTAAAATATTTCGGAACTGATAATAAAGCCGGATAGGCGAACCTACTTTGTACGTCACACTCGCAAACTTACTACGTGAATCACCCAGTCGATGCACCATTTCAATTTTATCAGCCAAAGCTACCATATAATCATGAGTTGTAGCTCGCCAACACCATTCATGGTCAACACCATCGATAAAGAGAGTTTCATCTTTAAAACCAATAAGATCTATCTTTGATAAATCGATCATCATGCCCGACGAAATAATCTGCGTCACGCAAATGACATCATCGTACACCAATATTTCTCTTTGCACTCTGGGTTTAACCGACTTTTCAGAAAATGAACAGATAATTCGAGGTCCAATGGCAACTAACGGCGGCTGCTTGTTGATTTTAGATGCGACTAACAAACTGGACAATCGAAAAACAAAATCATCGTCTATTTGGCTATCTTGATCCAGCAACAAAGCATATTCACAAGCAGCGTCCCTTAAATTTCTTAGTCCTACATTGTGAGCCGCAGCAATACCAATATTATTGGGGAAGTGATGATAATGCAGTTTGTCTTTAGGAATATTTAGTACAGTGGGCATAGGAGAGTTGTCAATTACGCATAACACATCGACTTGTTGCAAAACTGATTCAATTAACCGATAGGTAATATCAGAATCAGGGTTAAATAAAATAACAGCTGCACCAATCAATCGTGGACCACCCTTTTATTTAGCAGATATCGGTCTAATTTGTATGCAAGCTTAACAACACGGCCAGGCATTAATCGCAGAGCCAAAACTGCAAAAGCATAAACAACATTTCCGAGGCTATATTTGTTTAATACTTTCATAGTGTAAAACCGCGCCTTGAATTCATTAATAGATTTATTTAATCCGCGCCTTTTATAAAAATCATTAACGCGGCGAAACTTTAGTAACTTATCACTCAAATTTGCAAACTTAAAACCTGCCGCTGCTAAATCAGCCCAAAAGAAATAATCTTGCGTGTTCATCAAGTTTTCACGATAACGAAAACCTTGTTCAAACACACTAAGGCGAATAACAACCGTAGGATGATTTATTGAAGAACGCTTCGGCAAAAAACGAATTATTTCGCCGTGTTTTTGAGGCAACTTCCTTTGTCCCACTTGCTTACCCTGTTCGTTGACTTCATAAAGCCCACTACCCAAGATAGAAATTTTAGGATGTTTTTGCAAAAAAGCAATCTGTTTTTCCAAGCGTTGTGGGTCGGATATATCGTCGGCATCCATACGAAAAAAATACTGAATGCCTGCAATATTAGCTAGAGCCCAATCAACGACAAAATTCATACAGGCGCTGAGGCCTCTGTTAGAATCGCCACGCACTAACAAAATATTATTTAGCAATCTTGAAACCGTTACTAAGTGGGTTAGCACTTCATCGGCGATGTTTCCATCGATGACGATAACAATGATGTGATGTTCGTAAGTTTGGCAAACCAAACTGTTAATCGCCTCCTCCACCCAAGCCGCTTTATCGCCAATATAAACAGCCATACCCACAACAGCATTCACTGAGGGAGCTATATGAACGGCAGACAATAATGTAAATGTTTTTGTCAAATTAGAAGAAAACCTTGCATAGAGTTTTTAACTGCAACATTGCAGCAATTACAACGAAAAATAATAGCCGAATAGCATACCAATATTTTCACCCAAAATCCTAAAATAGGTAAATTGTCGCTTCAAAAACCCAAAAAAGGCCAATGGCGACGAATTAAAGACCTATATTATTACGGTACCGAGTTTGGGTTCAAATGAATGTCAAATTGTGTTTTCATTTTCCGCGAAACCTGACTTGTGTCATCGGGTCTTTGTAATCCTAATGACCAGGTTTTGTATTCGGCGTTGAGTTGAGTAGCAATATCGGGGAACACTTCAATGAGATTGCTTGCTTCGGGGTCAACGTCAGTCATATCAAACAAATATTTACGATCATCGGCCTCCAGATATTTCCATTTACCTTTTCTGATAGCCTGCTGCCCCTGAAAACGCCAATATAATGCGCGTTGTTCTAAATAATCAGCAGAGTCAACAAGGGAAGGCATCAAGTCAATGCCATCGAGCTCATCTAACGCATAGCTTGGGCTCGCCAGTTTCAAGCCTGTAGATAGGGCATCTAAACTGATGACGGCTTGGTCAATCACAATATTCTGTGGAATACGCCCTGGCATACTCAACAGATAAGGCACTTTTATGCCACCCTCTGTCAGCATCCCTTTTTCACCGCGCATGGGCGCATTTTCTGACCCGTTCCACTGTTCTTGCATGTTAGTTATCGGCGCGTCAGTTTTATCAATACCAAGAGGTGCGCCATTATCACTGATGAACACAATCAATGTGTTTTCTCGTAAATTCAGCTCATTTAAGGTTGCTAAAACTTTTCCAACACCATCGTCCACCGCTTTAATTGTTGCCAGCGCATACCGCCTCCTCACCGGCATGTTTGCGTCAAATTGAGATAAATATTTTTCAGGCCCTTCTATGGGAACATGAGGGCCAAAATGAGCAATATGCAAATAGAAAGGTGACGCTGCATTTTTGCGAATAAATGCAGCGGCGGCATCAGATACTACATCGACCCGGTAATCTGAATTGCTTTTGTAACCAAGCGTTGCATCTTTGCCGGTGAGTTCGAAATTTCGCCAAAACCGTCCAATTGTGCCGCTATATACGTAATCATATCCGCGAGAGCTCGGAAAATATTGCTGCCGTATGTCAGCAGGAATTTGATCTGAACTGAAATTACTTGTATCAAGCGCTGGATAATTTTTTGCCACCCACTCTAGCGATAAGCGATTAATGTCTAGGTGCCATTTTCCAACCATGCCGGTTGTATATCCTACAGACTGAAATCGCTGTGCAATGGTCGTTGTGCTCAATGGCAAAGGCACGAACACATTCTCGTCCATGCCAAAACGCTGCTGATATTGCCCCGTGTGAATTGCTGCGCGAGAAGGACTGCACTGAGGCGCGGTGACATAACCGTTGGTGAATCGGGCTCCTGACTGAGCTAAAGCATCAATATTAGGTGTTTTAATATCACTAACAACATTGTGATAACCAACGTCTGACCAACCTTGGTCATCGGTAAAAAATACGATAATGTTTGGCTTGTCCGTGCGCGGAGTTATGGGAACCTGACTATCGCTAGTGTTAGAATCACCGCCGCAGCCACTAAGTATTAAAAAAAACGATACCAGCGATAGATTACAGATAAAACGCAGCATACATAACTCCCCCTCTATTCAATCTATGACTACCTGATTCTTAAAGCCTATTTTGTTTAATAACGTTTGCAGCAATCATTAGCTTAGAGAATTAAAAATAAGCCTTATTGAATAAACTTGCCGACGCAGTATAATCCAAAAAACAAAGCGCGGCGAGCGAGCATGGGTCAAATTGCCGTAACAATTGATGTTTAATATAAAGGTAATTCAACAGTTTTGACAACAACTACATTTAAAAAGCCGTTAAAGAGAGTGTAAATCAAAGTTTAGACCTTTATACTTAAAACATGCTAGTTCTTTAAAAAAGTTTCTAAAAATTAATAGTATGAATATAAAAATATTTGTTATCTCTTTCAATCGATTATCTGCCTTACAAGAGTCGATTTCATCTTTCCAAAAATTCTTCGAAAACCATAATATTTTCATTATTGATAAGGCGAGTACTTACGAGCCTTTGCTGCCTTATTACGACGGGTTAATCAAGTCAGGAATAAACATAATTTACTCCGATGCAATGACAGATGGGGCAGCAGGTCCAGGCGGACTAAATGACCTTTACAAGGTAATTGATCCACTCATAACGGATTGTGATTTTTATGTAGTTACCGACCCCGATATTTCAATACACAATTGTAGCGGTGACATATTGCAGGTATACGCAACATTATTAAATGAAATGCCCGATATAAATATAGTCGGCCCAATGTTACGAATAGACGACATTCCGGAAAACTACCCGGCTAGAGAGGTTTGTTATTGGAAACATTGTGAGCAGTTTTGGCATAAAAAGCCAAAGTCTACTTGGGTTAATGATAAAGAAGTTTATTACCAAAGTGCGCCAATTGATTCTACTTTTGGAATGTTACGTGGCAATACTAGTTTTAAACGACTATATCAAGGTATAAGGACCTATTATCCTTACGATGCGAAGCATTTAGATTGGTATATTACGCCAGAGAACATAACAAAAGATCAGCTCAACTATTCACAAAGTACTAATACGGTGTCTCACTGGGGAACACGTTTATACAAGAATCAACCTAATTTTAGTAAACTTTCGGGAGAGCAGCGTAACATATACACAACTGTCGAAAAGAATGGAAAAATTGAGTTGATTAAAAAGAGATTACCAGGTGAGGATCCGGTTATTGATGGCAATACGATATTAATTCCCAAATTTTCTGGGGTTAAAAATCTTGGTGATCAATTAAATAAGTACATAGTCGGAAAGTTATCGAATCAAAAGGTTAAAGTAACGGAAAAAGCACCTTCTGAACAAGAACACTTTTTCATAACAGGTTCGACCTTGGCATTTGCTAACCCTCAAAGTATAGTTTGGGGTTCGGGTTTTATGTTTAAGGAAAGCAAGTTGGCAACAGCGCCAAAGCGCATATGCGCGGTGCGTGGCCCAAAATCAAGAGAGCTACTGTTAAAAAATAAAGTTGATTGTCCAGAGATATACGGCGATCCAGCTTTGCTACTGCCAAGGTTTTATCAGCCAACAACAAAGAAGAAATATAAGCTAGGCGTAATTCCTCACTACATCGACAAAGATAGCAGTTGGGTGAAAGCCCTTTTAAAAAATGAGGATGTTCTTTTTATCGATATTCAAACTGACTCCGTCGAAGAATTTGTAGATGCATTAACTTCTTGTGAAAAGATAATATCTAGCTCATTAAATGGTGTAATGATTGCTGACGCATATGGTGTACCTTCAATGTGGGTTGAATTATCTGATAAAGTGGCAGGAAATGGTTTTAAGTTTGAAGATTACTTCTTATCTGTTAATAGAAAGCTCCTTGAGTCTAAATTGAATATGAAATCAACAAAACTAGAATACATCATTACTCAGTTTACAGAATATAAAATATCCATTGATCTTGACGCGTTATTGAAGATTTGCCCTCTAACTCAAGACTAGTCTAAATAGAGAGGGTAATCGTCTTGGAAAAAAAGGATTGTAAAAAATAGACATATATCTTTACAAACGCCGGTTCAAACACTTAATGTAGGCGCGTGAAACAGTAAAATATAAAAGTAACTGCAGAAAACCATTGTCAGTTATTATTAACAACAAAAGAGCACTACATGACTAATATTATATTCTCAGGCATCGACAAAGCATTTTTTAACAGCTTAACATTTAACAATAAAGTGAATGCGAGTTGGCTATCTATTGACGAATTAATGAGTGCTGGTTCCGAAGTAGATGACAGCGATGCTAAATTTGTGGTGTTGTATAGCGCTCCAGAAGTTTTTTTATCAGCGTTAGGCTATGAAGCCATTAGCAATTTGGCCCAAGCGGAACAGCAATGGTTACCGCAAACAGAAATGCTCACTCAATTATATTTAGCCCATAAAGACAATGCTATTTTGGTGGATAATGAACAATGTAAGGTCAATTTTGATGAATTTACATCATTATTAAATACAAAATTCAATATCGGTTCTCAACTAGCAAGCACTAGCAATATCGATGAACGGCAAAATAACGAAGGTGCTCAGCTTTTAACTAAGTCGCTTCAGTTAATGCTAGTAACAGCACTAGTTGATAATTATGATATTCAAAGTACTTATGAAAATGTAATGGGCGCTGCCGACTTATTAGTCGCCAGTAATGATTATTCACCTGAAGAGCGTGCTTGTATTCATCGTGATGAGTGTGAAGTGTTGGTTGAGAAAATTAAACTAAAGTACTCAGAGCATGCAGACTCAAAGAAAGAAAATGAATCGTCAATTTCGAAAGTGCAACTGCTTCAAGAAGAGTTAAAATTTGCATACAACCAACAGAAAACTGTAGAACAGCAGTTAGCATTTAATAAAGAATCGTCGGATAAAATGGCTGATAAACTGTCTGTAACTGAAAAAAGTAATAATCAGCTGGCAAAAGATAAATCTAAACATGAAAACGATATAACCGAGTTAAGCGCTGAAAATGAGTTGTCGTTATTGCAGGTACAGCAGCTACAAGAAGAGTTAGAGTCTGCACACAGCCAACAGAAAACTGTAGAAGAGCAGTTAGCACTTAATAAAAAAGCGTCAGATACAATGGCTGATAAGCTGTCGGTAATTGAAGAAAGTAATAATCAGCTGGCAAAAGATAAATCTAAACATGAAAATGATATAACAGCGTTAAGTTCTGAAAATTCGTTGTCGCTATTGCAAGTGCAGCAGCTACAGGAAGAGTTAGAGTGGGTATTAAGTCAAAATAAGGTATTAGAAACTCAGCTAGAGGATAATAAATCTAAACAAAAAGAGTTCGCTGACAACACACTTAGGCTAACGTCGAATAATAAGCAGCTAATCGAGTTAAAAGCTGAGAATGAAATTGCACTTTTGCAAATACAACAGTTGCAAGAAGAGTTAGAGTTTTACTTTGTTAAATATCAGTCATTAAACGCTAACATTTTAATAAATAATATTAACTCAATCAAATTCACTGATCAGCGCTTTGAAAAATCACTTACATTAGCAAGATTATTGAATGCTTAATTAAATAACAATGAACCAACGCGCCAGTTACCTAGTGTGTATTTGAAGTGGCAAACTAAACCCGAACACGTCTTTAGGTGGTAATATTCCCCTAAGAGGTGTTCAATGAAAAAACAACGTCGTACATTTAGTACTGAATTTAAGC
>Ga0307981_1004044_pt1 | contig 10577 bp, 5 predicted proteins | sample OrgLakmetagen987_FD_201849 | JGI IMG/M metagenome (GOLD analysis project Ga0307981, IMG submission 201849) | Saline water microbial communities from Organic Lake, Antarctica - #987 | ecosystem: Environmental > Aquatic > Non-marine Saline and Alkaline > Saline | place: Antarctica: Organic Lake... | reverse complement strand
CATCCCCTGAAAAGCCTTGCCATAAAGAAGTTGCTCCTTGAGAGATCTGGTACATCCATCCTGGATATTCCGCATCCATTACAATGGCATGCATCCGTTTTTTATTTCCGAACGAAATAAGCACATCAAATAAAGCCCTTATACCGTGTATGCCTGTAGTTATTTTGTTATGATGCGCTTCAATATTTTCAATTAGCAAATCATACACACTTTGTATGAGCGCATCTGGCACAATACCCGTCTGCAAAGCAATCGCATGAATCGTTTGAGTATTGTCAAAATTTTTGGGTGGTAGTCCTCTAACAGTATAGTTGTGTTTGGATACATCCCAATAATGCTTGTTGAACTCAGACTTTATTTCATGAGCACGTTCAATGTATTTCCCCTTGATTTTGTGTCTATTAAGAATTTCACATATTTCGACAAAGTCTTGAAGCAGCTTGTAGTAGTATGCTTGAGAAATGTAATCCAACAGTTCTTTTGTTTTTCCTCTTTCCTTCATCACGGTCTCACCATCTGTCGGTTGCTTATGATCACCCCAATAAGCAGGTAAGGAACCTTCTTTATACGTTGATTGATAGTAGTCTAACAATCTTTTAATACTTCCAAAGTGATTCTCAAGAATTGAGTAATCGCCTGTTCGATAAAACAAGCCTAATACTAAATTTACATAATCTTGTGCCCAAGCCGGCTCAGCGCCATAGGATATTTTGCGGAAGTTAGGTACGGTTTCAGGAATAGAACCATCTTCTTTTTGGCTATCTTTTATATCCCGTAACCATTTAATCCAAAAGGATTCCATCTTGGCCATCCTATCCAATGCTGTAAAGAAAAGAGAAACGTCCCCTGTCCAGGGGTACATTTCAGAATGGGGATTACTCAAAGGAAATTGATTGACCGTTCCCAATAAGGTAGAAGTCGCATTCTTGTATAGCTGGTTAAGCTGTGGGTTGCTGCACTCAAAGTGACCCTTTATTGGATAATTGTGATAAGCCTGTATGCCTTCTACTTCTGAGATTTGGATATTTTCATCGCTCAAATCCACTTGTACATATCGATAACCATGGTAGAAAAAGTTAGGTTCTAGCATCTCTTTTTCAGTTCCACTCAGGATAAACTTGGTAAACTTATCTCGGAAGTAGTATCCTCCAGCTTGTCTTTCTGTTAAATCTAATTGACTCTGTGAATCAATCTCACCAACAAAATCAGTCCCTAATAACTTTTCCGTTCCTCGTATCGAGACTGTATCGCCAAGACTTCCTTTTACCTTTAACTTCCACCATCCGACTACATTTTCACCAAAATCGTATATGATTGTAGTTGGTGCGATTTTAATAAATTTCGCAGGAGAAACTGCCCCCTTTCTTACGACAGGGGGTATGTTGGCAGGACTAATTTTACCTCTATAATCTGCATGAACAGCTCTTTCATTAAGCTCAGAATATTTTTGTCGTAAGTCAATATCTTCTCCACCGTAAATGTTTGCATAGCGTTGATTACCCTCCCCCACACGCCATGTCGAATCGGTACCTATGATTTTTTCGCTCCCATCTGCCAACTTTATAAAAACTGTAGCATTGATTGCCGGCTTCTGGAAGCCTTCTGCCATTCTACGATTGTAGTAACGGCTTGAATCAGAAATACTAAAAGCCCCATAACCTTCCGCCAACTGAAAAGAAACCGTGTTGGCTCCCTTTTTTAAATACTCAGTAATATCAATTCCTGAATAAAGTGACCTGATCTTATAGTTTGAAGCAGGTGGACTTAATCTGTAATGCAATAAGTCTTTTCCGTTAATTTTCAGGTTTGCCCATCCTATGCATGCAAAATATGCTGAAGCGTAAAGTACTGATTTATCCAAATCAATTGATTTTTGAAAAATAGGGGTTCTTGCATTTTCGTCATGATGCGCGATAAACGTGGAATGAGGCATGAAATCCTTATTCACGAACCCCGCACCGAACCTCATAAAGGAACTCCAATCAGAAATATTCGATCCCTCATCTTTGATTCTCACCCTCCATTTATAGCGGGCATAATCTTTCAGCTTTTCACCCTTGTATTTTGTGCTTGTACGGTTTGAAGCTACCCAAGTTGTTTGCCATATCATTCGCTGAGGAACTCCACTGACGTCATACACTTCTATTTGATAAGCTAATTGGGTTTTCAAACTAGGCGGTATTTCCCAAGAGAACAAGGGGGAAACTTTGTCCACCGTTAAAATTTCATAGTTGTATTCAACCCTAAGAGAAATAGGACTGTTCGCCTCTCGTGTAGCAGCAGTTAATAAAATACCGTTACATAAAATTGCACATACAATAAGAACTCGTTTAACCTTTTCGTATATCATTTGTAGTTAGCTTTTTGGTAAACTCTTTATTCAAAATCAAACTGAAAAGGTTTGCTATCAGATTTAAGATGTTCCTTTTCCATTATCGCTTCTATTTGATTGATAACCTCTGGGTGGTTATCTGCTATATTGTTTTCTTCTCCTATATCAAAACTAAGGTCGTAAAGCTCTATTGGGCCATTGGGAGCTGTATTTACATTTAAGCGAACGCCTTTCCATTTGTTTTGCCCGTAAGTCAACTCGCTTAGCATAAGAATGAAAAGCAGGAACATTATATTTTTGAGTTTTTCTTTCACTTTCATTATTGAACTGTTCATTTAGTGGATGTTAAATTGGATACTACTTGCTTCTAATTGTGGTGATGACACTTTTACCTGCACCTCGCCTTTAGTACCATTTGCCTGTAACCAGAGCTTAGCCAGTCCGCGAAATGTTTTTCTGCGATTGGTTTTATAGTCTGACAAATCGAGCGGATCTCCATTATCTACGCCCACAATCTCGCAATCTCCCATTACTTCAAAACTCAATGGCATATCTGCATAAGGGCATAGTATGCCATCCTTATCTACAATTTCTATGGATACTTCCATCACATCGGGTTTATTGGCTCTCAAAAAATCTCGGTTAGTCGTCAATCTGATTTTTTGAGGCGTATCGCTGGTCTCATAGCTCATGGTTACTACTTCATTTCCCTGCTTTGCCTTGGCTTCAATGGTGCCTTCCTGATAGGGCACCATCCAGACCAGTTGTTCGCCCTCATACTTTTTCTCGCCTAGTGATTTTCCATTTAGGAAAAGCTCCACTTTTTCGCAATTGGTATAGACTACTACAGGTATTTTAACCCCTTCTTTACCTGTATGCGTCCAATGTGGTAGGATATGCACCATTGGTTCATCAGTCCAAAGGCTTTGGTAGAGGTAAAATGGGTCTTTTGGAAAGCCGCAGATGTCGATGATGCCAAAGTTCGCAAACCTGCTGGGCCAGTTGTTGGTCTCTCCTAGATAGTCAAAACCTGTCCACCGAAATTGACCAATCACATAATCTAGGGAATCAATGCGCTGCCACATTTGTCGTGCACCAATCCTTGCGGTGGCATTGTCGTAAGAAGACTGATAGAAGAGTTCGCCACCCCAAGGGTGATCTACCTCAATGGGCTTGTACACGCCATTTTGATAATACTGCGTAGTTACTTCATTAGTGAATACCTCATTTTCGGTCAAATCGGGAATTTCGCTCTTCTTTCCATCCAAGAAAGAGAAATTTCCCGCTTTTCCACTTCTTAGCTCCCACATTGCGGGAAAGTCACGCACCCTCCAATGGGTCTTGGTACGATATACGCCTCTGGTTGCATAGGTATGTGGTACTTCTGTTCCAACCAGTAACTCTTCGGGAAATGCTTCGTGGTGGTGTTCAAATTCACCTGGAATCTCCCCATGTCCATTAAAACCTTTCACATCTAATAAGGTGGGGATTTCATCACCTTCCATATCGCGGCTAGGGTCTCGCCCTCCCTGTGTAATTGTGCGGAGCGTATCATATTTTCGTATTGTATGGATAAGTTTTTGCTGCGTTTCTAGGGTGGGGCCCTTCACTTCATTACCCAAACTCCACATGATAACAGAAGGATGGTTCCGGTCCCGAAGTATAAAACGGGTTAAGTCTTGTTCCCAGTTTTCTTCGAAGTGAAGTCCGTAATCATGGCTCGCTTTTTCGCGCTCCCAACCATCTGTAAATTCATTTAGAACCATGAACCCAAGGCTATCACATAAATTGTAAAAGGTAGGCGAAAACGGGTTATGGGCAGTGCGAATAGCATTAGCCCCCATTTTCTTCAGTAGTAGCAAGCGGTTCAATAAAACATCATCGGGAACGGCCGCACCAAAGGGGCCTGCCGTATGGTGGTCGCAAACACCTTTTATTTTAGTAGGTACTCCATTGATAAACATCCCCTTTTTAGGCTCGTAGGCAATATCCCTAAATCCTACTTTTTGCCTTTGGATATCAACGGTTTGGCCATCGACCAACAAAGAAGTGGATAGCTCATACAAGTAGGGGCTTTCAGTACTCCACCTCATCACATCTGACAAATTACCGCTCACTTCAGCCTTAGTTTGGTCTTGCGCCCCCACAAAAAATGGTAACTCTTGGGTAGCAACGACCTTGCTATCTTTATCGCTCAGCGTTACATTCAACTTTCCTTTTACCTCTTGTCCCTCATGATTTTGGATAGCTACTTCGATAAAATATTTTGAGGTAGTCTCATTGGTATTGGAAGAAGAGAATCCCACGCCCCAGTTTTCGATATGAGTTTGGTTTTTCACCTTTAGCCACACATTTCGGTAAATGCCAGAACCTGTGTACCACCGCCCCGTCTTATAGTTGGAGTGGTCAACCCTAACCGCTAGTACGTTTGTGCCTTTTTTGAGATAATCCGTCAGATCGTGCTCAAAACCGAGATAGCCATGATGCTCATGTTCCAGGTGCTGCCCATTGATATAAATATCACTATTGACGTACACGCCTTCAAAATGGACATAAACTTTTTTACCTTCCCAGTCATCTTGCCAACTGATTTCTTTTCTGTACCAGCCTATGCCCGTCGGAAGAAAACCTGTTTGCCAATCTGCTTTATTGGCTAAACTGTACTGCCCTTCTACGCCCCAATCGTGCGGAATATCTAGCTTTCGCCAGTTTTCAGTATTGAGTTCAGGATTTTCACCTTTGGCAAAATCTCCCAAATGAAATTGCCAATCAAAATTTATTCTTTCAGTTTCTTGTAGCATGTCCTTTTTTGAACATCCTAGGATAATGAATACAAAAAGAAAAAAAGCTAGAAAGGACGGAGCGTTTATGAAGTTTTTTACTTCCATTTTAGAATATTCCATAATATTGCTATTCAGAAAAACGAATAATGTAACTGAATCGGTAGGTGTCCTCATCCAGTAAAAACTCCTCATGTACCTGTGGCCTCCAGCTGGTGTCCCCTCCCAGTCCCATTTGGGCATGGTCAAGGTTTAGAGTAACGAAATCCCCCTCCTGAATGTCCGGTAAGTGTTTAGCTTCTATCAGATTTTCCAACGTGTATTGATGAGCAGAAAAATTAATTCCCTGTGCTGCGGTAACTTCCATAGTTGGCATGCCTTTACCAGAAAGAACCACCCGGTGCACATCCTTTCTATTTCCATTTTCCTGTGGTTTTCCATACGGGAAGTAAAGGTCTTCAATTGCCATTTCGTACCGGCCATAGTGGGCAGCAATGTACAGGTCCGAATAGTTTTCATGCGGCCCCTGCCATGCTAACTGATCGTATGCTTTGTTTAGCTTAAAAAAAGACCCCACTTTGGCGAGTGATTCATCCACACTTTGAATCATAGCAGCAAACACCGCATTGGTTTCACTGGTCAGCAAATTGGCTCCCGTCTTTTCATCATACCGATACGTAGTGTCAATTCCTAAAGCTTTTATTTTGTCTTTGTACTTTTGAACTAATTCGGGTTTTCCTTCTTGACCTGAGTGAACCGCGTAATGCCACAGGTTAAGGTAAAAAGGCTTTTCCTCGTCTTTGTTTTCAATCAGTTTGATGGCTTCTCTAGTCAGTCTATCGGTCAGGTATTCGCCTTCTTTTCCTCCTTCTACCAAGCCGGGAACACACCTTCTTTCTTTGATACAATTACCTGTAGAATCTACCCCATAAGGCCAAAAGTATGAGCCGGGTGCCCATGAGATATGTCCCCCAATATTGACATCAAAACCTAAATCTTGAGGCATTGTAGCGTCTTCAAAATTACCCATATGCCATTTACCTATATGCCAAGTTTGATAACCATACTCTTTCAAGTATTGGGGTAGTATTTTCTCGCCTTTGGGAAGTAAATGAAAGTGATTCCACATACCCAATTTGACAGGATGTTTACCAGTAAGCACAGAAGCTCTTGCAGGTGAGCAAATAGGTGCTGAAGTATACGCATTCATAAACTGAATACCTTCATTTGCCAAAGCATCTATGTTTGGCGTCTCATAAAGTTTTGCGCCATAACTCGTCAAATCTTTCCATCCCATATCATCTATGAAAAAGAAAACGATATTGGGTTTAGATACCTTTATGATCGTGTCTTTTTTATTAGAAGATTCACAAGAAAAAATCGCAACTCCTATTAAAACGATAAATAGATAATTCAACATAGCTTTATTCATCATACATCGGCCAATAGGTTGAAGGTTCGTGTTCTTTTGCAATGATAGCTTCCATTTCAGTAATGATTTCAGGATATTCTTTTGCCCAGTTAAATACTTCTGATGGGTCTTCGTCGATGTTATAAAGCTGTAAAGGTTGATTCTTATATTCCTTTACGCCTTTCCATTTCCCTTTTCGTACGGCAAATTTGGCATTTGGGATATCCATGTAAGGAAATTCCCAATACAAATACGGACGGTCTATACTGTCTTTTTCTGTTGTGAATAAAGGAACTAAACTGGCACCATCTGTTTTGGGGAGTTCAACGTTAGCCAAATCGGCAAAGGTTTTCATAAGGTCATAGTAGGCAACAGGTTCGTCAGATACGGAGGTAGCAGGGATTACACCTTTCCATTGGGCAATCATGGGAACTCTAATACCTCCCTCGTACAAATCACGTTTCATGCCTCGGAAATTGCCATTGGATTTAAAGAATTGGACGTAGTGATAGAATATTCGCTGACCATTTCCCCCACCATTGTCGCTCAAAAATATCAACAGGGTGTTTTCTGCTATCCCTAACGAGTCTACTAAATCATTCAGCCTACCCATGTGCGCATCTATAGTGGAAATCATGGTGGCATATCGCTTATCTCCTTCGGGCCAGGGCTTGTTTTTGTATTTGTCCATAGCTGTGTAGGGCATATACAAATGCGGTAACTGTGTTGGCACGTAAGCAAAAAAGGGCTTATCGCTTTTGGCTTTTTCTTTGATAAAATCAACGGCTTTGTCCAAGTACCAATCCGAAGAAGCATAGTTTATAGCTGTATCGAGTGCAACAGGAATTTTCTTATCGTTGTGCCATAGCGAATCTACATAGTAGTGGTGGGCGTTCCGTTGGTCTAAAAAACCATAAAATTCATCAAAACCCTGCTTAGTTGGAATACCTTCCGTTCCTTCGTTTCCCAATCCCCATTTGCCAAATAGTCCCGTAGCATATCCTGCTTCTTTGAACATATCTGCCATGGTATAGGTGCTGTCTGTGAAAAAGATATTTTCCTTTTTCATGGTTCTGTTGTTCCGTACTCGTGTACGTCCACCATGTAATCCTTCCATTAGCGTAGAGCGAGATGGGGCGCATACAGGAGCACCACAATAGGCTTGTGTAAAGCGTATTCCATTCTTAGCCATTTTATCCAAATGAGGCGTCTGAATATCTTTCTGTCCATAACAACCAGCATCTCCCCAACCCATGTCGTCTGCTAAGAATAAAATTACGTTGGGTGGTGATTGGGGTAGTTTACCTACTTCAGCTTGTTTACTTTTTCCTGAATATTCAACGGTTGTTTTATCATCTTTCTGCTGCGAGGTGCAGGCCGCTAAAATCACTACGACAATAACAGCTAAGGGGAATAAATGCTTTTTCATAAATACGCTAAATTATTTTACGTTTACTGTTGTTTGGCCGCTCTGCAAGTCTTTTCCTTGAGCGGTTATTTTGATTTCGCCTGCTTCGTCCAACACTTTGATATACAGTTTTGCCCTGCCTCTAAACGTTTTTCGTTTCGGAACACTGTAAGACGACAAATCCAGCGGGTCACCATTTTCTGTTGCTATCAATTTGCCTGGCCCTTCTATTTCAAAAGAGAGATACATATCTGCCATGGGACAAAAAACTCCATTCTCATCTAAAATGGCTATTTCTATTTCAGCGATTTCTTGCTTGCCCGATTGCTTGGTTTTTTGAACAGGATTGAGCGCTATTTTAGATGGCTTTCCTGCGGTGGTATGCTTATGTGTCGCTACTACTTTTCCGTTTTTATATGCTTTTGCTTCTATCGTTCCAGATTCAAACGGAACCATCCAAACAAGTTGCTCTCCTACATACTCTTTCGTGCCCAACGATTTTTCATTTAGGTATAAGGTCGCACTGTCGCAATTGGTATAAACGACCATCGGTATTTTTGTACCTTCTTTGCCCGTATGTGTCCAATGTGGCAGTAAATGAACCATGGGTTCGCTAGACCAAAGACTTTTGTAGTTGAAATAAGAATCTTTGGGGAAGTTTGCCATATCAATGATGCCGTAATTGGAAAAACGACTTGGCCAAGCATTGGTCTCACCCATAAAATCGAGTCCTACCCAATGAAATTGCCCAATAACAAAATCCATGGAGTCAATCATCTGAAACATCTGTCTGATGTTGATTCTTGGCGTAGCGTTGTCATAACTTGACTGGTAATACTGTGTTTCTTTCCAAGGGTTGTCCACATCAATTGGGTAGTACTTATCGTCCTTGAAATACTGTGTGGAAATCTCTTCAGGAAAAACCTCCTTTTCTGCTAAGTCAGGGATTTCCGTTCTTTTGCCATCTAGAAAAGAAAAATTACCCGCTTTACCCGCTGCCTTCTCCCATTGCGCAGGGAAGTCTCTTATCCTCCAGTGTGTAGAAGTCCTATAAACACCTCGTGTTGAATATGAATGAGGATTTTCTGTTCCTAGAATCAATTCATCAGGAAACTCTTTGTTGTGCTGTGCCAACACGCCCGGTATCTCTCCATGACCATTGAACCCCTTTATATCGAGTTCCGTTGGAATTATGTCCCCATCCATATCCAAACTGGGGTCACGCCCTCCTTGGGTAATAGGACGCAAGGTGTCGTACAAATGAATGGTTTCCATGAGTTTTTTCTGTGTTTCTAGAGTAGGTCGCTTTACCTCATTTCCGATGCTCCACATAAATATGGATGGGTGATTTCTGTCTCTTTTGATGAAACTGGTCAAGTCGCTTTTCCAGTGTTCTTCAAAGAAATTCCCATAATCATCACGGGCTTTTTCTTTTTCCCATCCGTCACCAAATTCATCCAGAACTAAGAAGCCGAGACTATCACACAGACTATAAAACGATGATGAAGCAGGATTGTGAGCTGTTCGGATACCATTGCAACCTATCTGCTTTAAAAGGGTGAGTTGATTGAGCAATACATCATCATATTTTTTACTTCCCAAAGCACCAAAAGTGCTGTGCTTGCCCACACCTTTAATTTTGATGAGCTCCCCATTGATAAACATACCTTTTCTAGATACGTACTCGAAATCTCTAAAACCTACTTTAAAAGACGAAGCATCTGCTATCTCATTGTTCAATATCACTTCTGTTTTTAGCAAATAACGATTAGGATTTTTAGGTGACCATTCATCAATAGAAGCTATATTACCCGAAAGAATTACTTTCCCTTGGCTATTAGAAACCAATTCAAAGGGTTCTTCTAAAGTGGCTAGGGTACGTTGATTTTTGTCAAGTAGCTGAACACGTACTTTCCCTTTTGCTGGATTAGGTTGACTGTTTTTAAGAGCAACTTCTACTTGATAGTTATGCTTGTTATCCACATCATTGCCCGTACCTTGCGATGAAAAATACACACCATCAGTCTCGATATATACTTTGTTTTTAATTTTTAGCCACACATCCCTATTTATACCAGAACCAGTATACCATCGGCTAGTATTGTACTTTCTGTGGTCTACTTTAACGTGAAGTATGTTTTCTCCTTTTTTAAGCTTGTTGGTAAGTTCATACTCTGAACCCAAATATCCGTTATGATACTTTCCAATTTCTTCACCATTAAGGTAAATGACACAGTTTGGGTAGACACTTTCGAAATGAATAAATACGTTTTTGTCTTCCCAGTCTTTCTCCCACTGGAGCTTCTTTTTGTACCAACCCACTTCATTGGGCAAATATCCGCTTTGCCAGTTGGCATTGTGGCTCAAACTATATTCGCCCAAAATACTCCAGTCGTGCGGTAAATCAATTGGCGACCAATCTACTTGCTCTTCTGTCATTAATTTAGTGCTATCTAGTTGCCCAAAATAAAATTGCCAATCACGGTTAAGTTTCTGAGTAGATGAAGCCACTAAGCTGCCTGTTTCAGCCCCCTAATAGATCAGACTTGATTACAGATCAAAAACTGTAATTTTGACCATGGCAAAACGTAGATTCACCAAATCAGACAAGCTTCAAATCTTAAAGGAAGCGGCATCAAATGGCGT
>Ga0307981_1004042_pt1 | contig 10584 bp, 6 predicted proteins | sample OrgLakmetagen987_FD_201849 | JGI IMG/M metagenome (GOLD analysis project Ga0307981, IMG submission 201849) | Saline water microbial communities from Organic Lake, Antarctica - #987 | ecosystem: Environmental > Aquatic > Non-marine Saline and Alkaline > Saline | place: Antarctica: Organic Lake... | reverse complement strand
TCGAGGTTCCTACAGTACACGGTGGTGGTGGGTGGTGGGTGCCCTCTTGCTTATGCCTGTGCGTCCATGTAAAATGGTGCGGGAGATCTCTCTCAAGCGGATGAGTCAGATTCTCATGGTGTATTTTATTGTTGTTCCTGTTGAACCTTCCGCGTAACCACTTCCGGGTTACACTCAGATCCCGACTACAGACAAGCCGTATTGCCTAGCTCTCATCTCCACCAACGATCTCACACGACTACAACCATCTGCCAACACATCTCGTAGCAGCGCTCCGTGGCATTCCATGGTCTTCCACTGCTTCCCCATAAACTAAGTAGTTCATCTTTAGGATTGACATCGTTTCATCAAGTACCTTCCCAGATTTTCAAATTATTTCGAGCTTTTTTTTTTTCCGTCCGTATTATGTCCAACGGCGGCGGCCCACGACGTCACAATTAAAAGCGTTGTCGTACTACTGTATATCAGATAGTAGACTATTGTCTACAAAGTAGTGTCCTCGCTGTACGCTGTGTTGCCGTCGTTATTGTATTGTTGCCACCAGAGAGAGGTGCCAAAGACCTTTGTCTTTGTACCGCTACCCTTGCTCCGTTGCGAGTTGGTGAGACGATAGTGGAGCTTTCCAGCGTTCTGGAGCGACGTTGCATACCCAAAAAAGTCACTTTTTGCGTGCAGTCTTCAAGTCATTGTAGTCTAGAATATCACACACTCATTGGCTCTACCGGTATAGCATCTATCGTATAAAGACTGAACCGCATGTCGTCTCCCTATCCGTATACACGCCGCGAAGAGTGCTCGTGGCAACCCGAAGACGCCTCGCGTCATTTGGCCTCACTGGCTACCGCCACTGGAGCCGACGACACGACCGTTTCCACGCAACTGCTCAGTCACGGCTGGTCCAGTCGCCAAACGGCCACCCTCCGCCGCTTGTACGGTACCAACAGCATGCAAGGCGACAAGGCGGATCAAAAACCGACCCGAGCGATCGATCGATATGCCCCCTGCTTGTCGCCAGTTCTAACGGCACTCATTTCTCAAATAAAGGAACCGCTCATTCTAATGTTGCTCGGGTCGGCCGCCATTAGTATCACGCTGGGCAACCGGGCGGATGCTGTTTCGATTGGCATTGCACTCTTGATTGTTTCCTTGGTGGCGGCTGTGCAAGAGTATCGCTCCGAAGCCGCTCTGGAAAAGCTGGGAAATCTGGTGCCCCACACGTGTACCGTGTTGCGAGATGGGCAAGTTCGGGACGATTTCCTCGCCAAGGATTTGGTGGTGGGGGACTTGGTGCTCTTGGCCACGGGAGAGTACGTATATGCATAGTCGTAAATACATGCACATGCCTGTAGATGTATCTATTCGGGGATTTCGAGCTGTGTACATGTGCTTTAATTTGGAAATGACTGCTCCTCTCACCGCCATGGCACGAACTCTTCTCTCTCTTTCTCTCGATTCTTATTCCACACAGTCGCGTCCCCGCGGATTGTCGCGTCGTGGATTCCGTCGAACTCATGTTGGACGAATCGTCCTTGACGGGAGAGAACCTCCCCGTGGCCAAGACGGGAGAAGGTTTGGCCTTGGGGACCAACCCATCGCTGACGGAACAGGGTAATATTGTATTTTGTGGTACCTTGGCGAATGCCGGACGTGGACGGGCCTTGGTTGTAGCAGTCGGAGAGTCGACCGAGTTTGGCAAGGTGGCCACCGAACTGAGCACCGTCACGAGTCGCAAGTCACCCTTGCAGCTCAAAATTGACGAGCTGGGCCAGCGATTGGCTGGACTCAGTAGTCTCGCGATTGCTCTTATTGCCTTGTTGGGGTGGCTCATGGGTCGTCCCTTTTTGGAAACCTTGACTGTGGCTGTGAGTTTGGCGGTTGCGGCTATTCCGGAAGGCTTGCCCATTTGTGTGACGGTAACGCTAGCACTTGGAGTACTTCGCATGGCCCGCCGCAACGCAATTGTGAAGAAATTGCCTGTGGTCGAGTCGTTGGGCTGTGTGACGGCAGTGGCAAGTGACAAGACGGGTACTCTCACACAAAACGAAATGACGGTGCGATCTGCCTTTACGCTGGCCTTTCCCGATACAAAGTTTGGCTTTAGCGGAGTTGGATACCAAGCGTCGTCGGGTAAGCTCATGATTGTGTCTGACGAAGGCAGAATGACAGAGCTAGATAGGCATTCGGCGCAAGTTATTACCGAGGACAGCCAAGAGCATATTGCCCTCTCGGCTCTTTTCCAAACGGCCTGCCTCTGCAACAACGCTACACTTGTGCAGTCGACAGAGTCCAATATGGCCGAAGGACACACTGGGGGCACACTCTCTGGTCAACCGACTGAGTTGGCGATTCTGGCTGCTACAGAAAAGGCTGGAATCCCTGATCCGCGTCCACAATTTCATCGAATCCAAGAAATTCCCTTTACAAGCGACCGAAAGCGCATGGAAGTTCGAGCTCGACCGGTCAGCGGAGCGTATGACTGCGCGGCGTTTACCAAGGCAGTCCAGATGGATATCGTGGTCAAAGGGCGCAGACCATCCTTTGACGGAAGTCTTTACTTTGTCAAGGGCATGCCCGAAAAGGTTTTGGCGGAAAGTACGAATTTCATCTTGCCGGATGGCTCGAGTGATTTCCTAGGCGAAGAAGAGCGGATCAAGGTTCTCTCGCACGGTCGACGCATGGCGGCGGGCGGTCTTCGAGTTCTAGCCGTGGCCTACGGGGCTGGTTTGGGCCATTTGACCTTTGCTGGTCTGATTGGAATGGAGGACCCACCGCGCGATGGGGTCGCTGAATCGGTCCGACAATTGCGACGGGGAGGAGTCAAGGTCATGATGGTGACGGGCGATTCCAAAGAGACCGCACTTGCTATTGCCCAGCGGTGTGGTATTCTAGGCAGTGATCTGGAGCCCGGTCTGGAAGACTTGTTATTGTCGCCCAATATGAATTCGTCTGATGACTTGGAGATGGGTGCAAGTGTTTCATTGAGTGGAGCAGAACTAGACGCTATTCCGCCACAAAATCTGGCCGATAGTATCCTTGGGGTTCGAGTATTTTACCGAGTAGTCCCTCGGCACAAGCTTGCCATCGTTCGTGCACTTCAGGAGCATGGAGAGATCGTAGCTATGACCGGAGACGGCGTCAACGACGCAACCGCTCTCAAGGGAGCGGACATTGGTATTGCCATGGGAAAAATGGGAACCGATGTCGCCAAGGAAGCCGCCGACGTGGTTCTTGCCGATGACGACTTTCGAACGATCACCTATGCGATTGCTGAAGGAAAGGGTATCTTCTTCAACATTCGTTGTTTTCTCGCATTTCAGTTGAGCACTTCATTCGCAGCGCTTACAATGGCCAGTGTCGCTACCGCCCTCGGCATGCCGTCCCCGCTAAACGCCATGCAAATCCTCTGGATCAACATTATTGTACGTTCCCCTTACCGTCTCGTTTGGTGCCGTTCACAAAGTCGGTTCCATTCCACAGTGCGCATACTCATTCCTTGCGTCCTTCACCATTTGCACTCTCTTACTGTCGTTGCAGATGGACGGTCCTCCCGCGCAAAGCTTGGGCGTCGAGCCCGTGGACGCCAAGATCTTGCGAGCCAAACCCCGCAAGGCGGACGATCCCATTGTGACAAGGGCGCTCCTCTTGCGAGCCGTGACGAGTGCCGCGCTCATTGTGTTTCTGACGCTCAAAGTATTTGCCAACGAGCTGGAAGATGGAAAGATTTCCCGTCGGGATACCACCATGACTTTCATGTGCTTTGTCAATTGCGATCTTTTCAACGCCTACGTGTGTCGATCCGCGGAACGGGCCTTTTACGAACTGAGTCTGTTTAGCAACCCGGCCTTTTTGTGGGCCGTCGGAGGTTCCGTCTTGGGTCAATTGTTGGTGATTTACTGGTCTCGTAAGTCCACCCTCGATAACTTGGCTGTAACGCACGCATGACTGTAACTTCCTCGCAATATCTCACAACGATTTCTCTTCCTCCTCCAACGCGTATTTGCAGCTCTGCAAGAAGTCTTTCAGACGGAAGCCTTGTCGCCATCCGATTTGCTATACATTATATTTTTGAGTTCCACAATTCTATGGTTGGACACAATACGCAAAAAGGCTTGCTTTGGAGTCTTTAGTGACGGCTTTGTTGCGTCTCCCGTGGCCAAGGGCGGAAGCGAAGCACCGCGAAGTGGATTATGGTTTGGTGGCTTCGGAAAAGCAAAGAACAAGGGACGAAGACCGAGTCGGTGGGCACGCAAGGGTGCCAAGGCCAAGACGTCCTTGGCTCTATAATAGATACATACTAAACTCATCTACCAGTCATTCTAGGACATGCATAGTCGTACGGTAGACTAGACTACCGTATCGACCTATCGAGAGGGATAGCTTTTATTGGTAACCCGGAAAACGCGCCGGTTTCGACTTCGATGCACCCCATTCGCATTCGCAACCATCATCAGACCAGACCAGCGCACATCACCATCACATCACCATCCCTAAGAACAGCAACGAGCAGCGAGCAACGAGCAACAACGCATTCGAGTCACCGTTATCGCAATGATCAGAAGGACCTTTCTACTCCGATCGAGGCTATCCTTGACGCCGCATGGCCCCAGATGTTTCGGAAACGCAGCGCGACGGACTCTGAGCAGCAGTAGCTCGTCATCGTCATCATCATCGTCGCCGAATGCACTGCACGTGGACGAGTCCAGCGCTACTGCTCGCCATGGAAACGCTCCAAAAGTTGCAGTTGTAGCAGCTCGCAGGCCAGCAGTAGTGCCGTTTCCGCAAAGTCCGCGCAAGCAAGTGCCGCGGCACATTGTTCCGCCACCGTACGCGGCGAGCGGAACGGTGCCATTTTCGAATTTCCCGGAACAAATCCTCATTCACGACGACGCCAGCGCAGCAAAGATGCGCAACGCTGCACAACTGGCGCGGCGTGTCTTGGACCTAGCGTGTGCCCACGCCAGACCAGGTATTACGACGGACGAGGTGGACACTGTGGTGCACCAAGCGATTATTGCGAATCATGCTTATCCGAGTCCTCTGAATTACGTGGGCTTTCCCAAGTCGCTTTGTTCGAGCGTGAACGAAGTCATTTGTCACGGTATTCCCGACGGTAGACCCTTGCAGTTTGGTGATGCGGTTTCGTTTGACGTGAGCTGCTATCTAGATGGCGTTCACGGCGATAATTGCGCGACTGTGATTGTCGGCGACCAGCAGGAAAAAGACACTGGAGGAGGCGTGGATTGGCGCGGCGTCCCCTACAAGATGGACTTTGACAGCAATGAGGAGAAGCAACAGGTAGAAGCGGCCCGTAGACTAGTCCATGCGACCCGTGAGAGTCTTTACGCGGCCATTGATAAATGCCGACCTGGCGGCTGTCTCTCGGAAATTGGTGGGGCGATCCACGACGTCGCCGACGAATACGGATACTCCACAATTGAAAAGTACCGCGGCCACGGTATCAGTGACGAGTTTCACTGTGCACCCTTTGTCAAGCACTATCGCAACGACGATACATTGATGCTGGTACCTGGAATGATATTTACAATCGAACCAATGATAACGGAAGGGACGTCCGAGTGCTACGAGTGGAGTGACGAGTGGACCGTGGTGACAAAAGACGGTAGCTTATCTGCTCAGTTCGAGCACACTGTCCTTATCACAAAAAACGGAGTCGAGATTCTGACACTGCCCTAGACAAGTAGATGCTGTGTGGTGTAGTTAAAACACGGAACCTCTCGGTCCTGCCTTACCTGATGTTGTTAACAGCTCACTACTAAATGAACTCTTTCTTCATGTCGACCGAGAAGCATTCTATTTCGTCGCCAACTTCGTAGTCATTAAAGGCCGAGAGCGACAATCCACATTCATCTCCTCGGCCCACCTTGTCGACATCGTCTTTAAAGTGCTTCAGACTTGTCGCCCGCAAATCGGGCGAAATAATCTTGCCCTTTCGAAGAATACGGAACTGGCAAGAAAGCGTTCCGCTCTCACCCTTGGCTTTCGCTTTATACAGCGTTCCAGTGAGAACGCTTAGTCCAGCGACCCGGGTATCAATGCCGCCAATATCATAGGAAGCTTTAACCTTGGCGCGTCCGTGTACAACTTCCACTGGTATGGATGGTAGATAGTTCGCAAACACTTTTTTCGATTCGTCCAACAGAGAGTAGATGACATCCGTACGGAGCAGCCTCACCTTTTCTTCTTGGGCCAGCTTTTCAATCAATTGCTCGTTCTTAACATTGAAACAAAAGATGCCAGCGTTCGACTCCTTTGCCATTTGAATATCAGTCGCAAGAACTGGACCAACGCCAACGAGAATTGGGTCAATAAATATGTTGTGGCTTGACTGGGATCCAACTTTAATCAGGGAATCTCGGACTGCAGCAAGTGTACCGTCAGCGTCGGCCTTGATGATTACTGGGATGCGAATCGCAGTATTCTCGACCTCGTTATCGAGGCCGTATTTCACCTCTAGCCTAGACTTCCACTCATTGTGCATCATGTGCTTGCCAGAACTCTGTAGCTCGGCATCACTTGAAACATCCGCTGATGTGTCTGCATTTCCAGCAGCTGATGCCTTGCGACGTGTGACAAGGTCTTCAGCGGCCTCTTCTGACTCGACGCATACAATAGGGTCGCCTGCCTTTGGGACGGTTTCAAAGCCAACAATCCGTACCGGTTGCGAAGGAGTGCCCTTTGCCAGCGTCTTGGAGTTTACATCTTTAATCGTTCTGACTTTGCCGGAATGAGTTCCACTCACGACAAAGTCTCCTTGCTCGAGCGATCCCCATCGAATGATGCAATCGACAACAACGCCTAAGCCTTTCTCAACGCGAGCATCCAGAACAATTCCTTCAGCAGGGGCATCATCGTCGGCTCGCAGGTCCATGATCTCGCTTTGGAGTGCGAGCCCTTCAATCAACTCGTCCAAGCCAAGTCCAGTAAGGCCAGAGACAGGGACCACCTGAACAGGGGGACCATATTCACCTTCCTCTGAAGTCCGAAGACCTTCAGTCACTATACCTTGTGCATACAGCTCATTTTGAATACGGAAAGTACTTTCGTCGATATCAATACCCGGCTTGTCGATCTTGTTCATGGCGACAACAAGCGAGATGCCCCCGCCACCAGAGCTCTTGACAATAGACTTGTAATAATTAAGAATCTCAATCGTTTGCTCCGAAACACCATCGTCGGCGGCTACCACAAGCACAATAATATCGGCAGCATCTGACCCAGACTGACGCATGGCCTTGAAGGCTGCGTGTCCAGGCGTATCCAGGAACGTAACGACTGCGTCTGCCTCGGAAATGGGAACCTGGAAAGCACTCACAACCTGTGTAATGCCGCCAGCTTCGGTGCCAGCCACATTCTTGTTTTCGCTGGAGCCCTTCTTTCCACTCTTTTTTGTTTTCTTATCCTTTTTTGGTTTGCTCTTTTCTTTTTCACCACCAAATGCGGCACGTGAGCGTCGTCGAAGGGCGTCCATTAAGGTTGTCTTTCCGTGATCGACGTGGCCCATGATGCACACGACAGGAGGACGAGGAGTTAGCGATGCGTACGATGCTTTACCAGCTTCGACTGTCTCTTCCGACGCGGAACGTCGCTGCATAAGCTTCTCTTCGTCGGTCGGAACGGCCTGTCGAGTAGAACGTTGAAACTTGGCGTTGATCTCCAATGCAATTAGTTCCAAAGTATCTACTGACAACATCGCAGAGTCGGCCTTTTCATTTGGAAGTTCTCCCAACTTTCGGAGCACACGCTTCAGTTTGGCACCTCGTTGACGAAATAGCAGAGAGGCTTCCGTCAGCGAAATCTCGTGATTGGGCAGCGTAATCATTTGCGACCTTGGGTCCACGTAAATAGGCCTCGCCTTGCGCTCTCGCTGTGCCCTTTGAAAGCGCGGTGGGACTTCAGCACCGCGATTTCTGCGATCGTTGCGCTGTTGACGCACGTCTCGAAGGCGATTCGTTTGGAGTCGCCATTTAGGTAGAGGAGTGCGCGGAGCGCTAGTCAAGGGAGAACCTTCCTCTGGCTCCTTCTTGGCCTTTTCTTCCGCGTGTTTTAATTGGATGAATCGAATGAACTCACTGAGCGGAGACTGAAACTTGGATTTATCGGAACCTCCTGCATCCGCAGAGCCCGCAGCCGCCTTGCTCTGTGGGTTCTTTTGCATACTACCATTAGTCACGCCCTTTCGGCCATTGGGTTTGGGCATTTTGAAGAGCGCCGCGCTCAAAGTGGAAACATCAGTCATGTCCTTTTTTTGTACCGTTGTACCAGCGGACGACCGCCGACCAGCTGGTGGGGGTTGTTTTCTATCCGAGTTGGGCATAAAATTTCGTCGCAAAGCCTCAATGGGATCTGCCTGTTGCTGCCGACCCCCGGGAGATGCTGGATCTGAAGGAACCGAGTTTCGCAGAGTCTGAAACAGGTTGCTTTTAGAGAATCCCTTCCCTTGCACTTGGTTGTGTTGCTGTTGCTGTTGGTTTCGACCCTGTCCCTTGTTGGGGTGTTGTCGCTGCCCATCTTTGCCTTGACCTTGGCTTCGATCAAAATTCTGCTGTTGCTGGTTTTGCCTCGACTGGTTGTGCTGTGGTTGTTGCTGCTGACGCGGTTGATTCGATCGAACAGACCCGTCGCGATTCTGCGGAGGATTCGGCTGTTGCTGCCGCCGGTCACCAAACACCGAGGACTGGTTTGCTCCCCGATTGTTGCTATTATTGTTGGAACCGTTGGACTGCTGCTGTTGCTGTGGTCGCAGAAACAGACCTTGCACCTGGGGCCCACCTCTTGGATTCTGCTGTTGTTGTTGCTGGTGATTCGGACGACGCAAAGCGTTCGAGCCATTCGAACCTCTTTGTTGATTCTGATTCTGATTCTGCTGCTGCTGACCTCCTCGAGCTGGATTCTGAGCATTCATGTTGTTATAACCATTGCCCGAGACCTTGTCAATGGCTTGTCGCAGCTGCTGTCTCGGTTTTTCGAGCTGCTGACGATTCTGGTTGTTGGCGTTTGGTAGGCCACCTCTGCTGTCTTGACCATGCCGACTATTGTTATTGTTACTCTGTCGATCAGCCTCCTGTCTTGACGTTTCGGCCTTTGTTCGCTGCGCTGGCTCGGCGGTATTCTTTCGATCCGAAAAGAACTTGTCGGACGACACCTCACTGTCTTGCTTGCCTTTTGGATTCACATCCGACTCCTCCTTTCGCCAAGCGACGTTGGGGGCGACATTGTGGTCTTCGGCCGAAGTGCTTTTGAACCTTTGCGCCCCTTGAAAGAGGCAAGCCGGGGGTTTGTGTATTCTACCGACAGATGCAACTTTTGTCGTCGCTACCAATGATACCCGCAACATGTTGGCTCGATCTTGAGATGCTTCTATCGGAATTGCAATGGACCTTTTCAATGGCGAACAATTAAACCCAACTTTATTTTCTTTCTTGGTCGTCATCGTCAGATTTAATTTCGCGGAATATTTTCTACGGTGGTCTGTCTGCGTACGAGTTTTTGAATCTATGAAAAAATCTTTCGAGTTCGACCCGTTGAGATTGTTATTGAGAGAGCTCACAATGGCGAACCGTGGAGACCCCGACAAGCTCTTCTTATAACACTGGAAAGAGTTGAACGGAAAACCTGCGGCGACCGAATCGACAGCTGCGTTGCTGAGCAGTCAGCTCGAAACGGAAGATTGACGATCGACGCTATTTGGTTCCAATCGACGGAGCAGAGCTGCCTCTTTCCCTTCTTCGAAACCTGGTGACATACTAGCTAGCAGCTATAAAGCTATAGATCAACGGCCATGTCAAAGCCCGAGCGCACTATCTTTGTCACGGTCGGTACGACACTCTTTGAGGCACTCATTGACGCCGTCACGACGGAGCAAGCCCTCAATTGGATGGCGGCACACAAATACACCCGTCTCGTGATCCAATATGGCAAGGGCCAGCCTCCCGTCTTGCCCAATAGTCACAAAAAAATACCACTGCAAGTGGAATCCTACGATTTCAAGGCCTCCTTGGCACCCGACATGGAGGCGGCAGATTTGATTCTGTCCCACGCGGGTGCTGGTACGGTCACTGAAGTCTTGCGAATGCGCGAGAAGCGCATGGTCGTTGTCATCAACACTATTCTCATGCACAATCACCAGACCGAACTGGCCAACGCCATGGGTGAACGATACCATTTATATGTCGTGGACGAACCAGAGCAGCTGGCGCTAATGGAAACCTGGGACGCGTTCGAGACCTTTGAGCCCGTTCCCAATCCTCCAGGTGACGAATACGACTTTCCCAGACTACTAGACTCCTTTCTGGGCTTTGACCAGACCAAGGCATCCTAAGCTCATTATACATGACAAGAGAGCAATGTAACGATATACAAGTCCAATCATGGACTAAATTAAGAACTCACACACCAGTTCAATGATCCAGTGCCCGTTGTAGTTTTACATGATGATTGATTCGACACCGTTTAGTTTTACTACTGCTAGTCTACTAGCTAGACGGTGTTGAGAGCTTTGTTTACTTCCCGACGGCAGAGGCACGCGCAGCCTCTCGTGCAACAACACCAGCATACTTGTCACGC
>Ga0307981_1004040_pt1 | contig 10586 bp, 7 predicted proteins | sample OrgLakmetagen987_FD_201849 | JGI IMG/M metagenome (GOLD analysis project Ga0307981, IMG submission 201849) | Saline water microbial communities from Organic Lake, Antarctica - #987 | ecosystem: Environmental > Aquatic > Non-marine Saline and Alkaline > Saline | place: Antarctica: Organic Lake... | reverse complement strand
AATTTGAAATTGAAATCATAACCTAACGAAGATACTGGTGTCTAGAGGAGTGGGTGGTCGGCGACGGACGACGGACACACAACAGCACATCAAAACATCTTGAATTTTCTGGAATTTTGACTAAATACGGCCACAGGCCTGTTACGAGGAAAGTGCGCAAAAAAAAATTGTGCACAATAAACATGTATTGTGCACAATATTACTAATTTGAAACTGACCGTCACGAGGAAAGTACGCAAAATGCCTAAAGTGCGCAAAATAATATCCGTTGAATTGTCAATCACTTGTTACTTGCCGTTGAGCTGTCAACGGATCTTCACACTCTTAATCATATCATTTAATTCTAATTGCACATATTTGCATAATTTTGTTCACCATGCCGACTCGTCGTATTACCATTGCTGATACTGCCATTTCTCCAACGTCGACACCAGTGATCAACGATGATTCTAGTATCCGCAGTGCCGACCTCGAAGTCAAGAGCACAAGTAGTACGATACCAGTAGGGAGCAACGATGATCCTATCCTCGGTGACCTCGAACTCAAGAGCACGACAAGTAGTAATAATACGCATCGTTTGCAATTTGATGCAGCAGCATTTGGTCCAGGTAACAAAAAGAATTGCAAACTCTATTCACGTAGTCAACTCGATTCCATTGCCTACACGATCAAGCATTGGGACACTGGTGATACTCAGTATTCTAATAGAAAGTCTTTTCGTAAAGCACATAAAGTTGATGGTTACAGGATTTATCAAAATTTTACGGCAAAAGATTATGTGGTCAACGATAAAGCAACAACACTTGTCTTTCGGAAGATCAACAAGAAAGATGGCACTGAAATCTTGAAACAAGCTGTATGTATGGAAGATACTTTTGACCTTATTCAAACTTATCACTCTGCCTCAGCTCACAAAAAAGTAGCATCGACTTACCATCGTTTGTCTGCCATATACTACAATATTACTGCTGAACAAGTTTCTATATATTGTTCTCTTTGTCCAACATGTGCATCATCAGGGATGAGTCATAAGAACAAGTCCGCAAAAGGTGCAGCTCGCCCTATCAGATCCACTTCATTCCGTGATCGAATCCAGGCTGATTTAGTTTCATATCTAAATGAGCCTGCAGTAGACCACAATGGTGTTACAATGAGGTACCTTCTTGTTGTAAAGGATCATTTTTCCAAATTCATTTGGCTGCGTGCGCTTACAGATAAATCAGCAAAGCACGTAGCTGCAGAATTAAAGTATCTCTTCCATGAAATAGGGTTTCCTCTCATCTTCCAGACAGATAATGGTCTTGAGTTAATTGCTGAAGCAGTATATGAAATTATCAAAGCAGACCCCCTTTGCTATAGCGTAACAGGACGTATACGGACACCACAAGACCAAGGTTCAGTTGAGCGTGGTAACCAAGATGTTAAGAAAGCCATTTCGAATGCGGTCATACAGTCTCGATCACTTGATTCCAATACATCTTTGACATGGGTTGATGTGTTGGGACCTGCATCATCTGCCATCAACAACTCTGTTGTTTATGGCAATCACAAACTTACTCCATATCATCATATTTTTGCAATGAGTTTTGATTGCCCTTACAATATTCCTATGGATATATTTCAGTCGGTTAAGACTTTGGATGATTTGGACAATTTGAACAAAGAAATGCATGAAATCTTGGTAATGATTGGTTACAATATTGCAGATGTCAGAACTCAGAAAAGTCATCCGTCATCGCCAGACAAACGGAGAGCATCTCACCATCGAAAGCACCAAGCTGCTAAGACAGCAAGTACTAGATCATCTCCCAAAGCCAGTTCTCGACCTTCTCTCAGTATTACCCAACCTGCCGGACACCACCAAAGTCTAATGTTTGAATGCGGTGTTAGTGAAAGAATTTATGATCCACAAATAAAGCATTACTATATTATGCCGAAGATCACTTGTCCACAATGTGTAAGTCAGTGTCTTAACAGATTATATAATCTGCAAATATTTGATGTTGATTTCTACAAAACATTTGCTACCGAGTCTGAGCTGTGGTGGGACAGGAATGTTCTTGTGCTATTTGCTGCGTTGAAGGCTCACCAAATGCACAAGAAGGACATTGTTTTTGTTGAAATGTTGTCGCCTAATGAAATCATTGACAAGTCAATGCATTATGATCCAGAACCAGAAGTTAAAAAACTTGTTACTATTGCATGGCACCTCTCACACTATGCTATTCTTGAGTTCTGTCTGGATACCAAAATGATCTGGGTCTATGATGGTTTACGCAAACCAATTGCAGATTACTGGGGTGCGCATCGTCAGCAAATGCTTAAACGGTTAAAGATACCTACAACTGATATGAAAGAATTGTGGAAAATGAATCATTCCGAAGATATAGTAGGAGTCCCCATCAATCAAGTTGATGGGGTAAATTGTGGACCAATAGCTTGTATGGTAATCTGGTTCATCTTCAATCCTGAAGAAAGCGTTGGCTATTGGATGAACCAACCAACATCTGCCTTTCGTTCAATTGTAATATCAGAAATTCTACATCTCCTTCCGCCACAATACTGCAATGGTTCCTCAGAGGAAGAAGCGATACCCGTAAAGGAAGAGGGTAGTCAAGCATGCTCTAAATGCAACTCCAAAATGGATGATTCAACAACCGCATGCTCCGTATGCACATCCAACATAACCTTCAATTATCAAACTCGATTAAATGTAAAGATGAAGTCTGACTCACAGAGGCAACAGGTGCAAACTAAACAAGCAGATGCTATGAAGCGACTAAGAGTGGATTCAGTCAATGTTAAATCAGGTGATATAATTGGTACATGGATTGCTAGGCGATTTTGATCTGGTAGAATAACACATCCTTTGGCACATCTTGGAGCAAAGTTTGGGGTTGACATCATTTCAAATAAATTAGCATTGTAGGAAAGGAATCCTGAGGAACCACCACTTCGTCTACGTTCAAACCCATCGTTGTTCAAATTAATGGACAACTTCTTCAACAATGTTCGTGCAGTTTCATCACCATCAAATGTTGGATCCAATTTATGGAAGCGAAAGAGTAGCAAGGAACCAATAGATGATTCCTTGCTGTCATAGCCAATAATGATAGTTACATCATTATCTTTTGAGGTATCAGCATCAAATAAATAGTGATGGGGAATGTCAACTGGATCAATTGCGTTCGACCCCTTTTCGAATGTATGATAATCCTTAGTTTTTTGCACATAGTGCGCAACAATGTGAAAGACAACTTCTTGAGTACTATCATGAGGTAAGGAAACCTGTTATCAGTAAAAGTAGACTTGATGACATTAGATGCGAAATTAGTTTGGATGGATGAGATGTGTGGGATACTCACCTGAATTCTTGACTGAATAGTCACCCAATCCTTGGGCATAATTGCAATGGGTCTAGCATCATGAGCATCTAAATCCTTGCCATCACCTTCATCAATGACATAGTGAATCCGTGCTGGTAACTGAGTACCTTCATCTCCAAGACCTATTACATCCATAGAATGAAAACATGTTTTGTACATCAATTCAAATTCAGGTAAACATAAACAGCCACCGAGAGTACTGGTATCAACCAAGGAATTCACCATGGATTGATTCTGGGACACATCAGGTAGCACAACCTCTGATTTAATTGATTTTTTACGTCGTTTCTTTCTGTTTCGTAGCCTTCTCTTCTTCCTTCGATCCGTTCCCAACAAGCAACAATGACCAATCCAAGACTTGGGAATCTCTGTGAAATTGGAATTTGTATATGATACAATTCCATTCACAAATTGAGAACAGTCGGCATGGTATCTCTCCTTCTTTTTCATGAGTTCAGGTAACAATAACTTAATGCAGTCATTGCAGTAAAGGCCATGACACACAGTGCATGTCAATCCATCGCATGAAGTCTGAAAGCAATTAGCATTTTTGCCTGGCTTGAACTGCTTCTTCTCTATAGTTCGGAAGGAACAACCAAGACACGGTTTTGCAGTATTGATTATACCTTTCATCACCAGTTGCTGAATAATAATAATAAAAGTATAAAACCAAGGTGAGAAAACAAAACAAGACTTCAATTATACCAACACATGCCAGCATAATATCAAAGACAACGATGGAAAAGTGTAGCAACAAAGTCATACAACACGCAACCCAAAATCTTGCCATAAGGCTAGATAACCTCCACTGATTAGGTAGGAGTGGTAGTGTACAACTTGGAACCACAAATATCAAATCATTTCCTGATCATGCATGCCAACAGAGATATCAAAGACAACGATGGAAAAGTGTAGCAACAAAGTCATACAACACGCAACCCAAAATCTTGCCATAAGGCTAGATAACCTCCACTGATTAGGTAGGAGTGGTAGTGTACAACTTGGAACCACAAATCTCAAATCATTTCCTGATCATGCACCATGCCAGCGGAGATATCAAAGACAACAATGGAAAAGTGTAGCAACAAAGTCATACAACACGCAACTCAAAATCTTGCCATAAGGCTAGATAACCTCCACTGATTAGGTAGGAGTAGTAGTGTACAACTTGGAACCACAAATCTCAAATCATTTCCTGATCATGCACCATGCCAGCGGAGATATCAAAGACAACAATGACAACAATGGAAGAAGCAGAAGTGACTGCTTACCATGCACTTACCACAATAGAATATAATAACAGCACTGCCTCAAGATTGGTAGATTGTTAAAGCTCTGTTAATTGATGATAACAGATCTGTTCGGACTACTTCGAAGCTCTATCCGTAACCGCTGGAAAATTCTGATAGAAACGGAGACACAAAGGATGAGCACAGCTGCAATTCATCACAAGTTATACAACATTCCATGCACTTACCACAATAGAATATAACAGCACTGCCTCAAGATTGGTAGATTGTTAAAGCTCTGTTAATTGATGAAAACGGATCTGTTCGGACTACTTCGAAGCTCTATTCGTAACCGCTGGAAAATTCTAATAGAAATGGAGACACAAAGGATGTGCACAAGTGTGATATATCACAAGACAATTGAATTTGTTGATTGGTGAAGAAAGGAAATTGCTGCAGGACAACTAGTAGAAAGTGAATAGTACTGGCTGCTGTTGGATGCTGAGTTGACACATGCAGCCTGTTTCTTATCTCTACAGAAGAATCATGTCAGACTGTCAGTGATTGTTTGCTGACATGCTGCATTTGTCAGCAGCTGAATACAAAGATCCAAACTTCTAGTGGAATTTTTTACTACTGAACGGACGAAAATATTACCATCATACTAATTTAGTTTTTTTTTTTGCGCACTTTCATTTTTTATTGTGCACAATTTTTTTTTGCATTTTGCACACTTTCGACATTTATTGTGCACAATTTTTTTTTGCGTACTTTCCTCGTGACAGGCCACAGCTATTACTACTATTCTACTACTATTGCTCTCGCTCGCAACCATACATATCATAATATCTGCTAATCTATAATCCACTGTTCTAACAAACTGCAATGCTTTCTCACGTAACTCGCATTCTCAAGTCCGAAAGAGTCGCAAAATTTGCAACCAACCATGTTAGATTCCTCAGCCACTGGAAGCAGTATGAAATGGGACCCCCCGATCCGATAGTTGGGCTCAACGAGGCGTTTGCGCTCGATACTGCACCAAATAAAGTCAATGTTGGAGTTGGAGCTTATAGAGGAGACAATGGACTTCCTTATATCCTCCCTTGTGTCCGTGAAGCTGAGCAAATTAATATGGCAAATGCAGATTTGAATCATGAGTATTTGGGGATTGTTGGTGATCAAGGCTTTGTGAAATTGGCTTTGGAATTCGTGTACGGTGCAGATTCGCCAGTCTTGAAAGAAGGCAGAGTAGCAGGAGTACAGACACTCTCTGGAACTGGAGGATTAAGAGTCTTCGGGGAGTTCTTGAAGAAAGGAGGTCACAAGGAGATTTATGTTGTGAGTAATATGCATTGCGACAGATAGTGTAGCCAATGTTTTTTATTATTATTTGATCGCAAAGCTAAATGAAATCTTTCACCCTCTATTGCCAGCCAAATCCTACTTGGGGCAATCATATTCCAATTATGCAAAATGCTGGACTTGAAGTTAAAAAATACAGATATTATGATGCCGAAAACTCAGACTTGGAGTTTGACAATATGATTTCTGATTTGAAGAATATTCCAGAGGGGACTGTTGTGCTTCTTCATGCATGCGCGCATAACCCTACAGGGATGGATCCTTCTGTAGAGCAATGGGCGGAAATTTCCAAGGTCATGAAAGATGGTAACTTAATTCCTTTCTTCGACTGTGCCTACCAGGGATTTGCCAGTGGAAATGCCCCGCAGGACGCATTCGCGATTAGAATGTTTATTGAAGATGGGCATTATCTTGCAACTGTTCAATCCTTCTCCAAGAATTTTGGGTTGTACGGCCAGCGTGTTGGAGCATTATCGATTGTTGCATCTGATAAAGGCGAGGCTAGCAAAGTGTTGTCACAAATGAAAATGACAATCAGACCCATGTATTCCAACCCGCCAAAGCATGGTGCTCAATTGGTAAAGACAATCCTGTCAGACGAACGCCTTACGACAGATTTTATTGACCAGTGTTCTGATATGGCAACGAGGATCAATGAGATGAGACTTAGCCTGAGGTCTGCTCTGGAAGAAGGAGGGGATAGAAATTGGGAACATATTACAAAGCAAATTGGTATGTTTTGTTACAGTGGATTGACCAAAGAGGAAGTAACAGCACTTCGTGATGATCATAACATTTACTGCACGATGGACGGTAGAATCAGTATGGCAGGTGTCACTACTGGTAATGTTGACCACATTGCTGGAGCGATTAAGGAAGTAATTAAGAAATAGGCTAATCTTTTGTATGACATTTTTTGTGTTTATTACTTACAGTACTGTATTACTTCTACTTACAGCAACTCAGAGTCTTATTCATCTCCCACTCTTTTTCTGATTAGAGTGTTGTACAAGATACTGCTGCCACTGACAATGCTGCAAGAATATCGTTATGATTACTTCGGTTCCAAAGTTATCCACATTATTGCTAGGTCGAACGTGTTGTATAGGATTTTATAACTTTTTTAATCACTCGTCTTGAACTCATCAAATGAATCGATTTACGATACATACCAAGTTAGGAATTACTCAAATGCTTCAATGATAGATGTCATCATGGATAAAGACTTCACATAACAAGCTTACGTGTCGTGGGGCATCAAATTTATTTTGAAACCAACAACTCAAGCACCGTATTCACTCCAGGGACCTGGTTGAAGCTCGTTTCCTCCAAGATCAGTCCATCCACTCCTTCCCTTGATTCCATAACCACCACAATTATAAACCGCAGATTCTTTGATATCAAAGTCTGGATTTGCAAAAATACCTCTACACGATGCACATGATATGTCTGTCTGTTCGATCCTTGCACTCGTGGATCTATCCGACATTGAAAGACCGTCCCTACCTCCTGTAATTTCACAGCAGTATAGAAGAAGTTTCCCAGGGCACTTGTCAATACTCATTGCATCCAAGTTCGGATTTGCTTTGACCTCTACGCTCACAAACGTCACATCATCAAACGTATTGTCCGTCACAGTTACATTCCCTTCAACTTTCAGCTTTCGAATCAAAATCTTGCCCCCATTAAATCCGCCTCCTTGTTTCAAAGTTAAATGGCACTTGAGGACAGTTCCATTCATGCCTTCTCCACCAAGGGTTAGATTCTTATTAATCTCCAATTTTGCATCTGCTGAATCTCCTTGAAACGTGCCTCTTGGCAATTCAATGACATCACCTACATTTGCTGCATCAATGACATTTTGAATTGATTCAATGGAAGATGAAGGCTCAATCCGATGAATTTTTGCATCATGCTATATTTATGAAAGCCTTCCAGTGCATCTTTTGGTATTTTACGTTGCAATAATAAGCTTTCTTGCATCTGGTACATGTCTCCTGAGCTCCAGGCTTTGCACAATGGGGAGAGGAGCATCTATCGCCCGAGTCCTTGTTTCCTCCTTCTCCTCCGCTTGATCCCACGCCAACACCAGCTCTACCTACCTCTGCAACTGCAACTTCGTCTTCATCTGAATCTTCCTCGCCATCCTCTTCATCTTCAGAATCTAAATCCATCAGTCCCCCGCCGACAGCCTCCCAACCTCCTTCCTCGTGCGCACCTGTAAATGCAATTTGAGTGAGCTCGTGACCCATCAACACAACATACATGGGTTGTCGATCACCGAACTCAACCTGCCACCTCGACCCTACCACTTCACAATTCATCGGCTTATCCGGATCATCGTCAAAGAATGTCTTGAGCTTCGTTCCCAATCCATGCATTCTTTTCTGGTTTCCAAAGAGCTTATTATCAGCAGTGTAAATGTCTGGGAACTTCAGTTTCATAGTGTTGTGCCAATGAACGAGCTGGGATGTTGGGATGAATCGGCCTACATTGGCTTCAGTTGGTTCATCGCTATCTTCCGCCCACATTCTTGGCAAGTTCTTTACTTTTATTTTTATTTTTAAATGTGGTATACGGAGACTACAATAATGTTCAATGAATGGTAGACTACGGTAGGGGATCTACTTAGAATACCTTTTACCTTTTACCTCTAATGAGTATCTTCAATCTATGGTCTATGATGATGATGATGATGATGAAAAAGATCCGTTATAAGAATAATCAAGATGGAAGGGCTGTCCGATAGAAATGGGACTCGGTTCGAAATCTGCGGGATCGTCTCTCGTCCATCACCCATCACCTATCTAACCTTCTGTTGAGCGAAAATAGCAAACAGCACAGCAACGAAACAAAGGCAACACGTCGAAACCGACCAATACATGTTTCTTCCTTCTCCTCCGCCTGATCCCACGCCAACACCAGCTCTACCTACCTCTGCAACTGCAACTTCATCTTCTCCCCCGCCGACAACCGCCCAACCTCCTTCCTCGTGCGCACTTGAAAATGCAATTTGAGTGAGCTCGTGACCCATTAACACAACATACATGGGTTGTCGATCACCGAACTCAACCTGCCACCTCGACCCTACCACTTCGCAATTCATCGGCTTATCCGGATCATCGTCAAAGAATGTCTTTAGCTTCGTTCCCAATCCATGCATTTTTTTCTGGATTCCAAAGAGCTTATCATCAGCAGTGTAAATGTCTGGAAACTTCAGTTTCATAGTGTTGTGCCATTGAACGAGCTGGGATGTTGGGATGAATCGGCCTACATTGGCTTCAGTTGGTTCGTCGCTCTCTTCCGCCCACATTCTTGGCCAGTTCTTTACTTTTGTTTTTATTTTGAAAGGCGGTACACGTAGACTACAATGTTCAATGTATGGTAGACTACGGTAGTTCTACTTAGACTACCTTCTTTAATCAATCTGTGAATAATCTTGATGATGATGAAAAAAATCCGGTGAAAAGAATAATCAAGAAATTAAAAGGGAAGGGTTGTCTGAGGGCTGTCCGATAAATGGGACTCGTTTCGAATTTCGAAACCTGCCGGGGGGGGTCGTCTCGTTTTGTCACCCATCACACCTTCTGTTTTAAAACTTGTTAAAAGCGAAAACAGCACAGCAACGAAACAAAGGCAACACGCTGCAACACGTCGAGACTAGACCGACCGATACATAATATTAAACTTGTCATGTCGACAGATATCAATCATGAATCATGATCAGCAAGACACATCTTTAATAATAAAGGAATCGCCACAAGCCGCCTCACATCCGACAATACGAGTTGACTACTGGAAAGAAAACAAACTTGCTGTTGGTGAATGGTTGAATAATCTGACGGAGGTGGTGAAATCTAATTCATTCTGGATGGAGAAGGGTGAAATACTCACAATGTCACACTCAACGGTTGTTCAAAACTTGTTGGAATCAATGCTTGCAGAAGTGCTACCACCGCCGTCTTTCCAGCTGTTCGATACTGATGAAGCAAAAGTAACATTTGAGTCTGAATTCCTTGCTGCCGCACTTTCTGCCTGCGGTATGGCTAGTACAGAGGTAATACCTGCGGGATTACTTGGAGAGTTAGTATCAAAAGGAACTAGCAATTCACATCCGATCAAGATGCAATTCTTAGCATGCCCTCCAAACTATAACTTCAAGCTGCATGCACATCCAACTATAGAGTTGGCAATTCCTTTCGTTGGTGAGCTGTGGGAGAGACGTTTGATGGGAGCACGATTGCATCAATCTATTGTGGCGAGACAGCCTGCGTTGTCAGTTTCAACAGAGGGGGGAGATAAATTTTACAAAGGACCATCTGATGAAGAGATTGGCAACGTTAAGAAAAGTTTGCAGAAACAATTAGCTGAAAAGTTAGTATCAATGGGAAGTCTTGGAGAGTTTGTAGACCGTGGATTGAGTGAGGGGCAAGTTCTGCTCAATGAGGTTGGAAGCATCCACCAATCCTACACACAAAATCGTGGCTGTCTACTTCTTGTACTCTGGAGCGGAATGCACGCTGACTTGGAGAATTATGATTGCTGTGCTGGAGTCAAGGGTAGCGAATCTTTATTTTTACCGTGAACAAAGTGGGTTTAAAAGAAGTTG
>Ga0307981_1004038_pt1 | contig 10593 bp, 9 predicted proteins | sample OrgLakmetagen987_FD_201849 | JGI IMG/M metagenome (GOLD analysis project Ga0307981, IMG submission 201849) | Saline water microbial communities from Organic Lake, Antarctica - #987 | ecosystem: Environmental > Aquatic > Non-marine Saline and Alkaline > Saline | place: Antarctica: Organic Lake... | reverse complement strand
TGATATCCGCGTAATAATGCCCAAATTCATGCACAATAATAAGCGTTGAAAAAATCAGTAAGAAAGCCAAGATCGAAAATATAATCATCGAAATCGAGTGTAAGAATAAAAATGGTGATGGCAAAAGATCATTCTAGATGCATAAAAACAATATTATTTATTATTGTCTATTTTTATGGTATAATAAAAATAGTAGATATGACTTTCTGGGTGGGGGCACCAACCAGTTGATCTTCTGCTAAAACGGCAGAGATCTTTTCATATTTAGGAGAATCCTAATGCACCATAAGTCCGAACTCTATGATCTATTCTTTCGGTTCGCTGAAAGAGATCATTTCCTCGCACTCATAATGCTTACTATCATTGGGCTTGGCCCCTTGATACTTGCAGCATTCAAACAAGATCCTCGCGATTCATGGGTCCAGTCTTTCTGGTTCTGTACCGCGCTCGTCTGGTTTGCAATGGTTTGCGCTGACGTAACGGGATTTGCTACTTGGTTCAACCAAGGCCTTCAATTCCCGGAATTTGCCAGCCAATAAAGACTCTGCCACCAAATGTGCTCGACCCGTTCTCTTACGGGTCGACACACTTCTTTAAGGATGATCGACACCGCCGTGACTAAAAGGATGACAACGTAAAACCCGCCAGATAATCTTTGGCACCCCAAACACAAATCCGTGTTTTTTTAAGGCCTCAATGCCGTAATTCGAGCAACTAGGATAAAACTTGCAGCCTTTAAGTGGGTCTCCCGCTCCACTTACTGAATGATCTGGCGAGAGTGTCGCTTGGTAAACCTTAATCAATTTAATGGTCACCGCTGCTAAAACCGTATCTGGCCACAATAATAGTTTCCACATTAAGCGATGTTAAGAGCGTATTTACCTAGAATATCAAACTCGACATTTACGCCATCGCCAACAGCCCGAGATTTTAGAGTCGTGTGTTCCCACGTGTGCGGAATAATAGAAACTTCAAACCATGCTTTATCCCCTTTCAAATCACTCACACCACTTACCGTTAGTGAAATCCCTTCCAAAGCTACTGAACCTTTGTGAACCAACCACGCTCTGTGCTTTGGCTTTACGCCCACTCGCACCAGCCAGTAATCTTCGACAAACTCTAATTTTAAAAATTGGCCAACCTCATCAATATGGCCTGTTACATTATGCCCAGAATTTCTTTGGCCAATTTTAGCGGCGCGTTCTAAGTTTACTAAATCCCCCACCTTTGCATTCCCAAAAGTGGTTAGCTTTCTAGATTCTTGAATAATATCGACCTCAATAGAACTGTCGGTTGAACTGACCACCGTGGCACACATGCCGTTTAACGCCACCGATTCCCCCAGTTCAAACGGTTCCTCATAACTATGTTCGATTACAAATCTATTTTCTTTAATAGATTGAATCGTGCCGACTTGTTCAATTATTCCGGTAAACATTAATAAGATTGAAATTGTTTAATTAAATCGGCTCGGGTTTCAAGTGGTTGCTTCATTAAAGCGCTACCAACGACCACAATGTCAGCCCCCGCTTCAGACAAACTTTTCACATTGTTTAAATTCACCCCGCCATCAACTTCAATCTCCCCTGTATATCCTCGTACTCTTAAGGTTTTTATTTTAGTAATTGATTCGGGCATAAAACTCTGGCCGCCAAAACCCGCTTGCACTGACATCACCAAAATTTGATCGGCCTCAGCTAAAATTTCATCGCTTAAAGCCTCGACACCCGTAGCGCCATCGATGCAAATCCCCGCCTTAACACCGCGCGCTTTTAACGTTTTAAATAGTTCTAGTGCTTTCGCTTCGTTAACGGTTTCAATGTGAAACGTAAAAGTCATAACCCCCATATCACAAAACAAATCCACAAAGCGTTCAGGGTTTAACGCCATTAAATGAACTTCATAATCCACCGGATAATTTAAATTTTTTAACACTGGCGGGCCAAAACTCAAATTAGGAACGTACTGGCCATCCATTACGTCTAAATGAATTCGGTCTGCGGTAGCAATCGAATCTAAGTCTGCTTGAAGATTTTTAAAATCAGCGTCTAAAATTGAAGGAGAAATTTTCATCAAGGCGCAGCTTAAACAATTTTTTTGAGGTTTCAATTAAAGGCTATTAGTCACAAAAAAACGTTTCGGTTCGTTAGGCAAAGTTGAATTACGTTAGAATTCAAGTAAACCTTTAAATGTATGCGTATAAATAAGTTTCGCCGTCGGCAAAGCGTATGGTCTAAATTACAGTTTTGGAAATCCGACAAAAAAAAGCCGGCTAAAAAATTTAAATGGACGAAGCGTTTTTTAATACTCGGTGTCGGCTTTACGGCCTTTTTATTTGTTTACGGAACTTTTTACCTGCCGGACGTAAAAGACGCTGCGGAGCTTACGTTTTCAGAATCGACCATTATTTACGACCGAGGCGCCCTTGAACCGGGTGCTAAACAAGAGGAGCATATTTTGTACGTTATTCATGGCGATGAAAACCGTGATTATATTCCTTTAGAAGAAATGTCCCCTTGGATTGCTAAAGCGACCCTGGCCATTGAAGATGACCAATTTTATAACCACTTTGGTTTTGATGCCCCCGCTTTAGTAAAAGTATTTTTACATGAAGCCTTTGGAATTGGACCGCAACGGGGAGGTTCCACCATTACACAACAATTGGCTAAACAAGTATTTTTAAGTGGCGAGCGATCCTACACGCGTAAATTTAAAGAACTTTTACTCGCCATAAAACTTGAGTGGCACTACAGCAAAGACGAAATTATGGAGCTGTATCTCAATAAAATTCCTTACGGCAATAATGCCTTTGGTATTGAAGCCGCGGCTAGAACTTATTTTGGTAAATCGTCTCGTGACTTAACCGTGGCGGAAGCGTCTATTTTAGCCAGTATTCCCGTCGCCCCAACCAGATTTAGCCCTTATGGTTCTAACAAAGATTTATTGCTTGGGTTTTATGAATATGAAAATTTTAGCACTGAAGCCGAAGCCCGAGCAGCTGAAGAAAACCCGGTAGAAGTTGTAGCGGAAAATGAAAGTACAGTTTTAATCGACACAGAGGATAAGGTTCGAATTTATAAAAAAGGTCGAAAAGATTTAGTACTGCAACGAATGCTGGACCTAGAGCTTATTACCGCTGATCAATTTTATCAGGCCTGGAGCCAAGCTAATAACATTGAATTTAAACGCGGTGCCACCGATATTGTGGCGCCTCACTTTGTGTTTTACGTGCGTGAACAAGTGGAAGCTAAATTTGGCCAAGAGTTTTTAAGCCAAGGGGGTTTACAAATTTACACCACGCTAGACCCAGAAATTCAAGCCCAAGCCGAATCGACTATCCAAATTAAAACCGAAGGTTACGAAAATGTGTATGGCGCTGAGAACGTGGCCATGGCCGCTATAAACCCTGACAACGGAGAAATTTTAGCCTACGTGGGTGGGAAAGATTGGTTTGATGTTGAGTCTGACGGACAAGTGGATGTACTGACTTCACGACGCCAACCAGGTTCTAGTTTTAAACCGGTCGTTTACGCCGCTGCCTTTATGGCTGGTTTTGCTCCCGCTACAGTTCTATTTGATGTTAAAACTAACTTTGGAGGTGGGTACGAACCCAATAATTTTAATGAAAAATTTCAAGGTCCAGTTTCAGCGCGAGACTCTCTGAACCAAAGTTTAAATATTCCGTCTATTAAACTAGCCGCTTTAGCGACGGCACAGAAAGTACTTGACGTAGCTGATCAGCTGAACATTCCTTATGAAGGTGACGCTGACATGCATGGCGTCGCCATTGGTGTAGGAGTAGCCGAGATTGAACCGTTGGCTCATATTTCTTCGTTTCAAGCTTTTGCCGGTGACGGTACTATTAATGACCCGGTTTCTATTTTAGAAATTAGAAATGCTTCAGGTCAGGTTTTAGAAAAATTAGATCCAGAAGAAAACAAACGAGAAGGGATAGATTCACAAATTGCAGCTTTAGTAAGAAATATTTTAACCGACGAACAAAGACGTCCTGTAACAGACGGCTTTGCCTGGAACACGTTTTTAGAACTCGCGCCTGAATTTAATAGTGGCGCCAAAACCGGGACCTCTAATCGAGTGATTCCAAACCCAACTTTCAACGAAGAAATACCCGAATCAGATGAAAATCGACGATTCTTAACGGTTCCTGGTGACTCGTGGACGGTTGGCTTTACGCCGCATTTAGTGGCGGGTGTTTGGGTGGGTAATAATCGTGGAAAGCCAATGAAATCTGGCGCTACCGGACTTACCGTCGCCGCGCCAGTATGGAAAAACTTTATGGATAACGCACACGCTATACTGGTAGAGAACGGCGCGGATCCAGAAAAAAAATACGAAGAACCAACGCCGTTGGCTACGGTTGAAATTAATCGATTAACGGGCAAACGAGCCACCGACATTACGCCGGCTCACCTGCGAGTGACAGAAGTGTACCCGAGCTATTCGTTACCCACTGAATTTGATACCGAAGTAGAAACTAAAAATATTAATATCTTTACCGGGGAGGATGCGACCGAAGAAACCCCTGAGTTTGCCGTAAGAGAAATTAACTACCTCCCTTTGGACGTTCAAAAAGAAGATCCTAACTGGCGTGAGCCCGCTATGCAATGGATTAAGGAACACCCAATTTTTATGAATTCATTAGGGGCTATTATGGATCCTGAAAAGGTGGAAGACCCAGAAAACCCAAGCGATGAACCAGACGGCTGGCAAGTACCTGTTGAGTTCTTAGCCGACCTACCCGTTAACCTGCAACGTCGCTGGAGACAACTACAAAACCAAGCCGAAATGATGGGCACTACGGCCGACTGGACCGAAATTACCAGTGCAGCGGGCATGAGTTCCAGCGGAGATTTTGATTTCGAGATAGTCAGCCCAAGCCAACAAGTAGGCACCGGGAGCGTGGAAGTAATAGTTGATTTTAACAACGACATTGAACTGGCCGAAGTTTCTTATTTCTGGGATGATAGATTAATCTACAAAGCCGTTAATGAACCCTTTAGTGGTCGATTCTCTGTGCCGAGTAGTTCCCGCATAGGTACCACACACGAAATTAGAGCCGTAGCTCTTAGCAACGACTTTAGATCGGCTGAGGCCACGGTTGAGGTTGAAGTGAGCCGTATTCGCGAAACTAATACAAATACAGCTCCTAACCTAGATGACACTTCTGCCAGCAGTGGTGATGGTTACAACGGTCCGCCAGACATTATTTTCTTGGGGCCCTTAGCGAACCAAAAACTGTCTATTAATTCAGTGGCGCAAGTAGTGGCGCAAATTGCGAGTTCTGAAATAGATACCGTCGAGTTCTTACTTAATAACCAAAGCCTTGGTTTTAAAAACACTCAGCCCTACGTAATGAACTTTGAGGTTCCAGATCGAATGGGCCGTCACACTTTAACTATTAAAGCGGCGAATAAGGCGGGGTTGAAATCTGAAAAATCAATTCCGATTACCGTCAGCCGTGAAGAATTTTCTGAAGCTGAAATGCCTTTTATAAGTGGAGTCGATAAAAATTTCAGAACCCTGTCACTGACCTTTACGCTGCCTAATTTTGCCGAATTAGAAGCCGCACAAGTGGTGGTGTCGCAACCAGAAAATATTTTATACCAAGAAACGTTTACCGATTTAAATAAATTTAAATACGTGTTTGTGCCGTCAACTGGGGTTCGGGGTCAGGTAGACATTGAACTGTACACCAAAACTAGAGGTGAAGCTGATTTCGTAAAAGCAGATTCAAGTAACGTTCGATACTAAGTATGAATGACTTAGAATTTATGGTCGTCGCCTTTAATGCGGCGGCCAAAGTTAATCCTCATAAAACCAAAAGTAACCCACGAGTTGGCTGCACGGTAGTTTTAGAGGGTGAAATTATTAGTACTGGCGCTCATGAAGTCTTTGGCGAAGCCCACGCAGAAGTAAACGCTTTAAAAAATCTCATCCCGGGATGTAATCTTGAATCTATAAATAACGATGATTTCCATCCCGGGATGGAAGTATCTAAGGCCACAATTTACATCACCCTTGAGCCGTGTGTTAAAACCTCTTTAAAAAAAACCCCCGCTTGCACCGACTTACTGTTAAAATTTAAACCCGCTCGAGTGGTTATTGGTTTGCTTGACCCACATTTCCCGGGGCAAGGGGTGGCCCAATTAAAAGCGGCCGGTATAAAAGTAGAAGTTTTAAATACCAAGCACCACCAAATTTTAAACCCGTGGTTTGAGACCTGGATCACAACGCAAAAACCATTTATGACTTTAAAAGTGGCGCAAAGCTTAGACGGAAAAATTACCCCTGCATCAAAAGACTACCTGCAAGGCGTAAGAGGCCTTACTAATGCTTTAACCCAACAAGAGGTGCATAGCCTGCGTGCTTTGAATCAAGCGCTGTTAAGTAGTACTGAAACCGTTTTAGAAGACGACCCACAGCTTGATGTCAGACACGCTAAAAATCTAGACTTCTTACCCTCTGCACCAGACTTAATTGTTGTTGGAAAAAGAGAGATTCCAAAAACAGCTAAAATTTTTAAAGCGAAAAACCGATCGGTTCACTTTGTGAAAGATTTAAAAGACTTAGTCCCCTTTTGCAGAGAAAATCAAATAGCATCAGTAATGACTGAATGTGGTGGTAGTTTAAATACACAACTCATTGAGCAGCGTTTAATTGATCAGATTGAACTTTTCACGGCGCCCATAATTTGTGGCGATACGGCGAAGCCCGGTTTTACAAAAGAATTAGACTTAAGTCTTTTCCACTTAAAAAATGTGTGTCATCTTGAAAATGATTTATGGCAGACAAGCTGCAAGTAACTTATTTTTCACTTTTACTATTTTTGTTACCGCTAACCACAATGCTTCTTACACGAGTACTCATACTAATTTGAACTTTTTTTGCGGCCAGATCCTTTGTTTCTGGCATATCACTCAATCGTTTCGCCCCAAATCGCTGTGATTCCCCATCAACAGTTCGACCTGCACGGGCGCCTACTTCACGATCAGGACCAAAACGTTTCATCCCAAACACTCTAAATATTTAGTCCTCACTTTTCAAAAAAATTTAAATCCCTAACCTTGAGCCATGCACCAGAAAGTAATCATTCTTGATTTTGGCGGACAGTACGCGCACTTAATTGCTAGCCGGATTCGGCGTGAGCAAGTGCTCGCGGAAATTCATCAACCCGATGAAGTTAATTTAGCTTTCTTTCAAAATAAAAATATTAAAGGGATAATCCTTTCAGGCGGCCCACAAAGTGTGTACGACGAGGGCAGCGCTAGTTGCGACACGGCCATATTTAATCTGGGTATTCCGGTACTCGGAATTTGCTATGGGCACCAATTTTTAAACCAAGCTTTAGGAGGAAAAGTAGTGGCCGGACATACCTCTGGTAAAGAGTTTGGGCGGGCCGATTTAACCCACGATGATCAATGCCCACTGTTTAAAGATATTCCTAAAACCTCGCCTTTTTGGATGAGTCACGGCGACGAAGTGGAGATTATGGGACAAGGCTTCGAAGGCTGCGCTGACACCGACCTTTGTAAAAATGCCGCCGCTTGGCACCCAACTAAAAACCTTTTTGGAATTCAGTTTCATCCAGAGGTAACCCACTCTGAACATGGCATTCAACTTTTAAAAAACTTCTTAAATATATGTGAAGTCAGTCGTGACTGGACGATTGAAAAATTTTACGAAGAACACCAAGCGAAGCTGAAAGCCGAAGTGGGTGACCGTAGCGTGGTGTTATTTGTTTCAGGAGGCGTTGATTCGACGGTTGCGTTTGCGTTGCTCAGTAAAGTACTAGGCCCAGAACGGGTACAGGGTTTATTTGTGGATAACGGCTTACTACGCCAAGGCGAAAGAACCTACGTTGAAAAAGCCATTAAAGCGATTGGCGCTAAACTAACGGTTATGGACGAAGCCGATCGGTTTATCGGAAACTTAAAAGGCGTTTATGACCCAGAAAAGAAAAGAGAAATAATTGGGAATACCTTTATTGAGGTTCAAAAAGACTTTTTTGCCCATCACGACTTAGACGAAAATACCGTTTTAGCCCAAGGGACTATTTACCCCGACACTATTGAAACGGGCGGCACCAAAAACGCTGACACCATTAAAACCCATCACAACCGTGTGCCAGAAATTCAAAAAATGATTGATGCGGGTTTAGTCATTGAACCACTGGCTGATTTGTATAAAGATGAAGTGCGCGCCTTAGGCGAGCTAATGGGCTTACCACACGAGCTGGTTTGGCGACATCCGTTTCCGGGTCCGGGCTTAGGCGTCCGAATTTTGTGCGCCGAAGAAACTATTGAAGATATTCCAACCCGAGATGCCAATGCCTTTAACCTGCAACGCAACAAAAAACCGTTTGATGTTTTACCTCTTAAGTCTGTTGGGGTGCAAGGAGACTTTAGAACCTACAAACACCCAGGGTTAATTACGGTGAGTGAAAATGATTTAAGCGCGCTGGAAAGCCTAGCTACAAAATTGATTAATCATTATCCAGACATTAATAGATGCGTCAAAAGCCTGGGGCATAATTACACGGGCCGGGTTGATAGTACCAAAGTTTTAAAATCTGATGTGAACGATGAACGAGTAGCGCGTTTACAACGCGCCGACCACATTGTTACCACCACTATGCACGACATGGGCGTTTACAACGATGTGTGGCAATTTCCGGTGGTGTTAGCCCCGCTAAGTTTTAACAACGTAGGGGAAGAATCTATTATTTTGCGCCCAATTGATTCGATTGATGCTATGAGCGCCACGGTCGGTAAACTACCTTGGGCATTCTTTGAAAAAGTAACGGCAGAAATCTTAAAAGATGAATCGATTAGCGCGGTGTTTTTAGATGTTACCAGCAAACCACCCGGCACCATTGAGTGGGAATAGGTGCGGGTTGAAACCTAAGGTTTCCCCCGCAAGCCCCCTTCCTGCTATTTGTATTCATGCGCTTTGGGGCCCACGAGACCCAAAGCTTATTCATGATTTATAAAAATCTAAAGAATCCCTTCGAAGAGATTTTGAAATAAACAACTCTTAATTGTCACTTCCTAACACTATCTCGCTACTTATATCACAATCACCATTGGCACTCGTTGAAACACCACCTTCAACTTTTCTAATAGAAACCTCGTCAAAGCTAGCCGAAGCACGAGCACTCACAAACATTCTGATACTTGGTACACTTGGGGTTCTAAACACGTCACAAATTGAACGCGATTCTCCATCAGCAAAACGGGCGTGATCTCCGATATTAGAGCCCACACTTGAAAACCCAACGACTCCTCCTGCATATAAGGTCGCTCCATTTCTTTGAATGTCGCGAGATACGACATCTATTCTGTAATTTGTATTTGGCTCAATTACTTCATTTACTGGAATGGTTATATAATGAGGGCCGCCTGTGCCTGGTGTATGCCTCAGTCGATAATCTCTAATTTCAAAATTTGGAACCGATGGCCAGCTGACAGCGCCTTCAGAAAAGGCCCAATTAGGCACAATGTTTTTACCACAGCTGTAACCATTATTAATACAATCAAGTAAAATTAATTTTTCAATTTGCGCTTGATAACCAAGCGATTTGGCTTGTTGCGCTTTGCCAGAATACTCTGAATAAGTAGGTACACCCACTCCAGATAAAATACCAATAATTGTAGTAACCACCAGCAACTCAATCAGCGTAAAACCAGTATTTTTTATTTTCATATTTATCTTTAAACTACCGTACCAAATCTTTCATCGTATTAACATCCAATATTCCACGATTAAGCATAGACTGAACTAAATTCGACAAACTATCGGTATTTGGGTCAAACCCACTACCCGCAATATTCGTTAAATTAGCCAGTGGCTCTGCATAGACTTCGATATTATTATCCCACGCTGAACCCTGAACCCCTTCAATCATTTTGATAATTTGCTCTTGTTTATCGACCGTCGCTGAATCGTTCACTAAATACTGCACTGGCCCATTAGAAGCCTCCAACACACTTCCCACTTCTGTAAAAATAAAACCGTTTACCCCTGGCACCGTACCAACACCATCACGGTTTCGCATTTGATACCCGTTTAACAGTAAAACTTTGTTATCTCCATCATAATTCGCGATTCGAGGATTTTTCATCCCCGCTTCTGTTACTTCATAGTCTTGCAAAGTGTCGTAAAAGGCCTGGGCTGAGACCGTAAAATCCCCCATATTTATGTGTTGATTCACAAAATCCATTGATATCTGTGTTTCGTCCCCGGTGTCATTATAAATTGGAGTCCCCTCAATTGTCAGCGATCTAAACTGGCTGATAGGAAATTCATAAAACCCACCCGGGCTCGGGTTAAAATCAAAATTTACTTCACTGTAACCGACCCGTCGCACTACTACTTGAAAATCGGTAGATGAGGTAGCGTTAAACGGAATTGAGATATTCCCATTTTGATCGGTTTGGTAGCTAATCGTGTCATCCCCAACCGAGTCATCGTTGAACACTAACACGTTTGCATTCGTTAAGTTACGAAGCGTTAGCACTCCGTTTGTACCGGTACTATCGGTAAAAATACACGTCCCTGGTGCGGCCCCATTTA
>Ga0307981_1004036_pt1 | contig 10596 bp, 11 predicted proteins | sample OrgLakmetagen987_FD_201849 | JGI IMG/M metagenome (GOLD analysis project Ga0307981, IMG submission 201849) | Saline water microbial communities from Organic Lake, Antarctica - #987 | ecosystem: Environmental > Aquatic > Non-marine Saline and Alkaline > Saline | place: Antarctica: Organic Lake... | reverse complement strand
CTCTACAACCAAGAGCTCCCGCAATCAGCCTTGGGCAGCAAGACGCCCTTGCAAACCATGAAAGACTGGCACAAACTCAAACCGGCGCTGTTCAAGAGACAGCCATACTACCGTCCGGGATGCGACAAGTAGGGAAGATAAATGAAGTTTTTTTCTAAACGAAAGACAGCTGCGCTTGTCTCTGTTTTGGCAGTCTCGGCATGTATGTCGGCACCATCATTTTATGACAACTACAAGGCAGGTAATCCGCTTCGGGCCTTCCCATACAAGGCCGGTGTCGGATGGGCGCAAATAGATCGAGACAAGACTGACTGCGAGATCGAAGCGGCGCAGAGAGTGCCACAGAATATCGTCGTTCAAACATCACCAACCTGGTCAACGCCCACGCAGACATCTTGCAACCAGATCGGAACCCAGACCTTCTGCAACACGACCGGCGGCCAAACCTATGGTGGTCAAACGACATCTTCTGATGCGAATGCTGGCTTGAGAGCGCGAGCATATGCTCAGTGCATGGGGCGCAAGAATTACCGTTTTGTCGATATTCCCGCGTGTCCGGCAGGAACGGATTTGTCATCGCAAAACAACGAAACGGTGCTTCGTCCGCTTTCGCGAAGAACCTGCTACCAAGCCCATCCGTCAGGTGGGTATGCAATTGGAGATGGTTGAACTTGAAATGTCAATCGGCATTCAAAGTCGCCCCCCTATCGGCATCCACATTTGACCCCGTTTTGCTGAGCAAGCCCAGCACTGCGTAGCGCTCACATAGCGCAGCGGCGGCGGGCGTGCGGTGTTTCCGATCGATGCTACGCCCGGTTCTTGAAGCGCCAGCTTTCGTGGAAGTTCTCGACGAGTGCAGTGCCCCAAGCTTTCCAAAGCCCGCTCCCTGCGCATTGCTGCCATTCGGACTAGATGCAGCATCCGGCAAAGTGGGCTCACTGGCGTCGTTCGCCGCAATCAGGACGAAGGTCCGCTGTCGGGAAACGGGCCAAACTTTGCAAAGTTCACTATCTGCACATAGCCGACGCTCGGACCTTCGTCCGAACGACCGAGACACTCCAGCGGCATGCAGGTATCTTGTGTCAGGTGCAGAACACTAGGTGGCTTCTGTTCGACCAGACGACCAACTGGACATTGACCAATGTCGTGTGAGGAAAGTAGATAGGATGCAATGCCGATTGCAATGAATTATTTCAAGGGGTGCCAGAACCAATAGACATTATTCGTGCGTTTAGTGGGTTCACTCCGGAGTTAAAACACGAACGTCCAAGCCTCCCGCGGCTTTATAGAAAAGCTACTTCAGAAGTACATTCTCCCTATGCCAGTACAAGGCTTCTGCCAGCGCCCTAAGCGCCGGTGTCTGCGCTTCACGTATAGGCAAGCCGTCTAGGTCGCGCAGGAACTCATTGCCGTCCAGAGCGGCAACTTTGGGGGGGACCAGTATCTTTCTGTCTTCGCTTACCCCCATCAACCCACGATCAAAGGCCCAGTGCAATTCCTTGGTGAGCGGAAGCCCGTTAGCAGGGTGGTCTGACCCCTTTGCGTGGACCGGAACGACATGTGCAGCGTCCAGCCCAACTGTACGGTGTGACAGCGGTGAAACAAACCTTCTGCCCGTAAATGCGCAGCGGAAATCGTATTCCTGTAAAACCTTGTTTCTGAAGGCCCTGTCTCTTGCTTTTCGGACTGAGGTTACTTGGTTCGTATCTCGTTTATCTCTGAAAGCAGAGGCAGGATGGTTTGCTTCCGCGTCCACGTAGTTTTCTGCCGCATCAATTTCCGATAGAGTAACGGGCGGATTTTGGGGGTCTGCTGGCCCCCAGCGCAACTTACCAATCTGCGCATTTAGTGCCTCGTATTCGAGTGTTCCTTTGCGCAGCAAGTGAATCTGAATGTAAGCGTCATCAGAAAGGTCTTTGGTGAACAGGACAATGTCATCTTCGGAAGCTTCGTTCCTGAGAGGTCCAAGGTTGTCCGTTAAGCGTCTTTCAGCCGGTCGTGTTCCACCCCACGTTTGGTGCTGATATCGTGTTTCGACAGTTGCAACCCGCAGTCCATCTACGAACAAATCAGCTTTGAGCCTAGCGTCAACTGTAGGGTTTTCTGGGCCAGCAGTGGAAGGCAGCGGAGGAAAGAACTGGGCAATGGCCTTGGGAACTACGATTCCACCCTGATGCCCTCTAGCTGCACCCGTATCGTTGTGCGCAAGTTTCTTGAAGACTGAAGTGTCGAGCATTGGCACTACCTGAGTGAAAAGTACATCTCCTAGGCTCTTATATCGGCAGCCAGTTCATCAAGAAAGGTGGAAATCCGGCCTGAGTCTTTGGTGCGAAGAGCACATTCCCAAACAACGACAACACGCCACCCTCCCGCTTCTAACTCCGCATGGTTGAGGCCGTCGCGTTCGCGGTTGCCTTCCAGCTTAGAAAGCCACTTATCCGCCGCTGTCTTGGGAAATTTGAAGTATCTGCAGCCCTCATGTGCATGCCAGAAACAACCGTTCACAAACAGCGCAAGCTTCCGAGAGGGGAATATCAGGTCCGGACTTCCCGGAAGTCTTCTGTCGTGAAGCCTGAACCTTAGTCCACGGGCGTGGAGACCTTTACGAACGACAAGTTCCGGTTTCGTGTCCTTGCCGCGGATTGCAGCCATATTTCGGCTGCGAGTTGCCTTGTCGTGTACGTCAGACAGCCACGGCCTCCTTTTTATCCAGCGCAGCCGCGATGTGAGGTGCCATAATACGGGCAACTTCCTTGAACACGGGCACAGCAACGCTGTTACCGAATTGACGGTATGCCTGTGTGTCGGATACCGGAATTTTGAAGTCGTCGGTGTAGCCCATAAGCCGGGCACACTCACGTGGCGTCAACCTGCGCGGACTACTGCCCCTGCCTCGATCGATCAAAATTTCAGAGCCGTCCTTGTGGTAACGCGCAGACAGAGTTCTTGCAACGCCAGTCGGGCCGAACACGCTACAACCAAAACCATTTCCAGCCTTGGCATGCTTTTTTTTGTAAGCTTGCAGGTAACCCCAAAGGTGATCTGAAAGCGTATATTTAGGATTAACCTTGGCGTCATTCCCAATTGTGAAAGGGCTTTCCGGATTCTCTGTTCCGTCTTCTGGGTGAAGGATGGAGCCCAACTTGAAGCTGCCCTTCTCCGATAGGTTCATGTCGGCGAAATCAAACCCCGTTTCTTCAAGAAAGCCGACAAGCACGATGCGCTGCCGATGTTGCGGAACAAAGTGCTGGGCATCAATTATCTGCGAAGTCACGCAGTACCCTAACTCCTCTAGGGCACCGACAATAACTGCGAAGGTTTTGCCCTTGTCATGGCTGCGAAGGTTCTTGACATTTTCAAGCATGAACGCCGTCGGGCGATGGTGTTTCAGCATCCTGACCACGTCAAAGAACAGCGTTCCTTGAGTTTCGTCTAGAAAACCGTGCGCCCGGCCCAGAGAGTTCTTCTTGGAGACTCCCGCCAGACTGAAGGGCTGGCAAGGGAACCCGGCACACAAGACATTGTGCTCTGGAACCTCACCTGCAGCGATCTTCTGTATGTCACCGGCTATGGGCCTGTTGTCCCGGTAGTTCGCCTCGTACGTTTTCTGCGAGAACTTATCCCACTCAGAGGTAAACACACACCGCCCACCGATGCTTTCCATAGCCTGCCTCAAACCGCCGATTCCAGCGAAGAGGTCAATAAAAGTGAAACCCTCGGTCATGTGTGCGTCCCTTCGGTGGGCACCATATATCGCTGTGTGTCTCCGGTCGAGTGCCAAGTTCCTACGCAGCAGACAAGGCGTTTTGTGCCTGCACGTGACGAGCGTTGGGGCGCGCTGCCAACTCGACCTGATTTTGCCATTGAACCAGGTCAGACACCGGTCCCGCCAACCACCCGAGGCCGGGACCGCATCGCAGCCGCCACGGAATCAACACCGGCCCGGAGAGGATCGTCGGCCAGATGCGCGTACCGCTGCGTCGTCCGCATCTGGGAATGGCCCAGCAGCTTGCCGATCATTTCCAGAGACGCGCCACCGCTGACCAGCAGCGAAGCAAATGTGTGGCGTAGATCGTGAACCCGCACATTGCGGATCCCAGCCTGCTTTTGGATTGTAGCCCAGAATCTGCGAATGTCCTGAATCGGCTGGTCCTTCAGCGTGCCGTCCGGATGGCAGGCATCACCGGGAAACAGCCATACTGATCCACGCGGCACAGCGACCCGCCGCTGCCGAACGAGCGCTGCCACGTCCTCGGAAATTGGGACCCGGTGAACCCGCCGCTGCTTGGTGTTCGCTGCTGGCTTCTCCCAGATGCACCGCTCGAGATTGAAATGATCGAATTGAGCCGTCCTGACCTCGCCAAGCCGAGCGCCGGTCAGCATGCACATGCGCAGGACACCGGCAGAGCGTTGATCATCCGCGTCCATCAAGGCATCCGCCAGCCGCGTGATTTCAGAGGCCGAGAGGAACAAACCGCGCTCTGTCTCCGGCCGTCGCCGAAATCCTTCGGCCGGATTGTCAGCGCGCAGTTTCCACTGAACCGACAGATTAAACATCTTACGTAAAACCTCACCGACGCGGTTCGCACGGATCGGCGTCGGCTTGACCACCTTCAGTGGACGCCGCCGCGATTTGGCCCGATCCTTTGAAGGCCGCGCACGCCCCTCGGCGATCAGCGACAAAAGCCGCTCCACGTCCAAAGGCTGGACCTCCGACACCAGCATCGAACCCCAATGTGGCAAAACCAGATTGCGCAGCATGGACGCCTGATCGGCAGCATTCCGCGGAGCAAGGTGGGAGGCGTGATACTCGAGGTAGCGATCAGCCAGATCGGACATCCGAGGTGCCACACGATCCGCGTCGCGTTCCACCGCCGGATCAATGCCCGAGTCGATCATCCGGCGCAACTCCGCGCTGCGTTCGCGCGCCTGCCTGACCGACCAATCCGGCCAGCGCCCGATGGTCAGCCGCCGCCGCCGCCCCGAGAGGGAATAGTCGAGGCAGAATGACTTTGAACCCGAGGCTTGCACCCTCAGGCAAAAACCCGCGCTCTCGCCGTCAAACAAGTGCACCAAACGTCCGGTCGTCTTCAGCGACCGAACAAACTTCTCAGTCAAAATAACATTTCTGCCCACGCCTAACTCCTTTAGCCATAAAGCAGTGCTTCATCGGTTTGGAACCTGATCAAGTCCGCTCACGGAAATTCGTCGCAACGATGCGATAGCAAAGGGAGAGGCACCAAGGCAGCGAGAGGCGCAACGCGGCATAACTGGCGCGCCCCGTGGCGCCTCACTCGCTGCTCCCGAAACTGTCATTTCGGGGCATCGCGGTCAGGCACGGAGGCATGGTGAAGAGGACATCAGCCGCCCGCCACCTCCAGAATGCTAGTCACGCTGTAGTCACATTGAGGATGCCAAACGGACCACAAACAGCCCCGCCCAATGCGGCACGGTGCGGTTGAACCCGGAGAAAGGAGATTTGCGCAAACAATGGGTTAGAGGCTAAATCATTGGAAATGAACGATTTCCGAAAACCCGCCGCTATAGGCTCATAACCTGAAGGTCGTTGGTTCAAATCCAACTCCCGCAACCAAATTACAGCGCTAAATCAAATGCTTAAAGCCCGACCTAAACAGTCGGGCTTTTGCTTGCGCGCCCTACATCAACGCCACATCAACACCGGACCAGAAAAACGGCAACCACGCGCATGAGTGGGGATTCGCAGGCAGCCGCGTGCAAAGAAGCGCGATTTGTAATTGGTCAAACAAGTCAGGCGCGCGTTGCCTCGTGACGGCCCCCCCTAAATCGAGTTACGATCTGCCATGTGCAATCTTTACTCAAACACCATGCCGGTTGCCGCCATGCGCCAGCTGTTCGCGGTTGATGCGAGCAACGATCAGCTCGGCAATGCCGAGCCGTTGCCTGCGATCTTCCCGAAGGGAAACGCTCCTGTCGTTGCTCTGACTGATGATGGTCAGCGCGCCCTCTGGAATACGCATTGGGGTTTTGTGCTGCCCCAGGTCTCAAAAAAGACCGGCAAGCCGATTCAGCCGAAGGCCGTAAACAACGCGCGTGACGACAAGCTGCGAACGTCGCCCTTCTGGAAGGCGAGCTTTGTCGAACGCCGGTGCTTGATTCCAGCGACGAGCTTCTGCGAGGCCAAGGGTCGCAACCCGGCCACCTATGTTTGGTTTGGCGTGACAGGCGAGGGCAAACGGCCGCCCTTGGCCTTTGCCGGTGTCTGGCGCGCATTCAGCGGCAATTACGGCGGTGAGCACCGCGAGATGGTCACCTCGTCGATGGTGACGACAACGCCGAATGAGCTGGTGCGAGATACCCACCCGGACCGGATGCCCGTGATCCTGCATCCGGAAGACTACGAGGAGTGGCTGACAGGTCGGCCGGAACCAGCCTTTGCTCTGTTACGGCCATTTCCGGCTGAATCCATGGTCATTCATCAAAGCGGCGAAGGCCTGAAATCCGACAAGGGCGGTCTGTAATTTCGGTCGAGAAATCCGATCGGTCTTGACATGCGGGGGCTCTATCGCAGATGGAGAACAAAAGAAGAACTCGTAGGGATTCCCATGCCGCTGCACCGCGTCGAACAGCCTGTCATCGCCAACGGATCCCCGATGCGCCTTATCAGCACGCCAGTCAGTGCCGGGTTCCCGTCGCCTGCCGGGGATGATCTGGAAGATGAGATCGACCCGATGGCCTGGGTGGTGCGGCACCCGGCCTCGACCTTCTGGTGGCGCGTCGAAGGCGATTGCCTGTGGGACGTGGGCATCCGGGACGGCGACATCATTGCGGTGGACCGCGCTGGGAAACGGCGCGTCGGGCGCGCGGTCCTGGCCGTGGTGGAAGGGGCGGTGACGGCGAAGATCCTGCGAAAGCGTGAGGGCAGATATTACCTCGCTCCGGCCAACAGCCGCGAACACTTTCCGGACATTGAACTGACGGAAGACAGCGAGATATGGGGTGTGATCGCAGGTGTCGTGCGCCGCTATGATCTGGCGTGAAGCGGCCTATCGCGATCAGCGACAGCGCGAACTTCTATGTAAGCGCCGAGCGGATCTTTGATCCGACCCTGAAAAACGTGCCGGTCATCGTCCTCTCGAACAATGATGGTTGCGCCGTGGCGCGCAGTGATGAGGCCAAGGCGCTCGGGATCAAGATGGGCGAGCCGCTGCATTTGATCCGAGATAAGATCGAGGCGCATGGCGTGCGCGTGTTCAGTTCGAACTACACGCTCTACGGGGATATTTCCCGGCGGGTGGTCGAGGTCTATGAGGACTTCACACCGAATGTGGAAATCTACTCGATAGACGAGTGCTTTCTTGATTTCACAGGCTTTCCTGACCGTACGGCTCACGCCCGCGCCATGCGCGCCGCGGTGCTGCGGCGCATCGGCGTCCCGGTCCGTGTCGGGATCGCGCCCACGAAGACACTGGCGAAATGTGCAAATGACATCGCGAAAAAGAACCCGATTTTCGCGGGAGTTCTAGACATGATGGATGACGCCCTGGCTGACTGGTTGTTGCCCATGGTGCCGGTGGGCGACCTCTGGGGTGTCGGGCGTCAGACAGAGAAAAAGTTGCACGGTCTCGGCATCCGCACAGCGGCTGAGTTGCGCGACATGCCTCTCAGGCAGGCGCGCAGCCTTGGCACGGTTGTTCTCGAACGCACCGTGCTGGAACTGCAGGGGGAGCCATGCCTGTCCTTTGATGAGGTGGAGCCACAGCGCAAAGGCATGGCCGTGACCCGCTCGGCCGGAACGCCAATGACGGACTTCGACACGCTGTTTCAGGCGCTCACCGCTCATGCGACCCGCGCAGCGGAAAAGCTGCGCCAGCATGGCCTGGTTGCTGGAACGCTGACCGTGTTTTTCCACACCAACCGGCACCGCATGGATCGGCCGCAATATGCAGGATCCCGCACCACCCGAATGACACCGATGTCCTCGGATACGTTCGATCTCGTTGAGGCGGCGCGGCGATGTGCGCAAGCTGCATGGCCGAAAGACCAAAGCAGAGGCTTCGCCTTCACCAAGGCGGGGGTTCTGCTGGACGACCTTCTGCGGTTCGAGGATCGGCCACTAACGCTGTTCGATGCTGAAAAACCGAAATCCCAGGCGCTAATGACCGCGCTGGATCAAGTGAATGATCGCTTCGGGAAGAAGACGATGGTACTTGCAAGTGAGGGTATGAAACGCTCATGGAAGCTGCGTTCTGACCATAGAAGCCCTCGCTATACGACGCGGCTTTCCGATCTACCGGTGGTTCGGTAAATAGAGGTCGGCGCATGACAGCATGCTCCCTTCCCGATGTGTTGACAGTCGGGTTCTGCAGCTGATGCAAAAATTTTCACGAGGATCACTTCGAGCCTTTTGTTACGGAAGCTGCGCATTGCATGAGTAGTTGCAATTTGAGCAAATGGGTTCTTGGCTATATTAAAATGCTAGAGGCGGGAGTTTTTATGATCGACATCTCTAATCCTAATGGACCTTATGGGCGGGCTGACGGTATACAAATCCCCTCAGCGGCAACCTGTATGCTAACGCTATATCGAAACAATGAACAGCTTTCGACTGCTTCAGGTTTTTTGACTGAGGATGAGAACTCTTGGTTTCTAGTAACGGCGCTTCATAACTTTACCGGGCGCGATTATTTTACTAAGAAGTGCCTTAGTTCAAAGCTTGCCACCCCGAACAAATTTCAAGCAACGTTAATGATTAAAGAGGAGGGGGGAGCCCTCAAAAGATTTATTATTCGGGGTGATCTGTTTTCTGATGGGATGCCGTTGTTCCTATATGACTGGACTGAAGATGGCGGTGACATTGCCGTAATTAAAATGCCTAAAGAGCAGGGGCAACCAAGCCTTGTAACTATGAACGGGGTCGCCTCGCAGAGTTGGACTGTTTTTGCCGGACTTGACGCCGTCGCGCTCGGATACCCTAGTGCGCTGGACGTAAATGGAACGCCGATATGGAAGAAGATTTCTATCGCCTCAGAGCCGAGCCAAAAAGTTAATGGGAATAAAGCGACCCTGACTGATGGGCTTACTTATAAGGGGATGTCCGGCGGGCCAGTAATTATAAACCAATCACAAGGGTATACGGACGATAAAGCCTATGTTATCGGCAAGGAATTATTGATCAGAGTTATTGGAGTGTACGGTGGACGATTTTACACCGATGCGGAAAAATCTGGAACGCTCGGATTCTACTGGCCTATCGCAACTGTAAACGCGATAATCGCTGACGAACGACAATCCGGAGACATCGACTGCGAGTAGTCCCCTACCCAAAGCGAACAATCGACCGCTTTGAGACCACCGCTGGCATCAGACATTAAGGCGCGAAAGGCGAGCGGAAGAAGAGGCCCGCTCAGCATACCTTGGTGCTGCCGCAGCGAGGTTCGGTAATCTGGTCCAATCGAAGGTCGATCGCAGAATAGCCAACCACCACTCTCAATCCGCCAGAGGTGCACAATTGTGCCCATCTCGGCGCGCGACAGAGGACGAGGTCGCATGCCATCATGTCCGCGCAGCGACTCGCTGCCGTTCTTTGAAACCGTGAATCCGCGAAACGGGCCGGGCGTGACGTTGCGGTCGAGGCGTCAGGCGCTTCCCGCAGGCAATTGCCCGGCCCTTTTTTACCTGCACGCCCGCGCCTGATCGCGCATCACGGCGTAGTCGCTGAGCATCCGGATCACTACCGTGCCCTCCGGCAGAGCATTTATCTCGGCTACAGCGCGCGCCTGGTCGGCGGCGCTGTAGGGCACTACGGGCGGACATAACACGTCTGCGTTAGAACCGTCCGTCGCGCAGGCGCTCAACCAAAGCACCGCGATCAGGAGGACGGCGGCTGGCAGCTTCGAGCATCTGGCGCTGAATCTCATGGGTTGTCTCCGATGTTTGCAAACGTTCCGCCAACCGCCCAGCGCGTTCACCAGCGCTACGCAGGTTCAGGAGGAACAGGGCGATGGTGGTGGCGGCCAAAAGCAGGCCCAGCGCCTTGCGCGCCGGGCTGCTGGCGAGGATCGCGGTGAGCCAGCCCATCATCGCTGCCCCCGTTTCCAGTCATCAATCCGGGCATGAATCGCGAAGGCGATGCCGATCAGCGCCACGGCGATGAACACCCAGCGCAATGTGTCGAGGTAGGGCACCAGCGGCAGGATGGCGGATTGGGTCTCAGCCAAGACGTCCTGTGCCACCTCGACCCCTGCTGCGCCGATGGTCGCCACCCCGGCAGCCCCACCGCCCTTCAGGGTGCGGCTGTCGGCCAGGACTTCGCGGGCGGGCGGCACCTCGGCCACGAAGGACGTGGGGCGTGCGGAGAACGGTTCGCCCCAGGACCGCGCGGGGCCGAGATCGATGTGCATGAAGCCCGAGCGGGGATAGGTGCCGAAACCCAGAAAACCCACGTCTCGGGCAGCCTTGGCAAACGTGGCCGGGTCATGGTTCGACACCGCGATGTCGAACGCGGTGCCCAGCATGTGTTTGGAGCGCGGCGCACCGCCCACGGCGCGATTGTGGGCGGGGCTGCGATAGGCCGAGCGCACGATCAGCGGTTTGCCGAGCCGGTTGCGCAGGGTC
>Ga0307981_1004034_pt1 | contig 10600 bp, 5 predicted proteins | sample OrgLakmetagen987_FD_201849 | JGI IMG/M metagenome (GOLD analysis project Ga0307981, IMG submission 201849) | Saline water microbial communities from Organic Lake, Antarctica - #987 | ecosystem: Environmental > Aquatic > Non-marine Saline and Alkaline > Saline | place: Antarctica: Organic Lake... | reverse complement strand
AATCCACCGAAACTACCGAAAACGGCCGCTACCGGTGCCGACGTGGGTGCGGGTGCTGGTACCGGTGCCGGCTTTGGTGCGGGTACCGATGCTGGTACCGGTACCGGTGCTCGTGTGGGTGCTGATACCGGTGATCGTGTGGGTGCTGATACCGGTGGTCGCGTGGGTGCTGATACCGGTGCTCGCGTGGGTGCTGGTACCGGTGCTCGCGAGGGTGCTGGTACCGGTGCTCGCGTGGGTGCTGGTTGTTGCTGCTGCTGTGGAACTGGAAGTGCGTTAGCTCCCAGACGAAGCGTCTTGTACGAGGCCATCATAATATCAAACTGATCGCTCGTGAACTCATTCATACAATCGTCGTCCACGTAGTCCATGAAGTTAAAAATAGGGTCCTCGCCAGCAGCGCTGCAAGTCTGTGAGAGAGAAAATAATTTGCATGTGTGTGAGAGGGGCCGACGAATCGTGTGAACTGCTAAAAAAATCCTTGTCGCGACCGTTCGGTTGGTTTACGTACATCTCTGCCAACGGGGCAACCAAACGCAGGTGTTTCTTCCCTTGGAGTGTCTCCAACGCGATCACCAGTACTCCCACAACCTCCCTGAAAAGTATGAAAGAGTCCCATCCAGTGTCCGGCCTCCTGTAATGCAAGAAAAGTGCGTGTGTGAGTGATACATATTTTTGAACGATTCGTGTAGCCGCTCGTCTCGACAAGATACTCACGTGTGTCCCCGTATCACCCAAATTGTAGGGTGCCAATCGCCCACCAGGCACAGTGTCGAATCTCACAACCACACCATCGTCTTTTGGCCGGCCAGCGTACGAAGTCGGCAACGTGGCCCAACCGAGGACGCCTCCCCCTGGCTGGAGCGTGTAAAGGTTCAACGCCTCGGATCCACCCTGGCGCAGCGCTGTTTTAAAAGTTCGTTCAGTGGAGCTCGATACCGAGGCTCTAAACCACTCTTCTTGAAAGGTATAGGTAGTGCCAGCCAGAAAGAACTGAAAGAAAGGCGCAAACGAATCCGTCAAGACTTGCACCTGATCGTTCACTTGTTGCTTGGTAATGTTGCCCGAGATCTGGTTGGTCCGCTGATCGCGACCGGAAATGACGTGCACGTAAACGGGAACGGCAATGGGCGCCGTGTTTGCTTGGAGGCGTCGCACGCCGCCTCCCGTGGCGGCGATCCAGTTGGAAGTGACGGCGGCCGATTCTTGCACCTCGGCCGGTTCCGGCTCGCGAGCTTGGCATCGCGCACCCGAGACGCGAAACGCTTCTTGACTGGCCCATTGAATGTCACCGACCCAGTAACCCGACTGCAAGTCGCGATGGGCTTGAGAATCGGAATGGTCGTGAAAGGCAGGCTGGTGATCTTCTTTAGCTTCCTCGCAATCCGAAGAAGAATCCGCTCGAAGGTGGTTCGAGGACAATGTCACAGCGTCTTTGCCGTCCTGGTGATGGTTGTGGTTGTGATTGTGATGCTCACAGCCGATTGTCAAGCCCGCGACGGCCAGCAAAAGGCCAAGGCAAGCCTGGATGGTCCTTATCTTCATCATGGTGATGAATGCTGACCTGGAATGACAGAGAGCGGTGCGCTACCCTGGACCACTTCTTTGAAATTATGGTGAATGTGGACGAAACCAATCGGTCAGTGCAACTCAAATCGGCACTCTCTCTTGATCGGCAAGCGCGTGAGCCGTGCCGTTTGGCAGGTCTTGTTTAGACCCAGCCATTGGCTATTTAGCAGGTCCGTATCCAATGTTTCATAGCACTGACCGGTTCGACATTTTTAATTACAAATATCGTTTCCGTTGCATCTAAATAACCATATTTGGAAGGACGACAAATTTTGCCAAAATCGAGGAGTCGCACAGCCTTTCATGTGCAAACACTATAAAAGATGCCTTCCCAAGAGCAAACACGTGGCAAGATAATTACGCCCTCCTCCAATGATGACGAAAGCATCGTGAACAAAGTGAACTGAGACACTAGTCTTGGGAGGCCGTTCTTGTCGTGTCGTGTCGTGTGTCACAATGTCCAGCGAAACGTCGGAGTAAGATACGAGTATCGTACGTCGTATGTAGACTGACTATGTACGTACATACGTACTGTATGTGAGGCAGAGCCCAGGCCCAGAGCCCAGAGCCAGAACAATCATCAGTCATCAGCACTAGCCGTGCCGTACAGCACCTGGTAGCCGGTCTACCAGGTATGATACCAGGTACGATAGTTCAGGTTCATGGTGATCATCTGTACGAAACATACTAGCTATTAGCCAAGCGCTCCGTCCGTTAGCGGTACCCCCTGTTCTACTACGAAGCTCTCGTAACCAAGCACTAAAGGTACCAATTACCGCGCACGAGGGAGTCTCTGTATCTTAGACTGCTCAAAACTGACGGCGTTGGCTTGATCCATTGATCATTCATTCACTCGGACGAACGAACCAACCAACTCGCACCACTCGTCGCGCTCCCAACGCAACAGCACAAACAAGTTCCTTGGGATCGTTCCGACCGCTTAGTAACAGCATGAGTAGTAATGATAAGCCGACCAGGGAGGATCCGCCCGGTGTAGCGCCCAAGCGCTTTCCCCGCATGAATGTTCTCTTGAGTGATATCCAGAGTGAAGGAACCGTAAGTGAAAGTCGCATGGCATGGCCTGTAGAGTTGATTGTTGTGTATGCATAGATATATATATATTTATGGACTGCGTTCTCCCGCATATATCCTCATTCCACACACCCTCTACCGTTCCACAGCAAATGTTGGAAGACATTTTGGATATTATGGAAGCTTCGGGATGCGCCGCCTTTCCCTACGACTCGGAACCGTGGAAGGTGGCCTTTCACGCCGTCTATGATTCCGTCTTGAATACCTACAAGATTCCCACGGCTACTAATCGGTATACTCGCTTTCGGGAACGCATTGTGGAGATTTGGAAGCGGCTCGAAGAATTAGGTCCTGGTGACGACAAAGACAACAGCGGCAGACAGCTCGCGCCTTCCAAGGCCGTTCGAGCCTTGGCCATTAAGCAATTGAAAGTCTTTCGAAAGGCTGGCGGAATCGTGTCTTCATTCACGTCCAGGGAAGCGACCCGTATTAACGAGAAAGCAAAAGACAATTTGGAAGTTATCGCTGTCGACGACCCAGTAGCTGAGGATGTAGAGGAGGAGGAGCCACCACCTGCCGACTGGGAAGAGGAGTTAGTGGAGGAAGGGGTTGATTGTGCTGTCGACCCTTTCGCTGACACTGCTGCTGACGGAGAGACTTCGTCTCCTACAGAAAATGGGGACGATAGCATGCTAATGCTGGATCCTATTGCGCGATCTTTTCTGTCGGAAAGTGGTGTCGAAACGTACAAAGACTTGTTGAAAACCTCCACGCGCGTTGTGGTGGACGAACTCATGGCCTGGCGGCGTCGCAAGGCCATTAAACCGTGGAAATACAGCACGGCGCAAGTGAATGTGCATATTTGGAAACGGGTGGCAGCCAAACAAGAAGCCAGTGGTAGAGAACTAGCAATCATTGCCGACACTACGAGAGGAATACCGCGGGGTAGTAGTGCATCCGGTGGACGAGCAAGCTACAGATCCCAAATTCCTGACAAGAACGTCAAGTTGACAGGTGTCTTGACAGATCCGACAGCCATGGCATTCTTGGCAGATATTGGAATAAGCACGTCGACGCAGTTGTTCGAACGCAGCGGTACCGAGCTGGCCAAAGAGTTTGTCCAGTGGCGACGGGGGAAAAGTTTCTCCGAGATTGTCATTAGTGATGCTAAGCAATACGTTTACTCGTGGCGACGTTGTGTGTCGATGCATGGCCAAAAGGCCAAAGCTGAGCGTACAGAATTGGCCCCGGATAGTAAAGCCATCGGAGAAAGTAACCAGAGGCATCCACAGACAATGCAGCACCCTGTTACGACGAGGGGCTCAAATATTGATCCAAGATTACGTGCGCTATCATGGGCTCCGCCGTATCCAGGAATAACACAAAGGCAGTATCCAGGAATGGCACAAGAGCAGTATCCAGGAATGAGACAAGAGCAGTATGCGGGTACAGGTAGGGCACAAGAGCAGTATCCAGGTACAGGTAGGGCGCAAGAGCAGTATCCAGGTACAAGTAGGGCGCAAGTTGTCGATCCAAGAATGGTTGCACTAGCAATAGCTCAACGTCAGACTTCCTGGATGTCTCAAGCATTCGGTCCTTATTCCCTGTCATCGAAAGCTCCTACGCCAATACCAAATTTGCTTGGAACGTCTGGTCCGCCTGGCTTTACGCCTGTGCCAAGGCTACACGACGACGAAGTGTATGCTCAAGATGCCCACCAAGCAAGTGCGACTCCACGACACCCACAACAAGATGGCGACGAATCCAGCTCGCGAGACGATTCGGACTCGGAGACCGAGGAAAGCAACGAATCAAGTTCAACGAATCAAGCTGGGCGGGCGATGGCGTCGAAAGCGCTACTGTCTAAGGCTTCTAGGGAGGTGGCGATGAAAGACAGCGATACAGCATCTGAATTTAGCAAGCCGACTGCTGCGAGCGAACGAGGTTCCTCTACGAGACCCAAGGCGCCGGCGGGAACGTCGGATGCCTTGAGGGATCCTCCCTTCTTGAACGATGATAGTCCCGACAATTATGTGACGGCTGCAGAGACCTTGGACTCGTCATCAATGGAGTTTCTATTCGAGCAAGGGATTACAAGCGTGTCTGTATTTTGTGGGACACCCATCGAAGAGTTGAGTCATGCATTTATACATTGGAGGCGACAGAAAGGTATGGAACCGATGTCGGTAGCATTTATTGAACGCCAAATGCAATTGTTGAAACTGTTCGTCAGTAACCAAAAGATTGCTGGACAAGGACCAAAGCCTCCAGAAAGCAACCGCGACAAGGCACCATCTGTCTACAACGACACGGATCTGATGAGAGAAGCGCTGACTGCTCGTGCCCCCGTAAATGTGGCCCATCCACTGAATCGAAGTTGGGACGCAGAGTACGCTTCCGCAGTAGAAGATGGCATGGGAAGTGGTCCAGAGCAGACGGGTGCCAACCCAACTGATGTGGCGATAAGTCCTAACGTTAGTGTTGAGCCTCCGCTACGCGTCTTGAATTTGTTGGCGCAAGGATTTTTGCAATCGCTGGGTATGTTGAGCACCCGGGCATTTATCGAGTGCAGCGATGCAGTCCTTGCCAGAGCATTAATCGATTGGAGGCAAGAGCATGGTTTAAAAGCGCTGGGGCATGCAACATCTGGAAACCATATAAAAACTTGGAAACGAGCAGTTCTGAGAGAGCTGGCAGCAGGTGTTCCCATCCCTGACCAACCTGTTCGGCCTGTCCAGCCCGAGAGCGTCGAGGCTCGTCGTGACCAGCCCGAGAGTGTGGAGGTTCGTCATGACCAGCCCGAGAGCATCGAGGCTCCTCATGACTTGCCCGAGAGCGTCGACATTCCTCATGACTTTGGAAGCCGTAAAAGGCCTTTGTCTATTGATGATGACGACTCGGTGGAAGATGAGGACGCGGAGTCGAACAACAGAAGGCAGCAAAAGATAAAAGAAAAAAAGGTAGCGAAAGAAAGCTCCAAGACCGCGCGAAAGAATCGAAAGGATACAGAACAAGCTGTACGCCGCAAGCAGAACTGGGCCACAAAAAGGCCCCGAATCAGAAGTGTTCCGGGGCAGATTGAGGTTGAGCCAGCACCGAAGCGTTGCTGGGTGGTGGTAGCGTCTTCATTTAGTTATTCTCCGAGATAAAGATAGCATCGAGGCTACGACTAGTTACGCCCTTATGATTGCGAGGTTGTGCCCTATTTCGCACTTGTAGACTAGGCTAGATAGTCCTACTCTTTTTACGACCAGCCAAGCATGTACATTAATCTCCAATCAAAAAGGCGCCTTGTCAAGATAACAAGTCCTTTCGATCTACAATATGGCTAACAAAAATAATCCATCAATTCTAATACAGCCGCTATATCTGCCGCTACTAACTATTCGCCTTAATAGTAGCAGTTCCTCGATTGCTTTCGGCACAAGCAAGAGCCAAAGATATCTACCGGCTACCGCTACATTGATGGTATGGCATCCAGTAGTACTAGACGGAGACCAGCTTCCGGGTTAATTACCCACTACCTTACCCAAAATGAAATTGTATTTTGGTGCGTGTGCTTCTGTTCTCGAGATGCGAGCGCAGGGCAATTCCCTAGCTTGGCTTCATGTTACTTGTTTGTGTCCACGAGAGTGCTACCAGCAAATGAAGCATCGAACTATGTATGACACAACGAATGATGTAGGACAGATGTCAGTGGTGGACGCATTCAACGCGTCAGTCGCGCAAGAGTAAAGTCATCTGATGCCAGATTGCAGTTTCTTGGGAATGGTATTCAATGTGAATGCTAGTAATTAGTCTACTCTTAGGATGCTGTAGATTCGCTTTCGAAAATCGTCAGCACTGAGCGCTTTCAGCGCTTTGGGATCTTCACACTTCATGGCGGAAACGGAAACGAGGGCCATCAGATACATCTCTTCTGACAACATAATATTTCGCAAAGCCTTGCTACTATGCCAGACGTTGCAGAGTTTTGTGGCCAATTTTTTTGCTCTCTCAACAGTTTGCTTCTCCTCCAGTGAGGAATAGCCATTGTCGCAAAACGAATGGTCGTCGTCCAGCTCAACCCCTTCGAATTCTTTCAAGATAGCTTGCACTCGCAGAAGGAGTAGAATTGTCAGAACGAGCGACCGTGCGACTTTATCCAAGTCTTCATCGCGAATGACATTTTTTTCATTGTTGTAGAGACATTCGAGGAATTCGATGGACTTGTCTACATCGTCGGCGCTGTAGGCTTTGATCTCCTTCACAACATCGGAGTCGTCTGCTGCTAGAGATCTCTTCATTGAATCAAGCTCCCCTTTCTTTCGCAGACGAGAGTATCCTTTCCGGACTCGGACCTGGAGGTGCGGTAAATAAGCGTGGTGAGTTAATGCAACCAGAGAAAACGGCCGATATGCGCGACATTGATTCCGTCTTACCTTTTCATACTTGGCGCCGTAATCAATAAACAGCTCAATTTCTGGGCCATCGAGAGGGATTTTAAAGGACTTGTATGCTTTCTCGTGATGTCCCATCAAGTAATGCACGCAGCCTGCAGGGTCGTGCTCCGCAAGAATGGTAGGAATAGACTTTCCGTTTGTCTCGTTGATGTAAGCCAAGATGTTCTCGCGGGCGAGCTGGTGCAATTCCCCTGTCCAGTCATCAGTAATGTCAAATACGTCGCACTGGCTACCGTCGGTGCGCTCGGGTGGATGAAACGAGTACGTCTCCGGTTTCCACTTGTGAATGACGTTCTTTATCAGATTGGTGCAGTCCTTTTTCTGGTCCTCCGCTCGTAATGGTGCATATAGCCCCAGATCAACCATTTCTCCAGCTTCTAGTTTGAAACACTCCGGGGGGTTTGTCATGCACGCGGGCGCCGAAGCCGTGACAAATACTCCAAGCCCAGCGTTCGGGATTTTAGACGGCTTTGCTGTGAACTCGAGACGAAAGCTGCGGACGTACATTGCAAAGCGGCGGATGGGCTCGCCTGTATTATCGTATTCAATTATCCGAGTCTCTGATCGTAAGCTGCGACAGAGAATACATGTGAGACGCGTTGTTCAACCTGCAAAGTGGACATACAGTAGCTAAACGAAGATCAAAATCACCTGGGCAGTATCCAACTCAGCTTGCAGGGCGGAGAATCGCTCAAATTGTGCTGTTGGAACTTTTTGTCGAAGAGCAGGCAACCACCATAGGCCTCCTTCTCGGTGATAGAGTTGTCCGAGGTCGGAATGAAAGTATCACCGGCTGTCAAAACGTCCTCACGACTGAGAGCGTCGTATTCAACGGTAAAATTGAGCGAACCCCTGTCGAAATAATCTTCGTGGCATGCTGTGAGCTGTCCAAAGATTTGCTTTGGGGGCCCACGATTTCTCCCACGGATATCCGTCCACTCGCGAAAGTACCATTTCCCCACGAGTTCGTGTTCTCTTTCGAGTCGAATGGCAATTTTGAGATGCTTTTCAGCGAAGTGCTGTACAATCTCGTTTGCCTTAGCGGGTCTACACTTCAGCGCTTTGACGGCGGTATCGACACCACTATAACAAACACCACTCGCCGACATCACACACAAGCCTTCCAAGCGAGGGTGGAGTGCACGGTTGCGCCATTCGGGTCTCAGGTTGCTGGGGTCTGTAAAGTAAAACTTGAAACCGCTTAACTTGGGCACGGGCTGAGCTTTTTTCGCTGCGGTAATGTCTTCGCCATCGCACATCTTGAACAGACACACGTTCTTGTATATAGAAGTATCGGATTTGTTGTCCTTGCACGCGTTGCATTTGCCGCAGTCCGCCTTACGACACATAAAGCAAGAATAACACCGTAGCATACGGAGGTCACGAAGACTCAATCCAGCTGAATCATCGGGATCGCTTGTAGAAGAGGTGTCGTCGTCATTACCACCACCTTCGTCTCCGAATCCAAGCTTCTGACGCTTTGATGGGCGGACTTCTCGAGGATCCTCGTTGAACTCATCTTGGTATTGTTTTTCCGAGATGATATCAGTCCAAGGAACAGCGTCCAACGTGTCCCCGTCATCGTACTTGATCGAGTATCTGGCAAACTTTCCTTTTCCTACGACATTAGTGATCATGCCCCAGTACCATTGTCCGTTTGCAAACCTCGAGTAGCAGCGAGAATTGACTTCGATTTTTGCTGATAACCCCCTTGGCTTCCGGTCGTCTGTGTTGTCCACAGTCGGTGCAGCGAGACTTCCCTCGTCAGCATCCACTCCATCGCCCAGCCCGACGTGTGCGTAAAACCCAGCTGGGTCCACATTTTCGAGCTTCGTCGGCTGGTGGGTTTTCGCTCTGTGGACAGTTTTGTAGCGGCGACTGTTCGTGGTCAGTAGCAAAAGTCCTTTGTGGGAATCAGCAATTGGATCGTGCTTTTCCGGGGGATTTCTAAACAAAAATGTCCACCCGTCCGGAAACCCAGGCGCAGCCTGAGCTTTGTCCTTGTCGGTAACCTTGAGGCACATCTGTCGAGAAGAAAGCGCTGGATTAGAGAAAGGTGATGCATCTCGACATGAACCGGGTCTATCTCGTTCGCAGGTACGTACCTTCTGGAAGCAGTATCCGCATCCATACATTGTCATAGAGTCCAGAGCCTGCCGGATCTGGTAGCGATTGCAGGCAGCGCACTGACCGCACGCCTCCCTTTTACAGTTGGCACAGTGGTCGCAACGCTTGTGCCACCAATGGGTACTCGGTAACGATTCAGGCTCGACATCCTCTGTGTCTTCCTCGAATGTTGGAGCGGAAGCTGTATTCGATGATCCGTCTAGTTTAAGAGCAGAGTTGGATGCATCGTTTGATATCGTGGCTGCGTCCTGTCTGCTGCAATCACTTCGTGAGGACCTTCCACTACAGATATTGTACTCTTCTTCAGTGAACAATTCTCCGCCAGGAACATATCTCCTCTTGTCGCCGTCCACGAATTCAACCGAATAAAACCAATCATTTCCATGCGGAGGCTTGTATTTGTTTGTGATGGAGCCCCAGTAAAACATCTGTTACGGACAAGGAGGGTACATGTTGTTAGCAAACTTCCAGCGAAATCAAAATCAGCGTTGTCCTCAAAACTTACCTCGTTCTCCGGCCAGCGACCGTACACTCGAGCGCCCCGCTGGAGTCCATCAGCACTACGCGCAGGTAAGCTTGTCTCCGCAACACATTTTTTGTTGGCATCCTTTCCACACGACTTTGTCTTCGCACGCACGCCAGTTGCAAGTGTATTGGAACTAGTGGTTTCACACGTTCGGGGGCTGTCCCCGCTTCGACGTCGGTGTATCTTGAATTTTGTCTGCGTAGTTTCTACATGCCATGCACAAGGCCGCAACATACACGCCCCTATACTCCCTGTGCCACCATACTTCTTCATCCGACGGCATTTGACACAAGCCCTACAGTCAGGCCTCAAGCATCCTTCACACTGGCCACATCGGCCAAGATGCTTCTTGCACTGTTTTGCTTCAGCTGAAGTGGCAGTGGTTTCTTCCATCACAGTTTTAGTGCTCAAAATAGCGTTGCCCTCATCTTTCGAGGTCGGCAAGGCGGCAGTCTTGAATACCTTCGGAGCCCAGAGACCGTGGTCCGCGTCCCAGTGAAAGGCGTTAGGGATGCGGCCCATTGGGTTCGCAAACGTTCCGTCTTCCTTGAGCCGAGCCTTGGTTTTCGGGTGCTTGCACCCATCATCAGTCATTCCCGTCTGCACCTCGTCACTAAAAACGTCCGCATCCTCGGCCGAAGCTGTCGAACTTTTGTCATCATGTCCATCCTGACTGCTGGTGACTTTGAAATGCTCCTTTTCCCTCAATTGGGCGGCCTTCTGCGCTCGTTGCCTCGATTCGGAGTGCATAATGCAAAGTCGCCAAAGGCACGCCCCTTGACTAGATAGCCCCCTTTTCTTGACAACGCAATTAGAACAAGAGCCACAGTCAGGCTTGACGCAACTTTCACAGATGCCACATCGTTTCGACTTTCTGTCTCCAGATTTCCGCTTTTGACGTGTA
>Ga0307981_1004032_pt1 | contig 10604 bp, 8 predicted proteins | sample OrgLakmetagen987_FD_201849 | JGI IMG/M metagenome (GOLD analysis project Ga0307981, IMG submission 201849) | Saline water microbial communities from Organic Lake, Antarctica - #987 | ecosystem: Environmental > Aquatic > Non-marine Saline and Alkaline > Saline | place: Antarctica: Organic Lake... | reverse complement strand
ATAATAATAATACGCGCCAAGTTTCCGGTGTAACTCCTCCATCATCATCATCATCCATCATCAGTCATCAGTCTTTTTGAAAAGATTCTTGCCAACGAGACGACGTCGTCCATCCATCAGAATAATAACCAGTATTTTGTATTTTATAAGTACTAAATACGAATTGTGACCTTTTGTGCTGAAGATCCGAACAACTCATAATTGCAACACATGTCTTCCTCCCAACGCGATACCGAACAGCCAGACCCCAAGAGATTCAAAGTAGAACCGACGACAGCACCAACGATTACATCTGTACCAACGATTACATCAACACCAGCACCAGCACCAACGATAGCACCAACGATAGCACCAGCACCAACACCAACGATAACGTCATCAAATATTCACATATCCACACCGACACCTTCCGTATCCACATCCACATCCACATCCGCTCCACTGACATCATTGACAGCATTGACACCTATATCCACAACACAGGAATTACCAGTGCCAGCCCAAGTACAACTGCAAGTACCAGCACAAGTAGTGACGAAACCTTCAACTGCTCCTGCTCCTGTTCCTGTTCGACCTTCTCCTGCACCCACATCAGTAACTACAACCGCACCCACAACAGTAACTGCAACTACAATTGCAACTGCACCTGCTACAACTGCAACCTCTGCTTCCATCATTGTTAAGAAACCATCTCCCACAGGCGCGCTCCAACAACAAATCCAGGCACAACTTCAGCAACAGCTACAGGCACAACTACAAGCAGCCGCGGCAAGAGGACAACAAGCAAACATCACGCCAGAACAAATTCAAGCTCAAGCCCAAGCCATGGTACAAGCAGCTGCACAAGCACAAGCAGTTGTATCGGCTGCCAAGAGCCGCGGAGATGGACTCGTGCCCATGAATGCACAGCAAATTGCTGCTCTCAGTCAAATACAAGCCCAAGCCATTGTCAATGCACGTCCGCAAACTGCACTCCTTGCCAGTGGAACACCCACCGTTGATGCAGATGGGAAACCCGTGCAACCCACTCCCTCGCAAATACAGCATCAAATTACTCTCCAGGCACAGGCCCTTGTCCATGCTCACACGCAGGCACAGATTGCTGCTGGAATATACAAGGGTGATGGATCAGCCGCTGCTGCTAAATCCGCTGCTGCTGCAAAGCTGGCTGCCACTCCACTCCTCAATAATCACAATCACAACATCAACAACGGCATCAACAACAATTCCAAAACAGCTGCCACATCTGTGCTATTGTCAAGCCTCACTCCTGCCCAACTAGCACAACAGAATAAACTCGCAGCACGCCAAAACTTAACCAAGGATCATATGCTCAAGAACCAGGCTGCTGAATCGACCAAGCTCAGGGGACAATTCCAACAGCTAAACATTGCAGCGGCACAATCGGCTGATTCTCAAGCAAGACAACAAGCAGAACTCAAGGTCGTCAGCGATAAACATCAAGCACAACTCCTCAACATGTCCAAAACATTTCAAAAGGAACTAAGTGAACTCCATGCTGAATTCAGAAAACAAAATGCTGCTGCTGAATATGCGGGTGTCAAAGTATCCACACTTCCCAACCCTACCTCTTCTGCCACCGCTTCCAATAGACCACTCACAATGCACAAGGTATCTTCTGCTCCCATGTCGTCATTGTCCACCATCGGAGATGATGGTTCCGTGCCTTCCTCCACCAGTCCTGCTTTCTTGGAAAAATTGTCAGGAACGCTCAATACATTCTGGACAGATCAATTGCATCAAATGAAGGAATTGGGAACGACCATACCGCAGACGGAACAAGATTTTAAGAATCACAATGATCTACCACTCGCCAGGATCAAGCGCATCATGAAGAGTGATGAAGATGTTAGAATGATATCGGCAGAAGCTCCTGTTCTCTTCGCCAAGGCTTGCGAAATGTTCATTCTGGAGTTGACCCTGAGGAGCTGGAGTTATAGTGAAAATAATAAGAGGAGGACTCTGCAGAAGGAGGATATTCGGGAGGCGATTCAGCGAACTGATATTTTTGATTTCCTCGTGGATGTTATTCATTGAAGTGAGTTATGGTATGTAGGTGGTGGAATGGGGTATGATATGGTGGTACGGAGGATAGTTGGTTGGTTAGTTGATTGATTGACTAATAGATTGATCTGATTGATTGATTTGATTGGTTCAGTGTAGTGACAAATTTATATAATGTATAGTGTATTGTTTGATTCTCCTCGATTGGTTTGGCGCATCTAACTCATCATTTATATATATTACAGATTAGATTTATATATGCAATAATGTAGGAAGCATTTCATGATGGGACGAATCTTCGTTCCTGCTTCCTATATCCAACTATTATAATTAAATCAATCGGATTCTACACAAATCAAATCAAATCAAATCATATCAAATTCAAAATCAACCCTCACAGTGTCATGGATGACCATCGAGTCAAAGGCTAGAGCTACCCCTTCCTCAAGGAGGAAGATCTGGTTCACAGCAAACAAATTGTTCTTGTAAGAAGGGATAGAGCTAGACTGGACGCAGAAACACTTCAAACTTTCAGAGAAAAATCACTTTCCGACTTCTCTTCAATGAAGTGAGTGTTACTGCGATTTCCGGAGACAAACCATCTACTGCACACACATATGGACAATGCAGCTTCCATGAGCTATGTCATGAAATTTGATCATCTCAACATCTTTACCCAGTTTCCAGTGGTGGACCTTACCCCAAAAGATCTAGCCAATGCCTGGACTGGGAGAGCAATCAACCTCTTGTGTCTTGTGTGGTCTAGAGACATCATCCTTAAGACTTGCTTTTCTGACCTTCACGAATCTATCAGAGGAGACGAACTTTCTGTTCTCTGGAGGGCCTATCGTTTTAGCCAGCATTTGCAAGCGCCAGGGCCCTATACAACATGTATGACCATGTCACTAAATTGTCCCTCAAGAATGTTAAGGGAAAAGACATCGGGAAGATGACTCGACAGCTGCCATGTATCACGAGGCGGCTTGAAAGCTGCACTTACGACCGTTTTATTCTTCCACCTACTTGTTACAAGGATATTCTAAAGATATTCACAACTCGTAGTTGGAGAAATTTAATTCAGTCTTTGAGATCTTGCAGACAAAATCTGCACTCGGAGAAACCGATCTGGATTATCAGCACCTATTTAGTGCCGCTAATGACATCTATCAGCTACTACTGTTTCTTCTAACGATGCTCATTTACCTACGAGCACATCTTGTCATGTACCTTTCGCAGACGCAATTACGCAGAGTAGAAACTGTGATCACGCAATTTGTTTGCGCGATCTTCGTTCTCTTCCTGTCCCTCTCTACTTTCTTCATATTGCCGCAGAAACTCAACATCAGTTACAACCTTATCTCAAGGCATCTTTACCTCTTTACATTCTTGTGGATGGACACAATCAAACCGTCCATCTTTTTTCATCAGGATTTGGCATCCTCCAATTGTTACCCCCTTCTATCCTTGAGGATAGACAACTTAAGATCGTGTTCTGATGGGTAAGACTAGCTTTGCTATGCAGCGTGTCTAGGAGATCAAGAGTAAGAGAGAGGAGAAATTCCACGCAAATAGAATAACCGATGCAAACGTTCTCAAGAGGCACAGACGATAGTTGAGATTGAAAAACGTATCGACATACATGCACCTGCCGTTGCCAAGAGGGATGAAATCATGCGATATGTTGTTGATAAGGCTGGGGATAGTAGAATTGCAGCTAAAGAGAAGCAGAAGGGCAAAAAGATTGCTACTGGCAAGGGTGAAGGAGGTAAAGGCATGGCGAAAGATAAAAATACGGTCATAATTTGCTGGTTTATTCTGGGCAAACTTCCTGCACTTCACAAATCTTACTACGGAGTTAATCTATGTCCCATGTATAGATTAGTGGTTGCATGGTATTCCCATACCAAATCTAGCATTGCATTTATTCACCATTACGCTCATTTATCAAAATAAGATGCTCTCCAAATTAAGTACTGATCGGCCCATGAACTACCCCAACTTCTTCTTCAAAGACAACCATGGCGACTCTAGTCTTACACTTCGGCACAAACTCCGCATGATTGAGAACAAGATGCAGCAAGAACAGTTGGAGTCAACCTGCCATCACTTTCAAAGCAGTATCTGTTTCTCCGCTTTGTTATATTCTTTCCCCTTTTAATCCAAGAGCAATAACGAGTCGTCTTCTTGTTAAGTAGAGAAAATGTAAAAGCAGGATCATCTTCACAGGGGCCAATCGCGCTGCAACTCTTTCGACATGCGCTCTTTATTTCTTCCTCTACACAATACTTCGCCCTACGTCTAGCAGTGTTATTCTTGCCAAACCAGGCGCAGTTCTGTACCTTGCCATTCTTCAGAGGAAATTCATATGTTTCGTCGTCCGTACAATTATTTTCATCGCATATGAATACAGGACTTTTAGTGGGACTTGGAGATGGTGAAGAGACAGATTCTGGGGATGTAGTATTGGTGGATGCAAGAATGATTATGTCCTTAATGGATAGCGTTCTAGACCATACTGTCACTTCGTCCAGATTTCCCATATATGGTACCATGTCTTTATATATGTTGCGTGTAGCTTCATTTGAGGAGTATCCAAAACCACCGAAACTCATTCTCCCGTATGTGGCGAAGAAGACATGCTTGTCTGGCGAGCTTGGCATCATAGTCTCTAAACTGGCCCTAACTCCATCAATATACAACTGAATCTCAGATGACAGACAACTTTGCTTTGGCATTGTTAGCGCGAGGTGATGCCAGTTCTTATCTGCAATGGGTGATATACCTGTGACAGTGTGGTATGCCTGATCTCTACTGATGTGAAACGTTGGGATTCCATTTCGAAGTGTGATTACAAGCTGATCCTTCATCCATGATGGCCCCCATGGCTGCCCGTAATATACCAAAACCATGTCTTTCTCAGCGTGAGATGTCTTGAACCAGAGGGAAATTGACACAATCTGACCTCCACTCATTGGTCCAACGCCATAAATTGCAAGTCTGCTATTATGAGTGAATTGTGCTGATCTTCCACCTCCAGGTCTTCCCTGGACGAGCTCAATATTACCAATTTGTGCATCATATTGTTTGCTAAAGGATCCCTGATTCTCTAGACTGTCGGTGCATGTTACGTCGTCGATATCAATGCTTTTGCCCATCAATGCCGGCGTTTTATCTCCACGAAAGCTAAGAACTTGTCTCGTCCCAAGTGGAGTTATTTCTTCAAAATCGAAGTGAATCAAAGCTACACTGTCATCAAGAAGCTCCAATTCTCCACTAGACTCAATACTAATGTCTCCCTCGGATTTGTTGATGTACAGACTTCCATCCTGTATATATTTATTGTTGAACCTCGGCTCATCGCCTTCTTCATTGAAGTGCTTGACGTGGATTTGGTTGTCAGTGATGTCAACGGTCATAAATCCACTAAATCCATTGCTTGCTGAGACAATCTGGATTAAGTTTGAATTTGGTTCCTTGGACACCGTGTTCGAGTGTACTTTATATATTGGAAAACATGTGTGAGACTCCTCGCATCAACGCCTTATACTTTGTTGTGTGTGTATCTTTGCCGAATCTACTTACCTTCTCCTGCAAAATAAATGTCTACTTGATACTGAATCATCAACTTCCAAAATTCACTTTTGTCTGCCCTGTCAAAGAATTGCTCTGAACAATTAACTTTTCTCACAGGTTGTATGATTGGCAAGTGAGCCTCAACGAAAATATGCTTAACAGTTGAATCCTGTCTAGCGGCTTTCAAGACATTCTCAAACCAGGTAAGATGAGCACCAGAGACATCGCAAGTAATGGCACCTTCGCCACAAAGCCCTTGCTCTCGATCAAAGTAATTAGCAGCTCCATTATTAACCAACCTGAATGCATCTACTGAAATGACCACAACATTCCTGAATCGATACGCAAATGACGATCCTTCAAACATGGTACCAACGGGACGAGCGGGAGCATCTGCGACTGGTGTGCTAAAAAGATATTCGCCACTCTGCTGTCCAACATCTCTGAAAAATCCGTCGGCATAAGCTTGCCTGTAATCTGGAACTGTTGACAACTTAGTTCCCCTGGATCCCTTCTGAAATCCTTCATTGCCTCCCAGCTCGTGATCGCCAACTGCTGGCAATAAGACGTCAAACCCAGCGGAACGGAATAACTCTTTCGTACTACTGTGGCAGTTCACCCCCCCTTTGTATACAGCTTCATTGTCAGACAGGTTGCCTCCTAATCTCGTTACAAAATTAGCGGTGGGTGTATCACCGTAGCTGGCGCCATCTCCTGGCATGACAACGAACTTTCCTCCGCCATAGTTATCTTTAATGTTCTTGAGAATCTTTTTACCCTGTTTCCAAACGCTTAAGGTATCGTCAAAGGGTTTGAATGATAGCTCCGTAAAAGAGTGAATATCTGACAACACGACGAATGAAAACGGCGACGACGACTCGTCATTAGCTGATACAGCAAAGTATAGGCTTAACAGAAGAATTGATCTGCACAACATTGGAAACATCTTCATGTTGCCCAATTTCCAATTGTACCAAGTTAGTTGTGATCTACAGATATATGACTTATTCCTTATCCCCTCATTGCAAACACCGTCCTAAGACTTCAACCGCTCAACTTTCACTCGATCAATCCAAAATTTGGGACAGCTTGAAGTCACTGATTTGACAGTCTTGTGAAATAGCAGGAAATACACATAAGAGAATGTTTTAGAGTTTTGTCCTTTGCGCACTTTTTATAACTAACCCAACGTTGCCCAACAGCGTGTTTCTCGTAGGATTCTACGACAAAAGTCATACAAAAGCCAATAAAAATAACAAATAATGAGCTGCTGCTGATTGATGTGAATCAGACCGGAGATGACCTGATATGAATTACTAATTCCTGACCATGTTTAGGGCATCACGGACTGTTGTCAAGTTTGCTTATTATGGCTAATGCTGGCTTTTGTCAAGTGGAATAACAATTTATCTCTTGTCGTGTATTTTGTTTGTGATTTGCCTGTTTTTGTCGGCGTCGGCAGGGGGTTTTCATTGGGCTGAAGAGTAATTAGTAATCATTATTAGATTACCTGCTGAGAGCGCTGCTGAGATCTGAGAGCTGAGAGTTCGTACAAAATATCAATAGTGCACTAGTAGAGCGTACCAGTACCTGTAGTGGTACAACCAACAACAAACAACATAACACATTACAGGGCTATCATTGAATCATACAAAGAAAATGGAATCAAAGCAAGATGAGGACCAGGCTGCTGCAATTTCAATTTCGATCAAGGGAAAGAAAACGCGAAAGCGCAAAACATCGGGACAACCAAAACCATTAGATGACAAGAGAAAGAAGAAAGATCGCATCGATGCTATTTCTCCTCGTAGAAGAACCCCGACTACGAATGAAAAAAGAAGGAACTCGGTGCGGACAAATAATGAAAATACCAAGAAAAAAATAAAAGTCTTGAACGGTCTCACTCTCGCCATCACCATCTCCTCTTCCCACCATGACAAAGAAAGCATTCCCTCCAATATACACAATGACAAAGATTGCATGTCGCCGGTTTCAAAGGAAGAAGAAACAGCAATGACCTACAAGAAAGCATGCAGTATTGCAGAAGATCTTGGAGCCAAAACTACTGCCCAAGTTCACAATCGAGTATTTGCCGTAATTTGCAACGAGTCAGCGATTCAGCAGTCTACTCAACGAGTAAGGAAAGCTCTGAAGAAGTGCATTCCCCTCATTCATGTAAAGTGGCTGCAAGAATGCAAAGAGAAAGGGAATCGGGTTGATATTGAGGAATATCTTCTCACAGATGATGCACAAGTAGTCGTTGCCAATAGAGAACAAATTGCACAAGATTTGTTGACTGCTAATGCCAGTACTAAAGTTAATGCTAATGATTCGTCATTCTGCAAAGAAGTTGACGTGATGGACGAGAGCGATGAAGAAATCATCAACGCTCATCTTGGATGGTCAGAACCTATTTCATTGGATTGCTGTTGCGTTTGCCATGATGACGACCGAGATGATTGCAAGTGGTGCTCAGGAGATGAAAAATGCAACATCATCCGAATGAAACTTGGTCTGACTTCAAACGATGGACCGCTTTAAGATGAATAATCGCAATTGGTTTTGTGCTGGACTTCATAATATTATCATAATAAGTTATTAGGAATACCCACAGGAAGCAGGCAACCACATGTGCAGGCAGGTTAAATATATCCAAGATATCTACCGTGCGAGGAATTAATAATAATAATATATCATCCTAATACTGCTGATAGTCTGCCTGCCTACCTACCTACCTACCCACTACACCATGCCATACAGTACTGCATCAGTATGGTAGCATCTTTTGACCGAAACTTGTTTGAAAACCTTACATCCTCAGTGCCCATGATAGGTCACATTCGAATATCGATCGGGATAAATATTTTCAGTCTTGTGGGCCGAGCCTGCAGACGGTGTCCATGAGTAACTGCCATTATCATAATCTGAATTATCGACCAAAGGGATATGCAGCGATTTAATTAGCTCCCCTGTACTATGCAAAGAATTAAATGTTTTCCAATTGACATTATAGGCCCTCATATCTTCCACATAATTGCCGTAGGGATTTTGAAAATCTCCATTGTTATTTTGTGAATTAGCAGTGGTATAACCAAAGGCAACATTAAATTCATCATGACCATAATCAGTGTATCCATGGTTGGAGATGGAGTTGGAGTTGAAGCTTGAGTTGGAGCTAGAACGAGTTCCCTGGAAGGTGTTATCTGAGGTGGAGCCAGTGCAGTGCTTGACGTATCTATTGTCAACGAAACAGTCGACTGAGGCACTGATTGCGACCTTGACCATAGTTGGATACATATTTCTAACTGTGCCTCTCTGCCCGACATATGGCCCTCCGGTAATCTTAACAATTTCCCCCTTTGAGAAAGTTGAACTTGCCTTCGCACGGTTGCTTTTACCATTGCCGCTGGCTCTCTTTGTCTGAGGAGAAGATGGTATCGAACCATTATGACCATTAGCTCTCTTGGTATGAGAAGAGGATGGTGTAGATCTTGCTGGGCTTGGGATGTGGTTCGTGCGAGAATGCGATCCAGAAGACGCACGATTATCATGAGGTCTGTGAGTGTCTGATGAAAATGGATTCCACCAGCTGCTGACGCGAGAATGTGAATTATGAGATCCAGCATTATTGCCGGCTCTCTTCGTATTAGAGGAGGATGATGCTTGACCATGACTTTGACTATTTCCATTTGCATTAGTCCTCTGCGTACGACGAGAGGAAGATGCCGATGTTGAGGCCCGAGGGTTGCCATTGATGTCATATCCATTAACGCCATTAGCGCCAGTACTATAGCTCTGATGACGAGCATGAATAGAATCATAAAATGAGGTATTTGTTGCACTAGTTCTATCTTTACGTTGCTGCTGTTGCTGTTGTTTCTTAATCCTTTCAGTTTGGGTATGTTTCGGTGTCCTAGCAGTTGACGTAGTAGTAGAGGTAGATCGAGGTGCATCAGTATCTGACGAGTCAGGGACAGGTATACGAAGTGATTTATCTTTGGATATACGGCTCATGAGAAATGCATAAGCTTCATTAATCCTAGCAAAGTCATCATTGGCAATTTGTCTTTCTTCCTTGGTAGCACCAGAGGGAGTTCTTGCATCTGGATGATATATGAGTGCCATTCGTCTGTAAGCCATCTTGATTTCTTTCATATCAACAGTAGTAGTGTTCTTATTATGATTAGTAGTAGTAGAAGTAGTATCACGAGCTCTAGAAGCATGCTTCGGACGCAGATTCAATATAGAGAATGGATCTGTAGAATCAGTAAGTGAAGATGCGTTCCCACTGAAGCTATTGCCATGGGCATAATAAAGTCTCGTAGAAGAAAAGAGTAGAGCTCTCTCATTCTGTGACATCAATGTTAATCCTCCAGGCCTATGTCCAAGGAATGCATCAGAGCGAGGGTTTGTAAATAAGAGAGAGAGGACACTGATGCTGTATGGCGTCATGTCTAAATGATTGGGTCCTTGTAGACGTACAAGCAAGAGGTATCAGCACTGTAACTGTAACAGAGAAGAGATAATGAATATAATGAGGTTGAAAGAAGTTTTTTCTCGTTTTTTTCTTTCATCCCAATCATCACGATTTCGTCAGATATCATGATTTATGATATTTCAAAATAAAAGGCCTATACTCGCCAAACGGTTTTTCAGATTGAAAAAGTAATAAATATCCAAAACGAGGAGTCAAAACGTATGACGGAGTAATGACTATGAAACAAGATTGAGAAGAAAAGGGAAAGGAAAGAAGTGGTTCGCTAGAACTCAAACTCAAACTAGCTCAAACTAGCTCAAACTAGCTCAAACTACACTCTTACTCGTACTTTACCTAATGCGACATAACGTACCGGTACAGAGAAGAGAGGGTGCAGCGTTTAACAGATCTTTTCAGCGGCTTTGAACCTCGATTCCAAAGTATGGCCTATTTTGAAGAAGTAGCAAGGCAAGGTGCTGCTGGAAGACGAATGAATTGAAAAATGCTGTGAAAGATGAAAGGTGCTTTG
>Ga0307981_1004029_pt1 | contig 10608 bp, 7 predicted proteins | sample OrgLakmetagen987_FD_201849 | JGI IMG/M metagenome (GOLD analysis project Ga0307981, IMG submission 201849) | Saline water microbial communities from Organic Lake, Antarctica - #987 | ecosystem: Environmental > Aquatic > Non-marine Saline and Alkaline > Saline | place: Antarctica: Organic Lake... | reverse complement strand
TCCTCCACTGAAACGGCGGAACAATCAACACAATTGCAGGGTGTGGATGAATTTGAACAATGGTTTGTAAATGAATGTGCCGATGGTCCAGACAATGATACATCCACTTATGTGAAACATGGAATCTTCTCCAATGGAAGGGGCTTAGAATTTGTGGGCAATGAGAAAGATGTACTATCGAACGGAAAGGCGGTGATCACTCTGCCCAAATCCCTTGTTCTACAAAGCATAATAGTTGAAGATAAAGAAATCCTAGAAACCATTGCTGACGACTGGGATTCTGTATTGGCGCTACAATTACTTAGAGAATGCAAAAAAGGGAAACAAAGTGATATCTATGGCTATTGCATGCTCCTCACAAGAGGTATTGACTTTAACTCTAAAGATGCACTACCCGCACCGCCTAGTACCGCTGCGCATTGCATTCGAAATTGGACAAAAGAACAAACTGATGTCCTGAATGAGTCAACACGAGGAAGCAGACTGGTCCAAATACAAGAAAAACAATCTATGGAATGGAGAGACAAATACAATGCTCTACCAGCAGAAGACCGCGATGGCTTCGTCGATACGCAGTTCTATTGGGCAATGGAGGCGGTCAATTCACGTGCTTTCAAAGGAGATTTTGGAGGCGAAAATGTGCTGAAAAAGTTGTCTAAATTCCTAGTTCCGTTTGCAGCTGTAGCATTTGCTTTAAACTATATCCAATCAGGGCCATTTGCTTCTGATGAAAGAATCACAGTTGGACTTCTTGCTTTCTCCTGTGCCCCTGTTGTGCTGAACTTCATCAGTGAAACCTTTGGACTGAAAACTACGGATGCAGTTCTTTTGCCATACATTGACTCTGCCAACCATTTGGAAGCCGCCAGAAGTAATATTGAGTTTGATCCTTTGAAAGGAGTCTTCACTGTTTGTGTAGAAGGGAGAAATTGTATTATAGAGGACGATAATGGAATGAAACAATTTTATGTTTCATATGGGGAAAAGAGGGATACAGAGCTATTACTCAACTATGGGTTTTTGCCTGAAATGAAAGAAATTGTAACTCAGGATGAAACAGGCGATGAAATTAGACGATACTTGGCGGAAACCTTTAATGCTCGTAAATTGTAATTCACTGCTTGTATGGATTCTTCTTTCGTCATTCTCATTCAATGTATTATTACTCTAGAGGAGTGAGTGCCCTTCTACATAATATGTAATTCATGCATGTAGCACATACGATACAGTTTTAAGAACGATCAACTTCTTGTGACGGACCCATCATGTACCAGCATAACATCTTTTCTTTGAATCAATAGTGTCATTATTAAAAGGCCTCTTCTTCAAACCCTTTTGTGTTTTATTCTTTATTGCACTCATGATTGATGATACACGACGCTACATTCAGTAAGTAGTGCTTATCCTCCATTGTTAAAAGTTAAAACCATCAATTATGTCATATATCGGATTTAAAGTATCTTACCTTACATAGTTTTAGTGTTGAACATGCACAAGCGTAACCTCCTCACCCTCCCTGAATACTAGCTCATTTCTCATCCACTTTAATTGCGTGTTGCAATCAACGTTAACGATACTGATACCTGATACCTGATATCACTAGTAGCTGATATACGCACTTAACGTGCTACGTGTACTTGCTATTGCTAACCTTCTAAAAGCCATCATTCTTTGGAATGTCAAACATACCACAACTTGCAGCACAACTCGTCACTCTTCTATTTTCACGTAATTGGCAGGAAGCTCACGATTTGATAACTCATAATCCCGAGGTGCTCACAATTGGAAATCCTTTGTACAATGCATTTGCGTCTGCTCATTCGGTTGGTGATGGTATGTTCAATGTTCTTCATTGCCGGTACATTGAATATTATTGCAGTGTACCTTTGTCCTCTGGCATGCATGCAAGCATTAACCCTTTTCTCATTCATTTTCACAAAGTTCCGCCTCTTCACTTGATTCAAAGAATAACAACAATCGATCCACAAAGCGTCTGCCAAACTTCACCAGAGCAAGAAACAGTTCTGCATAGGCTTCTACGTTGTAAAACTCCGCTGCATCATAATCACGCAATGCTTAGTCAAGGTAGTGCTGGTGTAGGAGATTGCATAGAAATGATAGCTAAAGTCCTGATTGAAGCCAATCCAAATTGCCTTCGGATTGCTGATTCCACAGGTTGGCTACCTCTTCATGTATTCTGTGCCAATTCTAGCATACCGCATTTCCTTCATATCATGATCAAGCCGTTCCGAGAATCCATTTCAACCGAGAATAAAGGGGGTGTCACGCCTTTCAGTATGCTCCTGTCGAACTCGATTTATGGTTTGACTGGCACCTGTCAGATCAGGACACATATGGTCGAAGATCAATATTACAATGGTACGAGCAGTAAACATGTGGTGATGAACCAGTATATTAATGAATGGAGACAATGGCAGTGTGTACTCCTAATGCTACAGGCCTCAGGTGATGACGAAACAAATACTCTCAAAATACAATTACCTCTACACCTTGTTGCGGTCTCAAGCCTCGCGGATTTCAAACTATTAACAATTGCATCCCTCATACACAAGAGAGAGATATTATTACAAGACAGAGATGGCAACCTACCGTTGCATCTTGCTTGCCACAAACGCCATATGAAAGACGAGGAAGAAGAACCTTTTTCTAAAGTTGGCATCCTTGTGGATGAGCATCCAGAAGCATCAAAAATAAGAAATATGAAAGGATACTTGCCTCTCTTTCTTGCAGTTAAAAGTTTTGCTTGCGATTGGGATAATGGAATGGAAGCATTAACAATAGCCTATCCAGACTCATTGGCAGAAACGGATCCTGATCATCAAATTTATCCATTCATGATACTGGCATCAAAATATAGCCAAGTGGATGGAAACAGGCAGCATGACTTACTGTCGTGTTTATTTCAACTTATTCGAGCATCGCCAAGCTTGATTTGTCGCCATTCATAATACACTCATTTCAAGAATTCCATTGGATTTTCGATAATGCTGCGAGTCACAAAGCTACTTCCATAAACGAGACAAAGGAGTCGTAAAAATGCCTTTCAAATTAGGCATTCTAAAAGACTTGATTGAGCGTCTTGTATCCTTGAATACGTTCGCTTCTTCAAACTTCTAGACAGGCCTCTCATGTAGCTCCTCGTAGCAGTGCGATCGGAAGTCGATAAATAAGCAAGGTGTTAGTGTGAAACATAAAACATAGAGTTAGGATAATGATAACACAAGCACACTGTGCTTTAAATCTCCTAGCTGCCGGTACCACTATTGTCGTCTGAAACAGAAGCTACAATTTGAGCAACAAACGACAGCCATTACCGTAGAAACTAAGTGCGACGATCTTCATGTATATTTTAGACACTTCCTTTCCAAAACAATATCCAATGTACACCACCATCAGTATTAAACCATGCTCAAATTCTGTTATGTAGAACACACATAAACGAATATCGCATTCAAGATACGTTCAACATCAATTTAGAGATGGCAAGTATTTCACTCTGGCGATTTTTTTTTTACAGTTTTCGGAAACAAGTATGAAGAACGCGACCGGAGCGATTGGCACTGTGTGTAAAGCAGATGCGAGAATTGCATATCCGTGCTATTAATTCAAAATCAGTGAATCCATGCAAGAAAACTCTCGATCGCACTTGATAAAGTCGCATATAATGTTCTTTCATAAAAGACAATCTCCTGGATAAGTTGTCCTCTCTTTTGGTGGAAAGAGATGAATCGTCAATTTCAGTATCGCAAGACCATTCGAGGCGAGGTAAGAGTAGTTCTAGAAGGATTTCGACCTTGACAGCAGCAACAATCAGATTATAGACTCTTCGAATGACCAGCCCCTTCCAGTTCTTGTACATAATGCCCTTGTCATAATATATTCCATGGGATTGAGGGGGACCGCGGGATAGACATAGCATTCACAGATAATCCTTCGAAACTACGTGTATACTACTGATGTATAATAACATGTTGTGCACTTAGTTCTGATAAGATAGAGTGATTTCAATGCATTGGCATATGTATGTGCTAATCAATTCTTTTATCTTCCGTTAGTTAAAAGTCTGCATTTCTTTTAAAGATCATACTTAACACCGCTCATATCTTCGCTGGCCTTCCACAACTCTTTTGCTTTGTCCATATCAAGAGCAGCGGGAAGGAGATTATTTTCCTTCATGTTGATAAAGAACTTCCCCTTGATATCGTCACCACCCTGAAATGCAGAGAGAAATATCTGGCTATTGGCTCCTCGCTCAACAGACTTTGTAAAATAAAACGCTGGCAAAAGCTTGACAATATCTTCAGTTGAAGGTGTTCCATCTTGCATCGAGACAAATTTATCTTCACCAATAATGTACCGGGGTAAGTCTGTTCGTACTGCTCCAGGGTGAAGTGCTACAGCTGTAATTTTTTTGCCAGCAGCATCAGCTCGCTTTTGCAACTCCTTAGTAAAGAGAATATTCTCCAGTTTACTTCTCCCATACGCATCCCATGGTTTGTATTCAAGTTCCCCATTCAAGTTTGTCATATCCAAACCCTTCGAGGCAATCAAGTACGCCATGGATGAAACACTGACAATTCTGGACTCGATCGGGTTCAAAAGGGGTATTAGGCCTGCAGTCAAGGCAAAGTGTCCAAGATAGTTTGACTGGAAAGTCTTCTCAAATCCGTCTTTAGTGATTTGCAAGTCTGGAACTGCCATGACGCCTGCGTTGTTCAAAATAATATCAATTTTTTGCTCCTTCTTAAATGCATCACTATTTTTCAGTATGCCAGGAAAAGCTTTGACACTTTCCAAGTCGCATAGATCAAGAGGTAAAGTATAAACATTATCAATTTTTGTGCCAGTTGCGTCGAAGACATAGTCTTTGACGCTATTGACCGCTCTCTCCCCCTTTGCTGGGTTTCTAGAAGTCAGTACAACAGTAGCTCCAGCTGCAGCCAGTCTTTTTCCACTTTCCAATCCTAGTCCAGTGTTGCCTCCAGTGATAACCACAAGTTTCCCGTTGAGTGAACCGACAGAAGGTTGGTAAGGTGATGGTCCTTGTACTGATATTCCATTTGCAACAATTCCTGTGAATAGCGCACCACCAAGAGCTTTTGTAAGGAAACCGCGGCGATCATCCCCTTGTGCGTCACTTGACGAAGACATGGGAACAGGAATTCTTGTTTTTGTTGTTGCTCTTGGTGTTGTGTGCAGTACCGAAGAAGCTGGAGGATTGGTGGCCATGAATGCTGATGCAATCTGGCTCGTTAGGAGAGCAAAGTGTAGCAGTAACATCTTGACGACCTGCATCTTTTTCTTTTGTCAATACTCTAGGCGGAATAAACTATTTTGTGTGAACATGTACGTAGCATTCCGCATTAGATACCAACCGCATTCCGCATCCATCAGAATTTGAATTTAGAAATCAAGCTCGGATCTTATCACTAAAAGTGACGTCTTTAGAAACATGAATGAGTCACACAAAAGGCCTATTCAGAAATATAACAACGATAGATAGATAGTATTCTTTTACACGTTTAGCTTCAATTAATTGATGATGAGATGATGATTTTGTCTGACAACTAACAACAGATAACCGACAACAAGAGTTGGGGCAAAACGTATTATATTAGATATGGTAGGTACCATAGAATATAGGTATCTAATATTATATAATGCATAATAATTGATATTGTTTGAAAAGAACGTTTATAACCGTTGGAAAGGAGGTTGAGCAAAAGTTTGAAACTATTGTGACGCACGTTGGGAATCTCTCTCTTCCTCCTCTCTTTCTTTGCCTCTGGCAGCCATCCGATGTGTCACTCTTGATACGGCGACGGCAGGCAGTCAGTAGAAAGAACACTCAGATGAATGAATGGATGGTTGGGTGATGGGAGATTTTTTGCTTTTTTCACCAGAAGAAGCAGGAGAGCGAGGAAAAGGATAATGACCATCAGCCACCAGCCATCAGCAAGCATTCACCCAACAGTAATATCTTTCACAGTCAGTACGATCAATAGCTAAAAAATGAAGGCATCCATCACCGCACTCACTCTCTTCGCAGTAACTGCCACCACTTCAGCCTTTGCACCTGCCACTCCCGCATTCACCAGAGTTGGAACCCCCCTTGCTGCAGAAGCCGAGGCTGAGAAGCAAGAAGTTGTGCTTGATACCAACTTTGATGACGTCAATATTGTCAAACTTCTCGGACTTGCTCGTCTTAAGAAGAAGGCACGCAAGAACAAGAGCAAGGCCAACGATGGAAAATAATCTGATCCATTGATTTGATAGGGAATGAGTTTGATGAATTGAAGGCGTTGGAACAGATTGGAATTAATTACGAAAGGGGGCAGGCCATAGTAGTTGCATTGTCAATACTTAGCAGGTGTAGAGTTTACGTTGATGATTACGATAAATATGATGATGATGATGACAGGAATATACAATCAGCATTACTAACGTGTTTTTGTGAAAAGATTTGAATGAGCGATATGTGAGACGTAAAAAACTTCATTAAACAAACTACGTTACAATATGAACAAGACGACTTTTATAATAATTCTTGAGCAAAGATAACTTGAAGCATAGATTAGCATGCGAGAAAAACAAGAAGGCGCTGTAGTGCCAAAGAAGGGAATAATGGAGGATCAGCAACGACCTCGATCATCACTTGATGCGCATGAGTGTTTTCTTCCTCCATTTTCGTGATTCTTTTGCATCTATTTATCTATCTGTCTGTCTTTATATTTATGGTTCCCGTCAATTTTTTCATAGTTGTCTACGTGTGTTTTGTAGAACATGATAATGTTCAAGTTCAAATATCTATTCTCTAGCTACTCTAGCGACTAGAGCTAACTACATACTATTTGGATAGTATGGTAGTTGGCTAGATAGTTAGAGTCTGATACTGTCTGTTAATATCGTATGTACTTACCAGTTAGTTGCGAGCGACGAGCAACAACCTCCTTTTAAAAACCACCATTTTGCACAGCTATCAGTGTATGGTAGGGAGTTTTCCTTGGCAATGCGTCGTCTCAATCACTCGTCTGTCAGTCAGTCATTGGTATCGATACGTGTGTCCGATCGACTCATGAAAAGTGTGACTGAAGTTTTCGACGAGCAAAAGCCGACAAGAAGATGGACTACCATAGCCAGTAGTAGCAGCAGCAGGGAGCAGGAAGGAAGCAATATGATGATTGATGATACCGTCGTACAGTAGGATTTCATCTCTATTATTGTAGCACATAAAAATACTATAGCATCACAGACTACACAACAAATCAAATCAATACACAACAAATCAAATCAAATCAAATTAATACACAAAGTCCTGATTCATCAGTACAAAAATACCAAATAGAAATCTTTGCACAATTTCGAGACCTTAGCCTAAACTTACACTTTACCAACATCACATCATACTGTAAATAGCTGTAAAAGCAAAACAAGAAAAATAAGAATGAAGTACACTCTGCAATCATCAACTCTAGCACTCCTCGTCTCAGTGTGCCTTGGATCCTCTCTCGCATTCGTTCCTGCTGCCTCCAACACTAATCCATTTGGAGTCAAGAATACTCAACTCGACATGGCAGAAGAACTCAAGCTCGATACTGATTTTGATAATGTAGAAATCGTTCGTCTTCTTGGACTCCGTCGCATGCAGAAATTTGTCAAGAAGAGGAAGAGTATTGCAAAGGCTATTGCTGCAAAGGAAGCAGCCGCCAAAATTGAACCTCCTCCTGCTGCAGTGGTATTCTCTGCACAGAAGCCTGGTCTTAAATTGATTATTGCCGGAGCCCCTGCCAGTGGGAAGGGTACTCAGTGTGAAATAATTAAAAAGGAATATGGAGTTGTGCACCTTAGTACTGGAGATATGCTTCGTGCTGCTGTTGCTGAAGGAACAGAGGTTGGCAAGCAAGCCAAGGCATTTATGGATGCTGGTAAGCTTGTTCCAGACGAGGTCATCATTGGAGTGGTGAGTTTAGAATATTGTAATATCGTATTGAATGTTGTGTATTGCATGTTGCATGTCGTATGGTGTGTGATGAACAACATGAAATTATGAAATGTCATTGCATGACATGAAACAGGATAATTAAATAATGTCATGCAACACAATACACCATGCTAGCATGCATGCTATACAAAATCCAACACACCATTCTCATACATTCAAAATCCATCCACGTTGAACAGGTTGCTGACCGTCTTGACCAGAAGGACTGCAAGGAATCCGGATGGCTCCTTGATGGATTCCCCCGAACCCCTGGCCAAGCCGATGCTCTCGCATCTGCTGGTGTATCTGCGGACTGTTTCATCTTCCTCAATGTCCCCGATGAGATTCTTGTCGATCGTGTCATTGGACGCAGAACTGATCCCATCACTGGAAAAATCTATCACATGACATTCTCTCCTCCCAATGATGATGACATTCTAGCTCGTCTCGAACAGCGCAGTGATGATACTGAAGAGAAGGTAAAGGTCAGATTAGAGCAGTTTCATGCTAATGTTGAGGCTGTGAAGGGAAGTTATAACGAGATCGGAGTTGAAATTGATGGAACTGCTGCTCCTGATGTGGTTTCCAAGGCCGTTGCTGCTGCTATTTCTTCCAGGGTATCTGCTTAAATATAGAATATCATGGAAGGATCCATGGCATTTCATTGCGACTGCTTATATTGTACACATGTCACATCACGTCTGCACACATGCCCGTGTATAGAAGTATCGACAATGCAGTGTAGTACAATGTAGTACAGTATAATGTAGGCATAGATCCATATCATCCATATGCCCATCCATTTTGTCTATATATCCATGCATTGATTTGTTTTTCAAATAGTCGATACATGCAAAAACTGCTACATTAGTTCCTGCAATGTTCAAATTAGAAAATTAATTCCAACAAACAAAGACGGATATCTAGGGTTTCAATCCGATTATGCTTTACTTTTGCCTTATCTCTGTATCCTGTGCTGATTGAGATTAATGCCAGCGACCATTGCCTCCTCATCCCTGTGCATGTGCATATGCACATGTCTGTGTGAATGATGTATGATGTCCATGTTTTCCCAAGAAAGACCCAACACGGCAAAGCACAATATGATCCAGGGTCCTTGTCTTGAAGAGTATGCTGGTATACACGCATCCCCAACCTCCTTCCATCTCGACCATGAGTAGGAATTACATCTTTGGATCGCTATTACTCCTTATCCCTTATTTCACTCCTTCTTACTCATTACAATGCTGCAGAATGGATATTCGATTAGTGTAATGATGCAGGGTGTTCGTCCATTTACATGGAAAATCCTCCCGTTTTATCAGTGACCTCTTCGTATGTAATGGAGGTAGCATCACCAGCGAAATCATTGTCTTCAGTCAGGAATAGCATGCAATGACATTCATGCCTTTCTCTCATGGGTACGCATCTGTATGTTGGTGATTGTGTGGGTTTATTGAATGATATAAGGTGAGGAGAATATAAAATAATATAATCAAGTTAATATGGAAAAGAATGTAATATTATCCAATCAATGATATATTATAATCAATGGAATAGAATAACCAATACACAAATCAGTACAAACCAAACCAATACACAAACAAATACACAACATACAAAATTCAAGTAAACTTACGGACAATTCCAGAAACCATCCTTGGCTTCCTTTTCTTTATCCTCGTAATAACGACAGGGACAGAGTGGTGCTCCAAGGGTAACTTTATGTTCGGCCAATCCCTTGATGACAACAGCTGGAATAGAAAGATCGGAACAATATTTGGTGTTCGTATTGTTAATATATTTATTGGAGAAGGATGTCATGGCTTTCAGTGCTTTATCAATGGCAATCTCTCTCTCTTCTTCCGACATGTCATCGTCTTTTAGATTTAGCGCTGGTATTGTCTGTTTGTGTCTTTGGGATTGATTGATGCTGATGTTGATGCTGGTGGAGGGTGCAAAGGCTTCCGTGATTGATAGCATTAACATTTGAATTTGCATTGCAAGAGAGAATTGAAAGAGGATTGGCATTAACCTCATGATGATTGGATTGTGTTGCTTGTTGCTGTTGGAGTTATGATAATGTGTTCTCAATGCAAATATCTAACATATTAATTCTGCCATCATCATCCATCAATACTTTTTATTCATTCATCCATCATCATTCATCATCATCATCATGTGCGTTTCATTATATACTAACCAAGCCACTGTCAGGTGATCTATTTCTTTACTTGTTGAGAAAGAAAATGATGGGTTGGTAGTTTTAATTTGAAGTCGTGTGACATGATGTCAAACACAAATGGACAACAACTGTAGAAATAACAGTCATAATTTCTTTTACTGTAATTTTATTGTGTGTTTTTTACCGTTCAAATTTGTAACCCCTTTCCGGCGGTGTTAGAAGGGTGTAAAGTAAAATGGGACATTTAATTGTCCTTCACTGTGTATGTATGTGAGCCGTGTCCCATTTTGCCATAACATGACAGATATTTTGATCTATTCATATACAAGGGTTTCATGTTGAAGTGATGTAGAGTGTATGCCATTAATGGTTGGTCCCTCCACGAGTCCAGTTCCTTGGAATACCTATTCCAAAAGAACTC
>Ga0307981_1004025_pt1 | contig 10617 bp, 6 predicted proteins | sample OrgLakmetagen987_FD_201849 | JGI IMG/M metagenome (GOLD analysis project Ga0307981, IMG submission 201849) | Saline water microbial communities from Organic Lake, Antarctica - #987 | ecosystem: Environmental > Aquatic > Non-marine Saline and Alkaline > Saline | place: Antarctica: Organic Lake... | reverse complement strand
ATGGCCGACGAGAGCAAGACTTCCGCCGTGGCCAAGTTACCTTCCGTCTCGCGGTCCATGAGCTCGGCGAAAATCAACGCTGGAATGAGCTGAATGACAAAAGCGTAAAAGGTGGCATTGACGACGGTATAAATACTTTTGGGGCGCGCCCAGTCGTCCCTATACAAAGGACCGCGCGCTTTCAGATCGTCGTTGATGCCCGTCATGAACTGCAGGAGCGGTGCGTCTTCGCCCTCTGTCGTGGCCGAAGCGGTATCATTATTCTTGTCAAAAGCCGTAGCAGCGCCATTTTCGCTGCAGCTGGTTTCGTGCTCCGTCTGCTTGAGTGGGTCCGTCGTCGTATTAGTAGTAGCATTCGCTACTGCCGTTATCTCGGCATCTTTGACGTCTTGAGGAGAAGGTGACATGGTGATACTGTAGTTGTTTGGATGCTCTGGGATTACAGTAAGTAAGAAGCGTCAATCACACACACGTGGTTCTCCTTGTGATAGGCGACGATGGATTCTTATCTTCTCGTCGAGCAGGAAGTCGGACAAGCCAACGTGGCAAGCGCTAACGGTCAGAACTAAAAACCAAGATTCTTTCGAAATTCGAGAAACCAATCGTAATACATGACAATCGTAACCCGGAAAGTCTCGCGAGGGACGCTAGTTATGTACCAGGTACCGGTACGACTACGTCCTCTCGATTCCTCTATGCAGTACCGGTACCGCTCTATGTATATATCATCAGGAAGACAACGCCTGTTAGAGTTAGAGTGCCTCTACTTTGGTAGTAGTTAGAGTATCGGTAGGAGCAACATAATATTGTACAAGTCGTTGGTTACATTGGTTGGAAGATCTCGTAGTTAATGATTGTCTTCAGCTGCAGCTACAGTGCTGATCATGGGCGGTGGCAGCACCACCTCCTCTTCAACTGAATGATTCTTGTGGTGATTAAGCCGCACCAGCCGCGGCTGGTTGCACCGCTTCAAATCTCCAAAGACTGCAACCAAAAATTACCAGGTGATCGTCGCTTTCTCCGGCTTCACGGTAGATTCGCAGAGCTTCCGTATAACTCTGCATGACTCCTTCTATATTGCCCATTTGCAACTCAATGTTGCCAATCTCGTTCAATGTGCGAGCACACGTTTGGTGGTTCTCACCAAAGCACTTGCGTTCAATATCAAGCGCGTCTTGAAAGCTTTCAATGGCAAGCTCCATCTCCCCTCGTTGATAGTAAATCTGACCAATATGATAGTAAGTAATCGAAAGATCACGGTGCGACTCTCCCAAGGTAGCCTTTTCCACGCGGGCAGTCTCGCGGTAGAACGAAAGAGCCTGCTCATGGCTACCCTGGTGGTGGTAAATCAAGGCAATGTTGTAGAGAGTGAAAGCGATATCGGGGCTCTCCGCCTTGCTCAAAGTCGTACGAATGTCATACACTTCCATCATGATGCCCAAGGCCATGTCGTGCAGGTCCATCTGGAGTAACACGAGCGCAATTTGCGTCATGGTCGAAGCAACCTCTTCGTCGACATCACCCTTGATTTCACGTCGGATACGAAGGGACTCTTGATTCACGTCCATGGCTCCTTGGTAGTCGCCCTTTTGACGGCGCACATATCCAATACTGCTCAGAGTCATGGCAACGTCCAACGGATCCGCTGCTTGATTGCGCTGCAGAGTCAAGACCTTGTCATACTTGTCCAATGCATTGCGGTATTCGGCGTCTTGAAGAGAAGGAGACATGTCTTGCGATGTGTTGGTTGTGTCGAGTTTATGAAAGTGGTTGGGATCCTCTGGGAAAGTGAGACGCAATTCATACAGACTATGCGCGTGGTAGATGCCGATAGTGGACATTTTGATCGTGATTTCGGGTCTTCGACTTGCGAGAAGAAATTCTCCGAAACCCGAAGCCTGGAACCCGCTCAAACTCAAACAGGTATCCCGGCACAAGGCACAAGCGGGAACGGTCAGAACGTGTTTGGGAAACCACGTCATTATGCCTGATGGGCGGGGTATCGAGTATCGAACCAACTCAATTATGGTCTCTTGACGGTACCGGCAGCACAACTAGACTAGCTATAGTACCGGTACAATGGCTAGATAATACGGTAGAAGCTACTACTAGTACAGTACCTAGACTAGTCAAGATCATAATGCAGTGATGCAAAGGAAATCAGAGTTGTTGGTTTGATAGCTAATGATTGTGATTAAGCCGCACCAGCCGCGGCTGGTTGTACCACTTCAAATCTATAAAGACTGCGACCATAAATCACTAGGTGATCGTCGTTTACTCCGGCTTCACGGTAGATTCGCAGAGCTTCCGTATAACTCTGCATGACTGCTTCTACATTGCCCATTTGCAGCTCAATGTTGCCAATCTCGTTCAATGTGCGAGCACACGTTGGGTGGTTCTCACCAAAGCACTTGCGTTCGATTGAGAGCGCTTCTTGAAAGCTTTCAATGGCAAGCTCCATCTCGCCCCGCTGATAGTAAATCTGGCCAATGTTGTAAAAGGTAATCGACAGATCACGGTGCGCCTGTCCCAAGGCAGCCTTTTCCACGCGGGCAGTCTCGCGGTAGAATGAAAGAGCCTGCTCATGGCTACCCTGGTGGTGGTAAATCAAGGCAATGTTGTAGAGAGTAAACGCAATGTCGCGATTCTCCGTCTTACTCAGAGACGTGCGAATGCGGTAAGCTTCCGTCAAGACGCCCAACGCCATGTCGTGCATGTCCATCTTGAGCAACACGAGAGCAATATGTGTCAAGGTTGAAGCAACCTCTTCGTCGACATCACCCTTGATTTCACGTCGGATACGAAGGCATTCTTGGTTGACATCCATGGCCCCTTGGTAGTCGCCCTTTTGGTGACGAACATATCCAATACTGCTCAAAGTATTGGCCACGTCCAAAGGATCCGCCGCATGCTTGCGCTGCAAAGTCAAGACCTTGTCATAGTTGTCTAAAGCCTTGCGATATTCGGAGCGTTGCTTGTGGATCTCGGCAATGTTCGTGTACGTGACACAAACATTGGGGTTGCCCGGTTCGAGAACGGTTAGTTCGACTTGCAGTCCTTGATGGTACGCCTTCAGCGCCGACTCGAGGTCATTGGTCTCGTAATAGAGATTGCCAAGCTTGTTGAGAGTAATGGCAATCTCCGCGTGGACAGTGCCCAAGGCAGCGCGTCCAACCTTGAGAGCTTGGTGAAAGGCCTTGAGTGACTTTTTAAAGTCCTTCTTTTCGTGCAAGACTTGTCCAATGCACGTCGTGACAATGCATATATCACGATGGTGTTCGCCAAAGTGTTTCTTGGCAAGCTTGAGGAACTCTTGGTAGTGTCGAAGAGCGCGATCGCGCTCTCCTTGCTGGTGGTTTACCTGGCCAATGTTGAAAATGGTAGCGGCAACGTCGACACTGTCGCCTTGTTCGAGACGACGGATACGAAGCGCCTTGCGGTACGAGTCCATGGCGAGATCATACTTTCCTTGCTGAAAGTAGATACGACCAATATTGTTCCAAGTGGTGCCCACATCAATGTGCAAATCACCCAAAATGCGTTTGCGAAGAGCAATGGAGGTTTTGAGAGATTGCAAGGCGGTATCGGAATCTCCCTTCGGCATGATATAATGCAAGACACCAATACAGTTCATGCAAGCCGCGACTTCGAGCGATTCTTCTCCGGACTTGGAACGAGCAAAGTTGAGACACATCATGTACGTCTTGAGAGAGTCAGCGTGGTCTCCGCGAATGTATTGAATCTGACCAATCCCAAACAAAATAGCCAGCGTCAAGGCTTCGTCGCAGACAGCTCCATTCTCAAGAGCGCGAAGGGATCTCTTGTAGAGACTGAGAGCCTCATCGTTATTCCCCTGATTGTGATGCACTCTTCCGAGGTTAAAGAGAATCGTACCATCAATGCTGGGGGAAGTGTCACTCAAACGAAGTGGGGTTTTGAAGTAATCCATACCCTCATCGTATTCGGCGCGGTGCTTGAACGGAGTCTTTGAAGTGTCGGACGACTCCACGGAGGCCGACATGAGCGAGAGGCACGCGAGTTCCTTGCGAACCACAGGCCAGGAGATATCGCCGAGATTGTCGGTAACCATGTTGCCAATTTCAAAGTTATTTTCTCCCTCCTCTTCACCCATCTTGTCGTTGTGGTTAAGGTCCGTCTTTTCCGTCATTCTGAGGGCTCGGCTAAGGGACTTCTTGGCTTGCGCATACTGGTTTCGTTCCATATAAAAGACGGCCTTGTTGTTGAGCATGGACACGATAACAGGGCGTGGAGTAAGGAACATCATGGTGGCGGTAGTGCTGCGTTTGACTTTGATGGGAGTGCTCTTGTCGTGTTCGTTGAGAAAGGTAGGCTTGTTAACACTGGCGGATCTTTCACGCTTGAAGCAAGTTCGTTGACTCATGGAGAGATAGATGTAAGGAGACAAGCAAGACTTGGGTTGGGTTCTGATATTGTGTTTGTTTGATCGATCGAAGCAGTGACAAGTTTTAGAGCCAGTAGAAAACTGTGGTTCAATCTTGTCACTTGGTGATTTGCGTCGATCGATCGCGACCAGCGTGAATGAATGCGAGGTGGTTTTCTTCACGGAGAGAAAACGATAGAAATCACGAGCGTTCCGTCGTGATAAGCCCCACGCTTGCCCCACTGTCCCAGACCGTGAACGAGTCGTGAACGAAAGGAATCACACGGCGTAAGTAACTGAACTGATTAGGGGACCACCAGCTAGTTTCTGACTCACATTGCGATCACTAAAGCGATTTGTTTAAGGGAAGCGCGCGCCATCTACAACGGCCGTCTCATTTTCTGCTTTTCCGTTCTTCAGAAAACTAAAGCTAGCAATGACATGCTTACTTTTACATCATATTAAAGAGAGTGAAAAAACTCTCAATACGAACCTGGCAAGATTTGAATACTTAATACAATGACATCAACTGAAACTCGGGAATCGAACCTTATCGAGTAAAGGGGAACGTGACAGTTTCTTCTTAATGAAGTTAAAGTACGAGCGTTGATGGGCAGTGGGCAGTAATAAAGAAAGTAGACGGAGTCTCGTTATTATGTAATTATTTAGGGAGGATGTTCTTTGCGGGTCGAGCCTGGCCGCCGGCTCGATTCCGTCAGGCCAACTTGGTCAGTCTGGGCTGACGTCTGACTCTGACGAACACGAACGCACTCGCGCCATTTTGGTGATTTTAGCGCGCTACATTTAATCGGCTGGCCCCCAATTCTCGTTCTTTGTTCTGTGCCTGTATGTGACCATGGCGGCGGCGACAACGACCATGAACCATTGTCAATGACTCCCTCCAATCTCAACCAACGATTTATAGGAACGGTGTTCTTTCTCCTGGGAGTGGGCGTCTTGATTCCTTGGAATGCCTGCATCAGCGCCAAGCCCTACTTTCAATCTCGGCTTTGCAACGATTCCTCAGCCGTATCCATGGATGTGGAACTGTGGTTCTCCGTAGTGTACAATATCGCATCCGTCTTGTCCTTGGCCGTACTTCTATTGATGCAATACTATCAAGTGACAGCACACACTGATCTCATGACGGCACTGAGCTCCTCCATGTGCGCAAGTCCGATGCCCGTGTCCATATCGGCCCGTGGAGGGAGTTCTGGTGCGGCCAGCACCTCCAACTCCAACACCAATAATGCTGTCGAAAATCAGTACTCTTGGTGGATGGTCATGGGTCCTCTAGGCCTCTACTTGGCCGTATTCATATGGATGACGGTATTGGTCTTATTTCCCAACGTTCCCCCGACTGCCTTTCTCCTTTGTACATTGGGCGGTCTCTTTTTGTGTGGATTTTGCACCTCCGTGGCCTCGGCGGGCATTGTGGGGACGGCGGGCCTCTTTCCAGCCGACACGGGCGTAAATCCGTACTTTCAAGGTCAAGCGGCGGGTGGATTGTTGGTGGCGGCCGCCAATACCGTCACGGCCATCTTTGGGTCACCAGCAACGTTCTGGCGAGACACTTGCCGCAAAACTGCCACCGATAATAGTCTCACGACAAGAGACACGACAAGAACGGCTTGCGCTCCGTATCGAGACATTAATTGGGAAACTTTTGTCTTCTTTTGCTTGGGATGCGTAGTTTTGGTGTTTTGCATGCTTGGATACAGTTGCATTGAGCAATACAAGCAACTCGTTCGGCGGGGGAGTTACGCGCCGATTGAAGGAGTCTCGGACGAATGGATGCACCGATTGCGATACAGCGAGTCGACAGGTGTCGAGTTGGCGGCCGACAATAGCGACAATACTGCTATTAGGAAGGATTATGATTCGTCCGAAATGGCGGCCGCTTCGTTTCAACAAATGAAGCCGAAACCCAACGGTTCTGCCAGTGACAGCACCACCTACACGGTGTGGAAAGCTGTACAAGGGCCTGCCGTATCTCTCTTTTTGACTTACATGGTCACGTTGGCTCTCTTTCCGGTCATTACGTCCAATCTTTCCAGTACCCACGAGTGCCAAAGCCACGTTCGTCTCCAAAACGACCTGTACCTACCCATTACGTTTTTGATCTTCAACGCAGGGGATCTCGTGGGACGAGTGTTGGTGACCGACGTGTCCATGAACAAGATATCCAGACTATCGGAAAAGCTCGTATGGTCGTCCGTGGCACGCCTTCTCTTTGTGCCACTGTTCTTTCTCTGCTATTCGCGAACTTCCGTATACGCCTTCATGGCTATCGACAATGACTTGTTCTCCATGGTTGTCCAATTCCTGTTTGCCGTCACCAACGGCATGTTGACGAGCCTTTGTTTCATGCAAGCCCCTGGTCTAATTTCATCGTCGACGGAACTGCAGCAGATTTCCTCTGCGATTTTGAATTTCAGTCTTTGCTCTGGACTCTTGCTCGGTAGTTTCGGGTCCTTTCCGTTGCACTGGGCCTTTACTGGGCACTGGTAAAGAAGAAGATGCCGATGATGATGGTTCAAAGAGACAAGTGAGACTAGCTATAACTACCTATACCTATGGAAGTGCATATGCATTCAATGTCACCAACACATAAAAAGGGAAAGACTAGAATTTACAGTTGCTGTGAAACTCTTCATGCCTTCTTTGTCTTTGAAGTTTTTGATGCACCAAAGCAACTTCCAAAGCACCACTTTAACATGCGGCTCGTCAAATACAAAATAACCAAGATCCAAAAGGGTAAGCCAATGGCAATCACATCCATGACTGTGCGAACAATCTGAATGCTGGCACTATCGTTCATGTTGGGAAAGTCTTGCTCCACGAGACTCCTGTCCTCAATCTCGAGAAAGGGCACCAATGGACCCCATCCTTGCTTGACATTAAATACGAGCAATCGGTCTTCCGGAAGGGCCTCTTCCAGCATGCGTTGAAACCTTTTGTGTAGGTTTATCCACGAACGCTGCATCTCGGGTCCATCCATACCAACCAGTTTCCTGGTGACTTCGTACCAGGGGAGTGGACGATCAATAGACTCGGGGTACTGGGAGAAGATCCAATCAAAGTCGAGTACTGTACGCAGAATAATCCGATTGAAGTGCATGTCCGGAATAATCCAACTCCAGGGACGACAGACAAAGTTTGCGAAATTATGAGTAGTCTTTGCCCATGATTCCATCCACTTTTCTTCTGTGTCTCTGACACTAAACAAGACCTTGGCATCGGGACGGAGCTCGGCAAATGCCAACGCAAAGATATTCATGGGAAAGTCGAGCGTGGCTGTGTATCCTTTCGACTCCATATCCGCCAACAGAGCCTTGACCCTACCCAGGTCGTCTTGCTCTTTCCAATCAATGGCGGCTTGAACCCATTGATCTACGTGTCCGTTTTCAAAAATACTTCGCATATCGTAGACACGATGTCCCAAGGACTGCAGAGCATTCTCAATGGACTTGGTCCCGGTCCTTGAAAAGCCAGCGCCAATGACTGTTAAGCCTTGCATTTCACCGTGAAAGTCGAGCGAGTGCTTTTGCAAGACAAAGTCCGAAGCAAACTCCAAGGCCGCCTTAATCCTTCGAAATTTGGCCGCTTCTGCAACTTGACAGCTTCTGCTTAATAGCAATAATGCCGTCACGGCCGCAAAACGAAATGCGCGCATGCTGGGGAAGAGCACCGCCATGGTCCTCGCAAGCTGAGAGTGATTAATTTAGATTCTATCAATGCACGAACCTGCGGCACCAATTTGTCGGCACTTTATCTGTTTGCGATATTTTATGTGAGCGATATTCCTTATTCCTCTTCATCGGGTAAATGATGCTCACATATACATACATGTTTCGACCATGGCGGGCCTTGCTTCATTTCACGCGCCTGAACGAGTGCACTCGCTACATTCTTCATGATTCATATAAAATTAAATTAATGACGTCGAAAGCAAAAGCGGCACCACAGTCGTTCCAGCGCCAGTTTGCCATCTTGTTGGGCGCCACGTTGGAGACCTGGGCGCACTGCCTGCTGAACAGCCGCCACTTGTATCCACGTGAAACCTTTCAATCCACACGATTCTTGGGAGTACAGTGTCGGGCTTGTCGTCATCCTGGTGTCGTATCGTATATAAGCGACACTGTAAGAGTGGCCGTTCCGTCGCTCTTGTCGGGTGTGGCCGATACCTTTTGTATGGCGATTACTACGGCCGGAGACGATGATCATGACGATGATGGAGAAAAGGTGATTGAACGGTATACGCTGAGAATAGTGGAGATCGTCAAGGATTGGGGAGAAAACGAAGACACCACCGGTGTTCGTATGCAAGAAATGGAGCGAAGTATGAGGGATCTTGTCTTGAGCGTGCTCAGTCTGGAATCGGAACGAGCGACCGCCTCGGACTCGGTATCGTTCTTGTTGACTTTGCACTTGACAGAAGAGAATAGGGATTGTACCGAACTGAATCAAGCATTTGCCAACGGAACTTGGTTCTGCCCGGAGCAGGTGTCTGCTGCTTCGGAAGGCAGTGTCTCTGGAGGTGCACAGAGAGAACGTATTCGACCATTGCATCGAGTCTCCACCCCGTCCTGTGTGATTGATTTCGCCATGAGAAAGATAAAAGATGATCGAAAGGCTCCACCAAGGTAAATGGATCGATGGCCTAGACGAAGACTAGAAAGATAGCAGAGAGCGTCAAACACGCTGGCTGGGGGGATCAAACAGCAAGTTATAAAATGTAGTAATGTATCATACTCAGAGAGCAGCGATCATCTCTCACACGGTTTAGAGGTAGTTTGACGATGGCGCCGAAGGGTAGACTATAGTCGCCACAGGAAGGCAACCACGCTGTTCGGCCTCATCAACTTTCATGCTTCCCAGGTGGGCGGGGTTTGCGTGTATCTTCTTCCTGGTCTTTTCAATCGCCCCCTTGAGCAAGGTTATGTCATTCTTGATAACCTGCATGTCTTGGCGAGCAGTCTGGACACACCGCTCAAGATCATCGGCCGAGGCCCCGTTCTCAAGCATGTCCATGTATGAAAAACCAAACCTTTGCTTGCGGCCCTTCAACCAATGCTTTTTGAGCTTGGCCTTCGCCAAGTAATCCGATTTTTGGGCAAAACCAAGGCTACTAATCAACTTATTCTTAGTTTTGCGGCATAAGCGATGCGGTGAAGTTTCGGTCTTGATCTCCATGGTCAAGCAAACAAACTTCTTACTTGGCGCAATATTAATGAGAACTGATGATGTCGATAGCCTTCATCGATCTTTCGCAATTCTGGATCGTGTAGCGTACTTCCGGGGGTGGCATACTTATACCGAAAAAAACGTTCGCTCTTATTTATACGCTCTGCAACCTGGCTCATCGCAAAAAACATTACCCGCCCCAGGCTGTCTTGTGTCTTGTTCATCGCTAGGTACCCCGGAGGATAATCTCCAGATACACATCAGCGTATACCGGTAAACTACAACCAGCTCACCACCTATCTGGCTCTACTCTGCTCTTCCAGAAACCAAGGGCCTGTCTTTGGAAGATATCGAAAATCTCTTTCGACGAGACGGGGATGCCGCCTACGCCACTCTCAATGCAGACTCTTTTGACGAGCAAATGGCAACGTTCCACGAAACAACCGAAGATAGAGGCCACGACGAGTAGCGACAACCTTGTTTACTATGCAGCGTATGCTAGGGTAGCAACAACAGTACTACCAGCAGCATGTCCATGGTGGTGCTCCCCAGTATCAGTACTACTACCAGGAAATGATCAACATAAGAACCGAGATTACTGTATAGCTCTGCTTCACGTACTAGCAAAAACGACAGAGTACTAAGTTGTTGAAATTAAGTAACAAAAGATTGCTAGTGTTTTTACGTAGAATGTTATTGATAAATATGGATATGATGGAAAGTGAAAAGAACGACTGGTCTCATCATTTGTTTCTTTGCCCTGTCGATCCGAAGAGCGTTGACAAGTCAATGTTCCCTTCACGAATCAGTGCCTGGAGAGCAGTGTTCTGACCGTTTGCGACAGAGGAGGTGGACGGCGCAGGCATTCGCTTTCAATCTATTCGCGCCAGTCCGAGTGTAGGCGCTGAGGGGGCGTTTGCAGGCTGGCTCCTGTCGCCTGCGCCAGCTAAATGCAACAGCTGGCTGATCAGATTTGCCCCATTGGGTTGGCCGAATCCTCCAGCTCCAGCTTGTTGAAGAAGAGCACT
>Ga0307981_1004023_pt1 | contig 10618 bp, 7 predicted proteins | sample OrgLakmetagen987_FD_201849 | JGI IMG/M metagenome (GOLD analysis project Ga0307981, IMG submission 201849) | Saline water microbial communities from Organic Lake, Antarctica - #987 | ecosystem: Environmental > Aquatic > Non-marine Saline and Alkaline > Saline | place: Antarctica: Organic Lake... | reverse complement strand
ACTCGTCTTTGACATTTGCGTGAGCGCCTAGACAGCACTCTTTCTTGTAGTAGAGGCTTGATCAGTCTTATCGTAAACAACAGCATTGTTGTTCAACATAAAACTAAATCGCCCAAGGTTGGTTTTTCTTATCTTTGTTGTCTTGTGAAAGTGTAGCATCGTAGTCAGGGTCGTACTGTATGATACGCCTGTAGTGGACACGGCGATGGGGCCTTACTTGATGAGACAATCGAAGATCCGTGGGCCGCCTCTATCTGCAATCTGCACGTGCCCAACAAGACAGAAAAAAATTAATGAATGACTCACTCACTCTCACAGTGTGAGAATTGAAAATTGGCTGAACACTGGACGGAAATACTTACACAAATGTTTCCGTTGCGCCCGGGACCGAAATCAGCTAGGGAGCTCCCTTCGATATCTCACTCGTTCCCTCAATCCTGGTGGCCATTTTCAGCCCGGCCAAGCCGTATCCAGGACTAACACACATGCAATTTCATGGGAAGGACTGCTCCACACCTCATTTTTGTGTGTCTCCCTTGAGTTCATTATTATCAATCAACGACTATGAAGTACGCTCAAGTGTTGTTTGCTGCCATTGCGGCCTCGTTCTCTCACAGTGTCACGGCACAGCAAGCAGCTGGTTTGAAATGGGCCAGAGTCGACACTCTGCCTGTGGCTCCCCAAGCTCGTACTGGATCATCTGGTGGTATAGGCAAGGGAAGCAGCAAAAGTGGAAGCAGCAAAAGTGGAAGCAGCAAAAGGGGAGGCAGCAAGAAGGGAAGTAAAAAAGGCCAAACATTTGGACGCAAGTGTGGCAAGGGCTTGAAGAATCTTCGCTTTACGATCATTCCGGATCGCGAGCGCCCTGACGAAATTGATTTTTCTCCACCCAACATTGGAGGCAAGTGGTCTTTTGTGGGAGACTATTTTGGCTCGTGGACTCAATTGGCCGTGGGTCTGGCAGATTTCGAGATTGTCACTGGCCACGACACGTTCCGTTTCTTTGAAGAGTCGGCGAGTTCCTTCGAAGAACCGGCGGGAGCATTGACCACCCAATTTTCGCAGGATTCCATCGTAGTCACGGCCGGCACAGGCATATTTGCTTGCGCCAATGGAGAGCCATTATTGGCTCTTAGCGAGGAGACGGGACAAGAACAGATTCTGTTTGATCTCTGCGTCTGCGATACCAAAATGAAATAATTGAAGAATCACTCTACAATCGAATCGAAAAAAGTTAAGACAACTCTTCGAACCTAATACAGTAGGTCTACAGAACCTTTCTAATGTCACAAGCACATCGCCAGGCGCATCATTTCTACCATATCCCAATTAGTGCTCCAGATTCAAGTGCCGGCGCAGGGTCTCGCCTTTTCTTGTCATATTGGAAGCATGGATCTACGACTGAACCGAGACTTTGATAGTACATCCGATGGCAAGGAAACCCACAGTAGAGAATTCCTTCCTTGGCAAAGGCAACTGCGTCGAGACGGGGAAATGTGGTTCTCGATCTTTCCACTTTACGGAGTAAACAAGGATTGTCACCCTGGAACGACGGCCAGGTTGGATGGTGCGCACGTAGAAGAATATCTACAAACTAGTCTACTCGATTGTTTTTTCCAACAAGAGAGCTAGCTTTTGGAGGACGGGGCGTGCGCCGCTTTGATGAGCTAGTAGGAGACTTCGCTCGCCCTCGCCCGCCTTCCCCGCACGTCAAGCCTAGCGCTCGTAGATTGGAGAACGAAGTAGAGACTAGACTGCTGCGGGCAGTCTTTCGAACCATGGGGTAGGAGAGTGAGCAGAGACTACTAAACGACCCCAGTCTACTAGACTAGACGAGTCATGTTCAGTTTTATTTACATAAGCAGAGAGCGACAGTTGAGCGGCTCGAGCACGATTACCAAGATGGGTGGTTCCAACCTCCAAACTACTCCTTGCCAGTGACACACGGCTTAAAACCCCATTTGGTTTTTACCTAGTCGTAGACAACACCAATTCCCAGTGCACCTCGAAAATGCGCCTACAGGACAAAGAGAGACAGTGAATCCTACGGTAAAGAATAAAAAGCCGTCTTTCCTTTTACAGTTCATAAGAGTCGCTCCAAGACCGGCCTTTTAACATGCACAAATAATAATCCAATCATTTTCCTTTCCTCCGTCCCACGTTCCAGCGATATCATGGCGCTATTTCCACCTTGTTTCCCCATTCGTTCCACCAGAGAGCATCCAATCCTTCACCACCAGCATCATATAGTATCGTTTGCTCCGCATGCAAGTCATTCCATGACTTACGGTCTTTAGCAACAACCCTTTTTGGCGGCACCCGTCGCTTGTCCCGCTTTCAAGTTCAAACCTTGCTTGTTGGCGGGTCCACCGACACCGTCGGCAACCAAACGGTCCTTGACCGATCTCGCAATACCGATAAAGCTCTGATCGACGTTGATATCGTTCTTGGCGGAGCACTCCCAAAAGGGGATTTGGAACTCGTCCGCTAGTTTCTTGCCTTCCTCCGTGCTCACCACCTTTTCATCGAGCATGTCGCACTTGTTTCCCACGAGGATCTTGTTGACGTGTACATCCGCGTGTTGCTGAATCTGGCTGATCCAGTTGCGAATACTTTCAAAGCTGCGACGGTCCGTGACATCGTAAACGAGCAAAATGCCTTGAGCGCCGCGAAAGTAGCTCGTGGTAATAGTACGAAAGCGTTCTTGGCCGGCGGTATCCCAAATTTGCAGCTTGATGCGCGTCGAGTCGATATCAACGTTCTTAATCTTGAAATCAATGCCAATGGTGGTAATGAACGTGGGGGAAAAGGAATCGTTGGCGTAACGCAAGAGGAGACAGGTTTTACCCACGCCCGAATCGCCAATCATGAGCAGTTTAATCTGCATATCGTAAGGAGCGCTGGCTTGACTCATCTTGTACTGTGTTTGTGTTTATGCTGGTCGTGTAGTGCGTTAGTGTTGCTGTTAGTGTTGGTGTTAGTGGTGATGTTGTTTGCGTATGATGAAGGGATATCGATAGCAACAGTAGACTTGACTTGGGCGTCGTACGATACAGGAGCAGCAGCAGCAACTTTCGAACAGTGCGCCTATCTACTAGTAGGTAGACTACGGTAGTCGATACTGTATCGCTGCGGGCTGCGGGGCGGCGGCGGCGAATTCATCGAACGGAAACCTCAACGCACGGATGACCAGCCGCACGGCACGAACGAAACCGTTCCGTAGACTTTGTACGGAGTCCTACAGTGCTCCACAATATGGTGGACTGTAAAGACGGTGTTGATATTACAAATCCATCGTTTCGTCGTAACGGTCATGATACTTACAAGAGTTCGTTTTCGGTACTGGGCAGACATCAACAGCCAATCCAAACATAGCACGCGTTGGTTGCAGAGAAACAATCAATCGAACGACGATCGATCGATCGATCGAGCGCGAGCCATCCAGCAAGATAGCATCCACAAAGAACAAAAGAACGATTTACGATATACGACTGACGACGTTGTCGGTGATCGACACAGAGACGACGAAAGCGACTTTGACAAATACTAGACTACTGCATACCGTACCGCTACTGTATATCTACAAGACAGGCGTTTACACAATACCGCAGACACTGCACCGTACACCTCGAGACCAGCATGAGATTACCCCAGCAGTACTTGCTCTTGACCGTATTGGCGGCGGTAGCTATCCAAACGGCAGTCACCGGCTTTGCTCCTACTCCGCTCGTTGCAGTCACATTCTCTAGACCTACCACGGCATCCAACCGATATTCGTCGTCGTCATCGTCATCATCATGGGCGCTGTATTCCATGCAGCAGCAGCCAAACGAAAGCCGTGCCGCCTACTTTCAACGCCTCTCCAAGGCAGCTGCCGACCCCGCTGCGTTTGAACGCTTGGCCCTCGGGCAAGACAAAGACGCGACTACTAACACTAACAACAACACGAACGCATCGAACAATTCCAAAAAGACGCACAAGGTCGATACGACCGTCGGCAAGAGCCACGAAGATCCTGCCGTCTTGCAAGAAAAGAAAAAGCGGGGTTATCAACGCGCGGAAGACTGGGAGGCGGACTTGGCCCACGAACGAGAAAACATGTCGTGGGAAGAAAAGGTGCAGTTTGACGGCCAACGCCACGGCGATCGGTTTGCCCAAAACGAGATTCTGCGCAAGAACTTGAACTTTTATCACTAGATACTACAGTACGGTGGATAGATAGTAGTCTAGTAGGAATGTGCTGTATATTTATTCTCTATACGGCTGGTCTGAATCGGTTTTGCACATGGATTCAGTAGGCGGTGGTGCCGTCATGCCATGCGTACGACACTGCTGCACTACACTATGTTTCTGTACGCGTGGGTACGGCGAGAGTCTATTGTGACAAGAACCAAGTTACTTCTGTATGAATACAACGACAGGTTAGAGGGCGGCGCATCCATTGCACATATTGCACGGCCAAGTAAATCGTTTGGCAAACGACAGAACCCCAGCAGGTCAAGAGCAATCTTCTCGGTAAACTGTGGATGAGGTTGTGTCTACCGTCTACCATGCCTCCAAGTTAATATACTAGTAGCCAAACTGCTGCTGTTCCAGAAGTAAGCTTACCTCGAGGATACGCCCAAGCTAGACGTCGCCACAGAGACTATACCGGAGAGATACGTTCCGGTGTACACATCGAATGACCCATGACCGATGCTTGCCCAGTACTGATGTAGACTACTTCAAGATTATTGGCTCGAAAACCGCCATGACGGGCACAGTTCGCCGAAAGGGCGATCGCGTGTCAAACGTCGAACAACAAGCTAAACGCTAGAGCAGACACACGGATTCACGTTGTTTGTTGCAAACTACTATATTGAAGGAAGACGTCGCCACAGAGACTATACCGGAGAGATACGTTCCGGTGTACACATCGAATGACCCATGACCGATGCTTGCCCTGTACTGATGTAGACTACTTCAAGATTATTGGCTCGAAAACCGCCATGACGGGCACAGTTCGCCGAAAGGGCGATCGCGTGTCAAACGTCGAACAAAAAGCTAAACGCTAGAGCAGACACACGGATTCACGTTGTTTGTTGCAAACTACTATATTGAAGGAAGAAATGTCCTGGTACGTAGTTGCCCCAGTCTTGTGAATGCATATTTTGATGCCCCGGAATAGGATGTACCCTCTATTTCAGGGATACATCCCCGTCAACGACTGCTACACGGTTGCAAAGGCGATGGAATCTGCCGTGGATTCGGTTGTGGCAATTTTGAGTTCTATGTGGACTGCCGGCTTGACGCAGTCCTTAACGCCATCAAATAGTGCTGTTTACTAGAGACGAAGCGACCGTCACTTCCGGTGAGTGTGAAGCTTCCACGGCAGGCACATCATGTTTGATGCAGCTGCTGTCCCTGGCATGCTAACTGTCCGTTAATGAAGAAAAGATAACATATCAGGAATGGATACTGTACATGTTGGATCCGAAACGAAGGTGAATTCCATTCAAGAAGTTACAAATACAGAAATAGTAATTTGAAATACATGATTTTCCTTACCACCTCACTTCAAATAGATATTCCAGACTGTCTTTTGGTAGTGGGCCATACGCGGCTAGCTACATGGCTGACTGGTGTATAATATGCGTTGGCTAGACTACCGAGTGCAGTCTACTGGCTACTATAGCCAGCAACTGCCTATTCTTCTTGAGGCAAGCAACTCACCAATACTAGTACACTCATGCTGACAACGTTACCACCATCCTTGGCGGGTTGGTGTTGGTGATCGATGCGGCTACTCCGAGCATGAAAGAGAGTCTCCACTCGACTAGACCCAACCATGAAAGATAACCTCCAAACGACACGACATTCTCTCGCTCGACAAATATTGGTTGCACTTTTCGCAATCTTGTGAGGTCGACAAAGAGTTCAGTTTCGTCGGCCGTTGAGTTTCCCAAAATCACGCTCTTTGTTCTACGACGTAGAGTAGAGTGTCTCCTCAACTTTTTAGATGGGCTGGCTCGCGTTTTTCGTTTCAACAAAACGAGAAAAACACAAAACGAAGGCGAGACCGCGAGCCTTTTACCATGGCCCTTTTCTGTCTATACTATGTACTCTTGAACCGACGAATCTCGAATCTACTGTTGAGAATCGATCGAACCGACGTATCGGTCGTAGAACTTCTGAAAAGCCCCTTTGTTTATGCCGCTGTTGCCTTGCTTGTCGCAAATGTTGTGACTTGCTCCGTTGTTGGGGGTTGTAATGAGGACGCACAAGAAGGAATGCCCATAGGACTGAAACACGAAAGCGTTCTATGATTCGCCTCTCCGTTATCAAAGTATTGACAGTATCTTCGATCACTTGTACATTGGATTGCTTTGCCCTTTTCTCCGGCCCAGATCGGCTTATCCTGATCGTCCAGTCTGGCTGGAGTGAACGGCAATCGGCCCCATCCTCAAGCGCCCACAATGATTTCTTCAGCCCCGGTTGAAATACCATCTCGAAACAAGCTAGTCAATAATCTCGAAGAATACAAACGAGACACGATCCTCGTGAGTGAGAGGTTGCCCTTTTAGTTTCGGCCCTCCTTCCACACTTCTTTTTATCTGGTCCTTCCTTAGTCCCAAATCAGCCTTCGCATCCTCTCATTCATAATTTTTGATTCAAATATTTCAACTCGCGCGAGATAGCAAGATGAAAGTATACCTGCATGTTTGGACAAGAGAGAGAAAGTCGATCTTATAATATTAAAAAACGACGTAACAATGTGGTCGCATCACCAGTTCCAGCTTTCCAACTGTCGTGTCGTTGTCACCAACTCTATTACTGTGACTGCGGGACAGCGATCCACCGGCCGCTTCGTCTTTCACGGGGCTTTTGTTCTGGGATCGTTCGTGGATGGCATTTCAAAGCTTTCCTGAATGGGCATTGCTACTTGCGGACCATTTCCCGGAACCCAGCCCTTTATTTTTGCAGTCGACCAGGTCAACGACTTGGTGGAACTGACGATTGGAGACCACGCCTTGATTGCCAGTGGCGTCATCCCCGCCAACCTTTAAGCTTCCTGCTCTCACCGCAAGCAAAGCGGAGAAAAAACAAGGAAGTAGTGGCGTTGGTCGATCGCGATCTATCGATGCATATGGATGTGTGTCATGAAAATGTGTATGGTCAGGGTGGTTGGCTCCAAATTGTACTATATTATCATGGCTGCTCATGCACTGCACCCAGCACACTTGGAGAATGATTATTCGTAGTACGTTGATATACACAGAGAATTGCGCAAAGTTCTATCACTAGAGCCTTTATCTACTAACATGGTACTGGAGGGCTAAGGTGGTTGCTGCCAAAGACGATTTTCCTTGTCGTGTGGTATAATCATTAATCATCCCTCTCGTGACTCTAGCTTTAGTAGTACTGTATACAGGATTGACGCTTGTCTTGTGTTGTCGAACCTCTTGGAACTCCCAACTCATGCACCTGAACGTTCGATGGGCTTCCTGTGTTGCGACGGGACCCTCGAACAGCAAATCGGGAGTGCACCGCGCACTGTCATGCTGGATGTCAAGGGTTCTTGGGAGTAGAATTTGCGGTTCCTTCTGCAAGATCGGACTCGAAAAATATTTAGACGAGGGTCATTTTCTATCGAGCAAGCAAATACGTGGCAGCGGCAGAAACAGTCGGTAAACTGTAGAGTTGTTTAAAACTTATATCACAAGATAAGAATGTGAACGAGTGACGGAACCTTCTTTCAGTACCAATAATTTAAATAATTACTAAGCATTTCCCATAAAAGTCCGAAAGGCTGAAACATGGGACGCTTGCACAGTTTTGTTAGGCAACTGTACACTTCAGTGGTCTTGGGGCGCATGTCATAATGTTCTTGCAATGTCGGATGCTCGCAATCACATTTAAATACTATTTTAGCGAGGTCATTTTCTGTGGGCAACGGCCGATCAACAATAAATAGCAACGAGAAAAGGAGAACCATGTCAATTAAGTAATTTCGATCAAAAGAATGCATGTGAAAGCTTGATAAATAATACTTTTTAAGTAATAAACATACAAGCCCGAAAGGCTAAATAATGAGACGCTTGACAAATTTGTTGGTCTCAAACGACCGGTGGGTTCCCGTAAAAAGCGAGCCTCGAGACAACCGGGCGTACTCCTGATCTTGACTCCGTAGTTTATTGTATGGAGGTCATAGTGAAAACCTCATGTGAAACGCTGGATGGTACCCGAAGGGCAACCTGAGTACCGGACGGAAAAATTGAACCGATTCGTGGGGATGGATTTGGACGCCAAAAGTTCTCTCTGATTTGCCACAAACTCACTTCAACAATACAACACACACAAAACCAACTTAAACCATGAAGCTCTCTCTACCAAGCATCGCTCTCGCTCTCTTCTCCCTACCAGGTAAGTCATATACAAAGTTGTATGCAGGAAAGATGCATCGGAATTTGGCTTCGTTGTGGGACAAGGACAAGAGATAAGAAAGTTGTATACGAGTAAAGACTCTTTTCTTGTGTATCGTGTTTGTTTGTTTCATCAGAACCGGCTCTCGCTTGGCTATTTTTATCCACAGCCTTACTCACTCATTCGTCTCCTTAATTCACACACAGGTCTTGTCCGTGGAGATTTCCTTCGAGGTGTCCAACGGGTACGTTACGTTCGGCCACCTCGCTGAATTGATATGGATGTGTGTTACAAGATTGCTCACGTATATATCCTCCTTCTCGTAAATCATTCTACAGACTCACCGCGATCTGCAGACCCTCATTACGGAGACACTTGATTTCGAAGTCGGTAATGTCATCATTGACATTGTCCCGAATCTTCTTGAAGTTACCACAGCTATTGAAGGCACTTCTTTTCTCGGCGTCAACCTCTACAAGGAACTCGGCTACGAAGTTGCCATCACCTATCGTCTCTTGGTAAACAAGACTATCGATGCTAGCGATGCCATCATTCGCAGAGATGGACCCACGAATGCCTTGACAAATGCCTTGCAGGTTGAATGGTGCGACGCATCCTCTCCCGTCTCCGACAGTAACCCCAGCTGTGTCCTGAGGATCACCGTGGAACGAGCAGACGGCACTCCCTTCAAGTTGACTCAATACGAAGTTGGTGTCAATGCCGTCACTTGCAACGGCGATGCCGACGACGAAGAACTCATCAAGGTGCAAGGTGGACTTATGGAGCTTGCATTGGTTCCGCCGGTCGACGCTGACGATTCGCTGACCGTAAATACCGACTTTGACAAGTTTGTAACGAGTTACGTCTTTGAGCCTTTGGTCCAACGCGCTGGATGTTTTTCTCTCTTGGACCTGACTGTGCAACGTGTCGGTGTTGCAAGTACTGGCACTGACTCTACTCTGGCGGACGATCCCGATATCCCTACCCTTCCTGCCAACTTTACTATTTCTGGTTCCAGCGCCGGCACCTTCGCTGCTCTTGGTAGCAACAATGGCCGCATCAATAGTTTCAACTATCAACAGGTCAATGGTACCGTTACCACCAACTCTTTCACTGTAACTGCGGGACAGCGGTCCACCGGCCGCTTTGTCTTTCGCGGGGCTCTTGATTTTGAATCAATCGGAGGGGACGGAATTGTGCAGTTTAACGGCACGGGTGTTGCAACTGGCGGACCATCTCCCGGAACCCAGCCCTTTATTTTGGCAGTCGACCAGGTCAACGACTTGGTGGAACTGACGATTGGAGACCCCGCCTTTATTGACAGTGGCGTCATCCCCGCCAACCTTTAAGCTTCCTACTCCCACCGCGCGCAAGCGGCGTTGGTCGATACATATAGATGTTTGATAACGAAAAAAAGTCTTATGACAACTTGACAGCCGAAGAAGTGTCGCAGTATTTGCGTTCGAGACTTCGAACCGTAAGAAATAAACGGCCTGTAGGTTAACTTTTTATTGGAGCATACTAATATTTATATATCTGGAATTAGCCACGCGTCGTGGAGCACAGCTAAATATTAAGCGATATAAAAACAACGCTAACGAACGAAAGCGGGGCTCTAGTTGCGAGAGTCTAGTTGCCTACTAGCTAGCAAGGCACCATTGTTGACCCACCCTAGTACTGTATTACAGGGACCAGTAAAGATATCACGTGCCTAACTGTTGACTGACTAGATATCCGGAGCCCTACTGCTGTAGAGTAGTAGCCTTAGTTTCGTACTACAGGAAACAGGGGAGCAGACAGTATTATATCTTTTTGTTTTGTTTTGCCTTCTCTTTCAAGGTGTTTTCCTTGCGGGCTTGAGAGATGCGACGAATGAAGCAGTTCGGCCCCTGGCATGGGCGACCAAAGTCACCTTGGAGTCTAGACTCGCGATACTCTTGACAGCAAGGGGACTGCTGAGGTTTTCCATGTCCTTGATTACTGGGATAGCTGGTGGGCGTCTCCTGTTGAAATGAACTAGTAGGAGTAGACTAGTCTAGATTTGTCTAATCAAGGGGATAATCCCCTTGGTCTTATCGTTGTTTTCGTCAATTGCTAGAAAACACGCCAGCCGACAAAACCGCGACGAGAAACGAGAATCCTCGACAAACACAGAAAGAACACGTTCGACGTCGACGATGTCACCTTCTCACTTCTCAGGAAAGCAGCAGTAGCT
>Ga0307981_1004022_pt1 | contig 10620 bp, 5 predicted proteins | sample OrgLakmetagen987_FD_201849 | JGI IMG/M metagenome (GOLD analysis project Ga0307981, IMG submission 201849) | Saline water microbial communities from Organic Lake, Antarctica - #987 | ecosystem: Environmental > Aquatic > Non-marine Saline and Alkaline > Saline | place: Antarctica: Organic Lake... | reverse complement strand
TTCTTATCTACACATTCGCAAAGTGGGTGGATCCACCATGCACTACGCCTTTCGCAAGACCAAGGAAAGCAGCAGCAGCAGTCTCAAAGGACTGCATCTAGCCCTGTCGTGGAAAATGCGCAACCACCAAATGGGCCAGATCGCTTACCAACGAGCGTGGGATGAGCAAGTACGGCATATTATGGAGAGTCAACACGCTGCTACGACAAGGGACAGCACGGCGCCGCCAGTCGTCTTTACATATGTACGCTGTCCAGTGGAACGCTTCTTGTCGGCAACGGCACAAATATTGAAGAATCCGTCACGGTATCAACGGTCGTTTGGGTCTTGTCTCGTGGACAAAGACTATACCCCTCCATTGACTGAAACTGGTGCTGCTGCTGTAAGTCTAGTAGAGACGCAGAGACTGCTGCAATGCACTCTGGATACTTTGCAAGAGTCGGTTCGAGCCAACGGCCATGTATCCTTTCTAGACGTTCATTTGGAACCGCAAGTATATTCAATCCGGGCAACTGTCAACAGTATGGACGTGGGGGTTCTACTGGTGGACTTGAAGGATCTAGCGTGCGTGTTGAGTGTTCTGCGATCCGGTAACGAGGCAGTAGTGCGCCGTCGGTCTGCCGTTGGCACCAAGTTGCCGGGTGGATACCGGCTGACCGCCGATTCATTGACTCCTGCCATGATTGAACAAATATGCCGCATCTATGACATGGACGTGCTTCTATTCCGGGCGTCCGATGTGCCTTCGACCCGATGTATTATTTACTCGTAGAGATCCCTCAACAATACTAGACTATGTTAAGTTACGATTCCGAGCCTTAAAAGCGTGGGAAAGCGCGACTGTATGTGAGCTCGCGAGTCACGGTTTCAGTGGTATCTTTTCGATATCGATAATGCGATGATCGATGCTGGAGTGAGATGCGTTCGCTTTTTAGATCGATCTACGGTATCGATTATGCTTTATCAATCCGCAACCTGCAACACTGCGTATGCGTTTTACCATGGCTTGGCTTCATCATACGATGTTACTTGTTGCTGTATATAACTTGCATCGAAACACGACCGAGGCGTTCGCTAGCCGCAAGCATGGCGGAAAAAGTCCAAGGCTCCAGCAGATGACATGTTGGGACGAGACCAGGAGTCGTACGAGAAACGAAACGACCAGTGTTGGCGCAGCCTGGCAGGCCCAGCCTCGGCCTTTTCTGATCAGTTCTCTGGAAATGGAAGAGATCCCTCCTTAAGCAGTTAAGCAACACGTTTTGAAATCGATTGGGAATGCCATTGAACAAGTGCACGCCATTTTTGATCTCTACAACCACACAACGTCGTCGACGGCGACTTCGGTTGGCTTGTCACCAGATCTTGCATGGACGACGCTCCAAGGCGTTGTTCAGCAGTCAGTGTATGTGTTGTATGACGATATACACGATCCGATACTATTGGGCGATGAAAGACGGCGACTTCGGTTGGCTTGTCACCAGATCTTGCATGGACGACGCTCCAAGGCGTTGTTCAGCAGTCGGTGTATGTGCTGTATGACGATATACACGATCCGATACTATTGGGGGATGAAAGATGTTTTATTCTTCAACAGCTGCACACTTTAGTCTGGCGCATGGTTCAAGACCTTCATTTGATACCACCTCGACGCGTGCTGGAGACTCTGTGCAATATAGACCTGGTTGTGGCTACCTATAGCTACACGGGGGACTCGAGAGATCAGGGCGCACTCGCTTCGGTTGTCCTTTTACTAACAGGCTGGTATGAGTGGTGGACTGCAGATAATGAGAGTGCCTTTGGATTGGCCACACCGCCGTCGCTGTATCTAAGAGACCTTCTGGAATTTGCGATCCAGCATAAAGTTCCCATGTCGCCTGATCTTTGGAACCTCTACATGATAGCTCATTCTCAACGACCGCCGAGGGTGGTCTATTCGTTACTGTTGAACTTAATGCGGGATTCAACGAGTGAATGGAAGGCACTGATGACTTGTGTCTTGCAAGACATGACATACCTTGCAGAAGATCCGTTCGTTGACCCTATTGACTACCACCCGACTGCCGATGAGCTCTTTCAGGTGTTGGAAATCGTGGCTTCCTCCGGTCAAGTTCAAAAATGTGGCACGCAAAAAGCACATCATGGCACGAGGAGGCGTGTTGAGCAAATGGTAAGTACTTTAGGGCTAGGCTAATCTCAGCGACGGTGCTGTAGTTTAGAGTCTTTGCGGAGCTTGTAACTGTACCGGTACTGTACGTAAGAGCGAGTAAAGACGTGTGTGCGTGTACCGGATATCACTTACCGGGGTCGACTACGACTACGATATGTACACTTCGTAATACAGCACTGGTACAGCAGTACCTACACTACGTTATGCGGTGTTACGTGTTACTTGTCACGTGTTACGTGTTACACTACTGTAGATAGTATGATATATTGATAGCTATTAATATCGTACCGGTATCAAGAGTGGGGACGTGACGACGACAGACGACATCTCGCCGACCTCTTTTGCGATCGTCTCGTGCGTACGGCGGTGACCGACGCTTTTCGACTCTTTTTTAGTCTGGATTCTTTGCTTTCGCCATGAGCGATTCATTATTTACTGAGAGGAAGAATCACATCACAGCATACCCCGAGAGACGCCCTTGAAGTTCATAACATGGAAAACGCTGAAATCGAATGTTCGAACGATCCAGAGATCGAACGACTTGGTGCGAATGCTGCTGCTGTCTACGCCGCAGAGTTTTGGAATAAGCTCTGTACAGCCGCCCGTGCGGATGCTCGACTCCTCGACCCCATCTGGGAGTACGAAATCCTTCCGGAACAAGCTCCTTCTACAAATAATGTAGGAGTATCTTTTCAACAACTGTCGGAGCAGACTGGTGATGCTGTGAATACCCGAAAAATCGTTTTGTCAGGGTCGGCGGCTTCCGATCACAAACTCTACCGACGCTTCCGCTCCAATTTTGGGTACTTTCCCGTAGCTTCCATTAACGTTGATGACGAGATTGAAAACCCCTTAGGGAGTGATCTATGGGCATCGCTGCTGATAGCGAGTGACGGGATTATCAAGGATTTTAATTTCATGACGTTGTTTCGAGCCGACGTGCTAACCATGTTTTGGATGACGGAAGAGGCCGCTTGTCCTGAACTAGTCGTGATTCCTCGAGCGCAGTTTCTGTTCATTGAACTGGCTCGCTGTAAGGAAGGCTGTTACGGCCGTAAATTTCGTCAGGATCTGCAACTCTTTGACGTCAAGACAGCTTGTGATGCCTTGAGAGAATCTATCGACAAGACCAAGTTGGAAACGGGCGCCGTCCGAGCACTGGCTCTGCTTTTGCAGCAGTGGCCATGTCCCTATCCAAGCACCATCAGGACGACTGGGATTGTCAAGATTCTCAAGCAGACTGTCGTGACAGCTGTGTCTCCGCCACTTCAACAGCTAGCTATAGAAACGTTGCAGCGCTGGCAAGACGTGGTGGAACTGGGCCGTTTGCGGCGCAACCAACCCATTGACTGGACGGAGAAACAGCAAGAGTCTGTATCCCGAGCAGCGAAAGTACTCTCGACTGTAGTAGCGTCGCAAAAGGAAATCACGCCATTGACGATCACGCCATTGGCTAATGGCAACGCTGTTGCCTCCCCGTTTGGACAACGTGACACCCCAAAGCCCACAGCACCAGCGACACAAACCACTTCATCACTGGATGATTTGATTCAAAGATCGAGTAATACTACCGCTGTGTCCGATACATTTCGTGACTATGGACTCGTTGTCCTTCCCGACCTGGTTGAGAAGGAGAATGTTGCCCAGTACAGTCAACAGGCTGCTCAGGCCTTGCAAGACTTGTGTCGAGAACAGTTGGAACCTCGAGGCTTGCAGGTAGATGGCGAAGAAGAGTTTGACTTTAGGGAGGTACGGCAGCGACCGGGGCATCGAGTGGATAATCGTTATCACATTTTGGAACCCGTCGAATCTCCAATTGCAGCACTGGGTAGACGAATCGTTAACGAGTTACCGCAGCTCTTGTTTCCAGAAGAAGAGGAATCAGCTTGGCAACTCGTATATGCAGGTGTTGTGCACTCGTTTCCCCGAGCCAAGCCGGAAGACCCCGTTCCAGATGCACAACTGTGGCACCGAGACGGACCTTCGGTTTTTTCGGTGGAGCACCATCCAACCCATTGTATTAATGTCTTTGTTCCTTTGGTTGACGTGTCAAGCCGGAACGGAACGACTGAGTTCATCGCGGGTACTCATGACGATCGAGTATTCGAGGAAGTTGCAAGCGATGTAGTTTTGACATCGCAACAGGACCCTGCCGCCCAACCCAAACTTGCTGTTCGAGCCGATGTGGCTGCAGGTACGGCTATCGCCTTCGATTTCCGTGTCTTTCATCGGGGATTGGCTAATGCCAGCATGTCGGAAAGACCTGTCCTCTATTTTACAATCGCCCGTGGTAAGTTGCCCCAGACACTTTGATTGAAAGTGAATCTGTCGCCATATCACCGAAACTCACCCCTTCCTTGTCGTCACTAACCTATATCGCAGATTGGTTTCAAGAAAAAAACATGTTCATGAATCAATCGATAATCCAGCCGCCCAAGCCACAACAAGTTGCGAATCAGTCGTTGTGCCTGCGGCTGTACCAGGCGGTGGCGGGATGTTCCCCAGACACTAAGGTCACAGGATATGGCCACCCGCACTATACTATCCGATTGGACTTGTTGTTGCTAGAGCGCTTGGAGTCGGACAATGTTGAAGAGCAGGCTGCAGCAACAATGAATATGTCTGCCATCTTGGCCTTTTCGGCACTATCGACAGGCGACCGGGAAGCGCTCTGCCACGAGTTTGTATGTGCCTTGAATGAAAATGCCATCGAATGCAAACGTCGGACTCTTGAAAGTGCCCGTCGTCAGCGTAAAGATTCACGGCAACAGGGCGACAACGAAGATTTTGCTAGTATCTCGACTGACATGAGCGATGTTGCGGCTCTCTATAAGTTGACAGCCCAGATCCTCCTCCAGGAAACGATGTTACTGTCCAAGCTTGGCTTTACTACAGACGAGTTTGGAGTATGTACCGCTCTATCTGTGTTGAAAGCATTCGCTTCGAACTCCCAGCCTGGAGGCGTTGGTATTGACGCGGCAAGGCTAGAAGAGAGTTTCACTTCGTGGTGGCATGCCGGGGTAGGCAGATTCGAGTTTCTACAAGGGAGCGCAGGTAGTAAAAAGGAACGATCGAGTCGAGCCTTGTTGGTTGTGTTTAGTAGCTTGGGATCGGGCATTGCTAGACCAGAGTGGCAAGGCAGTATTCGGGGAGTGGCTACAAACCCAAGCCTCGATGTGCTCCACGTCATGGACCCTGCATTCTCATGGTACTGTCAAGACCCTTCATGTGAATGGAAAGGTGGAGAGTATTACTTTGCCGAGCTGACCCAACTCGTGGCAGACTATAAGGCCGTAATGTCCCTTGGTGACTCCATGGGGGCTGCCGCTGCCTTGCGCTTTTCTTGTCTGGCCAACAACGTATTCATCTTTACTCCACAGGTGGATATCTCCTCGTACGAAGCTATTACCCGGAAAGACTTTTCTCTGGCGACCAAAAAAGAGTTTGAGAGGGACTTGTTGTTAGCAGTGAGTAGCAGCAAGGCTTGCGTGACGATCCACTACGGAGAACACTGCGATGAAGACGTCCGTCAAATCAAGTTGCTACCTGAGCAAGCGAACGTTGCTTTGATCGCTCATGACTTTGACGATCACGTTCTATCGTTGCATCTCAGAGATCAAGGCAAGCTTGCAGATATCGTGGAGACGGCTGTTGCTGACTTTTTGGAGACTACAAGGAAGGCTGGAGACGATCGGTCATGACTTCAACGATCACTTTCTATCACTGCATCTCCTAGATCAAAAGAAGCTTGAAGAGTACGTCCACTTACCGTTGGCTAGACATAAGGCAAGGCCTAAGAACTGCTCTTGAGAGCTTAGAACTTGTCGTATTCGTTTTTTAGGACCTAAGAAAGACTAGCAGTCTCTCCGTCTCTTGGCTGCGGGTCTATCCTTAGCACAGGAGCCAAAATACATAACTAATCCGGATGAAAAATGTGCCTTGTGCTTTGATCCCGTTAGAGGTCCCCCAAAGTTAGAGAAGTCAGCTACAGCTGCTTCAAAGTACTGAGAAGCTAACACATTAGTTTGTAGTCTCCCAGGAGCTCTTGGAGGGCCATTCTTTCCGATTGGGTAGATGCCGGTCCATTCAAGCTTCAAAACCACAGATAGCTACTAGTAGTAGCTATTACGTACGTACCTAGAGCCCGCTACTAGTCGCCGACCACGAAGGCTTTCCAACTCGAGGCAGATTCTGCGTTGGACTATTCTTTTGACGCTTGCTTTCGATTGTAAAGTATGTGGCTATTAGCTTGAACGCTGAGACCAACGAGTACGGGCCTACTACTAGCACTAATAGAAGTCGTCATCAACTCGTTCAAACGGCTAATGCTGAGCAAGTTACAATATCGTCTTCTCTATCAGCGCCTCTTTCAATTCGCGCCGCGAATCCTATGTTTACAGATTGGGCATGCGCCGTTGGTCCGAAGCCACTTGTCGATACACTTATCGTGAAACCCGTGCAAACAAGGGAGCGTCTTGCGTTTGTCGCCTTGCTCAAAGGCCTCCAAGCAAATACTACATTGCTGACAGTCTTCCGGTAGCTTTTGGGGATCCGAAACCGTCGAACATGGCATCGAACGAATGTCTCCTTCGTCGGCGCCCATATTTTCCGAGCCGTCACCAAAGGCTTGCAAGAGCTGGTCGTAGCTCATGCCGTCCACATTAGGGTTACCCGCCATTTGCATGGCTCCTGGACCACTCATCATGGACTGCATAAAGGCCATCATGGGGTCGTGGTCAGCACCACCACCACCACGAGAAGTCATCCTCATTCCTTGCGGGGAGGCGGTAAAGACGGTGGAAACGATAACTCTGTTGGGGCCCCGACGGCGCACAACCTGAACTCTCTGTGGCGTTGCTGGACCTCGTCCTCGGGCGACACCACTACCATCAGCACCTACAGACCTTGCCGTATTGAAACGACTGCTGGTGCTCCGACTTGCCGTATTGAAACGACTGCTGGTGCTCCGAGCATTCGGACGATTGTCACCGCGTGTCGTGGGATTATCAGCACTTCCCATGACTTCTTGCAAGACGGCTCCACCAATCGCCCCCGACATGGCACCATTCAAGGCCGCTGAACCGACGGGACGACCACGCATGTAGGCTCCAGCAGCACCCAAGACTCCACCCAAGAGCGCTCCACTTGACATGTAGCTTGCTGGCTGTTGCTGCTGCTGCTGTTCTCGCGGGGGACAGGATTGATTGGACTGCGCGGTTGCGGTTGCTGTAGCAGCGTAACTCAAAAAAGGATCGTCTTGGGCATTGTAGATATTATCGGGAAGCAGTTGATCACGTCGGCTTGGATCTGCGGCACGGACGCCATTGTCATATTGGTTGGTACTCGTTGCTGTACTAGAGGCAGTGGCTGCTGTTTGTCGTCGCGAATGGTTACAAGCGTCGCAAAACGAACTACCAGCTGCGTTCAAAAGTGTACAGTGGGAACAGGACCACTGCTGCGAGGGGTTGTTGTTGTCGTTGTCGTCGAAGTTGGTAGCTGCTCGCATTAGTTCAGCGCTCGGACTATTGACCAAGTCCACGATATCTCCGACTTGAAGCACACCGTTGCTGTCCATGCTGTCGCGTCGATTTGTATCTTCAACAGGAGCAGTAGCTACCGCTGCTGAGATTCCAGAGTCGTTCGAGTGACTCCAGTCCATGGCAGCGCTCGCAGAAGTATAGGCAGCCGGCTGTGCCAGTAAGAAAGCTACCGAAGGATCAGTCGCTGCCAAAGGCGCAGGCGGACGATTCGGGTTTTCCCATTGCCGACATGGCTCCCAATCGTCTTGGACCGGCGCCGTGGCACCCGACGACGAATTCACGGAATCGCGCCTGCTTTCAAGCGCGTGAGCCATAGCAGTAGTAGTAGCAGTAGCAGTAGTAGTGGTAGCATGTGGCAGTTGCGTCTCTGGTACCGGTTGTGCGACCGGCAAGGGGTCACGAGAACGCGTGGAACCTCGACACGCTCGCAGTAGGTGCAGAGTCATATTCTGTTCCGGTACGAGATGCCCACAGCTAGCGCAAGGGAGCATTACTTGAGTCAGAGACGTATCGAGAGAGTCTGTGGTGGTATTGGAAGTCATATTGGAGCGATAGGTTGTTAAATGCTGTTGCTGCCTTGCTGTTCTCATGGTCCATTCGTGATTTTATGGCTTCGTCCATGGCAAACGGCGAACGAACGAAGTCGCAAGTTTGAAATGTTCGCGCCAAAACAAAAAAGTTCCCCGAAAACCATGGACGACAAACGAGAGCGAGCAACATGGACTCAATGGCAAAAGCGGCCTTCCCGTCAAGAGACAAGAGACCATCGTGCTGTCTGTCGTCTACAGCCTTTCCCCTACAGTATTATCACTTCCAAACAGTCCATACAGTACCATAGAAAATAATTATGAGCTATATGCGCCGAGCAGTATGGCAGCGGGCAACCGTCCCAGGACACCAACAAACTGGTGGCAGAGGAGCAAGACTTGTCTGCTGCCGGCGGGGGACGAGGTGCTAGTGCCTTCGATGAAGTTCGCACATCCGGCAGCACCATGCATTTGGGGATCGGAATTCCTTCAAAATTTGGTCTTGCCCCCAAAAGCACCCAGCGACGCCAATGACAACGCCCGCGGACGAATTGCCGGCTTTTTGTGAGTGGATGCACCACAAAATGGCCAAACGGACCTTTCCTGTCCCGACACGAGCATTCGTGGCGGTCACTTGCAATCATCTCTCCAAGAGCAACTATCTGCACCTACTTCAAATGTCGATGTATGGTCATCAAGTTACTAGTTATCTCTGGGTCTAACATATGAAAGATACGCGTCCTGTGTATCTATGCATTCTCTCTCTCTCCCGACCGGTTGGGTGTTCGTTCGGTGGTCTTCCTAATAATGATTTTTCACCCAAATACCTTCCGATATGGCCCACTCGAAAATGCCAGTCGCCGGAGCCTGCTTCCCCCACTCGTGACGGGGAACTGGGTTGTGAATGGCGTCACGGATCTGCGACTCCATCCACTTGTTCACCAAAGAATCCCTGGGATCAAAATAATTGCCACCGTAAAAGGAGAGTGCGCTGTGGAACTTGAAGGTCGAAACACCATCGTCCTCGTAGTCTTGCTCCTTCGTCTCTTTGTATTCATCTTGCTTCTCGAACATTTGTCGCCGATCGTGGATTTCACGACGAAAGGCATTCCGATAAGGAATGTAAGCGCATCGTGCCAGGTACATGCGGAATGTAGCATTCAGTTTTGCAGCAGCCTCCGTTTGCTCGCGACTGCGGATCCGCTCCAAGGCTTCAAACGCGTTGTGTCGGAGGAAAACCTTGGTCTTACCCATCTGGATACCGACCTTGCCATAGTCAGAAAGCGTGAGTCCTCGGCGGTTCCAACTTCCGCCCGGAGGAGGGGTGGTGATCTCTTTCTTTGGGGTTGACTTTTCCTTCCACGGAGTATACCTTGACGTGATGGATCCACCGCCTCCCGGAACGGGTGGAAGAGGCGAAGAGCTTGCTCCGGTGGGCTTGGCCTTCTTTGCCGCCTTAGTCCACGAAGGAATGGGGGAAGCACCCAGGGGAGAATATGTCTTGGCCTTGACTGTGGGTAGAGACTGACCTTCCACCGAGTCCTGGCCTTCACTCTCGTCTTCTCTTTCCAGTTTTTGAAGCTTGCGGTAAAGAACTTTGAGAAGATCTGTACACTCCGCCTTTGACTCGGCCTTACTAATCTCAGGCTGGGGTACCGGGGAAGAGTTCGGCTTGTAGCTGCTACGGACGCCCTTAGTGGTAGCACCTCGATTGTTTGTGGCAACTCCAGTAGCCTGTTTGTGGATCACATCCTTCTTGCCCATTTCCCTCCACGCCAAGGTTCGATAACGACGGACAAAGTCAGCATGGGGATAGTGTTGCGTAAAACCAGCACGGGCTACTCGGACAGCCTCCAAGATTCCACCACAGCGTAGCTGTTCAGCGACAATGGCCGTGTCGAATTGATTGGGCACCAAGTGGTCGTTTGGCTTCAAACATCGCACGTAGTGAGGGGAAGTGGCATCAATCTTGATTCGCAAGTTGCGCAACTGAAGGCGGAACTGGCCACCAACCGTTGCTCTTCCAACTGAGGAATCGGCACGGTGCAACTTTGTCGGGGTGGGTGTTGCGCCAGTCTTGCTATCGGAGGATACTTCGTGGCTGCTGTCCATGATTCGAGCCAGCTCTTGGATGAATGGAATATCGCTGTGCTTGAGCAGCTCGACGGTTTCCTTCGGAAGCTCATCACGGTTCTTTTCAGTGAATCCGTCCGAACTATACTCGACGGGGCCAGCATAATGGTGCACCGAAAACTGCAAAGTAGCCGTCTGCTTGCGCGAGGCAGTCAAGCGCGACTGTCCCTTACATTTGCTGTAAACGTCCAAAGCAAAGGCCTTGTCAGACGGACCTGGTGCACGGCATTGATCGTCCAAAATGCTCAAAATG
>Ga0307981_1004021_pt1 | contig 10621 bp, 4 predicted proteins | sample OrgLakmetagen987_FD_201849 | JGI IMG/M metagenome (GOLD analysis project Ga0307981, IMG submission 201849) | Saline water microbial communities from Organic Lake, Antarctica - #987 | ecosystem: Environmental > Aquatic > Non-marine Saline and Alkaline > Saline | place: Antarctica: Organic Lake... | reverse complement strand
AGTTTTCGAGCGTTGAAGTTTTGAGATGACGCGAAGCACGACGGCCGTCGACATGGAACACTTTGTGAAACGCGTGGAGTTCTCCGTGCTCTCGGCCAAGGAAATCCGCAACATGGCGGTTGTCAATGTCACGGAGTGCATGCTCTACGAGAGAGGCCTACCGAGAATGAACTCTGTCCTGGACCAGCGCTTTGGGACGACAGATCGGCGCTACGTCTGCGGGACGTGCAGACATTCCCTGCCGACCTGCCCTGGTCATTCCGGCAAGATCGAGCTGGCTGCGCCGATCTACAATCCGATATTCTTGGATACGGTTGTTCGTGTTTTGCGGACAGTGTGTTTCTTCTGCAGTGGCTTGTTGAATCCGCAGACACAGCCGCCCCATACGAAGCACAAGGCCAAGCGCCGGCTAGCTGCGCTCGCGGCCGTGTCTCGTGCCCTCGGGAAGTGTCCTCATTGCCAGGGCGTGCAGCCGACCTACAATCGCGTGGGGCTTTCCATCAAGAAGGAGTTCGTCAAGGGGAAGAAGGTTTTGTCGAGGGATGACTTCGCATCTGACGCGGAATTTGAGTTTGCCCTCCAGCCGTTTTTCCCGAGCGACGCCCTGAGCATTCTGCGGAACATCTCCGACGAGAGCGCGGCCAAGCTCGGGTTTCTGAACTCCCGCGGCGAAGTGCAGCGCCCGGAGAACTTAATTATGGAGGTGATGCTTGTGCCCTCGACCATCATGCGGCCATCGATCGCCTCCTCGGAGTCCTCGCGGACGCGCGGCCATGACGATCTCACGCTTCGGCTGCAAGACATAGTGAAGACCAACAACCAACTCCAGCTGGAGATGGTCGGATTGAAGCGCAGCGCACAGTACGAGAAGCTCCTGGATCAGATGCACGCTCATTTGGCCGTCTACATCTTGAACGACACGCGATTTTCGAAGAATCCCGGCGGCGGCGTGCGTTCGACGAGTATCCGGTCCATCGCCACGCGCCTCAAGGGGAAGAAGGGGCGCATCCGGGGGAACCTCTGTGGCAAGCGCGTGGACTTCTCGAGTCGGTCGGTCGTGAGCCCCGATGCGGCGTTGGATATAGATCAGCTCGGCGTCCCGCGGGTCATCGCCGAGAAGCAGACGATTCCGATGACGGTGACAGCGCAGAACCTCGGCCACCTCCGAGGTCTTATTTCGAGGAGGAAGTGCAACTTTGTGATGCTGTACGGCGGTCGTCAGACCGAAACCGTCAACATTAAGTTCTCAACGGACGAGCGCCTCGCAGAATTGACACAAGTCTTGAAGATTGGCGACGTCGTCGAACGCCACCTTGAGACCGACGATGTCGTGCTCTTCAATCGGCAGCCGTCGCTTCATGCCTACTCGCTCATGGCACACCGCGTGGTCGTCCTCGACGACCAGCGCACCTTCCGACTGAACGTGCAAACGACGACGCCCTACAACGCGGACTTTGATGGCGACGAGATGAACATGCATGTGCTGCAGACGGTCCAGGCGCGCGCGGAGGCGCAAGAAATTATGGCCGTGTCGAAAAATATCATCAGCAACCAGGCCGGTCGACCCATTATTAGTTTCATACAGGACGTCCTCGTGGCCTCGTGGCTCCTGAGCCGCCGGGATTACTTCTTCGAGCGCGAGCGCGCGATGCAGATTGTCGCCGGCCTAAAGTCTGATGCGTGGATGTCTTTCTCGACTGTCGTGCCGGCCGTGGTCCACCCCCGGCGCCTCTACACCGGGAAGCAGCTCTTTTCCATGCTGCTGCCGCGCGAGTTTCACATGCTGCCCCGTGCCAACAAAGCGGCGATCGCCCCCGACAGACTGTCGGAGAGCAACTGGCTCCTGGACAACGTGGTTCTGGTGCGCTCGGGGACGCTCATCTGTGGTCGCTTGGATAAGGCACTCCTTGGGAGCTCCGCCGGGGGCTTTGTCGACCTCGTCGCCCGCGACTTTCCGGACAACGCCGTGGAGTTTATCTCCGACCTGCAGCGGCTCGCCACGGGTGTCATGCAGTACGAGGGCTTCACGTGCGCCTTTAAAGACACGGTCATCTCGCGGCAGACGCACGACAGGATCTCGAGCACCTTGGACTCCGCCTTTTGCAAAGCGGCGAGCCAGAATTCGCAGGAGAGTGCCATCGTCGAGACTCTGTCGATGGTTGTGGACAAGGGCGCCACGATGGCCATCGCCGAACTCCGCAAACGCTGCAGTTCCGATGCGAATGGTTGCGGCCCCAACGGCCCCAACGGCCTCTTAGATATGGTGGACTCTGGGAGCAAGGGGAGCAACATCAACATGAGCCAGATTTCCGGCTGCGTGGGCATGCAGATGGTCTGCGGCCAGCGCATCTTTGCCACCGGCGACGTTCGCGGGCGGACACTCCCGTGCTACGAGCGCGGGGACCACAGCCCTGAAGCACATGGCTTTGTCACAAACCCCTACTACGTGGGCATTCGCCCCGCGGAGTTCTACTTCCACCTCATGGGCGGACGCGAAGGCCTCGTGGATACGGCCGTCAAGACGGCGCAGTGCGGATACATCTCCCGGCGCATCTCGAAGATGATCGAGCTGGCGCAGGCAAGCCACACTGGCTCCGTTCTCTTGGGCAACGGCGAAGTCCTACAGCCCCAGTTCTACGGCGATCTCTTTATCCCGTCGAGAGTCGAGAGCGTCAAGGCCAAGTCCCTCGTCGATCCACACTTCTGGAAAGACCACAGCCACAAGTTTCGAGATCGTGAGATGCTACGGTATGCGGCGACGCTCTCGCGGCGCATTCGCCGCGCCCAACTCAAATATACCAACGTCATCGAAGGCTCTGTGGAAACGCCCATCAATCTATACCGTCTCCTCTGTGGCGACGCCACGCTTCGGACCTCCGCAGGAGAACCCATCGATTGGCTCCGGCAATTCGAAGTAGACTTGAAACATCACCGCGGGGATTTGTCGTGCCTCAAACTACACATCTTCGAGCAATGCGGCGATCATGTCGACCGGGCCATCTACGACCGCATCATTCGCGCCGTCCATCGCGCCCAAATACCAGCCGGGACCATGCCCGGCGTCATCGCGGCGCAATCGCTCTCGCAGCCCACCATGCAAATTACCCTGAATACTTTCCATTCCGCCGGCAAAGGATGCGCCCTCGTGACTGCCGGCGTCCCGCGCCTCCGAGAAATTCTCGACGGCACCGTCAACATCTCGACCCCCGTCATGGAGCTGCGCCTCGTTCCGCCTCTCCACCAATCGGAAGAAGCGGCCCAGGCCCTCGCGAAGCAATGTATCTCGCAACCCGTCAACAACATCATCCGCGCCATGCAAATCTTCGCCGCCGTCGACGACCTCTTCGAAGCCATGGGTCCGCTGGGAAGATTCTATGTCCAGAGCGCCCTCAAGTCCACCGACGCTCCGCCCAACTTCTGCGGCGGATGTCTCACAACGAGCGGCATGAATGCCTCGAGGCTCGCGTCCACCGCCCGCGAATTCTTCGGGGACCACGCGATCATCTACCCAACGCCCTTTGACAAACAAATCTACATCATGTTCCACCGCCTCGGGACAACGCTCAAGATGAAGCACGTCCCACTCGACACCAGCACATTCATCCGCGAGAGCTTGTCGTCCTTCTTGAACCGCGCCAACATCGGGGGATCCGCTCTCATCAGCAACGCCGTCGTCGAAGAACAGGCCTATCTCGATGCACGGACCTGCAACATCTCCAAGGAGTTCATTGTCAAAACCTCGGGCTGTCACCTTCAATACGCCGCGGGCTTATCCTCCGTCTCGAGCAAACACATCATGTCAAACGATATCCATGCCATGCTCGCTCTTCTCGGTGTCGAGGCCGTCCAAAATATCATTTTCCGAGAATGCGTCAATGTCCTCGGCGACGGCGTATCGCCTCGTCACATCATGCTCGTCATCGACGCCATGACCTTTGACGGCTTCATGAATGCCATCAACCGCCACGGCATGGGCCGCACGCGAGCCACGCCCATACAACGAGCTTCCTTCGAAGAGGCCATGGATGTCATCGTCGAGGCCTGCACCTTCAACATGACCAACGAGATCAAGGGAGTCACGGAATGTGTCATCATGGGCACGCCGAGCAACATCGGCAGTGGCTTCTGCGACATCATAGATTGCCGAAATCTCACCCGAGAACACCACGACACCATGCCCTTCGTCGGCCGCAAACTCATCCCCGTCGCCGCCAGAGACACCACCAGAGACGCCGCCAACAACCGCACGACCATCAAAGCCCCGCCGCCCCAGACCACAGCAAGCCACATCCCGACGGAACAGTGGGTCGCCAGTGAACATTTCGAGCCCTACGAATTCCCGATCCCCACAGACGCCACACAGCTCTGGATCCGCGCGCACATACCCCAAGGTGCCCCTCGGAGATTGCAGCTGAACCTCGCAGACAAGACCAACCAGCCACACGACCTTGATGCCAACATTCGTGCCCATCTCTCCATCCGGGATCTCGACGGAACCATACAAATGGTCCTGAATCACAAGGCACACAACACATGGGGCAAGGAACTTACGGTCAAAAAAGTCCCGGATCTCTTCACCAACTTTGAAATCAACATTCGCTTCGCGCCAAAGTCTGTAGCCTTCCACATTTCGGAGGACCGCACCAGGAAAACTTTCACCCGCCGATTCTTCTATCGCGCAGAAACAGTCCAAACAGTCAAAGCAAGGCTCGTCCTCGTCTTTCCGACCCACGACGACAGCGGCGCACCCATGTCCTGGATCGTAGACGACGTGCAGCACAACGGGCAGAATGACAGTAACGCCGCCACGCCACCGGGATCGCCCATGGGATCACCACCGGGATCACCACCGGGATCACCCATGGGATCACCACCGGGATCGCCCATGGACTGCGAGGACTTCAGCACGCCTCTTCTTCTTCCCCAAGGAAGCTTCTTTGCCGACCGACCCCAGTACGAGCCATCGTCCCCAGCAAGAGCCAAGGCATTCAAAGTGGCCCTCGAGCGCTTTGCCCTCGTCGGCCCCTCCTCTCCCATAGCGTAGATACTAACAAAAAATGTTTTGAAATTAAAAAAGATATGAGCGCGATAGGTGGTGTTGCACTTGGCATTCTTGTGGTTCTCACACTCGCATTTCTCATGCCGGTTGTGATTCTCGCCGTGATCTTCCTCGGCATCTTCGATGTGCGTCGAAAGTTCACTCTGTCGCGCCAGACGTTCACGCGACGAAAGGTGTTCCAGGAATACGAGCGCATCGTCAGCGAGACTCCTTCGACGTTGCTGGGTCCACTCGTCTTCACTGTTGCTCCTGGCCAGAAGATTTCCATGAGTTCGTTGCCACTCCACGGCGTCACGGACAACGCACTCGTCTACTTTGACGTCGTGGACGTCCACCGCAATGAATCCATCTTCCCGCAGAAGATTGGCGCAAAAAGAAGCTTCCGCACGCTCAAGCAACCTTTTCTTGCAACGCTCTTGGCTAGGACAGAGTATCAATTCATCATCTTCACAGCCGACACCACGGGCGGGCTTCGACTCGGAGGAGGCTGGAATGTCTACGAGGCGAACAATGAGAGCATCAGTGTTTTGTCGTTCGGGAAGTTTCCCCTCGCAACGTCCGGGAAGCAATTCAACCTCTTCCGAGGTACTTTTGCTACCCTAACCAAGGACGTTCCCACCATTCGCCCCGGGACGAGTTTGGAAGACGCCTTCTCCGGAGCCACGGCCGCCCCGTCGTCCCTCGGAGCCTGGAATATCCGACAAGTCACGAGCCTCCGAAATACCTTCCATTCCTTTGCGGGGAGTTTTGACGGGATTGATATCACACAATGGGACACGAGCAATGTGACAACGTTCCAGAGGATGTTCAATTCTTGCGCCGTCTTTAACGAAGACATCTCCCCGTGGGACGTCGGCAGCGCCACATCCATGGTTCAGATGTTCGACGGTGCCGCGATCTTCGACCAGAACCTCGATTCATGGAATCTCAATACTAGTGGTGTGAACCTCAGGAGCATCTTCAAAGCAGGTGGAATTTCCGTCGAAAACTACTCGGCGACGCTGAAAGGTTGGGACCGGCACGTCACCGCCAACGGAGCGCCAAGGGACGTAGTTATGCTCGACCTCTCATCCGTTGGCTACGATTCTAGCACAGAGGCGGCGCGGGAGAGACTCATCGCAAACGGCTGGCAGATTGGGGGCGATACCCTCGAGACGGACGACGAGTAGACACCTCATCCACACTTGTCTTGACGAACCGGAGAACGCGCGTCGGTGGAACCCAACTTTCCCACGTCTCCCCGGCCCCGGAGGACGATGCCTGGAGCACCTCTCCTTTGAGGGCCTCGAAGAACGTTTCCGACGTCATGACCTCAATGTTGCCGACCTCACTGATCCGAGCCAACGTAGCTATACATGCTCGACGAAAAAATTGTGTTATGGAGAGTTTCTCTTCTAGTGTGTAGAGCTGAAGCCCCAGAACTACTGGCGCAACTACATTTGCCATTTCCTACCCAGGTACATTTTTTCGTTCTGAAGTGTTTGGAGGAGGTTGAGACTGAGCGAAAGATGCGGTGGGACGTCGTGGGAAGGCCACCTGGCTACAGTCGTACTCCTTCAGCCAGCCTGGTGGCGGCGGGCGCCGGCGGAGCTGACCACTGGACCAGGCACGGTGCTTTGCCCAAAAGTCAAGGAGTCCGGGTAATCGTTTGAAATGCGTGTCGCTGTTCACAAACAAATACAGCGATCTCCACCTCGTCACAATCTCTCGGAGATTTCTTTCTCCTCGGTTGAGCTGCGCGACGTTGTTGGGCCTGTTGGGCCACGCCTGTCGACGGTGTATTCGGTTGTGAAACATCTCAGTCCACAGACGTGCATCGCGGGAAGTCCTCCGTCCAGCGAGGACTTCCGGTAGCACCACGATATGTTCGGGTAGTAAATCGCTGTACGAGATCCGTGATGCAAACCACGCGGGCATCTCCAGTGGCGGGTCGTCGAAAACACTGACTCTCCGGGCTAAGCGATCTTCCCAGAAAGCATCACATAATTGAATATCGACAGCGCCGATCTGTCCTTCATGCTTTGCAGGAATATATGTCTCGTAGAAGAACCGAATTTCCCAGAAGAACTTTTTGTCGTCGTCGTCGTCGTCCTCGTGTTCCGAAGGAGTTCCGTTCGCCACAACGCTGCTTTGCAAGTCCGCGACGGGTTGTGCAAGCTCAACATCCATGTCGCAAAGCTCGGGCTCGGGCATCGCCACGGCGACTCCTTCTGTGGCTGTCGGGATTTCATGAAGGCTCTCGAGCGCAATACCTTCAAGACTTCCCACCGCCGCCGCACATAATTTCTGGAGATGCATGGCAGTCCTCTCGATGGAGAGGCAGGCATGCAGTACATAAGCTGGGTCCGAGCGCCGTAATTCGAGGTCAGCGTCGACATAGCGGCATTCGAGCGCCTTTTCGGCTTCGCGCAGCAAGAATGGATAGTCCGAGATCATCATGGTGTTCGTGGAACTGACGATCTGGCAGATCTCCACGGGGAGGTCCTGACCGTGCGCGACCACGAGTCGGCGCACCTTCTCATCGGTCATGTGATGCGCCGGTCTCCTCTCCTCGCGACGGTATCTCCACGGTGCACCATCTTCGATTGGCGGGAGTTGTAAATAAACGCTTCTCACATATTCTTTGATGAGATGTTTCTGAACTAAATGACACGGGCGCGGCGCGTTACTCCCCACGGCATAGAACTCGTAGAAGAGTTTCAAGAGCGAGCTCCAGCGCTCCTTCGACCCTTCGTAGAACGCGATTGGATTGGTGTCAACCGCATCGACGTAGCGCGACGATCGGTCGTGACTTTTTTCCGGCCGAAGATAATGATACGCCACCGAAGCCACGAGGTAGTCGCCGTGCGCCTTGACTAACTCTCGTTCGCAGAACTTTGAACCCAACGTCAAAACATCAAACAAGAGCAACGACATGACCGCAAGGTTGTTCTTGTAGTACCGAGTCTCTCGACAGGGTTCGACGAGAAGAGCAGGCGCGGGCGCCGGTACCTCCGGTTCATACGCACACTTCGGCCAGTGAGGCGGCGATACTCGATCTAGCTCCCGGAAAAATATCCCCATCTTTTCACCGTCGCTCGCGGCGGCGCTGGCGGTGGCGCTCGCCTTCAAGGAAGTATCTATGAGTCGAAACATAGATAAGACGAGCTTGAAGGAAAGGTCGGAGAAGAAGCGCTCCACATCCACGTTGTTCTCTTCTTCACCATCGCGGGAGCACACCTGGTACCGTAAAATGGTGACGCCAGAGCTCTTCCGAGTCACTTCACAAACGAGACCCGTCGTTTCAAACGTGAAACGAGTGCTGTTCAACACACGCAGCGGCGGCTGCGCTTTCGTTGGTGGGCCCATGGCTCTCAGCTTCAGCAGCAGAGACATGTTATTTCCTCTCTCACTCTGTTCAGCTTTTTTTGTTACTTCCCAATTTATTTTTTTAGAGAGGGGGGCGTCTACCCTATTGACCCCCTGCAAAAAAAGAACTAGTAGCTTCGTTCTCCATACAGGATTTCCTCTAGTTTTTCTACGCACTTTCTATCTACAACGGGTGTCAAGGATTCACCTTTTTCGGGATATTTCGGCCGGGGGGGGTGAATTTCCCTCGTGGGGACTCTTCCAGTGCTCTTTCTGACAGGCTTCGTTGCAGTAGAGGGCGCAGTCACAGACCTGTTGGCATCGGGGCTCGCATTTGCGAGCCCCGATGATTTCCCGGGCGCACCAAGCGCAGACTTCGACGTCGACGAGCCCATCGGCCACGATGGTGCGCATGTAGTCGCGGGCCTCCTCGTAGCCTTGGTCGGCGGAAGCACGGATGAGTTTGACGGCCTTGTAGCTGCGGGGCTTCTTGGGGCGCGTCAAATACCACTTCCCGAGCAGGTACTGGGCCTTGGCGTAGCCTTGATCCGCCGCCAATTTGAAGTAGCGCACGGCTACTTTGAGGTCCTCTTCAACTCCATCGCCGAGCTGATAAGAAACTCCCACAATGAATTGTGCATGGACCTCGCCTTGATCCGCCGCGAGCCGCCAGAGTCGCACGGCTTCTTCGAGGTTCTTTTTGACGCCGTTGCCGTTTTGAAAAGAATTTCCCAAATTGAACTGTGCAACGACATCGCCCTGGTCCGCCGCCAATTTGAAGTAGCGCACAGCTTCTTTGAGGTCCTTCACGACGCCGTCGCCGTCGTTATAAGAATTTCCCAAGCTGCATTGCGCCCCGGCGTCGCCCTGGTCCGCCGCCAGCCGCCAGAGTCGCACGGCTTCTTCGAGGTTCTTTTCGACGCCGTTGCCATGGCAATAACACATGCCGAGGTTGTATTGTGCGCTGGAGTAGCCCTGGTCCGTCGCCAATTTGAAGTAGCGCACGGCTTCTTCGAGGTTCTGTTCGACGCCGTCGCCGTCGTGATAAGAAACTCCCAGGTTGTATTGTGCGCAGGCGTCGCCCTGGTCCGCCGCCAATTTGAAGTAGCGCACAGCTTCTTTGAGGTCCTTTTCAACTCCATCGCCGTCATGATAAGAATTTCCCAAGTAGAATTGCGCTACGACATGGCCCTGGTCCGCCGCCAGTCCGTAATACCGCACCGCTTCTTCGAGGTTCTTTTCGACACCGTCGCCGTCATGATAAGAATTTCCCAAGTTGAATTGCGCTACGACATGGCCCTGGTCCGCCGCCAGCCGGTAATATCGCACCGCTTCTTTGAGGTCCTTTTCAACTCCATCGCCGTCATGATAAGAATTTCCCAAGTAGAATTGCGCTTTGTCGTGGCCCTGGTCTGCCGCCAGCCCGTAAAACCGCAGGGCTTCTTCGATATTCTTTTCGACGCCTTCCCCGTTTTCATAACAAACACCCAAGTTGCATTGCGCTTTGTCGTAGCCCTGGTCTGCCGCCAGCCGGTAATACCGCACGGCTCCTTCGAGATTCCTTTCGACGCCGGTGCCGTTTTCATAAGCACGACCCACATTGAATTGCGCTGTGACATGGCCCTGGTCCGCCGCCAGCCGGTAATACTGCACGGCTTCTTTGAGATTCATTTCAACGCCTTTGCCGTTTTGAAAAGAAGTACCCAAGTTGAATTGCGCTACGGCGTGGCCCTGGTCCGCCGCCAGTCGCCAGAATCGCACGGCTTCTTCGAGATTCTTTTCGACGCCTTTGCCGTAGTAATAAGAATTTCCCAAGTTGAATTGCGCTTCGGCGTGGCCCTGGTCTGCCGCCAGCACGTAATATCGCGCGGCTTCTTCAAGACTCTTTTTGACGCCGGTGCCGTTTTGAAAAGAAATACCCAAGTTGCATTGCGCTCCGGCGTAGCCCTGGTCCGCCGCCAGCCGCCAGAATCGCACGGCTTCTTGGAGATTCTTTTCGACGCCGGCGCCAATTTGAAAAGCAATACCCACGTTGTATTGCGCTACGGCATGGCCTTGGTCCGCCGCCAATTTATAATGTCGCACCGCTTCTTCGAGATTCTTTTCGACGCCTTTGCCGTTGCGATAAGCATCACCCAAGTTGTATTGCGCTTCGACGTGGCCTTGGTCAGCCGCCAATCTATAATGTCGCACCGCTTCTTCGAGATTCTTTTC
>Ga0307981_1004018_pt1 | contig 10625 bp, 4 predicted proteins | sample OrgLakmetagen987_FD_201849 | JGI IMG/M metagenome (GOLD analysis project Ga0307981, IMG submission 201849) | Saline water microbial communities from Organic Lake, Antarctica - #987 | ecosystem: Environmental > Aquatic > Non-marine Saline and Alkaline > Saline | place: Antarctica: Organic Lake... | reverse complement strand
AATGCACTGGCAGAGCAAGCAATACCGTTGAGCGAAGAAACTGCTGGGGATATTGCTATTAGAGCGGCGTTCAGCCTGGCCAAGAAGCCTTTCGCTGAAGTGGATCCGACCGACCTTCTTCGTCTCAGTTTGATGGAAATGTTGCTTCTGAGAGTGCTGTGTTCTCACGGCTTGCCAATTTGGCGACCTGCTACAGCTCAAGAGCCCAGTAATGGCAACTTTACGTGGTCCGGCTTTGGAACGGTGCTGGTGCAGTGTGCCAAAGACTGGAATGCGCATAGCCCCTCTACTGATCGCCGAGCGACGGGTATTGCCACCATGTACGCGTCAGATCTGGATGGCTTGGCAAGACAAACCGTTTCGCTGCTGGAAAAGGTTCGCATCTTTGCGGGCGCCAGTCACTTTCGCATGGGAGGGTGGTTGCAACGAGAACTTTGCCGATGGGCTGCGACTTTGGAAGTCTCAGACGAGAAGGGAAGCCCCGTCGCCCTGTCCATGCCTGACATTGCAGTCGAGTACCCAAATTGCCGACAAGACGTTTGTATAAAGTCAGTGTGCCTATTTGGTGTTCAATCCTGTCAGGATATATTGCACCAGGCGACTTGCTTGACTCGACTTCGCTCCATCTTCCTGAAGAGCAATGAGGGAGGTCTACAGTTCAAAGTGGACCACGCCATCAGAAAATCGGCTGCTACAGGGAAAATGTGGAACGGCCGCCCTTCATGGTGGAGTGAAGCCGGTAACACGCTCACTCATGATGTGCTCCTTTTCAAGCGATTGCTGGCAGGTGGATTTTTACGAGTCCTCAACGATTTGAGTGGCATCCTTCCAGGCTATTCAACCGGCCGAGAACTTGGTCTTACGAAAGCCGCGATCGAAGAACGAATGATGCAGTTAGTGATCCATTTGCACGAGGCACAGGAGGTTGCGGATCGCCAAACTGTAATGAAGCGTCTGGCGGCATGTCATCTACCCCATTTGGTAGGTGTGCCCTTGGCTGCCTCTGCGCAACTGGGGGTTTCTCAGGAAGACAGTGAGGCCGAGAGGTATTCAGGTGGTGAAGAGAAAAGCGAGAAGGGATCATCGCCTAGCCAACCGATGGAAGAGCAAGAAGGCGGTCGTGATACAAAGAAACAGAGAACCAAGTAGAGAGTTAAATCTGAAAATAAAAACATATGTTATGCTCAAGTCGTGCCTTCGAACCTCCTCTTTACTTCAAGTAATCGTATGCCCGTAGCTGGTTGCTTTTAGCCGTCGCACCCCACTCATCGTACAGAACGATTGCACGCCTCCACAAAAAAATTGCTCCTTGGATGTCGCCCATGCAGTGTCTAAAGTCGGCCGCACGCTCGCAGGCCAAAGCTGCGTCTTTAGTGTAGCCCTCAGTCACAGCTTCCGCAATCGCTTCAGCATAGGCAGCATGGCATTTCTTCGGATCGACTCTAGCTTGCAGGGTGAGAAGCTCGGCTTTCAGAATCTTTTGCTTTGCCGTAAACGTTCTTGGCGATTCTTTTGCCCACTTCGTCAGGCACTTGAGTGACGATCTGGCTTTCCACATGTTCGAGTGGTCGGGATTGGTGTTTCGAAGTAACGCAATAGCAGTGAGGCCCTCCGTAAAGTGAGTCTCGGCAGTAAGCCAGAGGGCCGAGGGAGTCTTTTTAAGTTCGCGCATATCTCGCATATGTTTCGCCATTTCCCCCGCAAAAACGTAATCGCCAAATGTGTAGGCGAGCACCATGCTGTAAAAATAGACACCTGCTTCCCAAGTCTTGTTCTCGATCTCCCGGAAATGCGCCATGGTTTCGTCAAAGTCGATAACCGAGCCCGACAATCGAGAAGGGTTCTTGGAACGACCAGTCCAGCAATGAATGAGCTGCAGAATAACATTATTCATATTGTTTGTAGAGTGGATCCTGTGAAGATTTGCTAACCGTACGCCTTCCAGGGTCAGCTCTTCTGCGCGACGCAATGGCAAGCCAAAGAAAGCAGAATAGACCGACTGAACCTGTAAAGCCAGCAGCGTACTTTCGACGTTGCCTACTTCCATACCAATTTTAGCGGCGTGGGCCAGGACGGACAAAGATTCCATTGCTGGCTGGGTCCAGTGATTGATCGTTCCACCAGTGGTAAAGTATACCATGGGCAGCACGTGCTTTACATTACTGGCATCAGCCAAAGAGATCGCAAGTTGGCCAAAGCGATAGCCAGCCTTGGCATCCATACTCAAACCACACAGGACCATCCCGTACCAGGCAAAAGCGAGGGAGGATCCTTCGTGAAGGCCATGCTTTAATGTCAGTAAAAGCGAACGAAAGGCGACAATCGAAGTAAACGGGGATCGGGCTTGGTAACAGTACAGCACAATCAAGCTGAGAATTTGAGCACTCGCCATCTTAGATTCGTTTGTAATTGGGGGAAGCGCGAGAAGGTTTTGGTTCGACTTGCCGCGCAGTGCCAATTTGACTCTCATGAGCTCTACGCCGGAAGTGAACGCCGTCGCCTTTGCTGGAAGATGTTCACCAAGTTTCTTGAGCACATCAAGACCAATCGCAGTTGCTTCTTGAATGTTTTGCTGTAACGCCCAGCACCGAATCAATGAAGTGTACGCCCGTAGCTTATCGTTTAACGACTGTGCTTTTTGCAGCACTTCCTGAGTCAAGTCAACGACTCTTTGAAAATTTCCATTAATGACTTCGACTTCCGAAGCAGTGCTATACAAGGAAAGGCTGAGTTTATAATGATCTTCCCATCGACCGGACGTTCCAAGGAGTTCGATTCCCTTTGCCAGAAAATTGGAGGCATTTGGAAAGGCCGCCAACGATACAGCCTTTTCTCCAGCTTGTAGATTCAATGCGGCTACCTTACAACGCTCACGCTCGTCGGCAATTGTCGAGAGACCCTTGTTTAACAGCGACACAACAACGAATATATTCTTTTCCAGTGCAGCTGGAGAAGAGGATTTCCATAGCCGCCGACCAATCTTGGCATACAAGGTCTCTAGCTCCGCTTCTGGGATCATTTCAAAGGCCGTTTGCCGGATCCAATCGTGTGCAAACCGGTATCCACCAAATTGAGGGAAAAAGACAAGGAGACCTTCTTCTGCCGCCAGCTCCAAAATTTTTGCCGTACTTGTTAGTAGAACCAGATCCAAAGCCGAATCATCAATCTCGTTTCCCATACAGCTGGCCACCTTCAAGGCTTCTTGCAGCTGGTGAGGCAATCCTTCCAGCGTTTTGCGGACCAAGTCGATAATAGTCTTTCCTGACCCCACCTTTAGACAAAGCGTATCATCGTCCCATTTCCAGACTTCGTTATCGTTGCGCCACAAGACATTTTGATCAAAAAGAAAGCGTAAAAAGTGCAAGGCATGAAAGATGTTTCCGTGCGTCTGTACACACAGAACCTTGGCTAAATGTCGTGTCTCTTCTTGGGTCTTATGCAAGAGGTCCGATAAGAATATATTGACGTCGTGCTGATTCAAGTCGGCTAATTCAATCTTGACGACTTGGATCGTCGAAGCGGGCTCTCGTTCGATATCGTGGACAATGGCCTCAAACGGCGTCATCCATGCTTTTCCTGTTATGGTGCTTTCCGGTAAGTCTTCCTGTGTAGCTTTGATTTTGCTATGAATTCTCACTGTCGACAAGACAGACAAAGGCCCATCTGCAGTGTCAACTTTGGATCGGCTCGCACAAATTACCAATAAGGCCGTGTCGGGGGTGTGCAAGACTGCCCGCAGTAATTCTGTTGACAGCGTATCGGCCCATTGCAAGTCATCAAGAAACAATACCATCGGAGCATTGGCCGTCAAGGCTCTGACAAGCTTGCAAAAGACGAATTGAAAGCGATGCAAGGCCTCTGTTCCGTATACGCGAGTTACGGTGTGTTCCGTTTTGCCCAATAACCTCTCCAAGGCTGGAATCACGGCCGTCAACAAGCCAGCTTCGCGACCGACCGCTTGCAAGACCGCACTTTGTAAAGCCTCTTTTCTGTGATCCGTAGCCGAGTCGAGAAACTGATCCGTGTATTGTGTCAAGGCGCTGACAAAGGCTTCGTAAGGCTCTTGATGGGTCAGTTGCTCAAACTTTCCCCAGACAAAGAAACCCTTGTCTTTGACCGTCACTCGTTGTCTTATCGTATTCGCCAAAGCGGTCTTGCCTGTTCCGCCTGCTCCACTGATCAGTAAGAACTGGTGGTTGCCGTCGCCCGGGCTTTCGGATGGCACTCGACGCGAGCGAAGATAGGCACTCAAAACAGCTTGTTCTTCGTCTTGTCGTCCGTAGAGTTTACCTCCTGTCAAACTCGTGGAAGACTTCTGCGACATGAACTTGGCAAAGCTCGTACGTCGGTCCCCCATGATGGCAAGGCCGTGGGTATGGTGTAGAGACTGTTGGTTACACAACGAACACGCGGCGGAGCTGGCTCGAGGAGGATAACGCCAAAGTTCGCTCCTCGCAATGGCCCCTGTGCTGTAATTGGAGCTTCTTCTCCCTTAGCTTTAGCGCGGTCTTCTTTTTCGCTCTTTTGATGTTGTTGATGGTCGCGCTTTTGTCGCTATGATGCACTGATCAGCTGGTTACCGAATCGGTAATCGAACCGAACGAACCGGTTACTGTAATGATGTGATGAAGATCGCCTTTAGTCTAACGACACATTATTGCTTTCCTCGTTGTTCGCGGTCGCGAATCAGGCGATGACTGCACCTACCTACGTCCCGTACACACACCGCAATGATTTGCGATCAGCGCCGGTGATCGTTTCGAGTAAACGCGGATTGTATGTATATGTATGCTAGCTCAATGTGACGTGGCCTTTCTTATGTACGTCATCTTCGAAGACCACATCATCATCATATCCATATCCCATCCCACTTACTAAGTAACTTACTCCCCAGCCTAAATTCTGATTGGTGATTCATTCGATTGATTCAACCAATATGGTCCATGACTAGATGATGATAACCTCCGATTCATTTCAATTTTCGATTGCAGTAATAGATGCTTCTGTATGGTATGGATTCTAGCTAGTAGCTACTCTACTCTTCTTTAGTAGTAGCTAGCTACTACAATCAGCAGTCCGTCAATAGTCCCTCGCGTCAGGTGTCGTAGCTTGAATACGTCACAAGAAGCTCTTCATATAGAGAAAGTGCACAGAGCAGCCAGCAGCAGTTAGTTGTTGCGAGAATCAGTGAGTCGAAAGAGCAAGATCACTACCGGTATCGGTATCAAGTGAATGCTCTGTACTCGCACGTTCGAGGTACCGGAACAGCTACTTCACCAGCAGCAACTACTCTAGTACAGGAACAAGCAAGCGAGAGACAAGACGTGGTCTACACGGCAGCATGCAAACGTGCGTACGTAGTAATCGTATGGTATTCGTATTATTCATATTACTCCTATGGATTGTTCGTTGGCATGTTCCACCTCAAAGCTCGCCTCGCCTCGTGCGATGTGTATAAATGTGTTGTTGTTCCACCTTGCGGTACGTTGTTTACTACAAATTACTCACACTCCTTCAAACGCAGGACATTGGCCGCAATGGTTTCTTCCAAGCGCTCGTAGTCTTGCACACACTGGGCGTAAGCGTGCTCACAAAATGCGTGACGATGTTCCAGTCCCCCAATCGACTCGACTTCGTTGCCCACGGCGATACCGACCGGCACGAATCGCACATTGCGCGATTCGCCGGTACCCGCCTCGACAGAATCGGGAGGAGGACAGAGATTATACGACACCATGGCTAGAGTGTAATAGTGCGTCTTGACCTTGGACTTGCTTCCCATCAAGCGAAACATGTCAATGGTTTTGGAATCAAAGGGCGCGCACGGTACCTTGCCGGAAGTAGTATCGCGACGGTCCCGACCCCCACTGGGTGCCACCCACAACAAGCAACCGCCCGCCTTTAATTTACCGAGCATACTGCTCATTGCCTGGAGGTTTTGACGCTGCTTGGTGGACTTTGTGGTGGGGTCCGCGTCAATGTGTTTTTTTGAATGAATGCAAATCAAATTGCGTCCCATGCTAAAGGGAATCGCGAGAGCGTCGGTGGTAACCTTGTGACCCGCGACATAAATGACGCTGGCCGCCATGTCCGTCGCTTGCGGTCGTTCGAGGCTTTCCAAGAGACACGACACGACTTGGGGGTCCGCTTCCGACTGGTGATTGGCCAGAAAGACGACGTTCTCGCCTGCCGCGAGCTGATCCATGACGAGCTGCAAATTGTCTTGGCCTGCCACGACACTGTGCGGCAAGTCCATGCAGGGCCGGAAAAAGTCGTTGCCAAACTGGTAAAAGTCCGTTTGGGGTGCCGCCGCAACGTCTCCCGCGCGGAGTGCCGTGTGGGCCGCGGCAAACTCCATTTTGGTGGGTCCGGTTCCAAACTGCAGGCCGAACTGAATGCACTGGAGAATGCGCGCGGCCGTGGCAGCAGGCGCATTAACGTCGTCGGCATCGTTGTCACTACTGCTACTGCTACTGCTGGATCCGGCGGCCGCCGCCGTGGCCGCGGCCGTCAGGTACTCTGCCAGAAAATGCTGCAGCAAGGGCAACATGGTGGTGTGGTAAGTCTTCGGAATGGCTGCCTCGAGTTGGAGTTGGGACATGTCGAGGGCGGCTTGGAACGCGGGCGGTAACGACGTTTTACTAGTGATCGCCGTGTCAGTGTCAGTGCCCGTGTCCATCGTGTCTTCGACAGTGGCAGCGAGAATGGCGGTCTGCCGAAAGTAGCGTCCCTGTTGTCTGTTGGTAGTAGTCATAATGGTAGCGCTCTGCGGCTGTGACTGTGACTGTCGCAGGCTGCTAGTGTCAGTGCTTGCTCTTGTAGTACTACTGATGCCACTGCTACCAGCGACCCACGCGAAACTCGTTCGCGTCGTCGTGGCAAGTACTAGACAGAGCGTTGAAACGGCCGCTGTAGAGAGACGCATGCTTCGAGTGAAGTCGAATAGAATACAATGCACAGTTAGAGGCGGTCTCTCCCTATACCAGGTATAGACTCTACTTATTCTTCCCGTGTTGCCTTTTTTTCTTATTCTCGTTGGCGCAAAGCGGCGACGTCGTCACATACAATAACAGCAACGACGACGAGAGCCAAAATAGAGTGCGTGGTGCTGGCGGGATCTGGAGAGAGATTGAATCACGATGAGAGAGGAGAAGACAGCATAGCACCGGTACCCACGTTCGCTCACGATTTGGACGGCGGAGAGGCAAAAGACGAAAGATCGACTTCGTTCTCCGATCGCACACAAGTTACCTGGTACGACCACGATTACCACTATATCATACACAAACATCTCTCTCTCTCTCTCTTTCGCAGCAACAGCAGCAGCAGGCCAAATCGCCCGTGCAGGCCATCATTTGCACGGCGGCTCGCAGGACGAACCAACTCGTGGGTAGTAGCGCGAGGACGAGGACAATGATGGCGCATGATGGCCATGATTCTACCCCCGTCAATTGTACCACGCGACACGACGACACTGCTGTTGGAACGCCACCGTCCAAGAACGTTGTCTCCCACCAGAACCAGCACCAGCACCAGCACCAGCACCACCGTACGTTCGAACACGACTTGGTGCTCGATTTGACCTGCAGCAGCAGCACCAGTACCACTAGTACGAGGACCAGTCACGCGGATCGTCCCCAGCGGGTCCAAAACGCAATGCAAGTCGTCCACTGCGTCGCGCGCTACTACGCCAGTAACCGAAACCACAATCGCACCAACACCCAATGCCACAACCTGCTGGACGCGGGGCTCGTGTCCGCTCTAGTATCCCTACTACTGAACTTGGAGGACCATCACCGTGATCATGATGCAACTGCGAACGAGAAGAATCGTGCTCGCCATCACCGTGCAGCAACAGCAGAGCCAAGAAGCGTCTTGGAACCAAAAAGTACTACCACGCCGCACGTATTACTATTGGCGTGTGGAGTCATGGGCTACTTGACGCGGCACTGCGAACGCGCCAAGGTGGCCTGGGTCCAAGCCGGTGGCGCGGCCCTGACGGTGGCGCTCTTGGGACGCTTTCCCCACGACGCGGCCCTGCACACGGCCGTGGCCATTTTGCTGTCGAACTTGGGCCACGATAGTCCCGCGCGACAAGGATTTGTCGTGCTGGCGGGTGGTATTCCCGCGCTCTTGACGAGCTTGCAAGCGCACTATGAACCCCATGCGGTCTTGAGCTTGAACGTTTGCAAGTGTCTCGTGAACGTGGTGGGGGTGGTTCATGGTAATACTAATACTTATACTAATAATAGTAGCAGTAGTGGAGGTGGTGGTGGTGTAAGTGGTGACGGTAATCGCAATGCACAGGCGGCACGCGATGCGGGCGGCCTCGAGATTCTCGTGCAGGTTGCCAGGACTCCCAAGAGAAATGGCAATGATGGCAGCAGCGGTAAGAACGACAATATGTGCCAGTCCTTGGCGCGACAGCTCATTGTGCGCTTGATTCAAGGAGATCAAAGCTCGGAGGAGGTTTAAAAGACGCCCTTCATGTTGTGACTTGCGATGATCAATGATGGATATTATATACATACATAGTAGTATTGTAATAAAGAGATTTGGAATGGAATGGGTCCCGATACAAAATAGAATAGGGCTAGCTACGTAGCTATGCAGTAGCTAGTGGTCGTCGCGACGAGCGGATAAGATAAGATTCACAGAGGACCGCAGCAATAAAATGACCACGTCCAACGACACATTTTCATTCGAGCAAGCGAGAATAAGAGGAATGTTGCCGTTCCCATTGGCAATGTCAACGCATGCAGGGTCCTGGTCGACAAGAAAACTCGCAATCTCAAAGTCAATGGGGACGAGATCAGAGTTGCGATAGTGTGAAACATGCGTTTCCAGCATTTTGTGTAGCGGGAAATGTCCACATTGATTAAACCCCGCTGGCCATATTTCGGTCAACGCTTGTGTCATTGTGACTTGCCGCCATGCAAGAATGCAGTTCAGCGGAAGCTCTCCCATTTCGTTCGTCACCACGAGATACTCTGGCCAAGCATTGGCCAGCAATTCCAACATACCAGTGCTCCTGTATGCGCCCTGACATGCAAGAGATAGGGCAGATACATCGTCGTAATCAGTGGCGAGGATACAGTCGGGCCATGCTGCAAGTAGAACCGTTGCAATCGACAGTGACTTTGCCTTGACTGCAAGATGCAGTGGAGGCTTGCCGGTGTAGCTTTGACTCTTTACGGACTCTGGCCACGATCTGAGAAGGAATTCAATGACTGGTAACGGAATCTCCTTGTTCTTGATGGCAACGGCAGGGGGAAGATCGCCATAGCAATCGGTTTGTTTGAGACTCTCGGGCCAAGCGGATACAAGATCCCGTACAATATCCAGCGACACTGTCTCTATCGTTAGCGCAACATGAATTGTTAGTTGCAAGATGACGTTGGTTGCCTTAAAAGACTCGTGTCGGAGCCCGAGAAGAACTCGAACTACCTCCACTCGGGAATATCGGACCGCCCAAAAGAATGGAATTTCAGAGCGACCCTTCACTCCCAATACGTCAGGACACTTGTCAACAAGAGCTTTCAGGACATCAAGAGACAATTTGTCATTGAAAGAGTTGTCACGTATGTGCAAGTGAACTGGTGTCTGTCCTGTGATGTTCACCATTTTGATGCCATCGACGTTAGCAAGGATGAGAGCTACCAAGACTCGACCGCTATAGACACTGCCCACTGCCAAATGAAGTGGGCGTCCGGTACCTTGGCTACAGTGCGACATGCCGCGATTATAGCCAGCAGCGCTGATTCGTCTTTCGCGATAGAAGACCGCGGCACCCAGCAATGGTTTTGTCTAATCTTTTTTTTTTTCTGCATCCTCTCCAAAATATTATGGAGAAGTAGGTTGCCATGGCGATCTTTAAACAAAAAAGCAGTGGGACACTTGTCTACCAAGACGCCAATGAATCCGTTGATGAATTCGTGATGCTTAAGCAATGCCCCAAAGATGGTTAAAAGCATTGGCTCTGTGGTAGCATGCCCGCCTCTCATCTGCAGCAGAGCCCTTGGGAATTGGTTAGCTAGGATCTCCACCACTTCGAAGCGTTGATTATCAACCGCAAGCTGCAGGGGTAACTTGGCTCCGTCTTTGGTTCTCCTCGTACATGCCTCGGGGTATCCTTCAATGATTTCCCTCACACTGATCACGCTGGTGCCGCACAAAATTGCTTCATGAAGTGGGAGTTTTCCATCGTGGTACTGCGAGAGCGACTCTGGCGTCATCTTGATTAACGCATTCACGTATCCGGCAAAACCGTGCTGAATGCAGAATTGAAGCGGAAGGTTCCCATTCCCGGCCCTTTTCAAAGCCGCCTCTGGACAAGCATGTAGGACATACTGAAAGAACTCAATAGGAGCCTTAACAGCGATTGTAGCCTGCAAGAGAGTTGCTCCATATTCGTTCTGCTCCAGAAGCGAATCAGGATTGGCGTCAATCCAATCCTTGATTTTAACAGTCAAGGACACGCGAGAACGCAGCCTTGCAAGGGCACGAAGCGCCTTATTTCGGGGCATGGTGCCGGTAGCAGTAGATCCTGAATTAATGCGTGGACTGGGGCGGGTCAGTCGAACAATGAACTGGATACGTGCTTCTTGTGAGTCGTCTTCTGTTGA
>Ga0307981_1004017_pt1 | contig 10625 bp, 17 predicted proteins | sample OrgLakmetagen987_FD_201849 | JGI IMG/M metagenome (GOLD analysis project Ga0307981, IMG submission 201849) | Saline water microbial communities from Organic Lake, Antarctica - #987 | ecosystem: Environmental > Aquatic > Non-marine Saline and Alkaline > Saline | place: Antarctica: Organic Lake... | reverse complement strand
GACATATCCATGGTGAGGCGGGGCTCCTGAAAATCTGCTTTTTTGGCTTCGACACCATAAAATTACAGCTTTTCAGAACGTTACGCCACCCTCACCAACACCTCATGCATAATTCGGGTTAGCTGGATTTCTTGGAGGTTGAACCGGCCTTGTCAGCTGTGACTTTGTCTGTTGCATCTTCACTGGCCGATGTAATCTTGTCTGTGACCTCTTTGGCGTTCGCCGCGACCTTCTCACTCATTTCTTCACCGGCCTCGGAAGCCAGTTCTTTCGTTTCGGTGCCTGCTTTCTGGGTCACTTCGCCCACATCCTGAGCGGTGCGCGTGATGAGATCCACCTGCTTTTGTGTAAAGTCGCTGTAGACTTTGGCATAATCAGCAGGATCTTTACGGACCTGCGTGGCCTCGCCAAGGTTAGAAAGTGCTTCTTTCGCGGTATTGCTCATGATCTCAACCGACCGGGTTCCGGCCTCGATGAAGATCGCAGTCATGCGCTGGTTCATGCCGGCCATCGACTTGATCAGGTCTTGGCCGCCCTTGGGGTTGAACAGGCTCTGGATGTCGGACATGGCGGTTTTTGTGTTCTGCGTGGTCATGTGAAATCTCCTTCTGGAGGATTGTGTGGGTTGCTGCTGCTGATACAAATGTAATGCTGCGGCGCAGCATTACAACCGCTGCGCCGCATCGAAAGGGTTCCATAGGCGCTCACTTTCAGCCCGATGGACGAAACCGAGTCCTGCACGATACGGGCATATTGGCGCGTTGAGAGGTGAGGGCGCTCGTGGAAACGTCCGGGCCACAGATATTCGGATCCGACCATCAACGGATCTTCCATCCACTTGGCCACCGAGGCGCGGGTGCCTTCGGAAATCTCGAACCGCACCGATTTTTGGGTTTTGCTTTGCAGCACCGATGCACGTTCCTTGATCTGTCCAGATGCCATGACATCGACGACTTTCATGCGGACAAGATCACACCCGCGCAATTTGCAATCGATGGCCATATTGAACAAAGCCAGATCGCGATGTTTCTCGGCCAGTTCCAGCCTGACACGGATCGCCCAGACATGTTTGGGCTTCAGTGGTCGCTTTTGACCAACGATGCGCCCCTTATTCCACGCGGGGCGAAGTGCGCGAATGGCCGGTAAGTTTGGTGTTTGCATGACAGTTCCTCCGATCCACCATGCCCTCCCACATCGACAACCCAACGTTGACATTGCATCATATCATGAAATGCCGTGCTGCATCCGAGGTCGGCTTGGAGCCCATAGCAGAAGTGTCAGATTTTCGCTGCATGCGCACGCAGCATAATTTGCGCTGCTTTCGCATTATGTCCGATGTTGCGGTGCAGCGTAAAAAGCGGCAATTCAAGCAATTAGCACTGAGAATAAGGTCGCCAAAGGTCAAGACCCAAACACATCCGAAATACGCAGAGCCTTCTCGTAGAACATTAAAAGGCAAACTGCCGCGGAACTTGACCTTCGAGAAAAAACGCGACGCAGCGAGCCAACAATCACAGAGCAATTCTTGAGGTGAGATCAAACGATTTGTTCAACTTTGGTGGTTTGCGACGTCCCTTAAGGTACAATTGCTCAAATTTACCGGGCAGTTTTCTCAAATAATTTAACCGTTTGACACCTACGCACGATCCATCTATCGATTCAGCGAAATCTGTTGGGGTGCCCGTTTCTGGGCTGAGACGCACAAGCTGCGAACCCATTGAACCTGAACCGGTTAGGACCGGCGGAGGGAACAGTTTGCGGACCTTGCGTCCGTTCTGGTCTACACCGTTACCGTCCTGATCCCTGAAACAAGGGGCAATGACATGGTGGCCAATGCGTTAACGATAGCTGGGTCTGATTCTGGTGGCGGTGCTGGTATTCAGGCTGATCTCAAAGCTTTTTCGGCCATGGGGGTTTATGGTGCCTCCGTTGTTACAGCCGTTACGGCACAGAACACCAAAGCTGTCACAGCCATTCATCCGATCCCAGATGACGTTGTTGCAGCGCAGATCAAAGCTGTTCTAGAGGACATTCAGATTGACGCTATCAAGATCGGGATGCTGGGGACACCGTCGCTGATTGAAGCAGTTGCCGATGCCTTGGTTGGCTATGAGGGCCCGATTGTGCTCGATCCCGTGATGGTTGCAAAATCAGGTGATGCGCTGCTGGCGGATAGTGCAATAGACGCGCTAATGTCGTCGCTCTTTGGACGCGCGACAGTGATAACACCCAACCTGCCCGAAGCCGCAAAACTGGTGGGCGATGGCTCACCACAAGCGCAGGCGAAAGCGCTTCTACAACTCGGCGTCGGCGCGGTTTTGATGAAGGGCGGGCATGCTGACGGAGAGGTCTGCACCGATCATCTGGTGTTGCACACGGGAACACAGGACTTTCCGGCACAGCGTGTGAACACGCGCAATACCCATGGCACTGGATGTTCCTATTCCTCTGCAATTGCGGCGGGTTTGGCCCAAGGAATGGCGTTGAACGATGCGGTGTCGCGTGCGCATAGGTGGCTGCATCAAGCGATCTTGCGTGCCGATGAATTGCACGTCGGACAAGGTCACGGGCCTGTTCATCACTTTCACGCACTTTGGACATGAGCGACACTTGCACCATCATTGGCGGCGGCGTGTGCGGTTTGGCCATGGCGGCAGAGCTGTCGTCACGCGGCGCGCAGGTGACTGTGATTGATCCCAAGGGCGCTCCGGGGGATCATGCCTGTTCGTGGTGGGCAGGCGGTATGTTGGCCCCTGATTGCGAAGGGGTGAGTGCGGAACCTGAAATCGTGCGCCAAGGTCGCAAGGCCGCTGCATGGTGGGAAAGCCTAGGCGGAACCGTCCACCACAAGGGGACCATTGTTGTGGCATTGGGCCGCGATCAAAGCGATTTGACGACTTTTTCACGCCGCGCGCCGAACGCGCAAACCCTTTCCAAGGTGCAGATCGCCACATACGAGCCCCATCTGGCCGAACGGTATTCTAAGGCATTGTTTTTGTCGGACGAGGGACATCTTGACCCCCGTGCAACCCTGACCGCATTGTATGAGCGGTTGTCGCAAAGGGGCGTGCTCTTTGGTGATTGTATCGCTGGTCAGGTGATCGATTGCCGTGGGCTTGCCGCGCGCGACGAGCTTAAGGATTTGCGTGGCGTGAAGGGTGAGATGCTTGTCGTCCGCTGTCCTGACGTTGCGCTGTCGCGCCCTGTCCGGCTCCTTCATCCTCGGTTTCCACTCTATATTGTGCCCCGTGGCGACGGCGTTTTCATGTTGGGGGCGACACAGATTGAGACCAGCGAACGGGGCCGCGCGACGCTGCGGTCGGTCATGGAACTTATGAATGCCGCCTACGCGTTGCACCCCGCTTTTGGTGAGGCAGAGTTGTTGGAAATCGGCGTTGATGCGCGGCCGGCCTTTCCCGACAACCAACCGCGCATTCGGCGTGTTGGTGAGCGTATTTATGCAAACGGCCTTTTTCGGCACGGATTCCTGCTTGCACCTGCGGTGGCGCAGATGACCGCGGACCTCGTGCTGGAAGGCAAGATACCGGAGGTTTGGTATGAAGATCATTGTGAACGGTGAAGCACACGAGACCAGTGCGCCCACGCTGGCGGCGCTGTTGGACATCATTGGAAAAGGCGAGGCCAAGGTTGCAACTTCAGTCAATGAGGCCTTCGTACCCAAACATCAGCGCGCGGATCATCCTCTGCAAGACGGGGATCGCGTCGAAATCGTAGCACCCCGGCAAGGAGGATAACATGCCCACGTTCTATGGTACTGAAGTGACATCCCGGTTGATGCTGGGCACCGCGCAATATCCGTCGCCTGCAGTTCTGGCGGATGCCTTTCGCCGCTCTGGCGCGGGGATCGCAACGGTGTCTGTGCGGCGCGAAGCGGGCGGCGATCAGGCGGGGCAGGGTTTCTGGAAGTTGATACGGGATTTGGGTGTGTCGGTCCTTCCCAACACAGCCGGTTGCTATTCGGTGCGCGAGGCGGTGACCACTGCACAAATGGCGCGTGAGCTGTTCGATACCAACTGGATCAAGCTTGAGGTCATCGGCCATGCAGATACGTTGCAACCCGATCCTTTTGGGCTGGTCGATGCCGCGGCGCAACTGGCCGAGGACGGGTTTGAGATCTTTCCTTATTGCACCGAAGATCTGGTGCTGTGTGAACGGCTGGTCGAGGTCGGTTGCAGGGTCTTGATGCCATGGGGTGCGCCCATTGGGACCGGATTGGGCCTGAATAATATTTACGGTCTGCGCAGCCTGCGCGCCCATTTTCCAGACATTCCACTGGTTGTTGATGCTGGGCTTGGCCTGCCGTCGCACGCGGCGCAAGCGATGGAGTTGGGATTTGACGCCGTTTTATTGAACACCGCCGTCGCAAAAGCGGGTGACCCCGTTGCGATGGCCCAAGCCTTTGCCCTTGCGGTAGAAGCCGGCGCACTGGCCGCCCGAGCGGACCCTATGGATGCCCGCGATATGGCGGCCCCGTCTACACCCGTTTTTGGAAAGGCCATGTTATGACGCTGCCCCGCTTTTACCCGATTTTTGATGATGTGGTTTGGCTGCGACGGATGCTGCCTTTGGGTGTAAAGCTGGTGCAATTGCGGATCAAAGACAAACCCCAAGACGAACTGCGCGCCCAATTAACCGAGGCCCGTGATCTGTGCGCTACCCATGATGCGGCACTGGTCGTTAATGACCACTGGCAAATGGCGATCGATTTGGGCTGCGATTGGGTGCATCTAGGACAGGAAGACCTCGACGATGCCGATATAGATGCAATTCGTGCGGCGGGTCTCAAGCTTGGCGTTTCGACCCATGATAAGGCCGAACTGGCCCGCGCGCTTGCACTTGCGCCAGACTATATTGCTCTCGGTCCGATCTATCCTACCATCTTGAAAAAGATGAAATGGCATCAGCAGGGCGTTGAAAAGCTCAGCGTTTGGAAGGATCTTGTGGGGCACATCCCCCTCGTCGCGATTGGCGGCATGAGCACAGCACGCGCGCTAGGTGCTTTTGCTGCTGGGGCCGATATCGTCTCTGCGGTCACTGATATTACGCTCCACGACGATCCAGAGGGCCGCGTCAGGGTATGGCTTGAGGCCTGCGCGTGAACCGCTACCTTCGTCAAACAGCGGTGCTAGGTGACGCCGCGCAAAACCAGCTGGCAGGGGCATCGGTCCTTGTCATCGGTGCCGGAGGATTGGCCGTCCCTGTGATGCAGTATCTGGTGGGCGCGGGCGTTGGTCATATCCGTATCGCAGATGCAGATGTCGTGAGCCTGTCCAACCTGCACCGACAAACGCTGTTTCGGGAGGCTGACATCGGCCTGCCGAAGGTCGATGTGATCGTGCAAGCAATAGCGGCATTAAACCCCGATACGACCATTGAGCCCGTGCTACAGCGCGTCGATCCTGCCAACATTGAAGCACTTTGTGAGGGCATGACACTGATCCTTGATTGTGCAGACAGTTTCGCTGTCAGCTATATCGCGTCTGATCATTGCCTTGAAACAGACCAACCCCTTGTCAGCGCCAGCGTGGTCGGTCGTGACGGCTATTTAGGTGGCTTTTGCGGGGGTAAACCAGGGCTACGCGCTGTCTTTCCCGATCTGCCAGATCAGCTTGGGTCGTGCGACACAGAGGGCGTGCTGGGGCCAAGCGTTGGGGTTATTGGCAGCCTTCAAGCACAGATGGCCATGGCGATCCTGACGGGTGATCCGCAATGTTTGGGGCAGCTTGTGACCTACGATGCCCGCACGCTCAGGTTTGGCGGGTTCCGCTTTGACACCGCGCCTGACCCGCGTCCCAATCCCGCCTTCATCGCCCCTAATGATATTGCCGCGACTGATTTTCTGATCGACCTGCGCGCAGTCGGCGAACAAGGACCGGACCTGCCGCAAGCAACCCGTCATGTTGTGTCCGACTTTGGACCACATGGTCCCACACCACACGAAAACCAACGTGCCGTTCTGGCCTGTCGGTCGGGCCTGCGCGCCTGGCGGGCGGCTGAACTGCTTTCACAGCACTGGCAGGGCGAGATCAAACTCCTCGCTCTTGGAGGGTAAGGAGACCCATATGAAACACCTCATCACCGCAGCGGCGCTATTGATCGCGACACCGGCCTTGGCGCAAGACAAGATGACCTTGCTATTGGACTGGTTTATCAACCCCGATCACGGGCCAATCATCGTGGCCCAAGAGCTGGGCTATTTCGCAGATCAAGGACTTGAGGTCGAGATCATCCCCCCTGCCGATCCGTCCGCCCCGCCTAAACTGGTCGCAGCCGGCCAAGGCGACATCGCCGTCAGTTATCAACCAAGCCAGCATTTGCATGTCGCAGAAGGTCTGCCACTTATTCGGGTCGGCACTTTGGTGGCGACACCGCTGAACTGTCTATTGGTTCTCAAAGACGGCCCTATTCAAGAGATCAGCCAGCTGAAAGGCGGGACAATCGGCTTTTCCGTGGCTGGTGTAGAAGAAGCCGTTTTATCTGCGATGTTGGGCCGCCACGGTGTCACGCTGGATGATGTCGAGATGGTCAACGTGAACTTCTCACTAAGCCCATCTTTGATGTCAGGGCAGGTCGACGCGGTCATCGGTGCTTACCGTAATTTTGAGTTGAACCAGATGGAAATTGAGGGCGTCGAAGGTCGCTGTTTCTATGTCGAGGAAGAAGGCGTGCCTACCTATGACGAATTGATCTATGTGGCGAACCCCGACCGCATGGATACGGATCAAGTCCGCCGTTTCCTGCGTGCGACAGAGCTGGCGACGCAATACATCGTCAATAATCCAGAAGCATCATGGGATCTGTTCAAAGGCTATGCACCTGAACTGGACGATGCACTGAACGCAAAGGCGTGGGTTGATACGGTTCCCCGTTTTGCCCTGCGTCCCGAAGCGTTGGATGAAGGCCGCTACACACGGTTCGAAGCCTTCCTCGCCGAAAGCGGTCTTGTAGAGGGTACGCGTCCGGTCTCGTCGCTCGCGGTTGATCTGGGTGCAGAATGAAGTACGGCAACACCTTTCCGGTCTGGCGGGATAATACGCCCGTCTGGCCAGCATATTCGCGCCATAAATTCGTGCAGGGTTTGGGTGACGGGACACTGCAGCACGACGCCTTCCTGCACTACCTCAAACAGGATTATGTCTTTCTGATCCACTTCTCGCGGGCTTGGGCTTTGGCCATAACCAAGGCAGATACGGTTGAGGAAATGCGCTTGGCCGCGGGCACTGTGAACGGATTGATCAACGAGGAAATCGCGCTGCATATCAAGACCTGCGCGCAGGCTGGCATTGATGAGAGAACACTGTTTGCCACGCAGGAACGCCAAGAGAACCTAGCCTACACCCGCTATGTTTTGGACGCGGGTCATTCCGGCGACCTCTTGGATTTACTGGCTGCCTTGGCACCCTGTGTCATGGGATACGGGGAAATTGGAAACCATTTGGCAGCAACCAAGACCTCGGACACCTACGCAGAGTGGATCAAAACCTATGCAAGCGCCGAGTATCAGCAGGTCTGCCACGATGTGGGTATGCTCATTGATGGGGCCGTTGCGCGGCGTTTGGGCGACGACCCGATGGCCAGCCCGCGTTGGACCACCCTTCAGGCGCGATTTGCGATGGCCACACAGTTGGAAGTTGGATTTTGGGACATGGGGCTAGATCCGTGAACCAACCACTGCGGATGACAGGATCGGCGGCAATCGATGGGACGACGATCTTTTCACAGCTTGATCTGACCCTGACACCGCAAAGCTGGACCTGCCTTCTGGGGGCAAGTGGGGTTGGCAAATCCACGGTGTTGCGCCTTTTTGCCGGTCTGGCAGAGGGCGTCACCTTTGCTGGGCACCTTAGCGATCCCGGTCGCGTTGCGATGATGGCGCAGCAGGATTTATTGCTGCCTTGGTTGAACTTGTTGGACAACGTGCTGGTCGGCGCACGCCTACGGGGGGACCGCCCAGACAAGGATCGTGCGCTTCATAGACTGGCGCAGGTTGGACTGGCTGATCATGCAGAAAAATTGCCGTCGACCATATCTGGTGGCCAACGCCAACGCGTGGCTTTGGCGCGCACTTTGATGGAAGACCGCGCGGTTGTCTTGTTGGATGAACCTTTCTCGGCGCTCGACGCATTGACCCGTGCGCAGATGCAAGAACTGACTGCTGAACTGTTGAGCGGCCGCACCGTGCTGCTGGTCACCCATGATCCGGGCGAAGCGGCGCGATTGGGTCAGACAATCCTCATCATGACGCCGTCAGGGCTTGTTGATGTCGCCGCCCCCACGACCCCAATCCCGCGCGATATAAACGCACCAGATGTGCTGCGCACGCAGACAGATCTTTTTGATCAACTTCGGAGACCGACATGAGTGCCACCCAATATTTACAATCGCTTGCCGCTGATGAATGGAAGGCCGCAACGCACCACGCATTTACCGATGCCTTGGCGGATGGCACGCTAAGCCGTGAAAAGATGGCAGGCTATCTGCAACAGGATTATCTGTTTGTCGAAGGTTTTGTGCGGCTTCTTGCATCTGCCGTTGCACACGCGCCTACATTGGCAGATGCGGTTCCCGCAGCGCAGTTTTTGGGTTTGATTTGCGGCCCCGAGAACACTTATTTTCTTCGCTCATTAGAGGCGCTTGAGGTCGCACCAACTGCCAAGCCTGCGCCTGAAACGCTCGCCTTCCAAGAGATCATGGATCAAGCACGTTGTTCAGGGCGGTATGAGAGCATGCTTTCGGTCCTCGTGGTCGCCGAATGGATTTATCTCGACTGGGCTACGCCGTTTGAGGACCGGGCAGATGATTTGCCGTTTTGGTTTGGTGAGTGGATCACCCTTCACTCAGGCGAAGGCTTTACGCAGGTCGTCGCCTATTTGCGTGATCAACTCGATACAGCTTGGGAAACACTGGACGAAACGGCGCGTGCGGAGGTGTCCGCGACCTTCGCGCAAGCGGTGCGCTTAGAACGCGCGTTCTTTGATGCATCCTGGGCTGGCTTTCCGGTCGCCAAGTGACGGGTTGGCGCGCAGGCATTGCAGCGACCTGTCTGGCGCTCGCGCTGTGGCAGATGGTGATCTGGACCACGGGTGTCGCGCGTTTCATTCTGCCGCCGCCCGCGTTGGTCGCACAGACAATTTGGGAAAGCCGCGCGCTGTTGGCCGAACACGCCGTCATCACGATGGCCGAAGTGCTTATCGGCCTCGCATTGGGCGCGGCACTTGGGTTTGTTTCCGCAATCGCGCTGGTCGCATGGCCAACCGCCCGTGCGCTTGTGCGGCCGATCTTGGTGTTCAGCCAAGCGGTGCCAGTCTTTGCACTCGCACCAATTTTGACACTTTGGCTGGGCTTTGGGCTTTGGTCCAAGATCACGATGGCCCTGATCATCATCTACTTTCCAGTGACGTCGTCCTTTTTTGACGCGCTTATGCGGACGAACCGCGATTGGATCGGTTTGGCTAAGGTAATGGGCGCAAGCCCGGCACGTATCATGTGGCATATTCGGGTGCCCGCTGCTCTGCCCGGCTTTGCATCCGGCTTGCGACTGGCGGCTGTTTATGCGCCGATTGGTGCGATCATTGGCGAATGGGTCGGGGCCTCGAAAGGGTTGGGATACCTGATGCTTTTGGCCAATGGGCGTGCCAAAACCGACCTCATGTTTGCCGCCCTAATCGTGCTTGCAGTGTTAACAATACTTCTGCACGCGGCCGTAAACAATTTATGCGAACGGACACTGGATCGTTCGGAAGACTTTTGAAGCCCGCCAACGGGATCGCTGCTTTTATCGACAGGTTCAGTGACATTCACTGCTTTTCAACAAATTAGGTACCGAACATGCAAACTGGTGCCGCGTCAAAGAAAATGGAAATCCCTAGGTCTGGTTTGTCAGCAATTGGATTGTTGAACCATCGCGAAGCGAATGGGCGGTTTGATATTGACCAAATTTGCCTCTCCGAATGGCCGCTCTGGTGAGATGTGCTGCAATGACGCGCCGCACCGCAGCATCTTGAAGTCATGGCCAAGGTCCGCAAAGGGCCGTCAGCTGAATAGACCCTTGGCCCTCCGTTGCACAATCGGTATCACAACCTTTCGAACACCTGAAGGATGCATGCCATGACCGCCTTAGCCGAACGTATTTCCCGCAGTATCGCCAGCGATATTAATGCCCGCCCTGAGCAGGTGACGGCTACAATCGCCCTTCTGGACGGTGGTGACACTGTGCCCTTTGTTGCCCGTTATCGCAAAGAGGTCACGGGCGGGCTAGACGACACGCAGCTGCGCAAACTTGCGGAAAGGCTGAGCTATCTGCGTGATCTTGAAAAGCGTCGCGCGGCGATCCTGAGTGAGATCACAGGCCAGGGAAAGCTGACTGATGATTTGGCGCGGTCGATTGCTGGGGCGGACACAAAGGCCGTACTTGAAGACCTGTATTTACCATTCAAGCCAAAGCGACGCACGAAGGCGATGATCGCGAGAGAGAACGGGTTAGCCCGAATTATGCATGAGGTGTTGGTGAGGGTGGCGTAACGTTCTGAAAAGCTGTAATTTTATGGTGTCGAAGCCAAAAAAGCAGATTTTCAGGAGCCCCGCCTCACCATGGATATGTCTAC
>Ga0307981_1004012_pt1 | contig 10634 bp, 9 predicted proteins | sample OrgLakmetagen987_FD_201849 | JGI IMG/M metagenome (GOLD analysis project Ga0307981, IMG submission 201849) | Saline water microbial communities from Organic Lake, Antarctica - #987 | ecosystem: Environmental > Aquatic > Non-marine Saline and Alkaline > Saline | place: Antarctica: Organic Lake... | reverse complement strand
GAGACGATCGCATGCGTGCACGCCGCAGCGAACGCATCGGCAGCCGCCACCAGGATCGCATTCAGCTGTGCGACTCGACCGGGAAGCGGATCGCCGGGGGGCGCGAGCTCGACCCGTCGGGTCGCAAGCGTGAACACGGTGTCGCCATCGGTCATCGAGTGCGCAGGACGAATCGCACGAGCGAGACCGTCGTGTGCCACGGCTGCCACCTTCGAGCACTCGGCCTTGGTCAGGGCGGCATCGAGCGCGATCACGCCGATGGTGGTGTTCAACGATGCAGGAGACGCGCCGGTCAGGGTGTCTCGGACGGCATTCCGAGCACCATCAGTGAGTGTCGGCATCGGGAGGCCGTCGTGTTGCCAGGGCAGGGCGGTCGCCGGATCGATGACGGATCCGTTGGCATTCACCACGGCAATTGCGCCGACGGTGACGATCGCCCCGTCGAGCGACACCGCACGGCTGGCGGTGCCGACACCGCCTTGGAGTCCGCCGGCCACGGCCCCGGCTCCGGCGCCGACCGAACCCCACGCTGGTGTCGCTCGACCGGTGAGCGCGCGCCGTGCCGCTCGTTCGCCGAACGAGGCGTCGGGTCGGTTGGTGAAGAGTCCTCCGCGTCCCAGGTCGAAGATGACGGCGGCCGGGACCACTGGGACGACGCCACCACCGATCGCGAAGCCGAGGCCGGCGTCGGACATCACCGACATGACACCGTCTGCTGCTGCCAACCCATACGCACTGCCGCCGGTCAAGGTGATTGCGTGGACCTCCTGGACGAGGTTCTCGGGGCGGAGCGCATCGGTTTCGCGGGTGCCCGGGCCGCCGCCGCGAACGTCCACTCCCGGCACCGCACCCCCTGGTGCGAGTACGACCGTCGTACCCGTCTGCCATCCCCGGCCGGTGCGTTGATGGTGGCCGACCCGGATTCCCGGGACATCGAGGATCGAACCGAGTGGCATCACTCGCGATCCCACAGCGTCCGGAGCTCTGGTTCGGGATCGAGCACCAGTTCGTCGATGGGGCCGATCCGCCGGGTGGCGCGGTCGGCCAGCGTGAAACGCGCCCATGAGACCTCGCCCGTGCGCGCAAACGCCACGAGATCTCCCGACAGGCGAGCGGCGACGGCCCGACGGTGCTCGCCGGGTCCGGTGAACAGCTCGGCCCCGTGCGAGTCGAGTGTGTCGAAGGCGTACGGCAGATCGAGTCCGTGGCAGGCGCCGAGTACGCCACCGAAGGCAGTCGACTCCATCTCGAACTGGTACATCCACGTGTCGACGCCACGTGCGGCGCGAGCCTCGGCGAGTCGTTGCGCCGGTCGTCTGAAGGTCTCGTCGGTCTGCATCGCCGAGACCAGTCGACTGGGGTCGCTGTTCGGTCGAGCGGCGCGGTAGGCCGCAACGGCGGCATCGGCGTGCGAACCGAATCGGAGGTGGAACTGTTCGTCGACGTCGGCGTCGGTCCACGAGCCCCGCGATGCATCGAAGGCGGTGAACAACAGCATCTCGTCGCGGTTGGTGCCGACCACGAGCGGGCGATCGTCACTCGCTGCTCGCTCCAGGATCTCACCCGGGAACAACTCGGAACCCTCGGTCGGCGAGAAGTGGCGGAATCCGGGGACGTTCGAGAGGAACCGTCCCTGGGCTTCCAGGATCTCGTCTGACGAGCACTGCGTGAGGTCGTCGTTGCCGACGAACTCCAAGAAGCGTCGAGTCAGGTCGCCAGCCTCGGCACGGCTCCGGTACTGGGTGATCGACGGGCTCATCGACCAGACCTTGTGGAACAGGCCTTCAGCTGCAGGGACAGCGAGGAGTGAGATCACACTCGATCCACCAGCCGACTCACCGAAGATCGTCACGTTGTCCGGGTCACCCCCGAACTCGGAGATGTTGCGGCCGATCCACCGGAGCGCCGACACCTGGTCGTGCGAGCCGAGGTTCGTGTCGTCGAGGAAACCGAGCGCTCCGAGCCGGTAATTGATGGTGACGACGACGACGTCGCCGCGTTCGCACAGCGCTGCGCCGTCGTACCACGGCATCGCTGCGGTCCCGGTCACGAATGCCCCACCGTGGACGAACACGAGCACGGGTCTGGCGGCGTCGTCGCGGCTCGGGGTGAAGATGTTGAGGAACAGGCAGTCCTCGTCGCTCGCCAGGTCGGTTGCTCCCAGCATCTTTTCCAACGCACCACCGAGCTGCGGGGACTGGGCCCCGAACACGGTGCCGTCCGTGCCCGGCTCGATGCCGTCGATGTCGTCGGGAAGCGTCAGCCGGTCAGCAGCTGCGTAGCGGATACCGCGGAACTCCGCGCAGTGGCCGCGGTCGATGCCCTCGATGTCGATCACCTGTCTGACGCTAGAGCGCGCGTATCGTTGCGCGGTGCTCGAACGTGACCCGGTCCCCGAGACATTCGTCCAACGGATGCTCACGGGGCTCAAACGAGGGTCGGGCGAGCTCGTGCACCGAGGTCGCGAACTCGCCGTCGAGCTGGGCGCGATCGGTCCCGACACCCGACGAGGCAGACGCTTCGGACACATGGGCGCGGGCAGCGTGGTGTGCTTCCCGCCGAACACGATCTTCAACGAGCAGTACATCCACATCGGCGCGGGTTCGTTGTTCGGACCCCAGGTCACCCTGTCGGCTGGGATGGTTCCGGGCCAGGTGATGGTGAGCAGTCCGGTGATCAGGGTCGGCGAACGCTGCCTGTTCGGAAAGGGGAGCGGCATCGTCGGACACCTCGAGATCGTCATCGGGAACGACGTCTGGACCGGCCACCACGTGTACATCACCGACCAGAACCACGGATACGAGAACCTCGACCTGCCGATCTCCCAACAGGTGATGCCGGAGCGGCCGGTGTCGATCGGTGATGGTTCGTGGCTCGGCCACGGAACCGTCGTGTTGCCCGGAGCGAAGATCGGACGTCACGTGGTGGTCGGCGCCAACAGTGTGGTCACCGGCGTGCTGCCCGACAACTGCGTCGCCGGCGGTGCGCCCGCTCGGGTGATCAAACACCTCTGACCGGGCGGATCGACGAACCGATCACCTGCCGTCGGAATGGCTGTCCGGCGCCGGGTTCAGTTGCCGGGGCGTGTCAGTTCAGGACGCCGCGTCGGGGTGGAGCACAGCTGTCCATCTCGTTGTCGCCCGCGAACGCCTCGATCCGTTCGGTGATCGGGATTCCCTGAACGGGGCTCTCGGTGAACGCCACCTCTTCGCCCGCTCGGAGCCGGTCGGCGTAGTTGTACCGATCCTCGAGCAGGATGCGCCAATCGGCGATCCAGTCCGGCACGATCGCGGCGCCTTTTGGATCATCGGGCAGGTCGAGCTCGAGCTCGTCGAGCATGCCGGCGTAGAGGTTGGTCGAACGTTCGACCAGGTCGGCTCGGACTGCGAGGTCGGGTGAATCCTCGAGGTCGAGGCGCCGCACCGCCTGCTTCACGGGAGCGCAGATCTCCTCGGCGTTCTCGGCCCAGGCTCGATCCTCGAACTTGTTCACGGCGGTCTTGTCGATGAGGAACAGCGCCCAGAACCAGAACGCCGCGAACGCAGCCATGCCGATCAGGAAGAGGATCCTCAGTGGCGTGAAGATGCGGGTGTTCGGCTCGAGGCCGTAGTCGCCGTGGGTGAGCCCTTCGGTTGGGCGTGTCTCGGTGTCGTCAGGTGTCACCACAACGACTGACGCTATGGCGCCGACGCGCTGGTAGAAACGCGTCGTGACCAGTGACGACGCCCTTTCGGAATCACGGCTCCGACGCAACGGGCGGCTGGTGTGGTCGATGTTGTCGCTGCACCCTCGGGTCTTCGTGATCTCGTTCGGCGGGGCGACGGTGTTCGCGCTGGCGACGGTGGCGTCGAGCTTCGCGATCCGCTGGGTGATCGACAACGTGATCCTGCCTCGGTTCGAGGACGGCGAGGTGGAGAGCGCCGCGGTCGCAACCGGTGTGGCGATGATCATCGGGATCGGGGTGGTACGCGGCATCGGCGTCGTGTTCCGTCGAGCGTTCGCATCGTCGGGCATGTGGCGGGTTGCCGAGACCTACACCAACCAGGTCGTCGATCGATTCGTTCGCCAGCCCGTTGCCTGGCATCGTCGCCATCCCGACGGTGACCTGGTCGCTCGGGCCGGCGTCGACACCGAGACCACGGTCAGCGTCATCGCGCCGATCCCGTTTGCATCGAGCACCGTGGTGATGATCATCGTCTCGACGGTGTGGTTGTTCCTCACCGATGTGCCGCTCGGCATCGTCGCGGTGATCGTGTTCCCGCTGGTGGTGGCGACGAACGTGGTCTACGAACGCAACGTGTCGGGCCACTACACGCGGGCCCAGGAGCAGCTCGGCGAGTTCTCCGCAGCGGTCCACGAGAGTTTCGAAGGAGTACAGCTCGTCAAGGCGTACGGCGCAGAGGAGCGAGAAACCCTGCGCTTGGCCCGGCTCGCCGATCGTGTGCGCGCCTCGCGGATCGAGGCGATCCGTCGGCGGAGCTGGTTCGACGCAGTCACCGACATGCTGCCTGCGCTCGCCAACGTGGTACTGGTACTGCTCGGGGCGATGCGGGTGCAATCGGGTGACGTCACCGTGGGCGAGTTCTCGAGTGTGATCTTCCTGTTCACCTTGCTCGTCCTGCCGCTTCGCCTGATCGGCTATGCCCTGTCGGAACTGCCGCGGTCGATGGCGGCGTGGGTGAGGATCCAGGCGGTGGTCAACGAGGCGGTCGAACCCGATCCGCTCGATTCGGTGGAGCGGCCCGACGACGGTGTGGGCGTCGTGCTCGATCACGTCGGCTACTTCCATCCGGATGCAACCACCGCCGCCCTGGTCGACGTCGACCTCACGCTTGCCCGAGGTGCCATCACCGCATTGGTGGGTCCCACGGGGTCGGGGAAATCGACGTTGGCCGACATCGTGCTGGGTCTCACCGCTCCGACCACCGGTCGGGTGGCGCTTGCTGCGGGTGCGCGCTCGATCGTGCTCCAGGAAGCGTTCCTCGTGGCGGGCACGGTGCGCGACAACATCGCGTTCGGCGGCGATCCGTCCGACGACCAGATCTGGGCTGCGCTGCACCTTGCCGCCGGTGACGACTTCGTGCGGATGTTGCCGAGCCAGCTCGACACCGTCGTCGGTGAGCGCGGCGTCAGCTTGAGTGGCGGTCAGCGCCAGCGGGTCGCACTCGCCCGTGCGCTGGTTCGCACGCCGAGCGTGCTCGTCCTCGACGACACCACATCTGCACTCGACCCGTCGACCGAGGCGACGATTCTCGGTCGGCTCCGTTCGTCACTCGATGCCACGGTCCTGCTGATCGCTTCGCGTCCGTCCACGATCGCTCTCGCCGACGACGTCGTGTTCATGACGGATGGACGAATCGCAGCGCACGGCTCGCATGCGCAACTCCTGTCCACTGAAACCGGGTACCGAGAGATCGTCGAAGCATTCGAGACCGATCGAGCAGCCAACTGATGGCCTCGGGCTTCACATCGAGTCTCGACAGCCAGGACGGCGCGCTGCGCACGATCCGGCGTGGGCTGGCGGCGGCACCGGTACTGCGACACGGTCTGTTCATCACGTTCCTCCTCGCCGCGCTCGGGTCGGGGGGCCGGGTCGTGGTTCCGATCCTGATCCAGCAGGCCATCGACAACGGCATCGTCGGGACCGGTGCGAACGCGGGTGAGGTCGACGTCGACGTTGCGTTCGTCGCACGGTTGTCGGGCGTGGGTGCGATCGCGGTGGTGATCTCCGGGATCGCGTTCCGGCAGGCATCGCTGCGTCTGGGGGTGCGCAGCGAGCGTGCGCTCTACGACCTTCGTGAACGACTCATCGGCCACATCCACGCACTCAGCCTCGCTGACCACAGCGAGGAACGACGTGGCGGACTCGTTGCTCGTGTGACCTCCGACATCGAGACCCTCGCGCAGTTCTTCCAGTCGGGCGGCATGGCGTGGATGCGCAACTCGGCACTGATGGTGATCGTCTCGATCGTGATGGTCGTGTACGACCCGATCCTGGCGGGCGTGTCGTTCGCCGTGGCGTTTCCGCTGGCGATCGTCTTGCGGTTCGTCCAGAAGCGACTCGTCGTGGCGCACGGCGAAGCCCGCGAACGCAACGGTGAGATGCTCGGGGCAGTGGCCGAAGTGGTGTCGGGAGCCACCACGATCCGCGCATACGGCGCGGGTGGACATATGCAGGGAATCGTTCGTGAGGCGACGAACCGCAAGGCTCGCCAGCAGATCAAGGCCGCGTGGATCGGGGCATTCCTGTTCCCGTCGGGGGAGCTGTTTTCGGTGTTCACGGTGGCGTCGGTGGTCGTGGTCGGCGTGGCCCGAGGACCGTCGGGCGGCCTCACCGCCGGCGCCATCGTCGGATTCGTGTTCCTCACGTATCGGTTCTTGGAGCCGATCGCCGAGTTCACCGAGATCATCGACCAGACCCAGACCGCCGTCGCCGGTCTGCGCCGGGTGCTCACCGTGCTCGACATGCCGGTCGGACCGCCGGCGCCTGACGAACCCGTCGCGTTGCCCGCCGGCCCGCTCGGCGTCGAGGTCGAGCACCTGACGTTTCGCTACCCGAACTCCGAGGTCGACGTCCTGCGTGACGTCGACCTCGTCATTCCTGCAGGCCAGCAGGTGGCGATGGTGGGCGCGACGGGATCGGGCAAGACCACACTGGGTCGCCTCGTTGCACGGTTCACGGATCCGACCGCTGGGACGGTTCGGATCGGCGGTGTCGACGTCCGCGACGCCGACGCCGGCGAACTTCGCATGCGACTGGTCGTGGTGGCGCAGGAACCGTTCCTGTTCGACGACACCATCGAGGCCAACATCGGGTTCTCGCGACCAGCCGCTTCGCACGAGGAGATCGCTCGGATCATCGCCCAACTCGGAGCGACCGACTGGATCGATGCGCTCGTGGACGGCCTGCAGACCCGAGTGGGCGAACGTGGGGAATCGTTGTCGGCCGGCGAGCGGCAGCTGATCGCGCTGCTTCGTGCGGGCCTCGCCGATCCGGACGTGTTGATCCTCGATGAGGCGACCTCGTCGGTCGACGCCCTCACCGAGGTGCGCATCGCACGGGCACTCGAGCGACTCGCCGCCGGCCGGACCACGATCGCGATCGCCCATCGGCTCTCGACCGCGGCGCGAGCCGACCGGGTCCTCGTGCTCGCCGACGGTGTGCTGGTCGAGGACGGTCACCACGACGACCTCGTCGCCGGCGACGGCGTGTACCGCTCGCTCTACGACGACTGGGTGTCGGCCACGACCGTCTGAGTGACAGCGGCTGTCGAGTCCTCGGTGCTCAGTCGTTGTTGCCGAAGCCGAAGGGCCGAGGCCCGTTCACAGCATCGATCCGGCACTCGAGATCCTCGAATCGGAGGTTCTCGTCGACGCTGAACGCCGCCGACGCACCCGGTGCCACGTCGTCGACGGCGACGGACGCGGTGCGTTCGTCGTCGAAGGCGACCGTGATGGTGTAGCTGCGTTCACTCGTGTCGAGGTTCGTGACCGTGCCCGAGGCGCGGGTGACGTCGCCGACCTCACCGCAGCTGGTGATCACGGTGTCGTTCGGCCCCGGTTGTTCGAATTGCGAGACCGACGCCAGGATCGCCACGGTCATCCAGATGCCGGCGGCGGCGAGGGCGACGCCGACCGTTCCGGTGATCACACCGGCGGTCGCAGCGCCCGACGACGTCGGATCGGACTGTCGGCGAAGCCCGAGGATGACGGCGAAGATCGCGATGACTGCCGCGACGAAACAGAGGAAGGGAATCCATCCGGTCGACATCGCCACGATGCCGAGGATCAGTGGAACGTTCCCGGACTTCTGGTCTGCGCCGCTGGTGACGATGGAGAGCGACTGCACCGAGCGAACGCCGTCGTTCGATACATCGGCAGTCCAGGACGTTCCGTTGTGGTAGCGGTGATCGTGTTGGGCGCCGGGATCCGGATACCAGCCGGGCGGGCGTGCCGGGTCGGTCGGTCGGTCCTGCACCGGGTCAACCTAGTGTGATGCCGTGGAGATCGTCTTCGTCCGTCACGGCCAGCCAGAGTGGACCAAGGACGGCCTCAACGTCGTCGACCCGCCACTGACCGACCTCGGCCACCAGCAGGCGCAGGCGATGGCCGACGCGCTCGCCGGCGAACACTTCGACGAGGTCTTCTGTTCGCCGCTGCAGCGAGCACGCCAGACCGCGGCGCCCCTGTTCCTGGCGCTGGGGCGCGAGGAGACGATTGCGCCATGGCTCGAGGAGATCGGTGATCCGGACTGGCACGGCACGCCTGCCTCGATGGCGCAGGCGGCGTACGAGGAGATCATGGCCCGCCCGGTCGACGACCGGTGGCACGGGCTCGAAGGTGGCGAGTCGATCCGTGACTTCCAGAACCGCATCAGGTCTGGCGGTGAGGCCTTCTGGGCCGAGCGCGGAATGCACCGGACCGCCGAGGTCCTGCCCATCTGGAAGATCGCGGCCCCGGGTTCGCGGATCGCGCTCGTTGCGCACATCGGCACCAACTCGGTTGCGATCGGGCACCTGCTCGGCCTCGAGCCGACGCCGTGGGAATGGGATCGCTTCGTCTTGAACCATGCGTCGATCAGCCGTGTCGAAGCCCTCGAGGTCCACGACGGTCACACCTTCAGCCTCACGAAACTGAGCGATGTGGAGCACCTCGACCCGCATCAGCGCACCCGCTGACCTCTACGGTCGGCACATGATCGACCAGCAGACCGAACCGGATCCTGACCGCTTGAAGATGTTCTCGTTCGGCGTCTTCACGCAACTCAGCGGAGCGGTCACCGCTGGGATGATCCACCTCGGCGACCGATTGGGCCTGTTCGTCGGTCTGGCGGAACTGGGTGACCCGGCCACGACGCAACAGCTCGCCGATCACGTCGGCCTCGACGAGCGCTGGGTCCGCGAGTGGGCCCACAACCAGGCTGCGGCTCGCGTGATCGATGTCGATACGACCGCGTCGCCCGAACGGTTCTCGTTGTCGCCCGAAGCGGTCGCTGTGCTGGCGTCACCCGACCATGTCGCCTATGGCATGGGGATGTTCCATCGGTTCCCACAGACCATGGCGGCGCTCGACCACATGCCGGAGAGCTTCCGCTCCGGCATGGGCCACGACTACGACAGCCACGGTTGTGAGGGAGCGATCGGCATCGAGAAGAGCTTCGAACCGTGGATGCGACACCACCTGCTCGACACGGTGCTGCCGGCGCTCGACGGCGTGGTCGAACGCCTCGACGCCGGTGCCACGGTGATCGACATCGGGTGCGGTGCCGGGGGAGCGGTGTTGATGATGGCCGAACGGTTCCCGAACTCGACGTTCGTCGGCTACGACATCTCCGCTCACGCGCTCGAGCGTGCGAACGAACGGCTCGCCACGTCAGGGGTGTCGAATGCGCGCTTCGTCGACCCGCGCGACGAGGCGATGCCGACCGGAGGTGTCTGCGACCTCGTGACGACGTTCGACTGCATCCATGACATGACCCATCCCCAGGAGATGATGTCGGCGATCAGAGACGCCGTGTCGGACGATGGGACGTGGCTGCTGGTGGACATCAAGGGCCGGTCGTCGTTCGCCGAGAACGTCGAGAAGAATCCGATGGCGTCGCTGATGTACGGCATCAGTGTGCTGTCGTGTCTCAGTTCGGCGATGTCGGAACCGGGCGGTGCCGGTCTCGGAACCCTCGGCCTTCCCGCCGAGAAAGCCGAGCAGATGGCCCGAACGGCAGGATTCTCGAACTTCCGCAAGATGGACATCGAGCACAGCACGAACAGCTTCTACGGCGTCCGGGTGTGATCCGATGCCACGTCTGTCGTCCCTGAGTCGATCGATCGCCGGTCACGTTGCGATCGTCACCGGTGCAGCGAGCGGCATGGGGCGCTCCACGGCCCACCTCTTCGCCGACGAGGGTGCACGGGTCGTGGTGGCCGACCTCGACAGCCGCGGCCTCGACGCCGTGGTGAACGAGATCCGCTCTGCGCACGGCGACGATGCTGTTCTCGGCGTCGTGACCGACGTTGCCGACCCGGCCCAGCTCGTGGGACTCGTCGATGCGTCCGTCGAGTGGGCCGGTCGCCTCGACATCGTCGTCAACAACGCTGGCGTCGTCGTCGCGAACTCGCCGTTCCAGGATGACGCGGAGTTCGAGCAGGGTTGGGCTCACACGCTCGAGGTGAACCTCACGGCCCACGCGCGTCTCGTCCGATCGGCGCTCCCGCACCTGCTCGATTCCCCTGCTCCGCGCATCGTCAACATCGCCTCCACCGAGGCATTGGTCAGTACCGCTGGCCTGGCCGCGTATGCGGCGAGCAAGGCGGGAGTGATCGGCTTGACCCGGTCGCTCGCCGTCGAGCTGGCGCGTCACCGAGTGACGGTGAACGCTGTCTGCCCGGGCCCGATCGACACGGCGATGACTGCAGACATCGACGACGACGCGAAGGAGAGGTATGCGCGTCGGCGAGTTCCCGCAGGCCGCTACGGGTTGCCCGAAGAGGTGGCCCACATGACTCTGGCGCTGTGTCTCCCATCGGCGAGCTTCGTGAACGGCACCGCGATCCCGGTCGACGGTGGCATGTCGATCCGCCACACCTGACGACCGAGTGGTGACGGGGCCGGTCAGCGCCCGGCGTCGGTGTGCCCGT
>Ga0307981_1004011_pt1 | contig 10635 bp, 4 predicted proteins | sample OrgLakmetagen987_FD_201849 | JGI IMG/M metagenome (GOLD analysis project Ga0307981, IMG submission 201849) | Saline water microbial communities from Organic Lake, Antarctica - #987 | ecosystem: Environmental > Aquatic > Non-marine Saline and Alkaline > Saline | place: Antarctica: Organic Lake... | reverse complement strand
GCTCTGACTCTAAGCCCGCATCAGTAGTCCCTCCTACTACCATGTTGGCACTTTCGAGACCCATCCGGCCGTTTCGGGCACCGTCGCCTTCCGGGATCTGCACCGTTGTAACCTGTGAAAGGTGCTCAGTGGTATTGACGTTGCGCCATCTATCTGTTTCAGGGCAGCTGGCTTATCGGGTGTACTCTCCATTCTGTTCGGCTTGTCGGTCAACACGTGAAGCTTCATTTCTGTTTTCTGTGTTAGAATGGTAATGGATATGTCGTGTGTCGGGTAGCTAGTGTCGGGGTGTCGGTTCTCGGAGAGAACCTTCCGCCGCGTCTGGATTTCTTGATTGGATTATGGCACGCGGAATGTCGAAAGAACCTTTTGAGGTGGAGGTGGAGCTAGAGGTAGGTACGGTAACGGAATATGATGAGTAAAATTATAGTATACGCTGTTGCAACGGAATAGCTCCATTGTTGGTCTTTAGTCCTTGGTCCTTCGTATCATGTTCCACCATCGATGCATTCACAAACTTATTCGACGGAGCAATCAATGGAATAACTAAGTCTGCCATTCATGTCTTTACTTTAGCTAGTAGTGTTCTTGCTTGATGTGTATAATTACTGGGTACTCTAGTAGACGCGTTTCGATACGCTTAGACCTCCTCTATCATCTCGGGATTCATATGTGGCTGTCTACTGCTGTCGATAGCTTGGACGAGGTGACGCATATGGAGCTTAGGAGCGAAATCAGAAGTCAGATCTTCGTTTTCTTCCAGTGCCAGGAGCGCGGCAAAGCGTCACTACTTCTGCGCGCCCGAGAATTCCCCAGCCGCGGCACTAGACCCAGAAACGCGATTACTAACCTACGGCATGATGAATACCATGATCCCGCTTAAGATTTCTCCCAGATATGGTGATTGATCACGATAGATAATATTTTGTGGTGGTCGTAGCTATTACAAGAGAGATAGACTAAGTAAGAAAGATGCTTCGTGTATCGTGGTGGTAGGCATGCTGCAGTACAAAGAACTACCGTTTCCCTTTCGCGGACGGAATGGCGAAGCCCACATCGTACACTTGCGGGCCAAGGGAGCGTCACTGCCTTCCACTCCAGCATAGTGGTCAGTGATTCGTTTCAAAGTCATGAACGTGAACGTCCGTAATAACGTGGAATCGGAATAAAAACTGTACTGTACAGCTAATCCATCGATTTTAGATGTAATCATGCATGCTTATACCTGACTGTCTGTGTTTAGGCTAAGAACCAAAGAGACTTCTACCACTCGCGTTAGAACGACCGCGGCCTCTGCCTCGTCCCCGCCCACCTCTCGATACCGGAGGGTCTCTCCCACTCGAGGTCTGACTGTCTCGCCCACTGGAGGTTGGCCTCCCTCGCCCGCCCGAGGCTCCGATACCCCTACCGGCGTGCGCCGTGTCCGCTGGTGCTCTTTCGCCCCGCAAGTTACCACCGCTGGTTCCAAAGTTACGGTCGATCACGTCCATGGACAGGGGCCGGTTTCGAATCACTTGTAGCTTCTCTTGTTCTAGGTAGACGTTTCCACCCGCAAACGATGCGTCGGCGCTCTCTGCTTCGTACTGCAGTACTCGTTGCTTGATCATGTCTCGTTCCCGAGCCGCGGCATCGTCTTGCTTGGTCGCCACCATTGCGAGATTGGTGTCCGTAGGCACAATCAGTTCCTTGGCTTCGACTTTGCCCTTGTTACCCTTTTTAAGCAGCTGGAAGCTAATGCCGCTCTTGCCACCGAGTGCAAGCGAAAAATCAGACAAGGTGCCTGGCTTGGAAGCATCTGTGGGCTTCTTTTTAATGCTTATCTGAGAGCCAGAAGGCATGTAGTCGGCAACCTGCTTTCGCGAAGCATTCTTTCCCTTCTCCAAAGCATCCATAGTAACTCTCCGGAGATCACGTTCGAACGCTTCTTCTTCAAGTTGGCACATGTAGGCCTCCTCGTCAAAGTCCTCCTCCTCGTCTTCATCGCTTGCTCCTTCTGTTCCACTTTCGTCTTCTTCGTCGCCTTCACTAGCAGACTGCGAGTACTCCTCGTCATCGAGTTCCATTTCGTCTTCAATCCATTCCGATCGACTATCTCTTGCGCTGTGAGACAATGAAGCTGCGTCAGCATCTTCTTCGGTTGATGATACGCTAGCATCATCATCGTCAATCGAGTCCGCCGTATCTCCAATCGAACTGGTAGAGTCGGCGATGGTCGTAACTGGGGCTCTTTTCCGGAGCTCAGAGAGAGCCTCCGACTCTTCAACGGCCACAGTTGCATTGTGGGCATCCAACCAAGTGACGTACCGCGGAAAGCCCATCTCCGTCTCTGCCATAGCCCCAGCATTCCGTTGCGATGCCATACCTTTCGCGACTCGGCGCCAGTGCGAGTCCAAAATATCAAAGGAATCCAGCAGCGAGAACTCAACGTCCGTCGGCAACATGCTCTTGGTGAACAGGTACCTTTGAAAAGCGGTAAGGAATCCTTTCAACCTTGGCAAGGTATTCCGGGTAACGATTGATTTTGCGACAACCTCGAGGAGAGTGCAAACCAGCTTAATCCTAAACGCCGAATTGGGCGGGTCCATAAGCGAAGGGACACGAGGGTCGAACACCGAGTATTGAGAGACAGCGACAGGTTGCTGCTCCGGCTCGAGAAGCTTTTCTTCCGTTGTTTCCAGCTCTGTCTCTTCCATTTCCTCATCTTCTTGAATGATTTGAGACACGCCACGCGCAGAGTTGAAAACGGGAAGCTCTCCTGCGTTGTTCTGACCAGCAGCCTCGCCCGAGTCCAACTTTTCGCTAGCCTCACGGAGAGCCCCAGAAATCTCGTGCCCCAAATTAATGAAACTGTACAGCTGCTGAAAGATAATGTGCACCGATATTTGAGAAACGCAGAATAACTCTCCAAGAAGTCTGGCGTACGTGATTATACGCTGCTGATCACGAAAGTTGGGATTCTCCATGGACCATCTCAGCTCCTCGAGGACGGCATCAATAAGCCGTATCGTTGCCTCACCTGCCCCCTGCTGCGTCCGAAGACCTACTGCAACCGCTGCGATAGCATGGATCGTCTTGTACCGCCCTTTTCTGCAAGCTTTCATCATAATTCTGACAACAAGCGCACCACACTGAGCGGATGGCTCGTTCCAGGGAAAACGAACAATTTGTTTTGTGACAAACGAGACACTCGCAGACGCTGGCTCGAGGCGCACCATAAGCAAGTGTCGCAAGTATAGCTCGAGAGGTGGATACACTTTGGCCAACTTTCGTGGACCACTTGGCGGTGGTTTTACACTGTAGAATGCCGCCTTGATCAAAGACTGCGACCTTTCATCCAGATTCTGGAGGGAGAAATAGCGCACGCATAAGACAAGAAGGCTCTTGTAACCACTTCACATTGTATATACCCCGAGACTTACCTTGGCTCTACTAAACCGAGTCATGGAGTCCATCAGAGTCGTCAGTTTGGCACTCGTGATGCTCTTTCGGTACAAGTATCGACCGCAGGACTCCAAAAGACAGCACGCAACATCAACGTTGCTGCTCGTAAAGTCTTCGAGACAACGCCTCAAACACCGCAAGGCGATGATTGGAGGAGCGACTTCGAACTTTGTGAGTTCACCGATATACCGTGCTGTCCTCATCCGCGACCCAATATTCTGGTTCTTTTTGAACTTTGCCTGACCGTGGAATTGCTGCTCAAGCTCCATTACCAAAGGCGCTGCAAGACCTAACCACACGCGGTCCAAAGTAGCAGCAATTCGAGAATAGTAGGGAAGAAGGTCGAGACGAGAGCTCGGTACAAGAAAGAGCGCCTTCTGCAGCCGCTTTCGAGCGTTTTTTAAAGAACCGTGGTTTGTGCAGAACTTCTCGGCAAGCTCGTCAAGTTGCTCCCGTCTGTTGCATTCCGGAAGCTCTTGCTCTAATAGGACCATCAGTCTGTAGTGTGGAGTATCTTTATTCTCTTCGTCACCTTCATGCTCTTCGATTTCGCCACCGTCGTCGTCGACAAAAGACGACCCTTCTTCTTCTGCCTCGAGCTGCTCGTCTGATGTAAAAGCCATCTCAGTGATACCATCGCCTTCCTCCATGTCGGTTTCTGCGTCTGCGCCATACTTTTGAATGTTAGCGGCTTTCTGGAGTTCAATAGCCTCGGGCGTCAAGCCGAGCAAGGCCGGAGGAATAGTGGTCAGCAAGTCGGGGATATCGCAATAGAATGCTCGTGTATCTTCGTCCCCAAATGGACCAAAATCATTCTCGTCTCCACCATCCTTGGTCCAGACCTCGAGTCCAACGCCACCCTCTTGTTCGGCGTCATCTTTTTGTTTTTTTAGCTCTGGAACGGATTGGTCCAGTACATCCGCCAAGGCTTCTACGCTTTTCTGGAGCGACTCCTTGAGCTTACGGGCATCCACAAGGCCCTTCTCGCGAGCCTCGGGCAAGTTACCTGACAAGAGACGATCCTGTTCGCAGCGTTTCTCGAGCTTTTGCAGTTTGTTGTGCGTCTGAACCAGTGATGTGGACAGTGTCATGTATGCGCCTGTGCAGTGCATGGAAAATACGTCGGAGATTTCTGGACTGACGCCTCGTTCTTTCAATACACCGTTCAGCTTTTCAATCCATTCAAGACCTTCCTTCAAGAGATAAAAGGATGCAAGAATCGGCCCTTGATCATCTGTAGCCGACTCGGTCTTTGGTTCTTCCTTTTTAGATTCCTCTTCGCGTCGCCCACTCTGGTTCCGAATAAAAGTACAGGCAGCTTGTACCGACTGTGGCGCGACACCAAAGATTTCAAAGCCAGCAGCCTTGCCAAAGGCCACCACCATATTGGCATCTTGCACGGCATAAGTTCCATCCTTACCGCCCGTTACTTCCGCAATACACGCCAGCAAGTGTTTTGGCTCGGGTATGAGTCGATTTAGCAGAAACTCGGTCACCAGTCGCACGTATACGCGCCGGAGCTTGGCAATCTCTGGCGTCGCTGGCGGGGATCCCTTTCCTTGAATGACATTCCATATGGGTGGTAAGAGACTGGGCAAGTAATCTGGGTAACATTGATGCATGGCGGCTGACAAGACCAGAATCAAGGGGATATCTCCCAGCTTGGGTTTGGTTTCCAAGACAGCTCCGGCAACCTCTTCGACGTAGCGACTCAGATTGAGCGTTGCAATATCCTTTTCAATGTCAGCGGCTCGCATGGACCACGCCGAACCGCTCTTTATCTTTTTGACAAAGGCTGTGCACTTTTTGAGATCCGTCTTTAGCTTTTTCTTGTTGCTTTCAAAGTCTTTTCGGAATTTGGAGAGAGGCTCGGCCGCAAAAATCTCTCTATTGGTTCGGTGGAGCGTTGTCGACTCGACGACAACCTTTAGTAAATCAGCTGCTTCACGTACTTTTTGCTCGAGTACATCTTTTTCTTTGCGTCGCTTCTCGAGGGCGGCAGCGGCAGCAGCCTTGCGTGCATCTTCCTGGCGTTTAGTTTCTGCCTCTTGCGCTCGACGTGCCTGCTCTTGTTTGGCCTGTTCCGTCAATTTGGGCGTAGCTGCTGCGCCGCCACCCTTGCGTTGTTTCGACTTGTCACCACCGCGACCTGCTCCATCGCCACCACGACCCTTATTGCTCTTGGGACGCTTGGAAGGTTGGCCGCCCTCGGAGGCCTTGGTGCTGGACGACTTGGCAGCCGCGTTGCCATCGGGTGGTCCTCCGCGACCTGCTCCTCCTCCTGCTCCTCCTCCTCTACCACCGCCAACGCTGCGACCTCCTCCAGTGCCTCCCTTTCCCCGCTTGCGTCCACCACCACCTCCTCGACCTCCTCCTCTTCCGGAGGCGTCGGGTTTCTGCGACGGCTGCGGCGTTGACATGGTTGCTGCTTGCTTTTTGTGTGCGCGGTGAGATAGACTATGAGATAAGAGGCAAAGAGAGGGCGGAATCTTTCCAAAGCCGGTACGGATAGGGTTCATCTTTCGTCATCGCAACGTGTTCCTGTCGGTCGTTTCTTGCCGGGTCTTGTTTGCAGTCGACAAAAGTGTAGAGTCATCCATTTTCAAGCCCATAGTGATGCTTGCCTGGCGTTTTAAAACGTCGTATTTGAAAACGTCTTTTCCACTATTGCCCATAATGGCGTTGAGTTTGGCCGGGGCTTTTTGCCAACTCACGAAATCGCATGCGAAGACTCAAGACTCGACCGGGGGAGGCATCGCATCATCAAGGCGCAAAGCAGCGTGGTACTGTATCCATTGTGTACGACAAGCTTGTCATCTGTCATTTGATACCGGTAGCTGAAAGCGACTACGAAGAACCAAGCAGGGATCATCAGGACTTTGCTGTTAGCGACCAGAGACTGACCCGGGTAACCCGTTGCTTCCGTTCTTATTACCCTTTATCCCTCTTGGCAAGCAATAACAGCAACATATATACACCAGCATGGTGCTGATTAACCGCAAAAGCATCGCTAGTGGCCTCGTCCACACTCGCAGTCCCCACAAAGAATACGAAAAGGAAAAGAAAGACTTGGCTCTGATTGTCATGGTCATTCTACTGGCTCTCACCAGCGCTGTCTGGATGCGCCGACCATCCTTCGAACCTCCAGAGGGCGTTCCCTTTGGCGGCGAATGCGAACTGTGGATGGCAGAGTCCTCCGTGCAACCAGGAGCACTCGGTGTCTTTTCCGGTGTCGAAAGGACTGCGGGCAAAGTGGTGACTGAAAGAGACATAATGTTTGCTCTTTTTGAGGTAAACACGAACGAAAATAGTCCGTGGCAGGACTACACACTGAGATCTGATATTGCGGAAAACCTTAACCTCGAGACGCACTTTACGGCGCAAATGGTCGTTCCAGGACTCGAGGCAATTACTATTAATATGATGGCGCCGTGCTCGGACGCGATGGTCAATGTGGAACCAGAGAGACAGCCTTTGCAGGACAGTCTCGGAGTCAATCGCTGGACGAACCCGACGGCAGGATCCTTTGAATACAGATACAACTGGGGATACAAGGCCTTGAAACCGCTGCGGGCGGGAGAAGAAATCATTGTGCCTTGCACGAGAGAAAAAGCGGGTCATTTGAAACCGGAAGAAAAATCCGAGCCACCGCACGGAAAACCTGTGCTTGATTTGCAAGACGAAGGCGTCTGCATTGACAATCTGGCCGTTGCGCCGTCGACACTCCCAGACGTTGGTCGGGGCGCCTTTGCCAAGCGCGCCGTGGCAATGGGCGACGTGATCACGCCTACGCCCGTTCTTCACTTTGATCGAAGTCAAATGGAAGTCGTGGACCAAACGCTGGGTGCCCTGGGTATTCCACGGCAAGTCCAGCGTGCACACGGCATTAGGTACTCGGAAAATGTGGTCGGATACCAGCTGGCGCTAAACTACTGCTACGGCCATCCGAACAGTACCATTCTTCTCTTACCCATTGGACCTGGTGTGAACTTTATTAACCACAGTCGAGAGAAAGCTAACGCTATCGTGGACTGGTCCCAAGAGATTGCCATTGAGATGAGCATGTTTGAGACCAGCCCGCATATGGTCGTAAATACACCGTCGAGACGAACGCTCGTCCTCGACATTGTCGCGACACGAAATATAAAACCTGGAGAAGAGATATTTCTCGATTATGGTGACGCTTGGCAAGAAGCATGGGATAATTACGTGAGCGAGTGGCAGCCAAGAGATGAGGGATATATTGACGCGGTTTCGTACACTAAAGGACACGCAGATGAGCCCTTCAAGACGCAAGCAGAACAAGATTTTGACCCGTATCCTGAAAACATCCAAACGGCGTGCTATTTGATGGTACTTGAAGAGGATAGCGGTAAGGTGGAAATGGACTATTCGGTCAAAAACTTGAACTGCTTGCGCTACTGCACTCTCGTGGAGCGTTCGGGAGGTGACGAGGGGCGCGAGTATACTGTTGTTGCCCACCCCAATATGAACCACCAAACGTCACCCTTTTGTCGCCATGTCCCTCCAGAAGGTATTACCGTTCACAAATATCCCGAATACGCGATCCGGCTCATTGACAAACCATACACAACCGACGCGCACCTGGGGACGACATTCCGCCACGAGATTGGTATTTCCGAAGGAATGTACCCGGATCTCTGGATGTACGACGACCCAAATCCGACGGGGGAGGTTGCTCAAACGCCTGTTGAGGTTGGTGAGGTAGCCCCGGTTCGGTGGAAGGACAATGATGAAATCATTCATCCAATGGCCTTTCGAATTGGGCTCCCAAGTCACACTCGCGACACTTTGAAAAAGTTTGCCGTCGACTATGGCATTGAAGAGTTTTATCGCACCATTACGATTGGAGGAAATGCGTTGACACCAGGCTATGCGACTGATTTCGAGTTGAAGAAGGGTGATCATTGGATGATCTATCGCCCAAACAAGGATTGGACCTCGAACCTTCAATGGCTCTTCACCAACAGCGACGAAGCCGAAAGGAAGTACATGTCTGTACTTAAAGAAGCTGGATTCGACGAAGTTCTGGATGGAATTGGAAAAGCGATGGGATTCAAGGGTCTCACTGCGTTCCATTTTGCGTTCATAGGCGTCTCCCACAGCGCAAAAGGCCACAAACACGCCGATGTGACTGGCACAGGAAATAGGACTTTTAACGTCATTATTCCTTTGCAACTGGCGAACGAGACTGGCCCGGAGCTTGAATTCACACAAGCATTACCAGATGGTACAATTAAAGTGGGCCGATATAAATACGAGTACGGTGTCGGCCAAATGATTGGCGATTCAGCAATTCATGCAACATCAGGTGCTGACTACCGTCCGAACAAGGAGTTCCGTTACGCAGCATCAATCTATGTTTGTGATATCGGCGAAGACAACGTTGACGCGGTAAGTTCTGAGATATGACCAATTGAAGCCCATCTCTTACACACGAATGTTCTGACGCCCACTCTCTGTTTCTTTTTCTCTTTGGTTGCTCGCAGGTTATGAAAAGTTACATCAGTAAGTTGTAGTGCACTCGCCACGCACTGACGACCACCGTATCTTTTAATCAACTTGTCCGTACCTCACTCCCATTCTTTCATCTATCGCACCGTTACACAGGTGGTTACCCAGCAAAGGAAAAGGACATCTTTATGGGTATGTCCGGACGGCACTGGCAAAAGGACGACCCATCTATATCTATGTCGAGCTACTTGGAAAAGAGATACGGACACGACAGTGACACCGCCACTTCATAGGTAGACTATCGCCTTGTCAATAATAGTTAAACATTTAGTAGATGACAAATGCGGTGCAATAAATTTGTACTGTGTAAGATGTTATGAGGCCGGGTTTCTACTGAGGGCCGACGGGTGGGCACTGATCAACTCGTAGATCGTAGCAACATGGCGCGTTTCGGGAGTTTCGGAAATATCATCTTTCTCGTTATTCGACTTGATAGTAAGAGAGATAGACAAGGGACCCAGAGATTTGCGCCGCCAATGTGAAAAACTTTCGCGTTGCTTTGTGTTCAAAAGACAGAATGGATCGTTTGCAATCTCGACTGGATAGCTCGAAACCACTTGGTCGTCTTGAGTCGTCGCTGACGCGGCCTCCAGGGCGGGGACCAGACCAGTTAATCCATCTCTCCAAAAGACAGTATCTGGGGCAGCTTGGAGCAAGCGCTGCACGCCGGCATCCAAACGTTTCCCGCTGGCTAGAGCAAGCGACAATGGGAAACGCCCTCGTCGGTCTCTGCTCTCTACCGCTCGTGGAAAGGCTTGCAAAAGCAACTCGATCAAAAAGTCGGAACGACAATTGGAATAGTGGGACAACTCAGCGGCCAAGGCCAAAGGAAGCTGTCCATTCACGGTTTCCACTCGTTCCAACTGCCCGGGGTACGCCTCCGTGACCATCGGGATGACTCGCTCTGGTAGATAAACGTCAAGTGATATAGCCGCGTGAAGAGTAGTATAAAACGGTACTCTAGGCGAATCATCCTTGATAAAGCCTTGTTGGTAGGCTACTCGGAGGAGAAGGATGGCCTTATCCCATTTCTTGCCCTGCTTTGTCTCTCGCGTCCGGCTATCTGATAGAACAGCAGCCCAAGCCAAAAAGAGAGGCGTTCGAATGGCCACAACGCGGCTTGTGTTTGCTCCAGCCGGCAGTTGCTGTTCGTAATCTTGAAGAAGGGACGCGGGAAGACAAGATATAGTAACCATGGCCGGATCGGCCGTGACCAGCATCTCGTGTACTTCCATACTCGCCGCCTTGTCAACCGCATGGTAGAGAGGCGTACGTCCGTACTTGTCTTTGGCCCGAATAGCTTTTGGATAAACTTGCAAGAGGGCTTCTATAACTCCAGCAGATGCCGAACAATGACAGGCAAAATGCAAAGGTAAGGAGCCTTCACTATCAGCTTTATGAGCGGCTGAAGGATAACGATCCAACATGGCCTGAACCACATCTGTGGGAGGACCCCCAGACACAGTCCAATGCAGGGGATATAATCCGTCGAGGTCGCGATATTTGGCCTCTCGGCGAGTGATTTGCTGTAGAATGACGGACCATTGTTGCATCCGCGCTAGATCAATCAGAGGAGTGCGAGGTAATGCCGCAGATGCTGGCCGGGTTGGGGCTGACGAAATGTGTGCACGTTTCAAATATCCTCCCTGAGCATCACGT
>Ga0307981_1004009_pt1 | contig 10637 bp, 7 predicted proteins | sample OrgLakmetagen987_FD_201849 | JGI IMG/M metagenome (GOLD analysis project Ga0307981, IMG submission 201849) | Saline water microbial communities from Organic Lake, Antarctica - #987 | ecosystem: Environmental > Aquatic > Non-marine Saline and Alkaline > Saline | place: Antarctica: Organic Lake... | reverse complement strand
GTCGTCTACAGCCAAGCAGCCGCTCAGGCGGTATTCTGAAGCTGTCTTGGACGAGCGAAAGCCAAGAGCACGACCAGCCGCCTCCGCAGGCTATCATTTCACTGAATGACAGCAACGGCAAGAATGATACCAGCAATCGCGAAAATGGAACTGCAGCGAACGCGGCCGCAGTACTAGACGGTGCCGTTTCCTCGCAGGAGCAAGTCGATACCAGTACCAATACGCAGGGCCGCGTCGAGAAGATTCGCAATTGGCTCATTGCCCAAAATTTCCTTTGACCCCGATGAAGAAGAGATGGTTTTCTATGCTCGTAATTTGTATGAGTTTGGGTATCACTCCGTTGACTTGATTGAGCATTTGTTCACCAAAGAGTGCGTTGAGGAATTCGATTGGATGAAGGCAGTCCATAGGGAAGTACTTGCTACTGCACTGGAGGTGTAGACGATGGCGACGTAGTAGCTACAATTCTTGAAATCGAATCGATCAATCAGTGTTACTAGCTCTGTAAGTGCAGTCCTTTTGGAATATTTTGTATGATTGTAAACCTGCTGCTGCTACCGATGATAGCTAATTCTCTTGTTTACATGCAGTGGCTAGCTACGTAGCTGCGTAAGTAAGTAGCGAGGTAAACAAGCTACCGGTATCCTAATCATAAACTCTGTTCGTACTCGGGATCACGCGGGAATGATAATCCGACTCACTTTGGTATTAGAATTTGAAATACAGTAGAACATCACACGCAGATCCAAAAATCTATTAACGACCATGGCAACGACCAAGCAGCCTTTTGTTCCCCCGGACAGGCCCTTGGATGGAGTACGCAATGGTATCAACGGATGGCGGATGAGTGAAGCGGAAGCAAAAGAACGCACCATTGGAAACGAGGAGTGGTGGAAGATGGAAGGAATCGACGGTAGAACGGTGCCGCTAAAGCAGTACAGTCGAGGCCCATTTGGATGTGGAGCAATGCACACATGTATTTGGGCGAATGGAAAGAAAATCTCTTAAGAGGTATCCTACATGCCATGGTTTTGGAGCTATCTACTACCACGGTCCAAAAGAGTACAAGGGCGCGGTCTACAGTGGCGAGTGGAAAAACGGAAGGCGTCGCGGCTCTGGCAAGGAGTTTTGGCTCGAATCAGCACCAAGCTGGAAAAACAACCGACTTGATGGTTCAGCTATTGAAGAGAATGGTAATGGTCGTCCCTACGTGTACAGCGGCAAATATATTAATAATTGGAAAGAGGACGAGTCCGCCATTATCACCTTAAAAGATGGTACCACTCGAGCTGGAGCTTGCTATGGCGGACGGCCTGTTGGAGACTGGCGGAAGGACCATAAACTGGTCACAGCTGCGACCACCACGGAGCAGCCTAATCTCTCTGCTTCGGTAGTCAAGTCGGAAGAACCAACCACCACGCTGACTGCAAGCACACGAGCATCTCGGTCTTCTCCAGCCAAGCAACCTCTCCAGCGGAAGCCTCCTCCTCAAGACGCTGTCTTGGGTGAACGAAAGCCAAGTGCACAACCAGCCCAAGGTGCCAAGAATGTCGTTACTACAAGCGCAAAGCCTCCGCAGATTATTTCGCTGAATAATAGCGACGACAACGATACCAGCGACCAATCAGATGGAACTGCCGCGAACGCGGCCGCACTCCCAGACGCTGACGTCCCGTCGCAGGGACAAGCCTCCGACGAAAAGGTCGAGCGCGTGAAAGAGATTAGTGAGTGGCTTGTCAAAATTGGGTTTAGACCCCTCCAAGAGGAAATGGAAGCCTATGCTAGCAAATTCATTGTCCTTGGGCTCCACTCGGATGAGATGATTGTCAATGTGTGCACCAAAGAGGATATCGCGGGGTTCGACTGGATAAACCCGTTTCACAAGCGCTGGATTACTGCTGCACTGCGTCAAGATTAGCGGAGAGCATGCCCAAGACTGTGCGGCTCGCAAACTATCTGTCTAGACTATATAATAATAAAGAAAGCATTGATTTGTTAATTCTACAAGTGTGACCATTCAGGGCTTCGGGACAGCTTCTGCAAAGCCTTCTCTCGCGTCCTTGGGATCTATTGGTTAGATAGAGTTTTGGCAGCTAGCCAAACCGGCCAGATGAACCCCAGTCTCTTGCTAGTAGCTACTTCTAGAGACGGCTTGCCTGATGCAAGAGGGGCTGTAACGCCATCGGGAGACATCCGATAGCCGGGAGTTGCCTTGCGGGGATCAAATCGTACATTTAACCATGCAGTGCCAATGGGCGCTCCTGAAACGACGATCATGGCGAATAAAGCGGTGAGGTGCGGTCGACGTGACGACATATAGTAGCTACTACAAGCTAGCTGTCGCCCCATCGAGAATGCAGGCAGTTCGTAAGGAAATATGACGCATGATCGACCTGTATGACACTACTGGAGTACCTTACTACGAGCGACCACACGAACGGTAGCCGCAACAATGGCATTGGTTGGGGTACAGTGAATCAACCACGCGATGCTGATCGTGAAGTCGTATTGTGAGCCCAATGATCGTTGCCGCCGTCGATACGCTCGTGTACACTGGCCGACAATGAGGACGGAGCGTGCAGCTATCGCTCGCTCCCTTCGCCACCAAGTCCTGGCTTAGCCACCAGGATGCTTGAGCAAGTCGTCTTCGAACAACGATTCCAATGGGGAGAAAGAAGTCGTCGTTGCAGCCAAGGGAGAGATCGGTACCAACCTTGCAGCCCTTCGCCATTCGTACGGTACATCATTTCGTCATCGGAGCCTACCGCCTTTGAGAAAGGGCAGCGCGTAGACGGTCTCCGGACGACAAGTCCTTTAACACAGCGGCCACTGTCAACATCCGAACACCTTTTTGTTCGTGCTGATGACTTAGCCAGGCTTCAATATCCTCTGCAGGTACACGGAGGGCGCCCATGTTTCCAGGAACTGAAGCAGTATTGAGAGGCGGGTAAAACTCTTCAACGAGCATTCGTTGCACCTCTGGACGTAGCACCGGCCGCATTCGTAATGCCGAGTTACGACCTCGCCCAGTCACGATAACCATATCATTATCCCATAGCTCTCGTCGGTCCCAACTGATAGAGAGAACCTCTTCTTGAAGGGCAATTCGAACAGCAGAATGAGCAACAGCGACATTCATTCCGTGCAAATCGAGAGTGATTCGCTGCTCGGCACCAAAGGCTTGCTTCTCGAGGGAGAGCGGGAGAAAGTCTCGAACGATTGCGGCAACAAAGGCATCGTCAGCGTTGTCATAGAGACCCTCGTTGTAAAGAGTCGTAATCGCGCCCACATAAAGGGAAGTCTCGTATGCTCCAGCGCCGTCGGAAAGCGAAGGCGCTGTGCAATGTTCGAGAAGACTGTTCACTTCTTGACCTCGTCCCCGGGCAGCCAATATACGGGCAGACGCAAGAACTGCCTCTTTCGGTGGCACCCGACCACTCCAATCAATCCAGTCGTAGATGCTCCTTACACACCAGCCGTATTGACTTCGTATCGCGAGGCATTTGATCGCAGCCGTCAAAGCGGGCGCGATCTTCTCATATTTTCTCTGCTGTTGCTCACGAGATGCCTCATCTTGCGCCAACGATGGATGCAGTGCCTCCAAGTAGGGGCGAACGAATTGAAGAGTGCTTAGACACACTTTCCAATGCCCAGACTTGGAGGCAGCGACTAAAAGCGATTTCCACTCAGCGACTTTCATGCCTATCGGACCGTACGAAGCCCTTGAAGGGGATCCTTCGCGCTGCAGAATCGATACGTCACCATCATTACGAATAACGTCCTCTCGGAGTATCGAGCCACTTGGCTCAACCTTGTTCCACGACAGCTGACTCGAAAGGTATTGAATATCTTCAACAAACCACAAAGCAGCAGTTACGTTTCCCTTGTCGGCACTGAATCTCATTAACGATCGATGCAGACCGGGAAGAAGCTGCTCAGCAGCATCAGGGGCGAATCGTTCCCGAGGACGTTTCCTTTCGGGTGTCCTATCCACATATAATCGATCTAGTACTAGGCGATGCAGCTGGCGCAAAAGCGAATGAGCTTCATCGAACATTCCAGCAGAGGCGCAAGCCTTGGAAACAATGGACAGTAGAGGCGCAGGAACGTCGTTCATGCCGGTGGTAATGACATATGCATTGCGCGCTCGTGCAACAGATGCATCACTGCTGAGTTGAGGTGACTTTCGCTTGCGTCTTGACTTTACTTGACCAGCATTATTTGAGGAGGCGCTCTGCAACGCAACGGTAGCATATGTTCGAGCAATCTCTTGAAGAGATGAGTCCGACGGTCGCATCCCTAGATCCTGCATGATGACAAGCAGCCCGCGCGCACTCTCAAAGTCTCCAGCCAAGAGACACGAAGTCATGGCTGCAGAGAAATGAGTCGCTTCCAAAGGACTCAAACCCTGCAGATCAATATTAATAGCGTGCACCTCAGCAAGACGGCCCACGGCATCTTCCTTTCCCGATATGGCCAGCAGAAGGAGTGGAATCAAAGCAGCCTTCTGGCCGCGACCTAGGGCACGAATGAGCTCGACTGTAGTGTCCTGATTGGGGGCAGCTCCAGCACTCGCAACGCTGGCTAGCAATTGCACGGCTCCGTTGACATCTCCCGCGTCGGCCAGGACTGACATCCCAGCGTTGAAGAGATCGATGGACCCGTCGCGGCCATTCTTGGACTCTTTGATCGCTCGATCTAGCAACCTTAGAACAGATGGCAGTCCTCCTGATCCAACGGAAAACATTGCGTGTCGGTAAGTGATTGGATCCCGTTCCACCGACTCTTGTTCCATCCTGTCAAGAAGCGTGTAAACAATGCGCTCTTCCAACGACCACCCTGAAAATACGTAACCAACCAAGGTGGGATGTTCATCTACCATGCTTGCGTCATCAACATTTTGCAGTCCTGGAGCGATCCCAACTAGAGCCGAGAGCACAGTGTTGTACGTTACTGTATCTGGTGCCGTATCCAATCCACTCGCGCAATCCTCTTGCATCCGCTCCAAGAGTTGCAAGACTTTCCACAATCGATCGGTAGCGCCTTTGGCGTCCTTCTTTTTGTCTCGAGCTTCTTGGACAAGAGCCTGTAAAACTGCGTTGTAGATAACCGTGTTGGGTCCGACTTTGTCCTGCGCTCGCAACTCGTCCAACAATTCGAGAGCCGTGTCAGAATCGCGACAGCGCGCACAGGAAGCAATGGCAGCCGAGTACGAGTACGCATTTGGTCGAGGCAAGGACCATGTCGACGAATCGGACGCGGATACGTGCTGGCGCTGCATGTCTCGCAAGAGATTTACCGCAATTCGCGACTCGGTCGACAAGCTCGTCAATAGCAGCGTGCAAGTTACCAAGTCGGGTTCCAGCTGATTTGCCTTCATCCAGTCTAGGAATTCCACGGCAATGGCAGCACCGTGATGATGCCGACGACCGAATACTTCAAAGGCTCGCTCATTGAGCTGCAAGACAGCCGATAAGACGTGATTGTTCAACAGCACGGAGGACTCTAAATGGTCACGATTTTTGGCAGACGCCGACGAAACAACGTCTTGAAGGATCTGGACCGTCTCTCGCCATTGCCAACATCCAGACGACTCCAACACGGACCAGCGATTATTCAAATCAGTATCGTCGCTGCTAGTTGGTTGGTCTTGATCGCGAATGGAACGTGTCAAAGCTGTCACGAGAATGCTGAGACTGTAGGCGTCAACAGCAGCATCGGAATGCGTCGCTGCAGCTGCAGATGCTGCATAGTGTTGATAGAGATCCAGAGCGGCGCGAATCTTACCACGACTATCCAAGGCAGTCAACATGGCGTTGACCTCCAAGGGTCCGACGGCACGCGTTAGCATGGAATCACAACCGGCGGCCGCGTCGATTACTTTCCAAACGGCCTTTATCTTTCCTATACCAGCCGTGGTTGCCGTCAACGCACCCACTGCTTCTCCGAGTATGCGGGGATCCAAAGTCAACGGCTGTTGGTTGCAGTACAGCTGCACAGCATCCACCAACTGACCAATGAGCCTGTAATCATTGAGCGGGCTGGCAATGCGCAAAGCCTGCACAAGGGCGCGCGACAGCGGTTCCGAAACGCTCTCCCCGGCGACCGACGGCTGATGCGGTATTTGTACTTTGTGGTTGCGTAAAAAGTGCAAGAGCGACAGGACTGGTTTCAAGAGATTTTGCTTTTCTATTGCTGCTGCAGCTGCATTGATGTTGCTGGTGCTGTTTTCGCGTCGAACGCGTTGCAAGTTGGAAACATAGGACCAAAGGGTGGCCGTGTCGTTTCGGTCGGGCTGTAGAGAGTCTTCTGGAACGATCGTTTCGGGTCCCGCAGTCGCCATGGATAGTTGATTCCAAAGTGAAGTAAGTATCGGTCTCGCAACTGCTATTCTCGATGCTGGTTTGGCGGTAATGGATGATGGACTGCCCCGATTCTGGTTGTGCTGACTGGTGCGAGGCACCAAGGCAAAGCCCGATACCTGCATCATTCCAAGCAAGGCCCACCAACAACTGGCCCACATTGGAGCTGTAGCGACGAACAAAGGACGCCTCATTCGTCCCAGCTACTTTACCAAAGCTGCACACTCTAAAATTCAGTTAAGGACGCCGCGTGCCCTTGTCGCTTGTTGGGGGTCGTCGACTGGAGGTGTTGTTCCGTGTTACAAATTGGTTGCGATGTTAGGTTCGATGGAGGGGGAATGTGTTCAGTGTTTGAGTTTTTAAAAGGCGGAGGACAGACGGTCTTTTCTGAGTGACGGCGCGACCGCAAAAACCAAAGAAGCACCAAAAGTCACTTTGCTCCATGGTGAGCCGCCGGTAGCCCTCTTTAGACACCGCTTCCTCTTACCCCAGCCTTTTGAACGCACTCTAGACAGGTTAGAGTCCTTCTATACCTTTTGTATCCATCAAAACGCAATGTTAAGCAGTAGAAACGCGGCGAGAGCGGCGGCAGCAAGAGTGGTGCTGCAAAGTGCCAAGCCGAGCACTGCTCCATCTTGCTTCGCTTATAGTTTGCTGCGGAATACCAGCGCATCCTCAGCACGGACGACACTATTCCCAGTACTATCCACGACGGTGCGCTCGTACTCGCAGACTCTGGTAGTCTTCAAGAAGAACGATAACGACAACGACAACGACGACCATGAAAGCAACGGCAAACGCGCAACGCCAAAGTACCAAACCATCAACAACTCGGATCTCTCGGACGAAGATATCGAAAAGATCTTGGAGGAAGAAGAAGCAAGGATGATTGCCGCCGTGGAAGAAAAGACGGTTGACAACTGGAAGCCCGGACAGCGCAAACGGCCCTTGCAACTCAGTTACAATCTCACGGAATTCGAGTACGAACTCGAACCCGAAACGCACGAGGCACGATGGACCCTTCGCGACAAGCGCTGCGGCGCCATCGCCATTAAAGTAGGCATGATGCCCGTCTGGGACGAGTGGGGTGTTCGCCACCCTTGTACCGTCTTGTATATGGACAGTAACATGGTCTTGGGACACAAGACTGTCGAACAACATGGTTACACGGCCGTGCAAGTGGCGGCGGGACAGCGCAAGCGCAAAAACGTGGGCAAGTCGGTACTCGGACAGTACCAAGACTTGTTGGAGTCCATCGACGAGGAGAATCCACCCTACGTGGTACGAGAGTTCCGAGTGACGGACGACAAGCACTTGATTCCGGTCAATTCCCAAATTCACGCCATGCACTTTGTGCCGGGCCAAAATGTAGATGTGGCTGGCATTTCCAAGGGCAAGGGCTTTCAAGGAGCCATGAAGCTGCACGGATTCAGTGGAATGCCAGCGTCGCACGGTGTCAGCAAGTCTCATCGTGCTCTGGGATCGACGGGACAGTGTCAAGATCCAGGAAAAGTATTCAAGGGCAAGAAAATGGCGGGCCGCATGGGGTCCAACCGTGTCACGGTGCAGAACTTGAGAATCATCAAGATTGATCGCGGGAGAAACTTGGTTTTTGTCGAAGGTGCCGTGCCAGGAAGCAAGGGGAACTTTGTGGAGATTCGGGATGCCGTCAAAAAACCATTGTGGCAGACGGACAAGGTCACTGGTGCAGTGGATCGGCCGCCGTTGCCTACCTTTGAATTCGACGGTGGCGTGGATGGATGTGGAAAAGGTGGCCACGATGCGTACATGCCATTACCGGATAGAGATCCCTTGGCACCCGATATGGACGATGCAGCTGCCTAAGTTGATCCTCGTTACTAGTAGCAGCTTCACTGTTCCTTGAGGAGTCACCATAATTGTATAAGGAGGCGACTGCAGTAATACTACTCTAGAGACAACAAGTCCTTGGCTGCATCGACCAAATACCAACGTTGTAGAAAGAGGTACTTTATCAATATAAGATAGACTACGGTTATCATTCGTTATTGCAATCGTCTACTAGAGTGTCGGCAAGCCATACCAACTGTCTTGGACGAATATGCGCTACAGCTACAGTTCGTCTGCGATCATCTTGGTCTTTGAAAGTGTCTAGGCCTGTAGTGTAGTCGCAAGTAGTTCCCTGTGCACTGCCTTCATCCAATCGAATTCTTCAACGCGCTTTTTCGGGAACAAATGGTCAATCGCGCCAACGGAGTGATAACCGCAATCATACAAGTTGCGAGCATACAAAGCCATCTCTGCTTTGTCGGGGTCGAAGGCAATCTTGGCAATGAGCCAGTCGCGAATATTCTTGACCCGGCCTTGCGTACCGGTACTGGTGGTGGCGTGTTCCTGCAACGACACGACAGCGTCTGGAACTGCGGCCGCGGCTGCGACAGTTCAATTTGCTTGGTCACCGGCATCGTTGTCGTCGCTATCATTCAGTGAAATGACCTGTGGAGGATTTACACTTGCATGATCTCTCTTGGCACGCTTCACTGGGCGTGCACTCGGCTTTCACTCGTCCACAGAGGCTTCTCGAGGAGGAGACTTCTGTTGGAGAGGCTGCTTGGCCGTAGACGACCGAGACACTCGTGTGCTTGCAGTTGAAGTCGGCATGGTCGTTGGTTCTTCCAGCTTGACCGCCAAAGCAGAGGGATCATCCTGCTGCGTGGTAGTTGCAGCTGTGACCAGCTTGTGGTCTTTCCACCAGCCGCCAACAGGCCGATGGCTTTTCCAAGGTCCGACGCGAGTGGTACCGTCCTTCAAGGTTACAGTGGCAGACTCGTCCTCTTTACGATTGTCGACGCATGTTCCATTGTGCACATAGGGAAGACCAGTGTCATTCTCTACACTAGATGAGCCGCTAAGTCGGTTCTCCTTCCAGCTTGGTGCTGATTCGAGCCAAAACAACTTGCCAGAGCCGTGGGCCTTTCCGTCTTTCAGCTCGCCAATGTAGACCCTACCCTCGTTCGCTTCTGAACCGTGGATGTAGCAAGCTCCAAATCCATGCAAAAGAGGATAAATGTTGGGACCATAACTCTTCCATTCGCCAAGCACATATCTTTATCCCCCCGTATCCAAATGGGCTTTTTTTCAGGACCCTTTAAATCGTACTGCTTTAGCGGCACCGTTCTACCTGCGATTCCCTCCATCTTCCACCATTCTTCGTTTCCCACAGTGCGTTCTTTAGCTTCTGCTTCACTAATCCACCAACCGTTGGTAGCATTGCGTCTTCCGTCCGAAGGCCTGTTTGGGGGAACGAAAGGCGTCATGGTCTTGACCTGCTTTTGTGTCAAGTTTTGGACCGCAGAGATCGTGGAAAGATCCTGAAAGTCTGAAAACAAACGAAAACGACGCGCGCGCAAGTCGGACTGGTCGTGGGTCCGTTTCACCACTCTTTTCTCGAATCGCCTAGTCTAGTGGCTCCTCTAGCTAGCAATAGCAAGGGACTGGGATTCATCCCCATGGCGAACAAGTTGGCTAGCTACTTAAACTCTCTATCTAATCAATAGGTCCGGACGACGCAAGAGAAGCCTTTGGAGAAGCTGTCCCGAAGCCCCACCCGTACACTTGTAGAGCAAATAAATCAATGCTTTATGTATTAGGTAGACAGCTAGTTTGCGAGCCGATCAGTCTTGGACATTGTCCTTCACTTATCTTGACCAAGTGCAGTAGTGATCCAGCGCTTGTGAATCAGGTTGATCCAACCGAGCCCATCGATATCCTCTTTGGTGCACCACCTGACAATCATCTCGACCGATTGGAATCCATGGTCATACAACTTGCGAGCATAGGTAGCCATCTCGTACTGATTGGGATTACTCCCAATTTTGACAGGCCATTTACTTAACCCTGTCACACGCTCGAACCTATCGTCGGAGGCTTGTCCCTGCGAGGAATCGGCAGCGTCTGGAAGTGTGACTATAGCTAGTGGAAGCTCTATTCGCTTGGAAGTTGCCATCATTGTCGTTGCTAGCATTCAGTGAAAAAATGCTGCGTAGTTCGTACCCTCATTCTTGGCTCACTTGTTTGGGCGCGTCACCTCGAGTTTTGCACCTTCACAACGAAGCCTTTCGAGAAGGAGACTTCTGCTGAAGAGGCTGCTTGGCTGTCGAGGACAAACCGCGAGTTATCGCAACGGCCACGGTTGTAGGTTCTTCCAATTGACTGCTGAAGCGGAGCGCACGCCATGTGGATTGATAGTGAGTCGCAGATATGGTCAGTTTAGTATGGTCCTTCTACGGCTGCCTT
>Ga0307981_1004008_pt1 | contig 10644 bp, 8 predicted proteins | sample OrgLakmetagen987_FD_201849 | JGI IMG/M metagenome (GOLD analysis project Ga0307981, IMG submission 201849) | Saline water microbial communities from Organic Lake, Antarctica - #987 | ecosystem: Environmental > Aquatic > Non-marine Saline and Alkaline > Saline | place: Antarctica: Organic Lake... | reverse complement strand
CAGAGATCCCCTCGTCACGAATCAACGCGTCCGATCTCGACGATGTGGTCGGTGTGCTCGTCTCCACCGGTCTCGCGAAATCAAACGGTGACGCCCGTCGCACGATCGAGCAGCACGCCTACACCGTGAACGGCGTCCAAATCGACGCGAACACCCAGCTCAGCGGCCAGATTCGCCTCCATAGCAAGTACCTCCTGCTGCGCCGGGGAAAGAAGCTCCATCACCTCGTGGAAGTCTTTTCTTGAACCGAGGTTGTTGCGCCGGTTCGGGCCGGTTAGCTTAGCTACTCGCTTCACGGCAGCAAATGCAGCCGGAAAAGCGACGGAATCAACGCCTCGCTGGCAGAAATGTCCAGCGTAGAGCGCATTCCAGATGGTTCCTTGAAAACAGAAGAGAAGACAGAACGCAAACGCGGGCAGTCCAGTCAGAACCCCTCGGGGATCTGCGAGAGACTGTCTTGTCAATTTCGCTGTCGGCCTCCCAGCCGGCAGCAACACGGATACCGATCGGTCGTCACGAGGAGAGCTTCGGCTCGAGTCAGCGCGATCGGTCAAATCAGCCACGTACTGCGAGAGCAACGAGATATTTCCTCTCGCTCGCAGTGCTCGCTGACATTTCGTAGCTACTTCGGTAGCCACGTTTTTGTTGGAGAGTTTGATCCTGGCTCAGGATGAACGCTGGCGGCACGCTTAACACATGCAAGTCGAACGAAGTCCATGGAGCTTGCTCCGGAAGACTTAGTGGCGAACGGGTGCGTAACACGTGAGAAATCTGCCCCGGACTTTGGGATAACAGTTGGAAACGACTGCTAATACCGAATACCGCCGTCGCCCCGCATGGGGTGACGACGAAAGGTCCGCCGGTCCGGGAGGATCTCACGGCCTATCAGCTTGTTGGAGAGGTAACGGCTCACCAAGGCTTCGACGGGTAGCTGGTCTGAGAGGATGATCAGCCACACTGGAACTGAGACACGGTCCAGACTCCTACGGGAGGCAGCAGTGGGGAATCTTGCACAATGGGCGCAAGCCTGATGCAGCGATGCCGCGTGCGGGAAGAAGGCCCTAGGGTTGTAAACCGCTTTCAGGAGGGAAGAAAATGACGGTACCTCCAGAAGAAGGTGCGGCCAACTACGTGCCAGCAGCCGCGGTAACACGTAGGCACCAAGCGTTATCCGGATTTATTGGGCGTAAAGAGCTCGTAGGCGGTTCAGTCAGTCGGGTGTGAAAACTTGAGGCTTAACCTCAAGAGGTCACTCGATACTGCTGTGACTAGAGTGCGGTAGGGGAGCGGGGAATTCCTGGTGTAGCGGTGAAATGCGCAGATATCAGGAGGAACACCAGTGGCGAAGGCGCCGCTCTGGGCCGTAACTGACGCTGAGGAGCGAAAGCATGGGTAGCAAACAGGATTAGATACCCTGGTAGTCCATGCCGTAAACGTTGGGCACTAGGTGTGGGTCTCAACCAACGAGATCCGCGCCGTCGCTAACGCATTAAGTGCCCCGCCTGGGGAGTACGGTCGCAAGACTAAAACTCAAAGGAATTGACGGGGGCCCGCACAAGCAGCGGAGCGTGTTGCTTAATTCGATGCAACGCGAAGAACCTTACCTGGGTTTGACATGTAGTGAAAAGCTCTAGAGATAGGGTGTCCTTCGGGGCGCTACACAGGTGGTGCATGGCTGTCGTCAGCTCGTGTCGTGAGATGTTGGGTTAAGTCCCGCAACGAGCGCAACCCTTATCCTGTGTTGCCAGCAAGTAATGTTGGGGACTCGCAGGAGACTGCCGGGGTCAACTCGGAGGAAGGTGGGGATGACGTCAAGTCATCATGCCCCTTATGCCCAGGGCTGCAAACACGCTACAATGGCCGGTACAAAGGGCTGCGATCCCGCGAGGGTGAGCGAATCCCATCAAAGCCGGTCTCAGTTCGGATTGGAGTCTGCAACTCGACTCCATGAAGCCGGAGTTGCTAGTAATCCTGGATCAGCACGCCAGGGTGAATACGTTCCCGGGCCTTGTACACACCGCCCGTCACACCACGAAAGTCGGCAACACCCGAAGCCGGTGGCCCAACCCCTCGGGGAGGGAGCCGTCGAAGGTGGGGTCGGTGATTGGGGTGAAGTCGTAACAAGGTAGCCGTACCGGAAGGTGCGGCTGGATCACCTCCTTTCTAAGGAGTGCTTGTCTGCTGTAGGTGGACATCATGTTCCACCCAGTACGACACACACCTGTTGGTGCGTTTGTGCGTCTGTCAGTTCAACCGAGCACGGGTTGAGGGATTCGGTCCCTCCTCGAGCCACGAGCACTGATGGGCACCGTCTTCTCTTCTGTTTTGAAGGATTCATTCCTTCAGCACCACAGGACTTCGAGCCAGGCTTTGAGCCGGGCGCAGTTCTGGTTGGGTGGCTTCTTGACAACTGCAGAGCAAGCACGAGCATCTTTACGTGTTGGATTCGTCCGACGCGTAGAAAATATCTAAGTGCGGTCCTTCGGGATCGTACGAACGAGTAGAAGCGCACGGAGTGATCCGTGTGTGTTCTTTCCAAGCTACAAAGAGCCAACGGTGGATGCCTTGGCACCAAGAACCGATGAAGGACGTGAGTGACTGCGAAAAGCTACGGGGAGCCGTCGACTAGGCCCTGATCCGTAGATGTCCGAATGGGGAAACCCACCACTCGTCATGGAGTGGTACCGCTGCCTGAACACATAGGGCAGTAGGAGGGAACCGGGGGAATTGAAACATCTCAGTACCCCGAGGAAAGGAAAGCAACCGCGACACCCTGAGTAGCGGCGAGCGAAACGGGTAGAGACTAAACCGTGCCAGTGTCAAGCCTGAAGGCCTTGCTGGTGCGGTGTTGTGGGACCAACAGATACTGCTTCAGAAGTATCAGGAGTTACAAGTGCTACATAGGAGAACGAGTCAGGAAAGTCTCGACCAGAGTGGGTAACAGTCCCGTATCCGAAATGTATGTACTACTCCGTTGCCATCCCAAGTAATGCCGGAACCGTGAAAGCCGGCATGAATCTGTGGGGACCACCCCATAAGTCTAAGTATTCCTTGGTGACCGATAGTGAACCAGTACCGTGAGGGAAAGGTGAAAAGTACCCCGGGAGGGGAGTGAAATAGTACCTGAAACCGTTGGTTTACAAACAGTCAAAGCGTCGTCGCACTTCGGTGCGGCCGCGATGGCGTGCCTTTTGAAGAATGAGCCTGCGAGTTACGGTATGTGGCAAGGTTAACCAGAGATGGGAAGCCGGAGCGAAAGCGAGTCTGAATAGGGCGTTGAGTCGCATGCTGTAGACCCGAAGCCAAGTGATCTATCCATGGCCAGGTTGAAGCGGAGGTAAGACTCCGTGGAGGACCGAACCCACGTAAGTTAAAAATTGCGGGGATGAGCTGTGGATAGGGGTGAAAGGCTAATCAAACTTGGCGATAGCTGGTTCTCCTCGAAATGCATTTAGGTGCAGCGTTGCGTGTTCAGTGCCGGAGGTAGAGCACTGATTGGACTAGGGGGCCCACAAGCTTACCGAATCCAGTCAAACTCCGAATGCCGGTACTCCAGAGCGCAGCAGTGAGACCGCGGGGGATGAGCTCCGCTGGTCGAAAGGGAAACAGCCCAGACCATCAGCTAAGGCCCCTAATTCAGGACTAAGTGGAAAACGATGTGGGATTGCATAGACAGCCAGGAGGTTGGCTTAGAAGCAGCCACCCTTGAAAGAGTGCGTAATAGCTCACTGGTCGAGTGATCCTGCGCGGACAATGTAACGGGGCTCAAGTCCTGAGCCGAAGCTATGGGTTCGTATTTATACGAGCGGTAGAGGAGCGTCGATGTTGCAGTGAAGCGGATTCGTGAGGGTCCGTGGAGCGGCATCGAGTGAGAATGCAGGCATGAGTAGCGAGAGAGGGGTGAGAAACCCCTCCGCCGAAAGCCCAAGGGTTCCTGGGGAAGGCTAATCCCCCCAGGGTGAGTCGGGAGCTAACGCGAGGCCGAAAGGCGTAGTGGATGCACAACTGGTTGATATTCCAGTACCACCGTGACCGCGCCAGGTCCAAGAGTGGCAACGTTGGGGCTGTTCTCCTTCGGGAGAGCGAACTGACCGAGCCGCTGGCGGATAGCTGACGGGGGACGCAGGAGGATAGATGAACCCGGGTGATGGTTATCCCGGGGTAAGCGTGTAGGTGGATCCTTTTGAGAGATCGGATCTCAACACCGAGACGCGATGCCGAGCGACATACTGCGAAGTCATCGATTCCATGCTGCCAAGAAAAGCCCAGCAGTGAGCTGTCACGGTGCCCGTACCCCATACCGACACAGGTGGGCGGGTAGAGAATACTAAGGCGAGCGGGAGAACTGTGGTTAAGGAACTCGGCAAATTGCCTCCGTAACTTCGGAAGAAGGAGGACCCTTTCCGGTGACGGTCTTTACGACCCGAGCTAGCGAGGGTGGCACAGACCAGGGGGTAGCGACTGTTTACCAAAAACACAGCAGGGTGCGAAGCCGTAAGGCGATGTATACCCTGTGACGCCTGCCCAATGCTTGAAGGTCACGGGGAACGGTTAGCTCTTTGGAGCGAAGCTGTGAACCTAAGCCCAAGTGAATGGCGGCCGTAACTATAACGGTCCTAAGGTAGCGAAATTCCTTGTCGGGTAAGTTCCGACCTGCACGAATGGCGTAACGACTTCCCCACTGTCTCAACCACAGACCCGGCGAAATTGAAGTACGAGTAAAGATGCTCGTTAGTTGCGGAAGGACGGAAAGACCCCGTGAACCTTTACTATAACTTGGTATTGAGATTTGACCTGCATTGTGTAGGATAGGTGGGAGACTTGGAAGCATTGGCGCCAGCCAGTGTGGAGTCACTGTTGAAATACCACCCTGTGTAGTTTGAATCTCTAACCTCGGTCCGTAATCCGGATCAGGGACAGTTCCAGGCGGGTAGTTTGACTGGGGCGGTCGCCTCCTAAATTGTAACGGAGGCGCCCAAAGGTTCCCTCAGACTGGTTGGCAATCAGTCGTCGAGTGCAATGGCACAAGGGAGCTTGACTGCGAGACCTACAAGTCGAGCAGGTACGAAAGTAGGGCATAGTGACCCGGCCATCACGTGTGGAAGTGTGGTCGCTCAACGGATAAAAGGTACTCCGGGGATAACAGGCTAATCTTGCCCAAGAGTCCATATCGACGGCAAGGTTTGGCACCTCGATGTCGGCTCATCGCATCCTGGGGCTGAAGCAGGTCCCAAGGGTTGGGCTGTTCGCCCATTAAAGCGGTACGCGAGCTGGGTTCAGAACGTCGTGAGACAGTTCGGTCCCTATCCTCCGCAACCGAAGGAATATTGACAACGGCTGTCCTTAGTACGAGAGGACCGGGACGGACGTACCTCTAGTGTGTCAGTTGTTACGCCAGTAGCATCGCTGATTTGCCACGTACGGAAGGGATAACCGCTGAAAGCATCTAAGTGGGAAACCTGGTTGAAGATGAGTATTCCCATACGGTAAACGTAGTAAGGCCCGTGACGAGACCATCACGTTGATAGGCCGGAAGTGTAAGCGTGGTAACACGCTCAGCTGACCGGTACTAATCGGCCGAGGGCTTGGTTTGAACACCGCTCGTGCTTGCTCTGGAGTTGTTGGGGATACGTCCCTTTGACAACACAAGATTTGGGTGGCCATAGCGACAGGGTCACACCCGTTCCCATTCCGAACACGGAAGTTAAGCCTGTCAGCGCCGATGGTACTTGGGGGTAGACCCCCTGGGAGAGTAGGACGCCGCCCGATTTCTACATTGAATGCCCCGCATGGACGAGAAGTCCGGCGGGGCGTTCGCCGTTTTCGGGCCCGCGGGTCCCCTAGCCTGGAGAGCCATGTCTACCGACCGATCGAATCGTTCATCTTCCGGGAGGGACAGCACGTCACGCAGTCGCACCAGTGGCACCGGTGGGCGGGGCCGCACCGGCTCGAGCCCGACAGGGGGTGCTGGCGGTCGTGGTGATGGCCGACGTGGCGATGCACGCGGTGCCGGCGCTTCACGGTCCGGTCGCAGTGACGACGATCGCGGCAGTCGCGACGGAGCGCGTGGTGATGGCCGGCGTGGGCCAGGCCAGCAGGGACGTGGGCGAGGTCCGTCGGGCGGGAAGAGCCGTGGCGACAAGTTCTCCCCCAAGTGGAGGGATCGTCTCGAGCAGCCGGTCACCGACGCGCAGCGGCGCGCAGCAGAGGTCGACGCACGGCGCGGTCCCCGTCCTCCCCGAGATCCCGATGCTGATCGCCGTTGGGCCGATGAACGGATCACGGAGGAGTGGGTCGACGAGGGTTCGGTGCGCGATGCCGCACAAGCCGCAACGGCTCGAGCCACGACCGAGGCGCGTCCGAAACGTGAGGTCACGCCACTCGACGATGATGTTGCGGCCGAACTGGTCGACGCACTCGGCGGACAGCGCGGCAGCCGGTTGTCGGAGCGTCTCGCACAGGCGTCCGAGGCGCTCGATCGTGAACGTTTCGACGAGGCACGCCGTCTGGCAGCAGCCATCGCGAAGGAAGCGCCGACGGTGTCAGCGGTCCAAGAGGTACTCGGCCTTGCGTCCTATCGCCTCGGTCGGTACAAGCCAGCGGTCGCTGCGCTGCAAGCGGCACAGGAGCTGAACGAGAATCCACCACTGCTCCCGGTGATCGCCGATGCGTACCGTGGGCTGCGCCGATGGTCGGCGGTGGAGAGAGTGTGGGAGCAAATCAAGGCGGCGTCGCCGTCACAGGACGTCATCGCCGAGGGTCGGATCGTCATGGCGAACTCCTTGGCCGACCAGGGCGACCTCCAGGGTGCGGTCGCGGTGATGCTCGAGGGGCGCAAGGCGCCCAAACGGGTTCGCGACCATCATCTCCGCGAGTGGTACGTCCTCGGTGACTTCTACGACCGGCTCGGCGAGACCATCACGGCGCGACGTTGGTTCGGTGCGGTGGCCGACGAGAGCCCGGAGTTCGTCGATGTGATGGAGCGCCTTCGCGGGCTCGGCCGCTGAAACGGCTGATGCGATGAGCGATCAGCATTTTCGGGCCAACGTCGCCACCATCGTGGTGAATTCGCAGGGACGGGTGATGGCGTTCGAGCGGAGCGATCTTCCTGGTGAGTGGCAGCTGCCCCAGGGTGGGATCGACGATGACGAATCCCCGCTCGACGCAGCGTGGCGTGAACTCGAAGAGGAGACGGGACTCACCCGTGAACACGTCGAACTCGTCGCCGAATTTCCCGAATGGACGGCGTACGCATATCCCGACGGAGCGCGCAAGAACGGCCGCCTCGGCCAGACACAACGATGGTTCACGTTCGAAGTGCGACACGACGGGATCGAACCACGACCCGACGGTGTCGAATTCGTGGACTGGCGTTGGGTGGAACCGCAATGGATGGTCGACAACGCCGTGGAATTCCGCCGCGCGTCGTACCGGCGTGTGCTGATCGCGAGGCGCGATGACGTGGAGAACGTGATCGACAGCTGATGACCAACGATCTCTTCGGTGCCGCTGCCGAAACCGCCAAACTGACTCGGGCGCCGTTGGCCGCCCGCCTGCGACCGCGCAGTATCGACGACGTGGTCGGGCAACGCCACCTCGTCGGACCTGGCCGCCCGCTCCGCCAGCTCGTCGAGGGCGACCGGCTCACGTCGGCGTTGCTGTGGGGGCCGCCGGGTACGGGAAAGACCACGCTTGCTCTCGCAGTGGCTGGCACCACCGATCGGGCGTTCGAACAGCTTTCGGCGGTGACCGCCGGTGTCAAGGACGTCCGCGAAACGATCGAGCGGGCGCGTCAGCGATTGGGCGAACACGGACGGGGCACGATCCTGTTCCTCGACGAGATCCACCGCTTCTCGAAGTCCCAGCAGGATGCGCTCCTGCCCGCGGTGGAGGACGGCACCTTGACCCTCATCGGGGCAACCACCGAGAACCCGTTCTTCGAGGTCAATGCGCCACTGCGCAGCCGTTCGACGCTCTTTCGACTCGAACCGCTCGAAGCAGTTGACATCGAGACGCTGGTCCGGCGGGGCCTCGAGGCCGAGGGTGTGAGCGCCACCGACGAAGCGGTGGGGCTGCTGGTCGATCGGGCCGGTGGTGACGGCCGCCAGGTGCTGACCTCGCTGGAGGTCGCATGTGCGTTGTCGAACTACACGCAGGTGGAACTCGATCACGTCGAAGCGGCACTCGGGACCAGTGCGCTGCGTTACGGGCGAGACGATCACTACGACGTCGTCAGCGCGTTCATCAAGTCGATGCGCGGGTCCGATCCCGATGCCGCCATCTACTGGCTGGCCCGCATGCTCGAGGCCGGCGAGGATGCCCGGTTCATCGCACGAAGAATGGTGATCTTCGCGAGTGAGGACGTCGGGTTGGCCGATGCGCAGTCGCTCCAGGTCGCAGTGGCAGCAGCTCACGCCGTGGAACACGTCGGACTCCCCGAGGCCCAGTTGAACCTGGCCCAGGCTGCGATTCATCTGGCGACCGCCCCGAAGAGCAATCGTGCCGCGCTGGCGATCTGGAACGCCCGAGCAGCCGTGCGTGACGGAGCGACCGGCGAAGTGCCCGCTCATCTCCGCGACGGGCATTATCAGGGAGCTGCTGCCCTGGGCCACGGGGTCGGGTACGACTATCCTCACGACGATGACACCGGATGGGTTGCGCAGCAGTACTTGCCCGACTCGCTGGTCGGCCGACGCTGGTACGAACCGTCGCTCCACGGTGAGGAAGCTCGCGTGGCAGAACTGATGGAGGGGCGCACGACATGAGTGCTGCTGACCTGGTGGTCATCATCGCGTCGATCCTGCTCATCTTTGCCTTCGTGGCATTGATCGTCGTGCTGCTCAGGGTGATCGACACCATGCGCGATCTGCGCCGACAGGTCGACCAGTTGACTGACGAGACCCGACACCTGGTCGACGATCTCCGGGTGTCCACCGACGACGCCCGCGACACGGTCGACGAAGCTCGCCACGACCTCGAACGATTCGACCGAGTGCTCGGTTCGGCCGAAGCGATCGGCGATGCGGTCGGGTCAACAGTGGCGAGGTCGGCGTTCTCGTCGCCAGCGATCAAGGCAGCGGGAATCGCACGAGGCGCCTCGCGCACCATGGCTCGGCTGCGCGGCAAGACGCCGCAGCCGGAGTCGGGCAACGTGATCGACGTGCAGCGAAGAATGGGTGAACTGGAAGCCGAGCCGCGGAGGAGACGCGCATGATGAAGAGAGCCACGTGGTTCGTCGGAGGTGTCGCCGCGGGTGCGACCGGGGTGAACTACGCCAAGAAGAAGGTGAAGCAGAAGGCTGCGCAGGTCTCTCCCGCCGGGATCGCCCGTCAAGCGACATCTCGAGCGCGCCAGACCGCCACCCAGGTCGTCGATGCGCTCCGCGAAGGGCGCGATGCGATGACCCAGCACGAGGATGAACTCAAGGCGCGCCGTGACGGCCGACTGGTGACGCTCGACGAGCATGTCGCCCCCGACGATCAGGTTTTCGTCGACGGCGTCCAGGTCGACTCGAACCGCGTCGTCGTGATGCGGCCACGCTGATCCCACCGGTGATCGACAACCGGGTCGGCCGCACGCTCCGGTGCCGCATCGAGATGGCGCCGGATCGCTCGAACCCTCAGCGACCGCTGCTGGGCGGTTGCTGACGTGCCGGCATACGTCGACCGACGTGTCGTCGATCTGGTCGCTGCACGGGCTGCTGCCGAGGTCGCAGCCACACAACTCGGCCTGCCCGAACCGGAACTGATCCGCCATGGGATGAATGCGATCTATCGCTGCAGCGATGTCGTTCTGCGGGTCGCCACCCCGAACGCTCCCGCTGGGTTGTCGATCGAGTTCGCTGTGATGCTCGACCGCGCCGGGATCCCGGTGGCGGCACCTGCGTCGGATCTGGTGGTCGACACCCACGGGCACGCCGTCACGGCGTGGGGATACGTCCGATCGAACGGATCTCCGATCGACTGGCGTGGAGTCGGAGAGATCGTGTCGGCAGTCCACCGTTTGGATCGAGGGGCGGTGCCGGCAGGTCTCCCCACACCGTCGCCGGTCGAGTTTCCCTGGTGGGATCATGAGTCCCTGCTCGACGACGTCGACGACCTGCTGGACGACCGAGCCAGAACAGGGTTACAGAGCGCAATCGAACGGCATCGCGGCTGGCGGGACTGGGACCGAGCTGACGCCGTGCTCTGCCACGGCGACGTGCACCCCGGGAACGTGATCATGACGGACGACGGCCCGGTGCTGGTCGACTGGGATCTGCTGTGTGTGGCGCCACCCGGCTGGGACCACGCGCCGATGATGACCTGGGCGCAACGCTGGGGTGGAGCGCCAGGGGAGTACGACGCGCTCGCCGGGGGCGCCGGCTGGTCGGCACGCGGTGACCGCTTCGGGGAAGCCTTCGCCGAGCTCCGCCTCGTCTCGGCGACGCTGATGCGCTTGAAGGTCTTGCGCACTGTTGCTGCCGCTGCTCCCGAAGCAATGAGGCGGCTCGCATACTGGCGAGGCGACCCCGATGCTCCGATCTGGCAGGCGCAGTAGTCACGGTCGATCACACACGGTTGACTTCCAGCGTGCCTGCAGGACTCGAAGTGAAGGTGTCGCCGACGGGAGCGGGGCGTGGAGTGTTCGCCACCCAGGCGTTCG
>Ga0307981_1004006_pt1 | contig 10659 bp, 6 predicted proteins | sample OrgLakmetagen987_FD_201849 | JGI IMG/M metagenome (GOLD analysis project Ga0307981, IMG submission 201849) | Saline water microbial communities from Organic Lake, Antarctica - #987 | ecosystem: Environmental > Aquatic > Non-marine Saline and Alkaline > Saline | place: Antarctica: Organic Lake... | reverse complement strand
AAAGCAAGTCGCCAAGGCGGCGGCGGTGGCGGGCCAGCAGGAGGGCCCTCCTCCCAAGGTTGCTCCTCCAGAGCAGAGCGCATCGCTGGCCCGCGTAGTGTCGGCGGCTGCCAGCTCTTCTGCCGTACAGAAACGGCTGCAAGAAATCTCCGCTTCCGCAGCAGCAGACCACCAAAAGGATTCCGACGACGATTCCGACAATTCCTTGCTGGACACGTCCCTGCAGCGAGCCAAGGAACCAAACCAAGCGTCACTGAGTGGCGCTACTTCGAGAATAGAAGGATCCCGTTCACCACGAGCTTCGTTGACTGCCCCGATTAGTCCTCCGTCACCAGCTCACTGTGGCAGTCCTCCGTTGGAGTCGTCACAAATGCAACAACCCATGCGCGCCGACTTGTTGGAACTCAGCATGATTTCCTCCATTGATGGGACGCGATCGCCGTCGCCTGATTCAAGTACCGACAGTTATTCCTACAGCCATTACGACTATCACCACCACCAGATACTACCTGCGTTTACTACGGTCACGACAACAGCAGCAGCACCAGCAGCAGCAGCAACTGGGCCGCCCGTTTTGTCGTCCACGCCTAGCGTATCCTGCAACAACAACAACAAGGCTAGTAGTGCACTGCCGGAATGGACTTTTCCGAAAACGGCCATTCAGCAATCTCCCGACCAGCGCCTTGTCTTGTCGCCCATGCATTCCAATGACAACGATGACAACGATAATAACGCAAATGACGGCCAAGAAGACAGTGCACTGGACGTGTCGCAGGCCATTTACCACGACGTCTTGCATCGCGCTCTTTTGCACAATACATGCACAGTCACGCCAGCAGCAGTAACGGCAGTGGTAGCGACCAATGCGTCGGAACTCGATCGGGATAACGCATCATCCTGTACGAATGCGGCCACGGCAATGGATTACGTCATGGTGCGTGTCGCGTGTGTCGGAATTGGTGCCGTACCGTGCGCTGCTGCTTGGTCGCTGGCTTTTTCCGTTTGGACAATCGCGGCCGCGGCGACAGCCTTGGTATGGGCGTGCTACATTGTTCACGTGCATTGCCAGTACTACCAGCAATTGCCCAAACTCCGAGCCCAGCACGCAGCCTTGCAACTCGCAGTGCAGCACTGGAAGCGCACGAATTCGCACAAGCGTTCCAAACTCATGGCTGCCACTGCGGCAATCAAACGGTGGGAACGAATGGCGGGTCCATGGGAGACAGCTGACGCGCGTGTTCCAGCCGCCAAGCGCTTGCTGGCCTTGGAACCGGAACTCCGCTACCGTCAACAAACAGCCCTGGCCCGCGCCGTCTTGAACGCCGCGTGGACCGCTCCCCAACCGAGCGGCAGCAGCACCGCTGGTGCACTGTTCGTTTGGAATTCCAGAAGCATTCAATTGCTGGAACTCCAACTGTTGCACCAAATACCCGGCGTCACATTGAACAAGAAGCTGCTGATGCAGCGACGGTGGCACCAGCAAAAAGACTTGTCGTCCATGGCGCGATTGCAAGATGTCTTGGCCGAAGTTTGGGCGGGACCCAAGAGTGCCATTTTCGTGTACGATCCCTTGGTGGCGCGCAAAAAGACGCTGCCGCAGTCAGGCAGCAACAGCAACAGCAGCAGCCCCAAGAAACGAAAGGGTGGACGCCGTCTCGGTATATAAGCTTGAAATACGGGCGAAAAGAGTACAGAGTAGACTAATGAGAAATGGATTGAGAGAGAGTCTCGACATGGTCTACTAGTTTTGAAAGAGCACTCTAGTCTATTCGTTTTCAACCTAGTAGCTATTATTTTGTATCGCATAGTCGCTACTGTAGACTACTCTTCCGAACCCCACTTTGGGACATGTTGTCCCTTGAGCACCGTCAGATTCCGCAAGGCCAGCATGACGGCTGGATCCACATCTCCGGCCGCGGAATGCATGCGCGCAATCAGCAAGGATCGCTGAAAGCATTCATGCGCCTGGGCCTTGTCTCCCGTCACGGCGTAGACCGCCCCCAAAGCATCCAGTGACTTGGCCACTTCTTGCGAGGTTTCCCCCGCGTGCAACTCTTTAATGGTGACAGCCTGCTGCAAATTTGCCAGGGCTTGCTCGTGCTCCCCCTGCTGGGCCCGAATCTTTCCCGTGGCGTGCAACAAGACTCCCTCCAGAGCCGTTGGTTCGTTACTATTACTATTATTATTATTGGTGTCATCGTTGGGACTACGCTGCGCTCGGTCTTGTTGCAAAATAGCCTCGTACAATTCCAACGCTTGCGAAGGTTCGTCCAAAGCGGCGTATTGATCGGCCATGTCGAGCATCAAGGCTTGTCGCTTTTCCGCGTACACTAGTGGCGTCAATTGGTGCGGTTGTTGTTCCAGGACGGTCAAGGCGATTTGGTACTTGGTCAATGCGGTATCATTCTCTTGCATCATTCGGTGCACCAATCCTTGGTGTTGGAGACACTTGACGAGATCAATATGCGGTTCTGTTGCTGAATCATCGTCTGCCGTTACCGGTGAACCGTGTCTTTGAAAGTGGTCTTGGGCCTCCACCAAGAGCTGCAAAGCGGCCGGCAATTTTTCCCGATGAAATTGCACGCCCGCCATGGAAATGAAAAGGTTGCCAATATCGGCATGATACGCGTCACCGTACTCGCTTTGGTACAAGACGAGCGCTTGCTGGTAATACCGAGCCGCTTGCGGAATCTGCTGCAGGCGCATGGATAGTTTCCCGCGTCGATAAAGAGCCGCGGCCTCGTCGGTCGCCGTCTCGCAAAGTTCTTGCAAGGCTTGTTCCGTCTCCAGCGCATCCTCCCAGTAACTCAAATTCTCGTAGCAGTCCCGGAGCGTTTCCAGCGAGCGTCTCGCGTCCTGGTGGTTTGAAACAGATACAGCAGCATCCGTATCGTCCTCTTGTTGCTGTTGCTGAGACCGTAGTAGCAATACCTGCTCGTGGCTCGCCAGGGCGGCTTGCAACGCCTCTTCCAGTGTGCCGAGTTCTTGCAGGGCTTGCTGTCGTATTGAGCGACTGCCACTGACAGGTCGATCTCTCACCGCTTCGGCTTCCAATAGTATCGCGGACTCTGTCGTTTCACTGCTGCTGCTGCTGCTGCTAGAGAAACCGTGCCGTTGCTGTAGTTGGGACGCTGTTGGTGACCATCCCGGGATCGATCCCTCCACATGGGGCAGAGTCATCCACACGCTTCTTGTTGAAGCGCGCTGCGAAAGGCATCGCCGGAGTAGCTGGTCGGTGCTGCGCCACAGGATCCTCATGGTCGATATCGTCAATTGCTGCTGTTTTTGTTTTCTAGTTCCTTGTCGGCAATTTATTTATCGTAAAAGAAACGGAAAAACTGCATATACAATTTCAAAATGTTTATGCAGAACGATAAAAGAATTGCATCTTTTTTAAATTTGCATCAACACAAGCAGGCCGCACAATGGCGCTCTTGCTGACATCATTGTATATCGTCCATCGTTGCGTTCACAGTTTACTGATGCTACCGTCTAGTTCATTTTTCGACTCCAATAGACTTTAAAATAGCTATAACGTCCCAAGGGAAGAACAATAAGGGGTTTATTCTGTCGCTAAGGACGCCTGTGCCTGTTAGTAGTGTCGAACCTCTTTTTGGCGACGACAGACGAGTTTCTTTCCTTTGCGCACCGTGGACGCATCTGGTGCACCTCTCCGCTCACACTCCCATTCGAATCTTCCACTGCTCTAGATACAACTATCTAGTAGAGAAACCCAGTCTCTGTCTATCAACCATCATGATACGACGCCATGTCCCTGCCACTACCGCAGCCCCCGATACTGGTACTGGTACCACTTCTACTGCTCCACCGTCGGCCACGCGGCGGCGTCGCAAACAGTCCACTGCTGCCAGTCGCGTCTCCTTTTACCGTTCCGACACGACACGAAACGCGGTACGAATCTTGCTGGCAGGTTGCTTTTCCGCGGCCTTTGGCATCTTTTGCGTGCTGGAACTCTGGTCCGTGATTGACATGTTGTGGTCCAATACTACTACGTCTACTACTACTAATAAGGAAGGTACAACCACCAGGACGAGACCGTTCAATCCAATCTACCACGCTGTAGACGCGCACGCTATCGTGGGAGACCGCACCGATCGCTATGCCGCATTGCGGTACGCTACCGATACTGACCTATTGCCCGACGATCCTGCCAGGAGTCGGCGCCGCGTCGAGCAACTCGCCGATGAATCGTATCGTGGAGTTCCCATGACGGACAACAATAGCAACAGAAACAACAATACCAGTATCGGTACCAGTACCAACGAAGCTTACGACATTTACCACTGCCCAGCCACACTCCCAACCGGTTATCCGTATGCTTGGAGCATTGTGGATGTTTTGGACCATTGGCCAGTCGATGATACGGCGCCGCGTTCCCAAATACACCAAGGCCTCTGTGTCTTTGATTTCGAAACGGATCGCGCCAAGATCCTGACGTACCGAGCGGCAGAAGTGCCCTTTGTCGTCATCAATGACCCCGCCGTGGCCAAGACGGTCGAGCGATGGAACAGTCCGGGCTACCTGGATCGTTTGCTGATGGGTAACCGGAGGCGTTATCGCACCGACTACAGCGAAAACAATCATTTCATGTACTTTTCAAGCCTGGGTCCGCCCAAAAATGGCAAGCGACCGCGCTTGCGATTCAACAGCAAGGTGCCAGTTGACTGGCAGGCACCGACCGAGACTCAGTGGATGACGTACAGAGATTGGTTGCAGCACGCCAATGTCACGGCGGACGATCCATTATCGGGACCGGACCACGGGCACTGGTACTTTCGATTGACGGCGCAAGGCGTGGTGGACGATAAGAAGAACAGCAACCAAGGCCATTCACTGCAGGACAAGCACGAGTCATCGGAATATTTATATGACGAACTTCCCTTTTTTCAACCCAATGAGCAGTCTCTATATTTGGTGGAACCCGACACCCACTGGGGTATTAATTGTCGCTTTGGCATGAAGGGAGTGATTGCCGAGAACCATTTTGACGGGTCTCGCAACACCGTGGCCGTCTTGGGAGGCCGTCGAAGATACATCTTGGCGCATCCATCCGAATGCGACGCCATGGCCTTGTATCCCATGGGTCATCCGTCGGCCCGGCATTCGGCCGTGGATTGGAGCAACCCTGACTTGACCGAATTCCCCAAGTTTGCTCAAGTGCAAGCCAACGAAGTAGTATTGCAACCTGGGCAGGTCTTGTATTTACCGACGCAGTGGTTTCACTTTATCGTGTCGTTGGATCTCAACGTTCAGTGCAATACGCGCAGCGGTATCGGTCCCGAATACCAAGACATTATTCGGCACTGTGGCTTTATGTAAACGTTTAGTATAATGGCATGTGGATTAGTTATTATAGACTCTACTGCTACTACTAGCAACAGCCTTTACATATTGGATCTACTTACGCTTCATGGCATGGATACAACGTCTTACATAAAAAGTAGGTTTGGTGGCAAGATGCAATGCAATAATGTAATGTAACAAGTTTCGATTATTAGGTAAAAAAAGAGAAAGAGAGGGGGGGCGTCTAGTTGACGCGACAATCACCTCCATCCGCGGCTCGCCTTGTTGCTACTACCGGTGTCGGCGACAATGGCTGTTCGAGCAAGGACGAATACTGTGCTGGTCTCTTGCAATCAGTAGTAGTTGCAGCTGCTGCTGGACGATGCGTGTCAAGCCACCAATCCTTGAGCACCACCACGACAGCATCCACCTGCGCCATTCTATCGCAAGCATCAGCATCTCGGCGATTCATGCCCGATGAATGAGCATATGGTGGCTGCCAATGGGACTCCAACGTTCGGGGTACGGGCTGGCAGTAGGGTCGCTCCAAGAGACACCGTCGGACCGTATTGAGACGCGCGTTCCAATCCAAATACGCTTGCCAATTGGCGCGTGGTAATCTATTGGCGCTCCCATTGTCTGTTTTGGTCACGTGCCACGAAAGCTCGGAATGCTCGACGGTAATGCTCTCTTCGAGCGCGACGGCCACGATACTCCAAGCCACTGGAGTAAAGGGAACGTGGTGGAGCGATACGGAACGAACGTGGTGTAGAATTTCAGCCAACTGTCGCGCTTGCTCCACACCAACTAGTTCACCCGCCGCGCCATTCAAAGACGCTCCAAAGTCTAGGTGCAATTCTTTCAGTTCGCGTCTATTGGCGTGCAGGTGCGGCAAGGCGTGTGGCCACAATAATGTCGTTGCATTTCGCAGGCGAATGGAGTATTTACCGCATGCTGGCTGTGAAAGAGTCGATGCCAACATGCTACTCGTTTGTAATGGTGTCAAGCCTTGTATAGAAAGACCGTGGCAATCAGAGGTTTGACCACTTTCTTTATTGCCATTGCTGCTGTTGTTGTAACGTAATGCCGACCTGATGGCGTCTTGGATCGATTGGAATTCGGCGGCGTCCAGAGCCTCCCAAGCTGCACCGTCGCCTTCCAGTTCTACGAATATAACAATCGGACAGTTTCGTATGCAGTCAACTAGCTCTGTCACGCATCGAATGGGAAGCGCCCAACAAGCAGGACGCGTCGGATTGGCATACTGGCGGGTCGTTGACACGGCGGTCAGTCGAAACGTGCCGGCCGCGGCTCCCAACGGCCGATTCCAGTAAAATAACGAGTTTGCTACTGATGGCGGCATGATAGTATTAGAAGAGTGGCTGTTATGATTGTTCTTCTTCTTCTTAAAGGTCCAACGCCTACTGCTGGTGGAGTGACCCGCCGTCATGGTCGATCCTTCCGCTGATATGTCGCTTATTTTGTCCTCCTTTTATTGTTCTTTGGGGGAGATGAAACTGTGCGCGCGTGCATTTCGCGCGCATAGACTAGAAAAATAAAACGGAAAATGCAGAAACATCAGAGTACCGGTACAATTTATTGATCGGTCTCGAGACTAGATACTGAACATCGATGCACATGGAGAATGGAGATTGGAGGCCCCAGAAACGCTCCAAGTCTGCTGCATGGCGCGCGGTGGTCGTGTATAGGTAGGTGTACTGTGGCGTATATGGCAGCGTAGACGAACATGCTGCGCAGTAGTATTCTTCTTGGCTCGGGACCACTACCACTAGTACGACTAGCTAGGCGTCGTGCGTTGGTGTTCTGCAAGAATGGAAGAACAGCATGCTGTGGAAGCAGTGGGGCCCGCGATGAAGGGTTCGATTTGCCGAATGCAACAATTTCCAACGCTTATTATTTATAGTGGTGCAATGATCACGCCGACGACGACGACGCTGATGAGAAGGCTTCTACAGTACAAATCGACAGCTGCAACCCTGTCGTTATAACAAGCCGTACTAGTTTGAGCCGTCCGTTGTACGTTCATCCTCAAGGAGCAGTGGGCTGAACAAAGACCGAACATGTTCTTGTGGAGCTGGTAAAGACCAGGCTGCCTTCTCCCACAGAGTTCTGGCCGACACTCCTGCCCCAAAAGGCAGGGCCGAAAGAAAAATACCCCCGGTGTCGCTTTGGCACCATGTTCCAAGAGAAGGCTCTGAATGACGGCATTTCTATTTCTGGTGGCCATAACAAGGGGCGTGTCGCGTATGATGGTCGAATTCGGATCGGCACCGTGGTCGAGTAATATGGCGACGATTTCCTCATTTTGAGAGAAAGCGACGGCGTGATGCAGAGCCGAGCATCCGTTGGGCAGTCTAGCATTCGTATCGGCCCCGTGCCGCAAAAGAATCGACACGACATCCGTGTTCCCTAATGCACTCGCAAACATGAGAGAAGTGCACCCATTGAAGACAACACGGTTCTGGTATCGGCCCCATGCCGCAAAAGAATCGAGACGAAGTCCGTGTGTCCCAACATACTCGAAATCGAGAGGGGATTATCGGCCCCGTGCCGCAAAAGAATCGACACGACATCCGTGTGTCCCATGATGCTCGCAAGATGAAGAGAATTGCACCCATTGAAGGTTACGGTTCTGGCATCGGCCCCGTGCTGCAAAAGAATCGAGACAACGTTCGTGTGTCCCATCAAACTCGCAATCAAGAGGGGATTGTGTCCCGTGACAGGGTGAGAAAGGGACACATCAGCTCCGTTGTCGAGCAAGAGTTGCACACAATCGACATGCCCTTGCACACATACGACATTCCCCATCCCACTTGCACTTAGGAGTGCCGTGGTGCCCGTGTTTAGGTTGATTTCCGCACCGTGCGCCAGAAGTGTTCGAATGACACTGGGTTGGCCGTACTGACTGGCCAAGATGAGGGCCGTGTTGCCGTTCCTGGTGATGCTCGGCATTTTGACTAAATACCACCCCTTCAAGTTGCCCTCGCCAATAGCTTTCAGGAAACCACTCTCATCTCATGAGCTGGGCTTCGTCGGCGCTGAAGGTTTAGATCGTCCATCATTCAGACCAATAGAACACTCACTCTCGCTTCAATGAAAGAATTGTATGATGCCTTTATCGATCTCGGAGCATACCGTTAGAGTCAGTCATTACTGTCCTGTATGTTTTTTTGAGTCGTGCGTAAAATTCAGGAACCTTCATGAATCACGAACCTGGATCGGAACGAGTCGAGTCAGTCAGTTCGGGATTTGAGATTTGAGCTCTCAACTTCCTTTTGGCGAACTAAACGAACTAGGTTGTATTGCAAAGTCCTTCATAATTAGTACTCCCATTGGCATCCATTACATTGGTCGTGGTAGACCAACAAGAGACTTTGTTGGGGCGAGTGAAAAAAGAGAACGTAAACGTTCTTGACGTGTCAACTCGTTGTTGCGCCCGCCCCCGCCCTTAGCTTGACCGCCAAGAGGAGAGTCCCCCTGGTGTGAATCGATCACATCACAGAACAGATGGAGTACTCGGGGGACGCGGCTTCCGAGGTTTGATCGGAGCGACCTTCGGAAGGAAGCGGTGCCAAAAGGTAGCATCATCCTCAAAGGCAGCGTCCTCGTCAGGCTCAGACTTTTCTTACACGATTATAAAATCTTGAAAGTGGAATGTGAGAGAAGAATGCGGTCTGAACCGCACATAACTGGGGTTTTCATGGCTCACTCGCAATAACTCATACTAGAGGAAGAAGCTCGAAGCCACATATTCCGAGGAATCGTCGTAATCTGATTGAGATTGATGAAGATAGACAACGAAAAGAAGAGTTTGACGCCGAGCGGCCAGCGACTTTTAAAGACTTCACCAGCGTAAACGAATTAAACCCATGTCACCAATATAGCTAGAAAGTCATTTTATGAAGTCACGAACCAATGTAAGTATAGTATAGGCGCCGTCCAGGCATGAGTATAAGTTTGGAATACGGTACAATTGTGCTGGTTTACACAATCTCAGCAAAAGGCGGCATTTTGGCCTCATTGTCATCAGGTTCGCGAAAGAACTTGAGGACTCTGCCGCTCTTCATTCCTTGAGACGAGAGCCACTCGCCATGGAAAGCGCTATCCTCACGCTGACCGCCATCGTTGACATGAGGCAGCAGCCTACCAACCACCAATATGCTGTATCGTGGCTCAAATTCTCCACGTTCTTCCCAAAAGATCTTGCCAGATTTAGCTAAAAAGCCTCGTTGCAGCTGAAAAGGACCATCGGTGGAACCATTCCTTGTACCGGAAATATCCCAACCGCAAAATCCACGTTTAAACGTCAATTGCATGGTCGCATCAATCAGTTTGCCATTTATTTCATATTGAACATCATACGAGCCATCTAAGTTGTCGTCCCAGATGATCCCTTTTTTTGCAGACTTATTCACTTCGGTAGTCTCGAGTCATGCCTTGTCTACCGCTGCATGAAACTGATCGGAACGGCGCAAAAGATCAGACGGCCCAAGCAACGAAAACACTTTCTTCTTTTTTTGCTGATCCCCGTCGCCATCACTACTCGACGGAACTGCTCGAGCTACCAGAGATACCTTTTCCAAGCTTGCTCTCTCTACTATTTCCGGAATAGCTTCCACATAATCTAGTTGCTCTTGTTCGATAATGCCAACAACTTGTGCGACTGGCAGCCTCTCAATATCTTCTGTTGTCGTCTCTGCGGTGGTAGCCTCTACTAATTCGAATCGAGCATAAGTTCCTTTGCGACCACAGTCGGACGTGGACCGTCCCGTAAAGGAGTTGTTAGCAAAGTCGAATGTTCCTTGAGACGCGACACGGATGCCCAAGTGCGTCTCTGTAATCCAGTAAGCCTCTCCGGTTGCTCGCGCCACCAAACCCTGCGTAACAAGGTGCAGGATCCGGGCATCGTGCGTATAGCTCATACCCTTTCCAGTCATCTTCAAATAGCCGCTGTGATCAGCTGCTTCATGAAACGTGAGCTTCATTCGATATTTTTCCATGTTAGAGGCGAGTCCACCATGGAGTTCATGCACGAGATACAGTCCATTGCAGGGACCCAAATGAGAAGAAGAAGCAACGAGCGAGTCGGCTTCCATAGTACGGCGGATAAACGTTGCTTTTATGTCGTTGATTTTTTGTTCGAATAAACGACGGCGATTGAAAGCTTCGGTTGGAGTCTCAGCTAGTCTTTTATTGCCGCCATTGTCGCCGCCATCGGCACCGTTCTGTGGTATGAGACCCGAACTAAAAACATGCCAAAAAGAGTGATCGGTCTGAATGTGTAGCCGACGGTCAGGAGAAGCGCTTCCGCAACTACAAAGACAAAGAAGACTA
>Ga0307981_1004004_pt1 | contig 10662 bp, 7 predicted proteins | sample OrgLakmetagen987_FD_201849 | JGI IMG/M metagenome (GOLD analysis project Ga0307981, IMG submission 201849) | Saline water microbial communities from Organic Lake, Antarctica - #987 | ecosystem: Environmental > Aquatic > Non-marine Saline and Alkaline > Saline | place: Antarctica: Organic Lake... | reverse complement strand
ACAGAAAAGATTGCAGCTACTGGTCTTCGTGTTGTGCGTTTGGCATCCAAGACTCGCGAAAATACTGTTTCTTCTGTTGATCACTTGTGTCTTCATATCATGACCCCTCTCGCAGCTGGTGATGACTTCCAGAAGCTGCAGAGGCTCAAGGATGAGATTGGAGAGCTAACAAATCGTGATCAGAAAAAGTATAGAGCCATTCAGATTCGTACCGAGCGCGAAATCCTGCAAGCAGCGGATGTCATTTGTTGCACCTGTGCTGGAGCAGGAGACCCTCGCTTGAAGAATTTCCGTTTCCGCCAAGTACTCATTGATGAGGCAACTCAGGCAGTGGAAGCGGAAGCTTTGATTCCACTGACACAGGGTGCAAAGCAAATTGTACTGGTTGGAGATCATTGTCAGCTTGGCCCCGTTGTCATGTGCAAAGCAGCTGCAAAGGCTGGATTGACACAGAGTCTTTTTGAACGATTAGTGTTGGTAGGAATTAGGCCTATTCGTTTGCAGGTGCAGTATCGTATGCATCCAAGTTTGTCTGCGTTCCCCTCCAACATGTTTTACGAGGGAAGTCTTCAGAATGGAGTTACCGAAGCTGATCGTCAGCTCTTGACTCTCCCCGGATTCAAAGGAAAGGAAGACTTCCCTTGGCCCGTTCCCAACAAGCCCATGTTTTTCTATTCGATTTCTGGTATGGAAGAGATTAGTGCATCAGGTACCTCATACCTCAATCGCACAGAGGCATCGTACGTTGAGAAGATCGTTACTCACTTTTTGAAGATGGGTGTGACACCAGGTCAAATCGGTGTCATTACCCCTTATGATGGACAGAAGCAATACGTGTCGGAATACATGCGCCGTTCTGGGTCACTTTCTTCTTCCTATTACGAAGCCATTGAAGTTGCATCAGTAGACGCATTCCAGGGCCGTGAAAAGGATTTCATCTTGCTCTCGTGCGTTCGTTCCAGTGAATCTCAAGGCATTGGGTTCCTTTCCGATCCCCGTCGTTTGAATGTAGCTTTGACTCGTGCGCGTCTCGGTGTCATCCTTCTTGGAAATCCTCGCGTGCTCAGCAAAAACGCTCTGTGGGCTGCATTGCTGTTGCATTTCAAGGAACATGAAACGCTTGTGGAAGGACCACTCACCAATTTGCAGCAGAGCTACATGACTTTTGCCAAGCCTCGTCGCAACCCAGCAGGTGATTCGAGATATGCATTCACAGCACTCGCTCGTGGAGCATGGGATGGAAGGTGGGAACAGAAACCTGGCAGTGGACGCGCACAGAACTCTTCTGCATTCGGAGGTAAACGCAATGGACGCCGGGGAGGCCAGGGAGACTCCCGTTTTGATCCTCGTTACAAGTATGATTCGGATGGATTGAACGCCAAAGGACTTCCCATTCCCAATTTTGCCCCTCTTCCCTCCTACGCTGGAGGCGATGACATGAGCACCGATGCTGGCAGCGCGTATGGTGGATCTCAATATGGTGGATCTCAATACGGCGGATCTCAATGGGGAGGAGAATCTCAGTCTCGTCATGGTGGTGGAGGAAGCGTAAATAGTGATTATTATGATCTTCGCAGCCAAGCAGATGCGGCAAGTGTTACTGGTAGTATTGATTCGAGAAGGTTTTAGAGGAAGATACAATGTTTTCAGAGTTGCACGTGCGTCTCATCGGATGGTGATTATTATTAATCGGTCGAGCAAGAGGAATTGTTCCATTCGGTTCTTGAACGTGCATAGGTACATCTCCAGCCATCGTGGACGGTTGAATTTGGACTGGACGGTGAACGGGTGGGTTTGTCCTCACTAGACCCTTTCGATTCGTGTGCCATTCATTGAGTGCATGCTCAGGATATCTTGTGTGGCTTAGCAGGACACTGCTGGATCATAGAGAGAAGTCCCTATGATCGTTCCCACAATCCAGGTTGTTCACGAGAAAGACCGTTTATTTTACAATACAGTACACTCATACGTACGTGGCTTTATTTCACTTTGTTGAAAGACTGAATAGTGAAACGCTAGTAGTGGTTGCATAAAGTAATGATTCAAATCCTTTACATGTTGATCGCAGATTTTTCTATCAAACCACAGTAGTACGTTCCTTGCTGATGATGATGATGACGATTGCGTCCATTTGCATCTCTTTTTATATTATGATTGAAGTACAAAGACGTTTTAACGGCTAAATATTTGAATTGAGAGTAGCCAAAGACACGACACACGGCAACAACTACCAAAAAATAACAAATAACAACTGCAAAAGCAGACAAAAGCACAGGGGTAACAAGGAACATTCGTTATTACACAGCATCCCATCCCAGCACTCGAAACCTCAAGACCAGAAAGGTTCAAAGCTTGAATAGCAACAAAGCTTTTAATCTGAACAGTGTATCAGCAGCAGGCTGAAATGATGTCTCCGCAGTATTTAGAGAGTATGGCAGAGGACACGGAAGTGGAGTATATTACAGAGGAAGAGGAGATCGTGGCGAAGGAACAAGCCCTGCTCGCCTGGATGTGGACCTTTCCCCAGATATCGAGTGTCGTTGACAAGGAGACCTTCATCAGCGATTGGCTGAGCAACGCAGTTATCACCAAGTGAGTAGATTTTCAAAAATTATATTATTTCCTTATTCCTGTTTTCATTTATTCGATTGAATCAAACATGATCGTGATCTGACCCCTGACCCTTTATCCATCCGTCCATCCATCCATCCATCCGTTCAGAGCAATCTATCAAGCCGCAGCTGAAATCTGCAATAAAGAACCTGATCCTTTTGAAACAGATCACTACAGCACCATTGCAGCGTGGACATCCTGCGATCCCATCATCTCAGGTGATTCTGCAACTGCCATTCTCTCTGCCCAACTGTGCTACGCAATCGATGAAGAATGCCACGGTCGCGAAGCATACATTGGCAGAATCATGAAACTCGAAAAGGGCGTGCAGCGAACCCTCATGCAACTCATTAAAGATTTCAATGATCGCAAACATGGTGCCACACCCACGAGAAGATCCCACCCCGACGAGAGCTACTTGGACGACTTGAATCTTGATGACGATGATAACGTATCGCTCTTGGACGAAGATGAACATGGTGATAACAAGGAGAATCATCTCAGACATGAAGCGTATGCCGTTCCCGTGGATATTGGAGTGGTTCGTGCGCCTCTTTCGCCATTTCGATCGCCGCTTCCTTCCTCGGGTAATATTCAATCGCGTAAGGTTGCCTCCTCATCTTCCACATCACAAAATAAACTATCTCCTCCACCATATTCCATGTCCACTCGCAATGTTAGTGCCAGGAAAGTCATTCGATTAGAAAAGGAGACGGAAGCACTGTCTGAGAAGAATAAAGAGTTTCAAAGAGAATTAGAATCTATGCGACAACAGGAGAATGCAATGAGAGTCCGTTGTGAGGAGATGGAAGCCATTCATAGAGCAGCAAGGTTCAAACTTGAATCTGAGGCATTGGTTCGAGAAAGTGAAATTAGGGATGACCTCATGGCAAGGGTCTCATCTCTGGAGCGCGAACTGGGGAACAATTCCAATGCAGCGAAGGAAGCGTCTGTTGCCAAGGAGCAGCTTGCCAGTTTGCAAGACGAGGTGGATATTTTGCAGCATTCCAAGATGAAGTTGCAACAAACGGAGAACCAGGTTCAAAAACTGAAGATCAAGTTGCAGCAGGTGGGAGATGTGAGTAAGGCTCTTGCCAGTGAAGAGAGGGCACATAGTGATGCAGTCGCCAAATGTGTGGATGCTGAGAATGAACTGGCAGCGCTGGGGCCTCTCAAGAGACAGCTGGAAGAATACAAGTCCAGAGCAACGTATGCCGAAGTTAAATTGGTAGATCGAGAAGATGAGATCAAGAAGCTTCTCGAGGCTGGCGAGAACATGAACGGCTTCAATGGTGAATTATTGCGTGGGAATCTTCTTCATCAAGCTGAAGCTGAGGATCTCAGAAAAACTTTGGAGCAAAACGAATCGGATAATGCGGATGGCCTCGCAATTGGAGGCGGTATGAGTGAGTTGAATCCGACACTCAAGGAAGAATTGTTTCGTCTCCGTTCTGAAAATGCAAGGCTCAAGACATTTGCTGCCAAGCGCGAAGATGACTCGGTGCAGCGTCTTGAGGAGGCTTGCGACGATGCCAAGCGTCTCTCAGAAAAGTTCAAGGAGCAGTATTTGGTAACCAAAAATGCGCTCAGCAGCACCCAGAATAATCTATCATCAAGTCTTTCGAGGGGAAAGGATTTGGAAAAGCGCATAGAGGAGATTGAAGATTTGAAAAAAGATCTCGAGGCTGAACTTCAAGAAGAAAAAATTTCGGCTCGTAAGGCAAAACTTGAAGCGACCAAGACTCTGCATTCAACAACGAAGGAATTGGCAAAGCAAAGCAAGAGTGAGAAAGAGGAGTTGCTCCAAGAATGGCAGGATAAGTTGGAGGAAAACAGAAATTCCTTTGAAAAAAAGTACGGGCTATTGTCAGATCAGTCCAAGGAGAATATTGATCATTTGCAGGATCGAATTGCTGAACTACGCCAGCAGTCAATCTCATCTTTGCAAAAAATGGAACAAGAGTTTACAAAGGAGACCAACGACATGAAGAAGGAGCACGAGGAGAACACGAAAAGTTTGAAAGTTAAGAATGAAGAGGACAGAACAAAGCTTATTGAACATGGCAAGCAGCTAATCCAAAAGAAGAAGGAGGAGGCGAATGCGAAAATTAATGGACTACAAGAGCAAGCTAAGAGATTTAATGAAGGACGACAGCAACTGCTAATAGCCCAAACGGAGTTTGAGAAGAAGGTAGCGGTCAAAATTCAAAGCTACAAGCAAAGGCTGAACATGTCCGAAGCGAGAGCAGAAGAAACGGCCAAAGAATGTGATGATGTTCAGACCAAATTGAAGAAACTGGACAGAGAGAAGGCAAATATACAAAGCGAAAATGATCGTTTCCGAAGACAGCTCGGAGGTCGCTTTGGTACAGACAATGGACAATACGAAGAACTCCAGAGAAACTACAATGACTTATTGGAGGAGAATCGATCTCTGAAAGAAAAGGCAGAGAATCATACTCAGGCTCTAGATTCATCGAATGCTTTCAATTTTGCCCGTCCGTATTCTGCTGGTGCATCTGTCAGCGCCTCCTCTCTGTCGCAGTTGCGCTCGGAATATGAGGATAAGATCGAATCTATCAATGACGCAAAGAGAGAACTTGTAATGAAAAACTCTGCTCTCATCACTGACGAAAAGAAGGCACAAAAGCGCGCTTGGGAATTAGAAGTGGAAGTCAAGCGTATTGAAAATGTAAACACATCATTGCAGCTGCAAATTGAGAGGATTGGTCAACACGGGGGAATAATGCAATCCCCAGTGACGACAGGTAAACGCGGGTCATCCAAACTTACACCGGCATCACTAAAATCAAAGGGGTGGGGGAAAATGTGGAAGGGTTCAAAGCTTTCAAAAAAGGCCAATTCTAAAGAATCACCAGATTCGGTGGATCCAATGATTGACCTCAAATCTCCTGAGTTCAAAAGTACTGTGGAGCAATTAAAAAAACATGATTTAGAGGGCTTCAAGAGCAAGCTAGTCCAAAGACTATCTGCCAAGAAAAGCAATATATCGCCAATCAAATCAATGTCCCTTATGGACTTGGTTGCTTCCAAGAGTAATCTCGAAGCAGACCAATGGGAAACTTCTTTTTCTGAAAATAAGTGAAATGAAAATATGTAGAAGGCACTTTATATTTTATATTACTTCAGAATTATACCTGTAAAATAATTCCCTGTTTTGTATGTGTCTAATCTCTTACACAAAATCTGATTGATTCACTGGCGCAGACGCGGATGGCATTGCTTCTACATGTGGCATTTCTTGCGTATTTCCAGGCTCCGCATAACACGATCTTCCAAAAATCGGATCTTGCGATAATTGCCCAGCCCTATTCATGTCTAATAATCGTTTCGAATTCAAAAATCCTAAAAGTAGCAGAGCATCAAAACGAATTAGGAACCAAAGAGAAAAGCAAAGGGGTCCAGTAGAAGCGCTGCCCATACGAGCAACATCAACATTCACTCACCAAAACCTCCTACGAGAACTCCAGTTGAAAATTCGGTGACTCCACCAACAACGTCATTAAGAATGAGTCCTACACAACCATATACAAAAAATGTGAAAGACACAGCCATTCCAGCGAATGCAACGACATGCGCAGTCTTGGTCAAGCTAACTCCTGCACTTCTCAAAAGTCCCGTCCATATCCTGATGCCGTCAAGGGGGTAGATAGGTATAATCATATGAACAACAAAGAGGAAGAGATTCCAACAAAAGGAAATCCTGCACGCTGTCGAAATGATTCCCAAGAACCCGCTTTCCAAGTCTACGAAACGTTCGGAGAATGTTAATAATGGAGGCATGTCGTCAGTTCTCAAGATGATGTAAAAAATTGCAAAGACTGCTCCTGTAAAAAGATGTGAAACTGGGCCTGCGATTGCCACTATTGTATCGCCCCTAGCGCCCCTATCATTGGGTCCATATGTTGTCAAACCTCCAAGTGGCCATAGTATAATACTATCTGCTGTTCCACCTAGTTTATACGTGGCAGTGACGCGGGCTAATTCGTGCTATGATTATACATTATGAATTAACGAGGAAGAAAAAATTACCGTTAATAAAATGTGTGTGGTTGGTTAGATAATGCGGCCATCTGATCTTCTTAGAATCGAATTGAACTTACCATCAGCACGGTTACAAATAGAAAAGGCCCGTAGAGGATCAACTGATACCAGAATACATTCCATGAATTGTAAGCGATAAATGCGAGTAAAAGATTAACAGCTAACAACATCAAGAACGTCCAGTGAAGTCCAATTGGTGCACCTTTGATCTTCATGCCTGTCGGCATGGTATATCTTTCCAATAGTTGGTCAGGCATGATTGTCGACTGCTGTGATGTAAAGTTTTTCAGTACTGATCACAGTATGAATAAAGTGTTGTTTAATGACAATCAAGAATCAAGAAGTATGCTAGAATGAATTCATTTCAGGATTTAGGAAGCATTCAGACTTGGTTGAAAAGAAGGGGTGCATCTTCTTTTTACGGCCTGAAGCACCCTCATTATTTACTTTGAAAGTGCAATTTGTTATATCAGGTTCTGAGCTTAAATAGGTGAGACTATCGCAATAATACTGCAATAATGTACAGTGGTATTACGAGCTAATGAAGGCATTTCAATCCCTTCTAATTCAATATTCAATTTTAAGCCAAACTTGTACCGTACCTTCACTAGTCAGTCATCAGCAGAACAGATAGTAGATGGATTCACTGCGAAAGGTACCATACATACGATTGATAGAGATTGATTGATAAAATGAATTCGTCAACATTTATAAAAAAACCTGACGCTAAAAATCTAATAAATAACAAATACAGATAAATAAACGAGATCGTACACGACCTCAATGCATCATAGAGGCCATTGACTTCTTTCTTGACACGCTCTTTTCACAGGCATAAATAAAATTGAAGGTTCCAGAGCTTGACGCGGGAGGAGCAGATGCCTTCTTTCTTCTTTACGTTTCTATAAAATGAGAAGTGATTGTATTTGTTACGAATAGCCAGTGACTTGATGTGCCAATTCTGTCAACATTAATTAGCCATACCATCCACCAACCTTTAATTCTTCTGTCGTCAATCATCTTCCAGCTTCGAGCATTCGTATTCCAAATTCTGTGTTTCCTATTTGTTCCACCACAAGCTACTACTATCGTACTGCAAGCGACAAGAATCTACGAGTATAACAATAACTCGAATCAATCATGTCAGCAGCTCGCCTCCCTTCAAGACGCCGGAGGTTCAAACCTACCCAAACCTACACTGCAACATCCATGACGTTTGAAGAAGAAAAGCTTCTTCAACAAGCCATTGAAAATTCCAAGAAGATGACACAACTGTCTCACGGAGGCAGAGACCTTGACATTCCACCCGGTCCAACCTTCTTTCCCACAGTCGAGGAATTCGGAGGCAACCCGCTGCATTACATTGATAAAATTCGACCGATTGCAGAAAAATATGGAATCTGCAAAATCGTTCCTCCGGCTGGATGGAACCCTCCATTTTCGGTAGATATGGAATCCAAACAGGAGTTTCAGACCAAGGAACAGCTCCTTCATCGCATTCAGGAAGGAATATCCTTTGGTGATGGGGAGGAATACAGTGCATCATCTTATCTAAAGATGGCCACGAAGAAGACAAAAGATTGGATCGAAGCTAACGTCAAGGAGGGAGATGGCGAGCCATCTGAAAGTGTCACCCTGGATTATCTCGAGAAGACTTATTGGGATTTAGTTGAGATTTCTCATGAAAAGTTTTTTGTCGAGTATGGGAATGATATAGATTCCCATGTGTTTGGATCGGGGTTTCCACAATCGGAAAGGGGGAGAGGTGTCGAGGACGAGAATGCGGACTCGCCGCGAGTCGACGATCCGGAAAAGATGAATTTGCCAGAGCCAAAATTTGGTACTGAGGAATTTTACAAGGAGAGCTATTGGAACTTGAACAACATTCCAAACTGTCCAGATAGCATTTTGCAGCATATCAAAGTTGGCATCAATGGGATTAATATTCCTTGGATGTACTATGGTAATCTCTTTTCGACGTTTTGTTGGCATAATGAGGATAATTATCTGTATTCCATTAATTACCACCATTGGGGAGCAGCGAAGGTCTGGTATGGTGTCCCTGGGACTGAAGCAGATGCTGCGGGGTTGGAGCAGGTCTTCAAATCGTATCTATCATTGAAGATGAGGGATGTGCCCGATCTACTTCATCACATCACAACGATGTTTTCGCCAAGGTTGCTACAGACCGCAAAAGTTCCTGTTTATAAACTGGTGCAACACCCTGGTGAGTTTATTGTGACATTTCCGATGGCTTTCCACGGGGGATTCAGCACCGGGCCAAATTGTGGGGAAGCTGTCAACTTTGCTACGCACGAGTAAGTAATGAGATTATGAATATATTTTTGTCGAAATAGTTTACTATCGTTGACAATAGTACTAACCTCGTATATTCCAGTTGGATAACTCACGGTGCGGGAGCTAGCGAAAGGTACAGATCTTTTGCGAGACCAGCCGTGTTTTCACAAGATAGATTGACTTTTACCATGGCAAATCATTTGGAAGATCAAAGATCATATCATACATGTAAGCTCTTGGTGGAAGAGTTGAAACGCGTTATTGATGAAGAATTGCGCCTGAGAAACAAATTGATGGAAGAGGGGGTACGTGATGTGTCGAAGTTTGTGAAGCTTCCACAGAACAAAGTGGATCAACTTGATGAAGATAGCGCAGATTATGACGATAAGAGATTATGTCATTCGTGCAAGCACATTTGCTTCTTCTCTTGCGTGGCTTGCGAATGCAGCAAGTCAAAAGTGAGTTGTCTTCGGCATAGCCATTACATGTGCAGGTGTGCTGTTGAAAATAGATATTTGATGGTATGGAGCACGGATGAAGAGATGAAAAGAGTATATGAACGAGTCAAAACGTTCGCAGAAGAGCTCAGAGAAAAGCAAGACGAGAAAAAGAAGAAGGGAGATGAAAGCAGCAGCGAAGAAGATATGGAGGAGGGACAGAGCGTGGATGGTCCAGAAATTCAGGCACCAGGTTCCTCAGAAGATCTAAAGAGACACAAAAATTACAAGGTGGATCTCAGCGAATCGTCACCATTGTGCAGCTTACCTAGAAATGGACAAAAAGTGTTGATGGACTTGATGAACTTTGCCAAGCGGAAGAAATCTGAAGTAGCGGAGCTGGTGAATGATTCGATGGAAAAGAAATTGAAAGCAAAGGATAGCGAAGAAAATAGTATCCGCTTGGTAAACGAAGAATGAATCCATCGTCAGTTAGGATTGCTTCTATTTCACCGTGTGAAGCGGAAGTGACCTTAGAACCTGGTCCAGTCAATATTTGCAGCATTTGCGCACGAGCGATTTCCATTTCAGTACAATAATAGACAGCACACTATCGTAAAATATCAAAATTCCCATTGTAGAGTCTAGCTAGCTACTGTATTAGTTTATATAATCTTTACAAAGATTTGTAGTCGCAAGTGGGTTTCACGTATGCATATTCCTCGCCAAATGCTGTCAAGTCTCCGTCCTCGCGCAAGTAAGGCCCAACATACACCAATGCTTCGAGCACAGAAGATCCAAGCATGGCGGACCTCGCACCATTCCATCCCCTTTCAGGATCAGGATTGGACATGCAGTCCTTGAAGGGCATCTCTAGAGTTGCTGCAAGGCAATCATACCTAGCAGCAATTTGATTAGAGCACACATTAAGTTTTCCCTTTCCCTTCTCGTCGGGTTCATATGCTACAGGAATCTGCATGTCGCTGTTAGTTTTGGAATACTTGGCGAGGAATGCTCCATGCAAAGTCTCCAACCTAGTACTCCAATTAGGACACCCCTCGGAACCCGCCAAGAAGTTGAAGGGGAGCTCTTCATCACCATGAATATCTAGAAACGCATCCACTCCCGTCTCGTCCATCTTCTTCAAGACGTGATACACCTCGGGGGATCGTTCCAACGTGGGTGCCTCGTAATAGTCCCCATTCTCTTCTGACCCAGAGGAACACCATTCTCGGTTCAAATTCTGTCC
>Ga0307981_1004002_pt1 | contig 10667 bp, 10 predicted proteins | sample OrgLakmetagen987_FD_201849 | JGI IMG/M metagenome (GOLD analysis project Ga0307981, IMG submission 201849) | Saline water microbial communities from Organic Lake, Antarctica - #987 | ecosystem: Environmental > Aquatic > Non-marine Saline and Alkaline > Saline | place: Antarctica: Organic Lake... | reverse complement strand
GACTCACTCTGGCGCTTCAATATTGTTGTAAGGAGCTCTCTTTCAAATCGCGGAGTGGTAATGATATTCACATGCTCTCGGCCTTGAGAAGAAGGCATCCCCAGTTCTATACCGCTAAATATAAGTAAGCCTGGGTAGGCTTGACGCATTTGTGCTATCTCTTCAAATTTGACAGGCGGTAAGGAGTCGTATGAATTGTGGTCAGTAATAACAATGGCATCACAGCCCTTAAAGAATGACATTTCAACTAATTCTTCTACGCTTAAACTTCCATCGGAATATTGCGTGTGAGTATGATGATCAAAAATCATCTCAGGCGCATTACTACCGGCCCAAGATACCTGTGCTATTGATATCGGCGCAGATTTCTTCTGCCAAATGCTGTTTGATGCGAGTAGAGAGAACAAGGCTATCAAAATGAATAATGATAGCCCTTGCTTTGGACTGAGGCTTTGAACATGTTTATAACGTTCTAAGCGAAATAGCGTAAAAAACAAAAAGCCAAGCCCACAACCTACAACATTCCAAATCGAATTACCGCCCCAAGGAATGCCGCTTAATGTCCATATTTGTAGTGCTTGAATTAAAAATGAGCAGCTAAAACCAATAGCTAAGAATACCAACAGACAGCGCTTTGAGCGGCAGTGTGGGTAAGCTGCTCTGATAAAAATCCCAAAGGGTATAAACAAAACAATATTCGCAACTATATTACTAAGACTAGTTGACAGGATATTAAAATCAAACAAGTCACTTAGGCGTTCAGGCGATTCTGCATCGAGATTAAAATCGAAGGGATAAAATGAACCGTAAGCTATCAAAGAAACGATAATGTAAAAAATTGATTTCATTTAAGTGAATGCATTAAGTAACGTATTGTTCAAAACGATATGCAAAGCATAAACACTATTTTTGATGCTGGCAATGGTTGCGCAAGACTGACCTACTAAAGGAGGAGGGCTAGGTCCTTGGGTGAAATTTATCTTGAAAATTGTGCATAAATTCATGAATGTAAATTTATTTTCGAAAAAGTTGAAAATAAATGGAATTATTTCGAAACACTTGTGGTCTATTAATTCGTGATACTTATCAATTGTTGAATGTCACTGCCTAGCTAAACATTGCTAGCCACACGAATTATTCATACTTGTTTTGTGTATCCTTCCCTAGATGTGTTTTTTAGGCCTCGTTATTCGAGGCCTTTTTTTGCTTGAATGTTCTGATGATTAATATCAAATGGACTTAGAAATATCCCTCACGCTTTTTCTTTTCCATAGAGCCTGTTTGGTCTTTATCTAATAAACGACCTTCACGCTCACTGGTTTTACTCAGGATCATCTCAGTAACAATTTCCTCTCGTGTAGTTGCGCGACTCTCGGTAGCGCCGGTTTGTGGATAGCAGCCCAGAGTTCTAAAGCGAATCCATCGTTTTTTCAAGCTGGCTTTTTCTTTGTCGGTTAAGTGTTCAAGCATACGTTCGTCATCAAGAGCCAGTAATTGACCGCTGTCTTCATCCACCCAACTCATGCGCTCATCGGCGAAGTAAAGCGGCACAATATCGATTTGTTCCTGCAAGATATATAACCAGATATCAAGCTCGGTCCAATTTGATAACGGGAATACTCTTACCGACTCACCTTTGTCGATTTGCGTGTTATACAAAGACCAAAGTTCTGGACGCTGTTGTTTCGGGTCCCACTGATGGTCTCGATTACGCACTGAAAATACGCGTTCTTTGGCTCGTGACTTTTCTTCGTCGCGACGCGCTCCGCCCAAAGCCGCATCAAATTGATGAATGTCGAGAGCCTGCTTTAAGGCAACGGTTTTCATGTGATCATTATATTTTACTGAACCTGAGGTAATGGGATGAATACCCATGTCGAGTGCCTCTTGGTTAATGTGCACAATAATATCCAAGTCGAGTTTATCTTTTAACTTGTCTCTGAACGCACCCATTTCATGAAACTCCCAGGTGGTATCAACGTGTAAAAGTGTAAACGGGACTTTGTCAGGATAAAAAGCTTTGCGAGCGAGGTGCAGCATTACCGTAGAATCTTTACCTATAGAATAGAACATACAAGGTTTGTCAAAGCTTGCCGCAACTTCACGCATAATATGAATGGCTTCGGCTTCTAATAATTTTAAGTGAGTCATGTGCGCCATTAATATTCCTTTGAGTTCTGCTAGTTTAGTTCGGGTTATGGTTATAGTTTACGTGTAAGTCCATCGCATTAAAAGCTGCGTTATTAGCGTAGCTTGATATTTCTTCAGTTTGTTGGGGCAGGAGCAAGACGAGTAGGTAAGTTGTGATAGCAAACGTCAATATCGCCATTTCCTTTGTATTTAAAAAATTCATTACTACGCGTGCGGCCATTGTTTAAGCGTGTTGCAAATGTATCTGATGCCTGTTGCTGTACTTGAACATTGAGCCTTTCATCGGCAGGCACATCACTTGCCATTTTTATCGATACAATTGGACTGCGCTTGGTTTCATCTTCAATAATGCCGTTCGCTGCGCCCAGCTCAGCTCGTTTCAGGTTTTGCACTGCAGGCATGCCATAAACAACCCTACCTAATATCGTCATGTTTCGGTCTAGCTGTCGCGGTGCTTGTCCAATAATGATATAAAAATCACCAGTGCTCCAATCAGATTCATTTCCCCTGGCAAAGCCGACAACACCGGGGCAGTGAAGTAACCACTCCTCGCCACTTTCAAGATCTTGACCTGCTGCAAAGCCATTTAAAAAGCCTGTTTGTTGTGCAAATAGTTCGGGTTTTTGTACTAGCAAAAAGTCTTCATCACTATTAATTTGTCGAGTGAATTCGGCTTTTAAAGGACTGCTATATTTACTTTCTTTGGTCTCAGAAACGTCACCGCCTTGGGCAACAAAGCCATCAATTACGCGATAAAACTCGGTATTGTCGTAAAAGCCTTCGTTTATTCTGTCAACAAATCGTCTAACTTGTTTTGGCGCTATGAACGGTGCGAGCTCAATGATCACTTTGCCACCCTCGAGTTGCATATACACCATATTGCTTGATGCAGGTGTTCTCCATTGCTCAGATTTACTTTCATTCTCTTGTGATAGAGCAGTGCTACTTATTATCAAGGAGAGGACTACTAACATAAGTATGTTGTATTTTTTTAATTGGATATGCATAAAGTGCCCTATTTGCTAAATGCGAAGCTTTAATCAAAAAGCTTTAGTCGGTAGTGTAGCGTTTTTCAACAAAGATTTTTGATTAGTTCTGTTTCGTTGCACTCGCTTTATTTGTATAAAAAATGTTCAAGTAATGGTTGTGAAATTGTATGATTTTCAATCATACTGGCAGTGTCCATTGTCTATAAGGAATATATCATGTCATTTAATCGAATTTTATTTGTGAGCACAGGTTTACGCAATGACGATGGCGCTCTAGTCAGCGCTATGAATTTAGCAACAAAGTCTAATACTAACTTAGACATTGTATTACTCCTGCCGCTATTGCCTAAAAACCTAATCGATTATGCACAAAAGTTTGCAGATACTTTTATCACTGAGTTCAATAGTTTTGCCCAAGAGCACAAAGTAAAAACCAGCTTTGCTGGCGAACTTACGGTGTTAACGCTCAACAATAAACATGCATGTGTGAGTTTGATACAGATGGTGTTGCAGCATAAATATGACCTATTGATCAAACAGGTGGATTCAGATAATCACGAAAAAGGCTTTAAGGCGCTTGATATGGACTTATTGCGAAAATGTCCTTGCCCGCTAATGTTGTGCAGACCAGATCATGATGTTGTCAGCGGCAGCGTAGCCGTTGCTATAGACCCTTTTTCTGACGAGCACTCTGGACACGCCTTGTCGCTAAATTTATTGAGCACTGCCATAGGCTTAACGTCAGGCTCAGATAAAGCCTTAGATGTTATTTCATGCTGGGACTTTAGCTTGGAAAGTAGCCTTACCACTGGTACTTGGTTAAATCTAAGTATGGATGAGTTAGCAAGTGAAAAAGAAAAATGTCGAAGTGAGCATTTGAGCGCCCTGAACGAAGTCTTGAACGAAGTTCCAGAGCAAGAGAGTCTGAATGTGCAGCATTTAAATGGCTTTGCCCATATTCAAATTCCCGAGTATGTCGCTAAGCAAGAGATAGATTTGCTAGTAATGGGAACAGTCGCTAGAACCGGTATTGCGGGTTTTATTATTGGCAATACGGCTGAGAATGTTTTGCAATCTTTGCAATGCTCGTTATTAGCATTAAAACCAGCGGGATTTGTATCTCCGGTGAAGCTAGACTAAAAACGAAAAGGGGCCAATCATTGCCGAGCAGTATTAAGCCTTCGTTGGAAAGACTTATCTTCTAAGTGAACAGACTCCTGCCTGCGCAGGAGTGACCGGATAGGACGTGATAAGCCTTTTTTTGTATCGGTCTTAGGTATTAATTATTTGTGTTACGCCTCTTCGGCATTTGGATACACAATGTTCATATGCGCCGCATAAGCCACAATGAAGGCCTGCTCTTGAAATACTTTTAAACCGGTTTCAGCAAATTCAACGGCAACAGGATTGCGTTTAATAATTGCTTTTAAGCCATTGGCACTGATGGTTTGTACGTCTAAGTCTTTTATTAACTGCAGCGAAGCTTCCATTTTAAAACCCAAGCCACCACCAGAAAATTTACCCGTAAGCGGGCGCTCTTTGATGATCACTCGCTCAACTTTATAGTCTTCCATTAGCTTGGCAAACGAGCTTTGAAAATAAACTAAGTCTGAGGTGCGATTTTGCTTGTTAAATTCAACCTTTCGAGCACGACAATCAGGAATAGTAAAGAGGCCGTCGTGATAATCGAGAATAGTAATAACTGCCTCAGTGCCTTTAATTTCTACGCCACAAATACGCATTGTAAACTCCAGTTTGTGTTTAAATTCTTAATGTGGTCTATGTTATCTGAAAAATGCGGGATGTTAAGGCTTATATTGTATAAGTGACTAATCAATTCTATTATAGGATGTAGATAATACGTAGTGTTGACCAAAGCAAACCCCTTTATTCATAAATTCACTTAATACGGACGCATAATGAGCAAAAACGATCCCCGCAAACACTCCAAAAAAATTGTAGACGGTACCGCGCAGGCCCCAAGTCGGTCGATGCTTCGTGCCGTTGGTTTTGGTGATGACGATTTTAAAAAACCGCAGGTGGGTATTGCGTCTACGTGGAGTATGGTTACACCTTGTAACATGCATATAAATGACCTTGCTGAAGAAGTAGGCAAGGGCGTTGATAGTGCTGGCGCAAAAAGCGTGATTTATAATACGATCACCATTTCAGACGGTATCTCAATGGGCACCGAAGGAATGAAGTATTCTTTGGTGTCGCGTGAAATTATTTGTGATTCTATAGAAGCGGTTTCGGCGTGTATGGGCCACGACGGTATTATTGCGATTGGTGGTTGTGATAAAAACATGCCTGGTTGTATAATGGGTCTGGCGCGTTTAAACCGACCCTCTATATTCGTATACGGCGGCACTATTTTACCAGGTGAAAACCACACCGACATTGTATCAGTATTTGAAGCAGTGGGCAGTCATGCGGCTGGTGATATTCCGGTGACGCAACTAGAAGCGATTGAAAAAACAGCTATCCCAGGACCTGGTTCATGTGGCGGCATGTATACCGCTAACACGATGGCATCGGCCATTGAAGCAATGGGCATGAGCCTGCCAAACAGCAGTGCGCAAAATGCCATATCTGAAAGTAAAAAACTCGATTGCATCAATGCCGGTAAAGCGATTGCTTATCTGCTTGAGCACGATATAAAACCTTCAGACATCATGACCAAAAAGGCTTTTGAAAACGCGATAACATTAATCATTACGCTAGGCGGCTCTACCAATGCGGTGTTGCACTTAATTGCCATGGCCGACGCAATTGGGGTGGAGATCACGCTTGAAGATTTTGAGCGCATTGGCAACAAAACACCGGTAATTGCAGACCTTAGACCAAGCGGACGCTATTTAATGTCTGAGCTAATTGAAATTGGCGGTATTCAGCCGCTAATGAAGCGTTTATTAGACGCTGGTATGCTGCACGGCGATTGTATGACCGTGACTGGTAAAACGATGGCTGAAAACCTAGCAGGGGTAGAAGATTATCCAGAAGGCCAAGATATTATCTTGCCGTTCACAAGTCCCATTAAGCCCGACAGTCATTTAGTGGTACTTTCAGGCAATTTAGCCTCAGAAGGTGCAGTATCAAAAATCACCGGTAAAGAAGGCTTAAGCTTTACCGGCACAGCCAAAGCCTATGATTCTGAAGAAGACGCCTTTGCCGCTATTATTGGTGGCGCCGTAGTAGCAGGAGACGTCGTTGTGATTCGTTATGAAGGCCCTAAAGGTGGTCCGGGAATGCGTGAAATGCTTAGCCCAACCTCTGCTATTATGGGCAAAGGGCTCGGCGATTCAGTAGCGCTTATCACCGACGGTCGATTCTCTGGTGGTAGTCGCGGCTTTGTTGTAGGCCATGTTACCCCTGAAGCGTTTGAAGGTGGTTTAATCGCCATAGTTGAAGATGGCGACAGTATTACCATTGACGCACAAACGCGTGAAATTAATCTTAACGTAGATGAGCAAGAAATTGCCAAGCGCAAAGCCAAATGGCAGCAGCCCAAACCGAGATATATCCGCGGTTTACTCGCTAAATACGCAAAAACCGTGAGCTCAGCGTCAACGGGTGCGGTAACCGACAAAACTTAAACTAGAAAGAGAGCACTATGAAAAAATCTTATTTATCACTCCTTGTTATTGGAGCATTATTCAGCGCTTCTCAGGCGGTTGCACAGCAGGCTCCCGAAAGTGTAAGCGCGAATGATTTTGTTGAGCTATTTGGCAAATTAGGCGGCGAATTTAAAGGCCAGCGCAAAGCCCACGCTCGCGGAGTGTGTGCAACCGGTACCTTTGCACCTTCTACCGAGGCCACTGCGTATTCAAACTCGCCTTTATTTAATGAAGAATTAGTGCCTGCCCAAGTGCGCTTTTCATTAGGTGGAACTGACCCACGCGCAGACGAAAGAACCCCAGGAACACGTGGTGCCGGTATCAAATTGACCTTAGCCGATGGCAGTATTTACCATATTACAGGTAACAATACACCGGTGTTTACGGGTAAAGATCCAGAAACCTTCTTCGGCTTTTTATCTACCTTATTACCAGATGAAAATGGCGTATCTGACCCAAGTAGAACAGGCGCTTACATTGCTGCTAATCCAAGTGTGCAGCCTGCTCTAGCCTACGCTCAAACTAATCCAGCACCTGCTTCATTTGCCCGCTCAGATTATTTTGGTATTCACACTTTCTTCTTTGAAAATGATGCGGGTGAGCAAACTAAATTCAGATGGCATTTAACACCTGACCTAGGTAAGAAGGGACTGAGTGCAGAAGAGGCCGCGGCGCTACCGGAAGCATTCTTGGAAGACCGCTTAAAAGAGGAGCTTGCTTCCACTAAAGTGAGCTTTACCCTAACCGCGACTATTGGGAATGAAGAAGATACCGTAATCGACCCGTCGCAACAATGGCCAGCAGACCGACCCACTATTACTATGGGCAAGTTGACTATTGAACAAGCGGGCGGAGATGCTTGCACAATCACAAATTTTGATCCTAACGTTGTACCCAAAGGCATAAAGACCAGTGACGATCCGGTTCTTAAAATTCGTACCCCTGCCTACGGCATCTCGTTTGGAAAGCGCTTAAGCAATCAATAAGCGCTGCGTCTAACAGACCTTATGTCAAATAAGACTGATGGGCCTTGCCCTTGTGGTTCGCAGCGCACTTACGCCATTTGCTGCGAGCCATTCATAAATGGCATTAGCTCTGCCCCCACGTCCGAAGCCCTAATGCGTTCGCGTTTCAGCGCATATACTGTTGGCGCCTATGAATATATTTTAGCAACTTACGCAACATCGGCACAACTCACACTTTCCAGCGCTGATTTAGCTGAGCACGACGAAGGTAGCGACTGGCGCCGATTAGAAATTGTGCAAGCGAAAGCGAATGAGGTAGAGTTTAAAGCCTATTATCAGTCGCAGGGGCAGTATTTTCTAATGCACGAAGTTTCGCAGTTTGTTCAAGAAGAAGGCCAGTGGCACTACAGCACAGGTGAAATTCAGCCTGATTCAGGTAAATTAGATTTGGGCCGTAACGCCATTTGCCTATGCGGCAGTGGTAAAAAGTTTAAACGCTGTTGCAGTTAATGTATCGATGTGGCGTAACGCTTCATTTGCGGTAGCGTCTGCAAATCAAACGAGTGATAAGTTTACAATTGCATTTGGCTCTTGTGCTTACGAAACTGAGCCACAGCCCATTTGGAATTAATTGGGCAGATGAGCTTAACGACAGCCAGGTTATTTTTACCGCTTTAGGTCTTGGTAATAAGACCTTTGATAAGGTGTCTTTTAGCCTCGCTGAACTGTCTTTCGCTCAGTAGTACTTTGCTTGTTAGGCCAAATAAACGATTAGCATATTAAATGTAAGTTAAGGAAAATGTAATGAGTACAATTGGCACCCCTTTTTCATCGTCTTCCACTAAAGTCATGCTTTTAGGTGGAGGAGAGCTTGGTAAAGAAGTTGTGATAGAGCTTAAGCGCCTTGGCTGTGAAGTAGTTGTGTTAGACCGCTACGAAAATAGCCCTGCGATGCAGGTGGCCGACAGAAGTCATTGCGTTTCGATGCTTGATGAACGCGCATTGCGAGAAATAGTATTAAACGAAAAACCAGATTTTATTGTGCCAGAAATTGAAGCCATCGCTACCAGTGCCCTTATTGTACTTGAGCAGCGCGGCTTTAAAGTGGTACCAACGGCAAAAGCGGCACATTTAACAATGAACCGTGAGGGCATACGCCGATTAGTAGCAGAAGAGCTTGACTTGCCAACCTCTAACTACGTATTTGCCGATGAGTGGGAAGACTTTGAAGAAGCTGCTATTGAATTAGGCTTTCCATGCATAGTGAAGCCAATTATGAGTTCATCTGGCAAAGGTCAGTCTTTTGTTAAAAGCGAAGATGATCTTGAGCATGCATGGCAATTTGCGCAAGAGGGCGGCCGCGCTGGCAAAGGTAAGGTCATTATTGAATCGGTCATCGAGTTTGATTATGAAATCACCCTACTGACTATTCGTCACAAAGACGGTACTTCTTTTTGTGAGCCTATCGGACATAGACAAGAAGATGGAGATTACCGTGAGTCATGGCAGCCTCAACAAATGAGTGATGCTGCTCTGAAAGCCTCAAAGGAAATCGCCAGCAAAGTCACAGAAGCCCTTGGCGGTTATGGCTTATTTGGTGTAGAGCTATTTATCAAAGGTGATGATGTTTACTTCAGTGAGGTGTCACCACGTCCTCACGACACCGGTATGGTCACTTTAATATCTCAAGATTTATCAGAATTCGCCCTTCATGCTCGCGCCTTTCTAGGACTACCGATACCAAACATTCACTTCCATGGCCCTTCAGCCTCGGTTGCCTTGTTGGTGGAGGGGGAGTCGTCGAAGGTGTCTTTTAGTAATATAGCAGAAGCTTTGATTGAGCCAAATACAGACCTTAAGCTATTTGGTAAACCAGAGGTAAAAGGTCGCCGCAGAATGGGTGTTGCTCTAGCCCGCGCTGATGATACTGATGAAGCCGTTAAGCTAGCAAAAAAAGTTTGCGCTGTGGTGCAAACGAACTTATAAATAATAAACCCTAAGTTAAGCAAAGCTTAATTTCATTAAGGACATAAAATGAACCGTAAAATCATTGGCATCATCCTCATCATTCTAGGTACTGCTTTGGCTATTTGGGGCTATAATATCTACGATTCAGCAAGCTCTGAAATAAGTCGCGCCTTTAGTGGCGAAACTCCCGTAGAAGCCTGGGCAGGGATGGTAGGTGGGGCAATTTGTATTGTGTTTGGTATTGGCGCAGTGAAGTAAGGCACCAAGCCGAAGCTGGTTATACGGTAGTTTCAGTCACTCTACTGCGACTACAGCGTTCACCGTCACTCCCGCAGTCTCCTCGTCATTCCCGCGTTTGCCTTCGCTCCCGCAGTCCCTTCGTCACTCCCGCGGAGGCGGGAGTCTGTTGAAATAGTCATAGTGCATATACCTTGGACTCTTAGATTCCCGCCTCCGCGGGAATGACGGCAAACGCGGGAGTGACGCGGAACCGCAGAGTCATATGGCATTACAGGTTCCTTACAAAGAGCCTGTTAGATTTGCGAGTCATTCTTTAAACAATAGCGTATAATCTTGGAAAACTTAATGCCCATTTTTATAAGGAAATACCCATGAAAAAATTACTATGTTTAAGCTTTGCTTTGTTGATGTCTAGTTCTGCGATGGCAGAAGAGAGTTGGTGGAATTCATTGCTAAACAGCATCGGTTTAGGAGAAGAAGTTGAAGAGCCGCAAAATGTTGAAGCGTCTGCTGCGCAGCCGGATATTATGGGGTTAATAACTCATCTCACTAACAATTTAAATGTTGACCAAGAGCAGGCGCAAGGTGGCGTGGCAAGCTTAATGAATTATGCCAAACAAAATCTGACCCAAGAAAACTTTTCAGCTCTTGCGACCCAGTTACCAGGTACTGAAGGAATTTTAAGTGAACTGCCAGATATCAGTAACATTGAACAAGGTGGTTTAGGTGGCTTATTA
>Ga0307981_1003999_pt1 | contig 10675 bp, 11 predicted proteins | sample OrgLakmetagen987_FD_201849 | JGI IMG/M metagenome (GOLD analysis project Ga0307981, IMG submission 201849) | Saline water microbial communities from Organic Lake, Antarctica - #987 | ecosystem: Environmental > Aquatic > Non-marine Saline and Alkaline > Saline | place: Antarctica: Organic Lake... | reverse complement strand
GCGATCGGTCCCGAGGGCGAGCCCGTCATGTCTCCGCCTCCCCGCATCGAGACGCTGCGGGCCCCCGAGCCTGTGCCGCTATGCGATGACGAGGCCGAAGAACGGGCGGCGTTTCTTGAGGCTGACGGCATGTCGCGCCGCGCCGCGGAACGGATTGCACGCGCGGAGATGACCAAGCGCCAAGCAACGCCAAGGCGCGCGCTGGTATGGGCAATGCGAGCGGATAGCCGCCCGCAGCTGCGTCCATTGAAGTTGGCAGTCCGCTACTGTCCTACTCCGTCAGGGGCTTTCATGCGGGCGATCACGCCTCGCACTGTTTTGGAGCTCTCGGCATGAGCGATCTGCACTTTTGGCTATTGGTCGGCTTCATCGCCTTGCCTGGGAAATGGTGGTGGCTCTATCGCTTCATACGCTGGGTTAGGTCGCGGAGAAGGTCCCGCGAGGGGCTGTGAGCCGAGCTGCAATCTGCCCGCCTTCCGCGCGGTGAACGTCGCAACGCCGCTCAGTGGCGCGCGTGTTGCCGCTGCGGGACGCTGTGCGAATTGCCAAATGATTTCGGGAAAATCGGAGACGCGTATGGGTGGCGGTGGTAGCGGGCGGCGGTGGCATTACTCGGCCAAAAACACGACAGAAGGCTATCAGTCGATTGACGTGAGGTGGCTCAAACGCGAAGGCATGCTGTCGCTTGGCGCGAACCGGCGCATCACTTGGTCGCGTGGTGCTGAAATTACCGGCTCAATCAACGTCAGGGCTGAACCGGACCGCGTGATCCTAGACTATCGCCAGCGCGATCATGGCGGCGAATGGCAGGCTGAAAATTATCCGGTCAACCTGACGACAACGCCCTGTCACATCGGCGGCGAGCGGGATTGGTTCCTATGCCCCGTCCGTGGGTGTGGTCGCCGGGTCGCAGTGATCTATGGCGGAGGCATCTTCGCGTGCCGCAAGTGCCATCAGCTCGCCTATCCCTCACAAAGTGAAAACCCTGCGGATCGGGCGGTGCGGCGGGCGGATCGCTTGCGCGCCCGCTTAGGCTGGCCTGGCGGCGTCTTGGAGGGGGCAGACTGGGGCAAACCCAAGGGCATGCACTGGCGCACGTATGAACGCCTCTGCGATGAGCATGACGGTTTGGAAGGTGTTGTGATCCGCGACTTTACCGCTCGCTTCGGTCTGATGATGGAGGGTGAAAGCCCCTGAGCTTGACAGCGGTGATCACGAGCTGGCCTAATCGTCTTTATTAAGAGCGTGTTTGAGAAGCCTACGCATGGGTTCCTGTCGGGCGAGGTGGACGGGCGCGCGATGGTCGCAAAGTCCCGCATACCCCCCGCACTGACGATCGCGCCGATGAAAGGCGCCGCATCGCCATGAGAGATGAGGCAACCGCAGGGCTTCCCAAATGCCCTCTAAGAAAAACGGGCTTTTTTCTATACTTTCCATAAGAAAACATTTTTTTGGAACAGCTACGCCTCATTGATTTGACCGTTCTTGCACATTTGGTTTTTCGGCGTAACTGAAATTAAAGAGCATTTTGATTTGTCAAACCAACTAAACAGGAATACGAAATGATTAAGACCATTGCTACAGCCGCAGCCTTCACCTTGGCGCTTGCCATGCCAACATCCGCTGACCCCAGCGTTGGCTTTGGTCTGAGCTTTTCCTTCGGTGCCGGCAATGTGGATTATGGGGTTGGTGTTCGCATTTTTTCAAATAACGAACAGGATGAGCTCGCCGCCAGCGTTGGCATTGATTATATGTTCCAGTCTAAGCGTATTCGCCCAACATTTGGCGTAGCCTACCTTGGTGACAATAGCTATATTGGGCTTGATATGGGCTTTGGCCTGAACGGCGAAGGCATTGATTTTGGTGTGGGTGTCGGTGGCGTGAATACGGATGAGCCTGCTGGAGCTAAAGCGCCGATTATAGGAGATGGTAGGTTGTATGACGCTGGTGGTAGCGAGATACCATAATCAACCGTCCTAAAAGCGACCGTTTTTGACAGGTCCGACAAGTCTTAAATTACATTCTGGTTCAGGGGGCGCATCAGCGCCCCCCGCGTTTGATAGGAGTCACTTCTTAGTCGTGCTCTCGCCGTGCTCATAGCCCTTGTTGTAGCTTTGCTGCTCTGCATGGGGTCTGATACTGGAGAGTGCAGGATCGTACGGTAAGAATTCCAACCTATTGAAATATAATGACTTTCTGGACGCGGCTTTTTCAGCCAAACCCAAGAAGATGTAATGAAAAGTATATAATGATATCAGATACTTATTTTTACTAGCGTATGATCCTGCACTCTCCGGCATCAGACCCCAAGAGGGGTCTATGGGCGCGCCTGTTTGGCTAAATCTCTGCCTTTGAAGGGGAAAACAGATCATCATTCTGTGCCCCTTTCTTTGTCACCGCTCTCTTTTTCCGAGGCTTTATCTGGTCATAAAGCCGAGACACTTCTTTCTCGAAATCCTCGATGTCCCCCTCGTGGTTCTTCAAAAACCAATGTTTATGGTTCTCTACATATTCTTGCCTGATGTCAGGATCGCGCAGGTCAAAGGGAACACGCTTCATCCTTGGGTCAATGCTATCGAATCCAAGGAATGGCTGAGCGAGGCGGTTTTTAGTTATTTCCACGTACTCTGGGTTTATTTCTACACCTGTGCAGTTCCGAGAGAGCTGTTGGCAAACACGCAGGGTTGTGCCGCTGCCAGAGAAGGGATCAAGAACATTATCCCCGTCGGATGATGATGCCGAAATCATTCGCTCAATTAGCCCCTCAGGCTTTTGCGTTGGGTGGGGTTGCCTATTTCCTTGGCAATAGTGAATGTGGGAAAATTCCCAAACATCTCCGGGATTTGCACCGCGCATGTTGTTTACACTGCGATAATATTTTTGGGGCACGCGAATTTGATCTAGGTTGAATGTGAAATTCTTTGGGTGTTTCGTGAACATGAGTATGTCGTCATGCCGTGCTGAGAAGCCCCGTCTTCTGCCCTGCCCCTGTGTGTAATGCCAGCAAACCCACGCATTAAAGAATAACCCGCAATCGTTTTCAAGTATGTCGTACAAATAGGATATGAACCGAAACCCCATAAACACATAGATCGTTCCATGTGGCTTCAATAGACGCGAAGCTTCTGTAGTCCACTCGCGAAGGTTATTTAAATATTCGTCTTTTTCGACACTATCGATCGTTGTCCCATAATTTTTTCCAACATTGTATGGTGGGTCAGCGACGATGAGATCGAAGGTGGCGGAAGGTTGATCTTTCATCCACTTAACGGAGTCGGCGTTTATAGTAATTTGCTTAGTCATCTTTGATCCAATGGTTCTGTTTCGCGTATCGGAGCCACTCATTATATCCTTTTTTGGACGAAATACATTTTCTGTCCAAGAGCTGACAGAACTCCCATACTGTTCGAGTATTTAGGGTGACGTAGTGAATATCACGCACCTGTATCTGACCAGTTCCGAGAGCTGGATTATAACTTAAGTCTTTTTCGGAAATATACTTTAGATCATAGGCGTTGAAGTCGACAACTTCCATAACACCCATCATCATATTCGTCTTATCATTCTTTGTGCTGTAGACGCTGTGCTTGATAGATAAGATGATGAAGATAAGATCTGGATTTTTAACGTACTCCGTACGTATTCGAGCGAAAGATGTTATGTTTGGTGATTTGCCGCTGTTCTTAATATTTTTGCTCGTTGCCTTGACATCTACGTGCCCAGTAACGGAATCAGAGCGCTTCCGTGTGCGACGAAACTGAAGGATCACATCAGCCAAATTAAGCCGCTCACCTGCCTCTACATTCAGGAGGTCGTATGTGTTTTTTTCATCCTCGATGACTTCACTGAAAACCTCATAAGCCCAAGCTTCGACAAATGGCCCTGCAATTTTGTTGATGTTTTCCATAGGCAGACCAAGCTTGAGATTGGTATCTATTAGAATCTTGTTTCTACCAGAATCCATAGCGGCAGTGATTATCGATTCTATTTTTTCGATCACGAACGCTGAGCATTCTGTGTAGTCGCTCGATTCTTGCGGAATTTTGAAATCATGGGTGTTGTACATTTTTTCTCTTTGTAGAATTTTTATTGAGTTTTTCAGTAAATGATGAACGCTGCACCAGCGTTTTTGGGCGCCTTGCCATTAGGGAACTTCATCATTTTTTTTCATGCTTTACCTGACCATATTTTTTCTTTGTGAAGCCGATGAACGCTGCCGCAGCGCCCTTCTGAAAATCAGGTTTGCCTTTGCTTTCCCAATGCGCCTAAATCCTGCGTACCGCTTACTGGGTTCCAGATGAATGCATGCTGTAGAAGGCCGTTGTCCATCACCACCTGCCCCGCGTCGTTGATGTCACGGGCTCCACTTTGGTTGTACCCTGGCAGATTGCCAAGCGCGGTCAGCGTGTAACCCGCGGCGTTGGCCGCTCCGGCGAAAGCAAGCGATACGGCGAACACGCAAACTCCAGATCGAAACATGGCCATGGTCAGTCCTCCAGTTTATTCTCGAATGAGAATATCAGTCAGCTTCGCGACGGCCATGACCCGCGTCAACGGTTGCGCCCCGAGGCTGGACCGCACGCCATCGTGTTATGCGGCATGCCTGTCGCGGTCAATTCATGGCCCGATCGGCTAGCCTTGCGCCCGGCCCGCTTCGGATGGATCGGGCCGGGCGATCACCTTATGAAAACGGCATTCGCGGCCCAAGTGGGTGCCGTTTGAGATGCATGCATTCATGCATCTGCTGTGTATGCAGCTATGGCCCGTTCAACGATCTCGGCAATAGGCACGCCCTCGACCTCGGCCAGCGCTTCGATCCGCTCGCGGGTGCTCGGCTTCATGCGGACGGACATTTGATCAGATCGCCGCTCAACCTTAACCCGGCGCTGAGCCGCGCCGCGCTGGGGTATGCCCGTGTCCTTTGGCGTGGCGGCAGTGTTGATCAGCTCATTCATGCCAAGGCCCTTCTTCATTTGATCAGCCCTTTCACATAGCCCCAGATCGCTGCCAGCTCTTGCGCGGCCTTCGTGTCGGCGGTTTCAGTGACGCCCCGCCCTGTCGCCGCCGTCTCTGCGTAGATCACCCGCTGGGCAATATTCACGGGCGCAACCCGGCCATGTTGTGCGAGTGCCCGTGCGGCTTCCTCAGTAATCTTGGCGCGTGGTGTCTGCGACATGACGAAGGCGAAGGATACCCCAGCGGCGGCCAGGGCAGTGATTGTGGCACCTACGGCCCGCAAATCATCAGGTGATGGCCTGACAGGGACTAACGCCAGGTCCGCGGCCCGGAGCGTCTCGGCCAGCCATATCGGCGCGGCTGGTGGCGTGTCGATCACCGCGATATCGAAGCGCCCCTGAACGGCGTCCAGCGTATCTCTAAGGGCATGCGGAGTGGGGTCAGTCTCCAACATCATTGGCGCATCATTGTCCCGGCCCTGCCACCACTGGCGGAGGCTTTGTTGCGGATCAAGATCGAGGCAAAGGACCCGGTGGCCATCCTGCACGGCGGCGACCGCCAGGTTGCGCGCGAGCGTCGTTTTCCCAGCACCACCCTTCTGAGCGGTTATGCAGATTGTTTTCATGCGGCCCCCTATGTGCTGGCCACAGGGAACAGGAAGCGGAAACAAAAAGCAACGAATGCTTGCCAGCATGCATGCATGCATCTATCTGTATAAAGACGCTACGGACGTAGGGTGTTTATACGGGAGGGGTCAGCCATGATCTTTATCACTTATCTGCGGGTCAGCACGGATCGCCAAGGCAAGAGCGGCCTCGGCCTTGAAGCGCAGCGCGCGGCGGTGGTCGATCATGTTGCGGGCAAAGGGCAGATCGCGGCAGAATTTGTCGAGATCGAGAGTGGCAAAAAAAACGACCGCCCCCAGCTCGCCCGCGCCATGGCTGAGGCCAAGCGGATCGGCGCGGTGCTGCTGATCGCCAAGTTGGATCGCCTAGCCCGCAACGTCGCCTTCATCGCAAACCTCTTGGAAAGCGGTGTCGAGATCGCGGCGGCAGACATGCCCGAAGCCAACCGCTTCCTGTTGCACGTCATGGCCGCGGTGGCGGAACATGAAGCGCAAGCCATATCGGACCGCACCCGAGCGGCCCTAGCTGCGGCCAAGGCCCGCGGCGTGGCGCTCGGATGGTCTATGCCTGCACGGGCTGATGAGCAGCGGCAGGCATCGCGCAAGGGCGCGTCCCGGAATGCCCGAATAGCAGATCAGCACGCGGCCAACGTCCTGCCCGTCATTCGCCAGATTGCAGCGGGGGGCGCGTCTCTGCGGCAGATCGCTGATGAGCTGAACGCGCAGGGGGCCAAGACCGCTCGGGGCGGGCTGTGGTATGCGGCGACTGTGCGCAACCTTATGGCGCGGGAAAAAGAGATCGAGGCCCAAGCGGCATGAACCGTCCCGAATCCATTCCCTGCGCTGGTCAGCAGGCATCGAGCGCCCCAGTGTTTGACGCCCTGCGCGCTTCTTGGCTGAGCACGCAGCCGAGCAAGACGCCATCGCCCGCAGAACCTTCATGCGAGCGATTGCGTTAGTGCTCGGGCGGTCCAAACCGCGATGAAAGCTCAAGGCGTGTCGATCGCCCTGGCGACCATTTCGAAGCTGACGAACTGAGGGGAAACGCGGCGTCTGTATTTTGCACAGTAGGCGAGCAACGGCGCGACGTGGTCACATTTTCACACCCCTCGGGCCGTTGCGGTGCAACGCGCGAAAGGTTAGAGTTGTGCATGGTTACTTTTTCGACACATGGTTGGGCAAAGAAAAAGGCCCCGGACGTTCGAGCGTCCGAGGCCGTGTGTCGTTTGAACCTACCAGGAACGGCTGACGCCGTTGCATTCATGCGACCGTCTCACCCTGTCAGGATAGAACTCTCGTTGGTAATTGCCAATGACAGTTTTTTTTATTTTAGGGAAGATTCGCTGGGATGCAAAACGCGTCAGCCTTCATAAAATTGGAGGTGCAACGTGCATCAAGGCCTTACCAAACTCGCAGGCGAGTTGACTGAAAACAGCTTTATGGACGTGCCAACCTATCGCGCGATCTATGCCCTGGCTGTGTCCGCGCGCCTGCCTGGCGTCGTGCTCGGCGCTAACGGCCGCTGGGTCTATGATCCGGCGCAGCTGCCGGTCATTGCCGCATCCCTCGGGCTGACGCGGGCTTATGCCTGCGCGGCTGCGTGAAGCAACATCCCCGATAGGATAGGGGGGCCAGCCGGTTAGAGCTGCCCCCCCCTTGGGAATGAAAAAACGCGCGGGCGCTGCGTCCCATGGTAAAGTTTGCAATGCTTTGGCTGTGAACTTAACCGATCAACGGAACGCAGACACAGAAATTAGCTTTTATTATCCGATGGTTAAGACCTTCGGCGCGGATAATGCCGCCCCTCACTCGTTGGCCTGGTGGGGGCGCTTCAAATGACCGATCTCAATCAAATCGATTGGGCGGCCATCGCGCCTGATGCGGCAAGCATCCTTCTTGGCGAACGAAACACGGCGCTGAGCGACAAGCGCACGCGACGATGGGGAACCAAAGGGTCAACAGCTCTCAATCTGGCGACGGGTCAATTTTATGACCACGAGGCGGGCGCAGGCGGGGGGGTCGCCTGGCTGATCGTTCATCGCGGGGCCGGGCCGGTCAAGCGGTTCCTCGCGGAGAACGGATTCAGCGACGGGACCATCTCGCTGAATCGATACCGGGCGCAGCGGATCACAAGCCCAAAGCTTGATGAGACAAAAGCCGAGAAGAAAAAGGCCGCCCATGTGGCTAGGATATGGGCCGAGGGCGTCCAGATCGAAGGCACGCCCGCGGAAACCTATCTGAAAAGCCGCGGCATTGATCGGTGGCCATCCGGCGTCATGCGGTATTCAGCCGGCGCGCTGGTGTTCCCGTTCAGAAACGACGCGGGCGGCGTAATCGCCATCCAACGCATCGTCTTGGACGCACAGGGGCGCAAGCTCACGAAGAAAAGCCTCGGGCCGATTGGCAAGGGCAAGTGCGTATTGCGGGGCGATGGCGATTTGCACATCTGCGAAGGCCCTGAAACCGGGCTTGCGGTCTGGATGGCGACCGGCGCCCCCGTGATGATCTGCGCCGGTCAAATCACCGCCAACCGGATTGAGCAGGTAAGCGCCGGGCCAATCGTGCTCGCGTCTGACGCGGCTTTGGCCGGGTCACAGGTGACGAAAATCTTCGCCAATGCCTGCGCGGCTGCGACGGTCGCGGGGCTGACTTGGCGCAGCGCTATCCCTGACGGCTTGCCCGGCACTGACTGGAACGACGTGCTGCAATCGCGTGGCGTTGACGCTGCGCGCGACGGGCTGGCCATGGGAAATTGGGTCAAGCCGCAGGCTCCAATCGTCCATCCGGCCACCTATGCCGCGCCAACCGGCGACGTGCAGCAAGCCCGCCGTATCGTGCGCGAGGCCCTGAGCGACTGGGGACGGGCCGCGCTGGACTGGACGGCACCGACCGAGGGCGAGCACAACCCAGCCCCTGTGCACGCTCTGCGCGTCGCTACGGGCATCGGGAAAAGCCATGCCGCCCGTGTTCAAGCGGTGGCGATGGTCAAAGACCTTCGAGCGCGTGGCGATGATCGCTGCGTGGGGATCGCGGTGCCGCGCCATGACCTGGCTGATGAGTTTGTCAAAAAACTGCGGGCGCAAGGTGTCTCGGTCGAGGCATGGAAAGGCCGCACGCAGCTGGACCCGGCGCAACCTGGGCTGAGCATGTGCCACCGCCCCAAGGATGCAGAGGCCGCGCAGAAAGCGGGTGTCGATGTTGGCGGAACCCTGTGCAGCGCTGGCAAGGAGCGTTGCCAGTTTTTTGACAAATGCGGATATCAAAAAATGATGGAGAAACGCCCGGACGTGCTGATCGTCCCGCACGCGATGCTGTGGAGCAAGCCGCCGAAAGCGATCAAGCCAGCCGCGTTGATTGTGGACGAGGATCCGACCGGCGACGTTTTTGGCGGGTTTGACGGAACGCCTTACCACCTGAGCTTGAGCGACCTACGCGGGGCTTTGCTGGGGTTGGCGAAACAAGACCCAGATGCGGCCGCTGACTTGGAACAGGTGACGACCGGGCTGGCGACGGCGCTTGAAGCCTCGGAAGGCAAGGTTTTGACGCAGGCCATACGAAGGGCCCTCGGACCGAACGTGGCGAGCATCGAAGCGATGCGGAACACGCCTTACAAAGCGAAGATTGCGCGCCCCGCGTCGCCCCTGACGAACGGGGCCAAGCTGGCTGACCTGCTGAAAGTGGTCGGCCCCGTCAACGCCCGCGCGGTCAAGGCCGCGCTCCTGATGGGCATGGTCGCGGATGCGCTGCGCGATGACCTAGACACAGTGCCGGGGCTGACGGTCGAGACGGCGCGCACACCCGATGGCGACGGCTATAAGGTCGCTCGGATGAAATGGCGCAAGAATCTGCATGGCGGCTGGAACGTGCCCACGATGGTCATGAGCGCGACTCTGCAACCGCAGCTGTTGCGTCATGTCTGGCCGCAGCTCGCCACGGTCACGACCGCGGAGGCGGCGATGCCCCATGTGAAGATCCGGCAAATCACCGACAGCGCCAATGCGAAATCGAGCCTGCTGGACAGGGAGGGCGGCGCGCGGGGCCGGATCAAGCGGCTAGCGCATTACGCCGAAGAACGGGCGTTCGACCTGGGAGGGCGTTTGCTGGTGGTGGCGCAAAAGACCGTGGTTGAGGCGCTGACTCCGCATCTGCCAAACCACGTCAAGGCGATCGAGACCGCGCATTTCAACGCCCTGAGCGGGATGGATGGATGGGGCGACGTGCGAGGCATCATCATCATCGGACGCACGCAGCCTGCCCCCAGCGCGATTGAGGCAATGGCCGAAGTGCTGACAGGGCGCCCGCCGGAAATCATCGAAGGCCACTGGTATGAGAAATCCACCGCGGCGCTGAACATGCACGGCACAGGAGAAGGACCGGCGATATTTTCGCAGAAGGGCGACGGCGGCGCAATCATCGGAGGGACGGACCGCCACCCGGACCCGATCGCGGAGGCGATCCGCTGGAGCATCTGCGAAGCCGAGTTGATTCAATCGATCGGGCGCGGGCGCGGGGTAAACCGCACAGCTGAGGCCCCCCTGCAAGTGGACCTGCTGATGAACATTCCCCTGCCGTTCGGAATCGATGAAGCCGGACCATTCAAAAACTTTGAACCGACGCCGTTCGATCTGATGGCCGCGCGGGGCTTGGTGGTGCCGGATACGGGCGCGCATGGGGTTTGGCCGATGGTCGCCGCAGCCCTGCCGGACATGTTTGAGACCGATCAGGCCGCGCGGGAAATAGGCAAGGCGCGCTCACAGGGGGAAACCCGTATTAGATACATATACGGGTCTCCCCCTGTGAGCAGCTATAAGCCCGGACGGGTCCGATTGACCGGCGCCCGCTATGCCGTGCCGGTGCTTCTAAGATCGCTGGATGACCTGCACCGGATTGATCCGGGGGCGATCTTCGAGCCTGACCGACCATCGGCTGCGACTGCATCCATTGTTCATATGGGCCGGGCTGATCTGGCGATCGGTCCCGAGGGCGAGCCCGTCATGTCTCCGCCTCCCCGCATCGAGACGCTGCGGGCCCCCGAGCCTGTGCCGCTATGCGATGACGAGGCCGAAGAACGGGCGGCGTTTCTTGAGGCTGACG
>Ga0307981_1003997_pt1 | contig 10683 bp, 8 predicted proteins | sample OrgLakmetagen987_FD_201849 | JGI IMG/M metagenome (GOLD analysis project Ga0307981, IMG submission 201849) | Saline water microbial communities from Organic Lake, Antarctica - #987 | ecosystem: Environmental > Aquatic > Non-marine Saline and Alkaline > Saline | place: Antarctica: Organic Lake... | reverse complement strand
GATTCGGCAATTTGAAATCTGTGTGTTGAAACTTGGGAAGCTTGAGCACGCCTTGAACATTCAATTCTTAGCTGTAATGTGATGATGCTTTCAATAGTCGATCTATAAGGAGAGTCAATGAAACTGTTCTTAGATGGGATTAATCAAAAAGAATGAAAAAAAAAAGCCCAATTTACCGTATATAGCCGGTGTCTAGTCGATGCTTTTCATAACGATTGACGCATACGTAGGCGCAGATGCGGCCTTCTTCTGTTCTGTAATATTTTCCTTGGTCTGTATCTTCAATGTCTGTACGCCGACTCTAGATCACACCTTCTTTGATATCGGATTCTCAACACGCTCCTCGGATGGAGACATCGGTGATTTGATGAGCGTATTCACATGGCAATGCCCTAAAAGGACGTCTCGAAATTTTCGGAACAAACTGCCTTGGAGAGGTTTCGTAAAGAAATCGGCAAGCATTTCTTCCGTAGGGCAGTACACAACGGAAATGTTCTCGGACACAAACCGGTCTTTCATGAAGAAAGATATCTCTCTTTGCTGGTGTTGATGCGACTCTTGAGGAGGCGTCCATGGTGCCCGAATCGGCGATTGCTTCTTTCAAATACTCTTTCATTGTGAGCGTGACGGTGCCGTTGTTGTTGAACGTGATATCGATTCCTAAAAACACGTGATGTTTCCCTCGGGTCACGGTCATTTTTCCAAACTTTGCTTCGATTTTTTCAATGACGTCGGTAACCACTGTGGCATCCACATGTGAGATCTTGTTGTCGTCAACGTACCAGGCGACAGTGCATTGCTTCCCTTTGACCTGGCTGTTTGCCACGCACGGGTCATACGGATTCAATTTAAAACCCATGTTGACCAAAGTACCGGTAAACAACTCGTACCATAATAAAGCGGATTGAACGCATCCGTACAGTGCCTTCAGCAACTGTAGATAAAGAACTTTCTTGCCGTGTTCGACAACAACAAACTTCTTGTTCTTAGGATTCACATGGCACATGATGTTGACGGCTTCACCGACCAACTTCAAAATGACAAAATCTTCCATGAACGCGTGTAGGTACGCTCCTTTGACGTCAGCTGTAGCAAGGTCACGTCCTTCCTTCGCGTCAATCGTAAGTGAGAGCATAAGTGCATCCGTAGATACCGTGGGATACGTTGTCTGTTCCTTCGTGTAATGGGCCCTCTGGGACCAGCCATTGGCGCACGTGCGCCCCTTCAACTTGCCGGATCGTTTCTCTTTGATCAGATTTACTGCGCGAAGGGCTTCTCGTTTCTGGCCAGTGGTGAGCGTTGACGTGTCAATTGGATCAAAAACATCCTTGTTGTTGAGCTGGCAAAATTCCTGAAGTAAGTCGTCCACGGCTGCCTGTCCGTGCTTCTTGATGCCTGCAGTTGCTGTCATCTGGGTCATGATGTGCCCACAAATGTACTTGCAAATGATGTTGGGTGACTCATGCATACTATCTGCGGCCTGCTGTAGCATCTGCACGCCAGATTTGTAGCTCTTCGTGTTCTCGGGATCATCCATCTAGTGATCAAGTCTGTGATCAAAAGTTCTTCCTCTGTCGCTCCTGAGATTATACCGATTGGCATTTGGATTCTCGTTCGCCTCAAGTTCCACGCTCCTTTCTTGGTTGTGGTCAACATTATTTTCGACGCCATATCCGCTCCGTTTTTGTCATCGGCGCCAGGCTCAAGCCCATCAGGCTCAAACTCAGTGGGGTCTTCGGCTTTGTTAGCATTTGCCACGTCTTCATCGTCAATTTCAATAAAATCGTTGTTGGATGCATCATTGCCGACTGCGTCGAGTCCATTCTCAACATCGTTGGAAGGGACGGCGTCAACATTGTTGCCCGGGAACTCAAAAACATCTTCAATAAAACCTCGTGTTTGTCCGCCAATGTAACATCTTCTTCAAAGATGTCTTCGACGGGTGCATTCGAATGCCATTCGAAAAGTGGGACTCCGCCCCCCTTGATAAAAGGTTGACCTTTATTCTCGGCCATGGCCTCGACGGCTGAAATGACTGCGTTGGTCATAGGGATTTTGGTCCACTGGTGACGCAACAGGAGGCACTTTGCGGTGGCGAGTGACGTGAAATGATAGTCACCCTAGGCATTTTCCGTCGGGTTTAGTACAATTGCTCCTGTGTTTCGGGAGGTTGTGGTGTTGCTGGGATTGTTGTCTTCAAAAACCTGTACGTAGCCTACGACCCAAATTCAAATTTCAAATCATTGTAGTCGGGGTTCGCTCGACCTGTCATGATGGTGAGCGGGCTGAGTGTATCGGAGATGCCGTTCTTGGTCGGAAATTGGTTGAGACCTTTGGCGGCATGATAAACGAGCTCCTGAATCATTAATTTGGGGAGACGCTTGAAGGGCAGTCCGTGGATCGTGGTGCGCGTACGCTCCTTGATTGTCCGGATGGACCGTTCGACTTCGCCAACGTGGTCATTGGCGGCGGTGACGTTCAGTCTTGTGGGAAGTACGTTGTTGCGGATGCCTCCGAATTCCATGTCGGTGTGAAGGTCGGGGATGTTGAAACCTCTGGACTGGTAAAGAGCCACGGCGGCTTTGGTTTCACGTAGGAGGGTATCTTTTGTCCTGTCAAGCACTGGTGCAACGGTGCGGAATTGAACTTTGCGAGAGATCGTGTGAATATAAATAAGTGACCTTGGACGTAAAAAATGTCCATGCACAGAGTCACGTCATGGTGGTGCTGGAGAATCGAATCTGGTAGTTGCACGGGGTTAAACATAGGGACGTGTTAGGAAGGGCCTTTTGTAGTGTTTCCTTTTAGAGCGGCGACCACGGTGGGACCGTAGATAAGCAGTGCCCGTTTGGCGTTGTCAACGGTGACCACGGGGCAGTTGCGGATGAGATTTTGATGAGAATTTTCTCGAATTGTTGTTGGGAAGGCCGTCCGATTTTCTTAAAAAGTTCTCGAGCCTTGTTCGCTCCTTCAATTTCGCGACGTGAAAAAAATTAATTGTTGTCGGCTACTGTTGTGACGAAAGAATAGTCAACAACTGGGGCAACGTTAGTTTTAGGCGCGGCTACTGCAGCGTCGTGGATGTAGAGACCAGTCTTGTATTCAATTAACTTCATGACTGAACCATTGGCACAATGGACGCATAGAGCAGGCTGGACGTCGGTATCCATGGTGATGCAGCAGAGTTTGCGCACGGCAGCAAGAGAGAAAATGTTCGCCAAAGAGTCGGGGTTGTACCAGACCGTACCGAAATTCTTAATATCGCCAATGAGCAACGAGAGTTGCGTGCCACCCTTGGTGTAAACCTTCAGCTGGTTGCTGCTGCGACGAATGTTGGAGAGGTGACTCGGGTTTTTGAACACCAATACGGTGGACCCAGGAAGAGGGGATGGGTTCATAGCGCTCGGTGAACTCTTTTCAATGCTGGGACTGACGTCATCGGTGACATGTGTGTCGGTCGGATGGTCAGCTTGGAGAAGCTGCACGGCATCGGAAGTTGCAGCATTTGCGCCGTTGGGGCACTTGTCAGTGTAATGACCCTTATTCTGACAAAGGAAACAGAGGGTGGTATCACGCGTGATGCCGTCAATACCTGTAATAATTTCGCCAGCTTGGTTGAAAGTCATGCCGTCTTTGTCAGCAGTGGTCAAAGGTGGTTCAGGGTTGCGAGGAATGTGGCGACGCGCCGGGGCTTCCCTGGTGACTGGTGGCTTGAAATTGACCAACAGGCTGTAGGCTGCGGTCAGGTTAATGGGACACTGGTCATTACCTCTGGTAAACTGGTTCTCGAGGTTGTGCCAGAGGTCGCCGAAATGACGGCGGTCAGCTTGCTTGAGGAGCGCCAAAACGAGGGTGCGGTCACGCGCAATCTTGGCGCGTTGCGTTGCATTCAACGAGGCATCGGTGGAATCGAGTATTCCCCAATATTTGCCAATGGGTCCGCCGTAATGTACCAAAACTTCGACAAAGGACGTAAAATGCTCGAGGTAAATGACGATCGTGTCATCGGGACCTAGGGTATACGCGTAGTAGTTGGTACGAGCGTCGTCAAGCAAAAGGAAGATGTATCCCTGCCCTTCAAAACTGTAAGTGATGCCTTTGATCTCTTTCAAAATCCAAATGCAGTCACTATTATGGCTCTGCTTCGTCTTGAAATAATCAAGAGAAGTGAGTTTTGCCTTCATGGCTTTTCTGCACTGGCCCCAATTTACCGCGTAAGCAGTCTTGAGATTACTGTCTAAGTAATTAGTGCGGGTGCAATAGGACGTAACTGCTTGTTCCAGATGATGGCCTTGACAAGGAGGTTGGTCTCCTCCGGATTGAGTTCTTCAGGTTCGGGAATCGTTGGCAGGGTCAGATCTTTAACTAGTTAAGGAATCCATGTCACCTAGATACTTGAGCTTCTTTGTGATGTACTCGCCAACGGCTTCAACCTTTTTTGAGAACTGCTTCTTGTCATCGCACTCGTTAAAACACTGGAAAACATGGCCCTTCATTTCTTCGGTGTTACCTTTGAAAGTGGAACGTGCGGGGGTGTACTTGAAGTGGTGCGGTTGCCGCGGCATCCGCTTCGCCCGCGTCCTCGTCCGCCGCCGCACCCGCCAGCAGTACCACTGCTCAGCACAACCGTAGAAGGTGTGACAGTCTCACTCATCGTTGGTGGAGTGTCTTGGGTTCTTGAAATAAATAGGGTGGATCAGAAAAAGGGACAACGAGTTTTTGTATCTGTAGAACGCTGTTTTCAACAAGCGTTGAGAAAACAGAGTAGTTTTCTTTTTGATTAATGTCGAAACTAGGGAAGCTTGATCACGCCTTGAACATTCAATTCTAAGCTGTAGTGTGATGATGCCTCGATAGTCAATCTATAATGAGAGTCAATGAAACTGTTCTTACGATGGGATTAATCAAAAAGAATGAAAACAATTTACCGCGTATTGCCGGTGCAAGTCTATGCTTTTCATGACGATTGACGCATACGTAGGCGCAGATGCGGCCTTCTTCTGTTCTGTAATATTTTCCTTGGTCTGTATCTTCAATGTTTGTACGATGACTCCAGATCGAACCTCCTTTGATATCGGATTCTCAACACTGTGTACCTCTACCGGTAGCTCGTACAGTAGTCTACTCGGAGCCTTTTCCGAATGAGCAAGTAATGTTTGGAATAGAAGAACCGGTTATGCTAGGACGGATTCAACTATGAATTATGGCTGCTCTTGAAGGATACATTTGCCTTGACAACGGGACGAATCGATGCACTGATTGAATATGTTTGCGGCGAAGAGTGATGAATAATTTCATTTAGAGTACCTTCTTATTTGCCATGTTGGTTCATCTCTCTCTACTATGCTAGCAGTCTACTATCTGCTATCTATCCTATCTAGCTGAAATCAAGATAACGCGGCTTGATCCGATAGTAGTAAACGTCAATTGTCGTGGTGCTTTGGTATATCGTGAACAAGTCTTTCCGTTTCGTCTACAAGAAGCTCCCTCAAGGAATCGTCATGGAGTACGCCAGGAGCAATGCACCCAACGAAAACATGGGAATGCCATGGCTAAAGACGATGGGGTTGGGATTCTTCTGATCCGTTTCCATCCAATGCTTTCCACGTTTACGATCTTGATGGAGCACGTATTGTCCCCAGCTGTAAAAGACAACTCCAACGACAGACGATACCAAGCGAACTAACGTGTTCCATGATAGAATCGACGTGCCACTGCTGAACATGAGCAACATGACAATGACAGCAAAGCCCAGGTACGAATACTGGCTCCACCTGGTGAGGATTTCCGGTCGACCGCTCGGAACACCCGATCGGCATGCAATTTGGTGGACAATCGCCAAGACGACACCCTGTCCAACAAGAGCCAGGAACAAGAGAATTGGCACCACACCAGCAAAGTAGGGCAAAAAGGCTGCAATACCCAAAATGAACCAAGTAATCGCGATAGCTGGACCAACTTCGGAAACGGTCCCAAAAAAGACTCCACCGACGCCAAAACCGGCCGAATCGCGCGAGAGCCCATTGACCATGCCATCTTCACTCTCATCCAAGGCGTATCCAGCCATCCACGTTGCAACAACCACCAGCACGGCTCCAATGTAGGCAACAGCCGTTCTCGAAGTCATGTACACGGGCAAGTACCACGCCGTCGGAGTCGCGGCCACGACATTGAGGCCGATCCAGAACCAGAACCAACCCAGGACAGCGAGTGGACCTCCAAAGTTGTAAACGATCGGTTGAGCATTGGGTTTGCCCTCGAGTTCGTACGTGTAACCCATTTTGCGCGTCCTCCACATGAGGACCGGAGCGACGGCCACGCAAATGGCTGTATACATATAATATGAAAACGAAAAGGCGTAAGGTGAAAAGTGAGAAGGATCCCCTACAGTATCTCGACTGCACCATCCATCCATTAGTGCATCCCTATCACTAAATCTCCATTAACTACTCCTGCTACTGCGCCTACTAATAGCATTGAATGTACGTACCTCCAAAGGGAGCCATCCACACGGGAGCATTCGGCTCGATAATATCGGCAATGGCCGCTTCCACCACAAAGCCCAAGCCCAGCGTAACTAGAAAGAAGAAACGCTGCTGGTGCATGGATCGTTCCTGCATGGCCTTGCGCACCGCCACTGTCTGAATGAGACCAATCATGACGATTAAAATGACGCCCAACCACACGAACAGATCCGTCTGCATGCCGAACCAGTCACTCCGGGTAAGACAAAAACTAGCGGCCAAGAGCAACCATCCAGCGATAGCCGTGTAGGAAATGCCTTGGACAGACTGTAACCGGTCTAGCGATGGCATGTCGGTACCTGCACCTTGTTCCATGCCGCGGTAGTCGCCATCGGCGTCGGCGGTAGGAACAGCTGCTTGTTCGTCCCAGACACGGTCAGCGAGCCAGTTGCCGCCACAAATGCACAGAATGCCCACCAACGACACGATGGAACGCGCCGAAAAGAGAATCACATAGTCGGGAGTCGTCGACATGTTGAAGGACTGCTAGATACGTGTGTCGTTACGAGTTGCGAGGGGTAGGGTTGCGATGAGTGCACAGAGAGAGAGAGAAAGACTTTCGAGTACGCGACGATGACAACAACAACTGAACAACAACGGCTCTTTTTAAAATATTCCGTGACGAGGTCGGCGAGGGCGTTTTTTTCTCTCTTGGCGACGAAAGACGACACTTTGGCGGGAAGAGGATACTTAGATGAACGGACAAGTATGCGATTCATTTACTTAACACAAATGCGAGAAAGGGCACCGGGCAAAAGGGAACGAAAAAGTCTCAATTTCGAACGAGCGCGAGAAGAACGAGAGCATCAGAACTTACTCTCGGTGAGCCTTGCGTCGCCCCGTTATTGTTGTTGCGCGTTGCGCGTTGTTGCTATCGTCACAACTCTCAAGCGTACATGCAGCGGTATCTTCAATTCGTTCCTACTCTCTTTGCTCTCGTAGATACTACTAGCGCAAGCGCAGCACTGCTTCCTCGCTCGCGCACCAGCACTTGTCCTCGCGTGTAGCTAGCTCGGCTGGAAAGACGCACTAGTCGAACGCTCATTCCAGAAACGGACAGCAGCAGCAGCAGCAGCAGCAGCATGGCGGACTCGAAACGACGCTTCAACATCAAGGTACGCCTCTGCAGTGTCACTGCTATTCGTGTATGAATCGTTGTCGTTGTTGCGTTCACGTCTTGCAATCGTGGCGACTACCCTATTGCTACTTCACTCACAAACATCCTACATATATATATACATATATACATCCATTCTACTCGCTTGCACCATACTTCAACAGCCCTTTCGCACACACACTCCCATGGACCGCAGTGAAGCTAATGTGGTATGGCAAGTGCTGGCGAATGCCATTGACGAAATTTACAGTCGCAACGCGTCGCAGTTGAGTTTTGAAGAATTGTACCGCAACGCTTACAATTTGGTATTGCACAAGCACGGCGTGTTATTGTACGAGGGCGTCACGGCCAAGCTCACGACGCATCTCACCAATACGGTTCAGCACTTGGCGGATGCTCCGGAACAACAGCTGCTGGAAGACATGGCTGTCACTTGGAAGGAGCACTGCATTACCATGATCATGATTCGGGACATTTTAATGTACATGGATCGAACCTATGTGCAACAACAAAAGCGTCGGCCCGTGTACGAACTGGGCTTGCACTTGTTTCGTGTAACAGTGTGGGAACATTATCAGGTGCAAGGACGTGTTGTCAATCTCGTATTAGCCGCGGTCGCGGCCGAACGTGCCGGGGTGTGGGCCAATGATCGTACCCAGCTCAAGGCAGTCATAAGCATGTTGCTCGAGTTGGGTCGCGCCGAATACACGGCCAATGTTTACGAAGACGACTTGGAACAAGTCTTTTTGGGAACCACGCAAGAGTTTTATCACGCCGAGTCATTGCAGTATCTGAGCAGCAATACGGCGACGGATTATGTTCGCAAGGCGACCCAGCGATTGCAGGAGGAAAAAGATCGTGCTTCCGCTCTGGGTTTGCCCAATACGACGGAAAGTCCCTTGCAAGGGATTGTGCAAACGGAATTAATTGAACGTCACGCCAAGACTCTGGTGGAAATGGAGAATTCGGGCTTTGCGGCCTTGTTAAAGGATGAAACCAAGTTGAACGAAATGCGAGACATGTACGACTTGTTTGTCCGGGTGCCTTCGTCGGTAGATATTTTGCGCGATGCCTTGGTGGAGCGCATCAAGGCGGACGGCCGTTCGTTGATCTCGGACCAAGAAAAAGGAACGTCGGATCCAGCAGCCTTTGTGCGAGGTGTCTTGGCCATGCGCGACAAGTACGATCGCATTGTGACGGTGTCCTTTCGCGGCGAGAAAAAGGCACAAAAGCGAATGCGAGAGTCGTTTGAAGACTTTTTGAATACTGACGCTCGCGCCGCCTCGTGCTTGGCAGTATACGCGGATGAACTGCTTCGGGCGGGTCTTCGTGGTATGACGGAAGAGCAAGTCAATGAAGAGTTGCAAAAGGCTATTGTTGTGTTTCGGTACTTGTCCGACAAGGATGTCTTTGAGTCGTTTTATAAGCAGCACCTGGCCAAGCGTTTGTTGGGCGGACGCAGTATCAGTGACGATGCCGAGCGTGCCATGGTCAGTCTGCTCAAGGCCGAATGCGGATACCAGTTTACTACGAAGCTAGAGGGCATGTTCAATGATATGCGCATCTCACGAGAGACTCGTGACAAGTACAAGGCGCACAAGCGCCAACAGGAAAGCGGCGAATCTACGGCACACGACAAGGCGATTGATATTGAAGTCGATGTTTTGACAACTGGTTACTGGCCGTCACATAATGTCCCATCATGCACTCTGCCACAGCAAGTGCAAGACGCGATTGATCGTTTTTCGAAATTCTACCTTGAAAAGCACACTGGACGCAAGCTGTCTTGGCAGACTTCGGTCGGGGCTGCGGAGCTGCGGGCTACCTTTGGTAGCGGACCGGACAAGTACCGTCGGCATGAATTGTGCGTTTCTTCGTATCAAATGTGCATTCTCTTGCTTTTTAACAACAAGGATACTTTGACGCTGGCGCAGATTCGTACACACACACACGTTCCCGACTCTGAGCTACGCCGTCATTTGATTTCCTTGTGCACCCCCAAGAATCGTATTCTACGCAAGGGAAGCAAGGGCCGCGGTATCACTTCCGACGACGATACGTTTACATTCAATACCGAATACACGAGCAAACTCAAACGCGTCCGTATTCCCTTGGTGAAGGAGACGTCCATGGCGCGAAGCGACGTGGGGGCGGAAGGAGTTGCAGCTTTGAGTGCTGCTGCCGCTGCTGCGGCAGGTACCGCAGTGCTTAGTGTGAATGGCTCGGTACCTGTGGCCGTTGAGGAGGACCGTCGCCACTTGGTGGAGGCTTCTATCGTTCGTATTATGAAGGCACGTAAGGCTCTAAACCACAACGACTTGGTTGCCGAAGTGACGCGACAATTGAGCGTCCGCTTCAATCCGTCTCCGCAGTTTATCAAGAAGCGCATTGAGAGTCTGATTGAACGAGAATACTTGGAGCGCTCCTCCAATGAACATCGTGTCTACATGTACGTGGCATAATCGGCTGCCTGTAGTGTTAGAAAAAAGGAATGAATACCTCATTTAGGACTCCATTTGAATTTTACTGCTTACGATTAATATAGTGCCAACACATATATGAGTTATACAGCTTCACTGTCGCCGTCCGGAGAGACGCCCTTGTCGTCATGAGATTTCTGAGTAGCGGCTTGGAGCTGAGCAGCGAGAAGCGCCGCGTTCGGCCCTCCCATTTGAAACCCAGCAAAGCCATTCTGCGGCACCGGGGCAGCTTGCTGCTGCGTCAAGACATTTGTACCTCCAGCAGCCGCCAATGCCTCTTGGAGTTTCAAAATGGTAGCGCTGTCAAGGCCTGCAGGAATGCCCCCAGGTACGTTACCAGTCAAGCCTGCTAGTGCATCACCAGCACTGGCGGCCGGAAATATTGGTGGGGCAGGTGCCATAGCTGCAGGGGTATCTTTAGCAGCGTCCTTTTCGTCTGCGTCTTCCTTGCCTTTTTCTTCACCCTTTTTGATACGCTTCATCTTGAGACAGAGCTGGGGCATGTCACGCACGAACATTTCGTGGTAGTACGAGTTGTGATCGTTACCAGATACAATGCGTT
>Ga0307981_1003996_pt1 | contig 10686 bp, 7 predicted proteins | sample OrgLakmetagen987_FD_201849 | JGI IMG/M metagenome (GOLD analysis project Ga0307981, IMG submission 201849) | Saline water microbial communities from Organic Lake, Antarctica - #987 | ecosystem: Environmental > Aquatic > Non-marine Saline and Alkaline > Saline | place: Antarctica: Organic Lake... | reverse complement strand
TTTTTGAAACGAAAGACTTGAATGGAACACTGGTTGATTGGCTAAATAAGACGGATGACACGTTGTTTGTGTCGGATGATCTTGATAAAAAGATTTGCCCAGTGGGGAATTTCTCTAAAATTAGATTCACGACGTTCCCAGAAAACGATGAGGTGTTTTTTCATCTTAATTTTTTCTCGGTGTTGCCGTTTTATACCGTGCCAGATTTTGTGGTAGATGTTAAAGAACGTTTGCGACGAGATTTCAATATTGTGATTGTCACTAAGAAATTTGATGAAGTCGTTGGTATTTGTAAGGAGCATGAAATTATGTTTACTGAAGATATCACGGAGGTAGCCCAATCAACGGTAAATATTGTAAATCTTGATAAGCACGGCTTTGTGCCGCATTCGTTTCAAAACAATGAGCGCAAGATGATTATGCTGACGGATCGTGAAATCTTTCAGTTTAAACGAAATTCACGCTCTAAAAAAGCCATTTCGGGTATGAACTTTGATATGATTAACTCGCTTAAAGGCGGGGATTATGTGGTCCATCTTGATCACGGTATTGCTTACTTTGAAGGCATTGTACACCGTGAAATTAACGAGAGTGCTCGTGAATACTTAAAATTAAAATACGCCGGCAGCGATAGACTGTTCGTGCCAGTTGAATCAGCGGAGAAAGTCTCTAAATATGTGGGGGACGAAGATCCAAAATTAACTAAATTGGGAGGCGCCGAATGGCAAACACTGCAGACAAAAATTAAGGCTGAAACCGAAAAAATAGCCGGAGAGCTGCTTAAAATTTACGCCCAGCGAGAACTGGCGAAAGGAAAACAGTTTAGCGCGGATGACGATATGATGAGTGACTTTTGTGCCTCTTTTCCGTACGAGCTTACCCCGGGTCAAAGAGATTCATGGGAGGCGGTGCGAATTGATATGGAGCGCCAGAAACCAATGGACCGCTTGGTGTGTGGTGACGTTGGGTTTGGGAAAACCGAGATTGCTATGCGCGCGGCCTTTAAGGCTTTTAGAAGTGGTATGCAGTGTGCTATTTTGGCCCCGATTACCATTTTAGCCGAACAGCACTACCAAGGTTTTTTAAAGCGAGTGGCGGGTAAAAAATACGAGGTTAGAATTGAGCTTATGTCTCGGTTTCAAACCGCCGCCGAACAGAAAAAAATTCTGAAAGACTTAGAATTTGGCCTGGTTGATATTGTGATCGGAACGCATCGATTGCTATCAGAAGACGTTAAGTTTAAAAACTTGGGTTTATTAGTAGTCGATGAAGAACAACGGTTTGGGGTTAAACAAAAAGAGAAGCTGAAAGGCTTTAGAACCGATGTAGATATTTTAACGATGACCGCCACGCCAATCCCAAGAACGCTGCACATGGGAATGAACAAATTGAAAGACGTTTCAACGATTACCACACCGCCCCCAGGGCGGTTACCGGTAGTAACCGAAGTTCGAAAATATAACTTAAATTTAATTCGAGAGAGTATTCAAAAAGAGTTAGCTCGTGGAGGGCAGGTGTATTTTCTGCATAACGAAGTGCGAACCATTGAAACCCAGGCCGAACAACTACGACGATTAATTCCAGAAGCTAACTTTATTGTGGCTCACGGACAGCTAAATCCGCACGAGTTAGAAGCGCGGATTAAAAAGTTTAAAGACGGTGAAGCTGATGTGTTAATTGCTTCAACGATTATTGAAAACGGAATTGATCTTCCAAATGCTAATACCTTGTTTGTAAATAAAGCGGAGAAATTTGGTCTTTCCCAGTTATATCAACTACGGGGGCGAGTGGGGCGAGGACGCACGCAAGCTTACGCTTACTTTTTGTACCATGGTCAAAAATTAGAAGTCGATGCCAGAAAACGTCTGCGTGCGATTGTAGAAGCCTCTGAACTAGGCGCCGGATTCCAAATTGCCATGAAAGATTTAGAAATTCGTGGTGCGGGAGAAATTTTAGGGGCTAATCAAGCGGGCGCCATGAAAGACGCGGGAGTGAGCCACTTTGTGCGTATGCTTAATAAAACCATGGCGCAAATTAAGTCGGGTGAACTTGGGGTGGAAGAAGAAGTAGAGGAAAACGTAACGGTAGAAATTCCATTATCAGCCTACATTCCACCAAGTTACATACCAAATGCGGATGAAAAAATTCAAGTGTATCAAGAACTCGCTTCGGCCGAAAACGCGGTACAGCTTAATGAGGTGAAGAAAGATTTACGCGATGATTATGGTGATTTGCCAACTCAGGTAGAGAATTTATGTAAGGTTATTCGTTTGAAAATGGCCTTAAAAGCGGCTAAATTAGCGGGGATTCGAGTGACTAAAATTTCTCATAAGTCTCACCAAATTACTCTTCGGATGGGTAAGGGCTTTAATCCAGAGCAAATTTTTGGATTGCTTAAGAACACCAAAGAAAACTGGATTGTAACTTCAACCGGTATGAAGCTTGATTTAGCGAGTATGCCGGTAACGTGGTATAAAGATTTACTGACCACCGTTGAGTGGTTAATTCCGGAGAAAAAGAAGAAGAAAGAGAAGGTGAAGAAAGCTACTTTGTAAACCAGTAAAAAAAACCGGTTTGAGGATCTCTAAAAGCTCTAATAGGGGTGCCTTTTATTTTCTGAGGAACTTTATTTTTCATCCATTCTTTAAGCATTGCATCATACTCAGTGCTTAGATTGATATCTGTCTCATCAGGAGCTATAACCGCTATTAAATTTTCAGGCTCAAATTTTTCATTTTCTATTAGAGCTTTAATTAATGGCGGTAATTTAGGTGCGTTTATGAGTGTTTTAATGGTTTTAGGAGATGATTTTTTTGAGGGTGAAACTCTCTTTTTTTCAGTCCGTTTTTTTACAAAAATTCTTTTATTCTGTGGGTTTACTACTGGTCTTAAACCTTTTTTTGAAGCTACATAATTAGTGGCGAGTGTTTTTAAAATCGTAGAATCATAGACTCTACTCGCTTCATTAAGAATTTCTCTAAAAAGCGCTTTAGCTTCGACTTTTGTGCTGATTTTTTTAGCAAGCGTGTACAAAATTTCATAAAATTGTGGTGAGTAATTTTTTAGATTCTTTGCGGTCCATCTGCGATTAGGCGTTGATAAAAAAGGGCAATTTTCTATTTCTGGCGTTAAACGTACCAAAATTTTTAATTTTATTTGTTCCCTCAATTCATCAGGTAAGGACTTAAGTCCATCTTCTATGCCAGAGTTATCGTCAACGACTTTTAAAATAAGCCCTTTGATGTAGTCTGGGAAGTCATCAGCAACTTCTAAGATTTGTGCTGCGTCTAATTTCATACTTATCGACATTTGACAGTTGTTTTAATTGTTTTTTTGTGTTAAAATATTACTTATTTCTAATAAATCAAATTAACCCATGTTAAACGCACTCTGGAAAAAATTTCATGTCAGTGAATACGAAGCCCCAAAGGTGACGTATTTGTGGACATTGCGTTGTTTATACCAAATGGGGTTTGTGTTTGTATGGACCGTCGTAACCGCCATTTTTTTAGAAGTTTTTGGGATTGTGAATCTTTTGTTTTTATTTTTAGCAGAGGCTTGGATTTTACTAATCGGGAGCTTTGTGGCCCACTTGCTATTTCTGCGTATTAAGCCCAATCAATTCATGGTTGGGTGTATTATTGGTACGGTTGTATGTTTACTCGCCAGTTTATACTTTTATAATCAGATCTTTTGGTTCTTATTTTTTGCTATTCTAGGAAAAGGCTTATTTTTTGGGCAGCTTAACATTGCGTTGTTTCGTAAGACAGAAGAATCATTATCACCGAGTGAGGCGCAGCGTTTAATGCCAATTTTAGATTCAGCGGTCACCATTGGAACCGTTTTAGCCGCTGGTTTATTTTTAGTGTTGATTGATTTTTTTCCTACCAAAACCTTACTCGCTTTTTGGTTAGTGCCGCTTTTTGTGATGTTGTTTTTAGTTTCAAGGTCAAAAAAATGGCTGTACGAAATGCCGAGTGTCAGTGATTTGGAATTAGAAGGTGATAAAAATAGTTTAGAAGAGGCGATGGCAGCCGTTAAAAAAATTCCATTTTTAAGATATGTATCCATATTAGTTTGTGTGCAATCGGCTTTATATGCCGTTATTGATTTTGAATTTTTGAAATATATCAAAGATAAAGCGGTGGCCAAAGAATGGGAATTTGAAGCCCACCAGCTGCAAGCCAATATGTTTGAAAACATTCCTGGTTTAGAAAAAGTGGGTGAAGCGGTGGATACAGCGTCGGTTTATGCTGAACAAGTGATTGAAGTATCGAGCAAATATTTTGTTCAAACAAGTATTGCGGCAGAGCTTGGTTTTTTGGCCTTAGTGTTTGGTATTATTGCCTTGGTGGTTCAGTTCGCACTGGCGAGTAAAATTTTAAAAGGCTTCGGTTTAATTTATTCAATGGTACTTTATTTTGGAGGTTTACTGGCGATGCTCGCCGCGTTATTTACCGGTGGCGTCAGTATGAAGTTTGTACGAGGGTACCAACATGGGTTTGAAGCGATTTTTGAATCGGCGTACCACATGACTTTTTATTCTGTGTTCTCACATCACCGTGAATCTATTAGACATTTTTTTGAAGGGTTTGTACGTCCTGGCGGGGTTATTGTCGGGGTTGGATTGATGATGGGCCTACAAATATTTACGCCTGACGCCGGTGTTTGGTTGATGAGTGCTTTGACCGTGTTCTTGATGTTACTGCTTTTGCCGATGCGACATTATTACACGAAATTATCGCATCAAAATTTGCAGTCTCCGCAAAATATTGCGGCTAAGATGCACTCGATTGAGGTTTTGGCGCAGCGTGGTCACCATCAAGCCACGTTATTACTCGGAGAAGAGTTAGCCTACAATCAAGGGGCTCATCCAGTGATTCGCGAAAAAATTGTGATGGTAACCGCTGAAATGGGGGATCCGACAATTGTGCACAGTTATTTAAAAGTCCTAGCGCGACCGAACGAAGATGTAGAATTAAAAATTCATATTTTAGAGGCGTTACTTGAAATTGAAGCGCTCAAAAAATATTGGCGTGAACACGCCTTTGCCCAGCATCATTTATTAAAATTACTTCGTAAGGACTTTAAAGAGTCTGAGCATCGTCATTTGCGAAAGCTGATTATTATGAATATCTTTCAGCATTTACCGGTCGATCAAGTCGTACCGTTCTTCCTTGAATTGTTAGAACATGAAGACGAGGAGCTTAAGGCGGTGGGACTTCGTTCAGCGGGAGAAATTTTTACCGATCCAGAATTGGTTTATTATTTACGAGAATACTTAGACCACCCAAATCCAAGAGTAAGAGGTTACGCGCTAGTAGCGACCTGGAAGTTTGATAAATTGTCTCGTTTAGAACCCGTTTTAGACGCCTTGTTAGAGTCTGAAAAACCACAAGAAATTGTGGCGGGACTCTATACCGTTGGGGAGGTCAAAAATTTAGACCGACAGATTAAGGCACAAGTTTTACTCGATCACCCAAATGATGAAGTACATCTGCACGCGGTTATGGCGTTAGCCAAACTTGGCAATGAAGACTGTGTACCAAGCTTAATGGACTTACTGTTTAACGATAATAGTGCCCTCGCCCAAAAAACATTCTTTATGTTAAAACGAGCCCCGGGTATTTTAGAAATCGTCAAACGGGAAATTCAAATTGAGGTGTCTGCCAGAGTTGGCGATGTATTGTTAGCTGAAAACTGTAAACATCCAGCAGATTTAAAATCAGTGCATGATGATCTGCGTCATTATCTAAAACGACTGTACCGTTTAGCCGAACGCTATGATGACTTGTTGTGGCTAGAAGGCCTCGCTTAGTAAAATATTTATTTATGACACTTTGTGTGCTAGACTTTGTTAAAAATTAATCCAAAAAAATGTTTAAAGATATGTTTACGCTTTCTGGGCGATGGGGGAGACTTAATCGAATCCGTTATTTCGGCTATGGCTTATTAGCGGGTCTTGTCTGGCTTATAAGCTTAGTAATCGTGCTCCTTCTTGCTTTTGGCGGCTTAAGTGCTCTTGATGCCAATAATTTAGGGGGTATGTGGGGCGCTCTTTTATTAATAATTCCTTTTTATCTAGCACTTGTGTGGGTGCAGATTTGTTTAACCGTTAAAAGGCTTCATGATTTAAATAAATCCGGTTGGTGGCTCGTTGGCGCGATGGCGGTTTCTTTTGTAGCAGGCGCTATTACTGGCATGGGAGACATTATGGCCCTGGTTGCTATAGCCTTGAATGTATTACTTTTAGTCTATGGTTTATGGCTTCTTTTCTGGCCAGGAACAGTTGGGGATAATCAATACGGTCCAGATCCTTTAGATCAAGCCTAAGCAACCTCTATTTAAAACCGACTTAATAAAGGCACCGTCTCATTTGAGACGGTGCTTTTTAATCTCTCCTAAAAATCACCTTTCTATAGTTGACATTTTGTGTGACTCGTACACAATCTCGGCGATTAAATCCACCTCAACATGACACAAGACGATTTTGTAACTCAAATTTTAGCGGCGGAAGAAACGGCCAAGGCCGAGGTCGCTAAAGCCCGCAAAAAAGCGCACAACGACTTAACTCAATTTGAAAATAGTCTCGAAAAAAATCGAGAAACAGCGCTTGAAATTGAACGTGAAAAATTTCGCGCTAAGTTAAAAACTAAGCAAACAGAAGCCAAAGCAAAGTATGAAACGGCTATTGCTGATGGCGGACGAGAAGCGTCTCAAGTAAAAAAAGAAGTGGAAGGGAAGATGGAAAAACAGCTCGCTACAACGCAGGCTTACTTTATTAACGAACTTATTGCTTAATGTCTAAAGTAGATTTAAAAAAAATTCGTGTAACGGGCTTCAAACGCCACTATCGTATTTTGATGCAAGAACTGCACCAAAGTGGGATTATTCAATTATCTGAGGGTAGTAATTTGAGCCAACAGTCAGTAGGACAGGGTTTTGATGCCCATTATGGAGCTTTTAGTACGGCTCGCACTGAGTTTGCTATTGGTTTTTTACAACCGTTTGAATCTAAAACTTCAAAACTTGATAACTTTTTGTCAGGTGGGAAAATTGTATTAACGCCCGCTCAAATGAAAGAGCGTCTTAAGGCTTTCTCTGATGATGCGGATCGAGTAGTCACTGAATCTGAAAAACTATCAGCGGTTCTAGTGAGAGCCAAAAATGAGTTAGCCTCATTACCCAACAAATTAGCGTTGGTGACGAATCTTAAAGGACTTCACAGTGGCGTACAGGCAGACTTTAATACGGCCTCTACTACTACCTGGATTGGTAAAATGCCCTTAGCGGAAAAAGCAGTCTTAATGAGAGAATTAGCCGCTGAATCTAACTTAATTGATTTGAGTCTGCTTGGTGAAACGAAGCTTGAAGCCTATGTTCGCGTAACCACTCTTAACAATATGGTTGAGATGGTTCAGACTAAGCTGCAGGGGGCAGATTTTGAAGCGATTGACTTGAGTAACGAACTAGAAGCTTTTGTCGGGAGTAATCCAACCGAAATTAAAGCCGAGTTAAACAAACAAGAAAAAGCGCTGAACGCCGAAATTGCAGGTGCTCAAGCGGAGGCTAAGGGTTTAGCCGTTCATATTCGAGATTTAAAAATTTTAGCCGAACACCAAGCGTGGCAAAAAACTAAGAATGAGGCACAAGCCCACATGTTCCTTTCTGAAAAAACATTTTCGTTTGAGGGCTGGATTATCGCTTCGGCTCTAGAGGACTTTGAAGGTTGGGTTAAAAATGCTTTTGTCGGCGAAGTGGTGGTTGAGAAAGTGAAACCAGCGACTGATGAGTTACCGCCAGCGCTACTTTCAAATAATTACATCGTTAAATCGTTTGAACCTATTACCGAAATGTACGGTATGCCGCAAAGAGGGGAATTTGATCCAACGGTTTGGTTGGCGCCTTTCTTCCTTATTTTCTTTGGTTTGTGTTTATCCGACGTTGGTTACGGAGCTATTCTCGCTTTAGCGGCTGGTTTTTTCTTAATCTTTGGAAAATTAAGCAGTGCGGCCAACTCTAGTCTTCGTTTACTGCTTTACTGTGGTTTAGCGGCCATTGTGGGTGGGGTGCTGCTTGGAGGCTATTTCGGTCTGACGACGGGGCAGTTCGCTGCGATGGTGGACCCAGATACAGGTCGATTTTACGGACAATTACTAACGCCAACCGAAGGCAGTGGTCCAATTTTATTCTTACTGCTTTCACTCGCACTTGGAGCGATTCATTTATTCTTTGGAATGATTTTGGCGTTCGTACAACAAATTAAATCTAAAGACTTTGGTGGTGCCTTTTTAGATACAGCCATGTGGATGTTCATGCTTATCAGTATCGGTTTATTCGCTTTGGGCGAACCTATTGGAGTGAATCAAGGTGTCGCAGTAAATATGATCATTGTGGCTGCGATTGGCCTCGTAATTACTCAGGGTCGAGAACAGAAAAATTGGTTGTTAAAACCACTATTTGGAGTACTTGGTCTCTATAATGTGACGGCGTATTTATCTGATTTACTGAGTTACTCACGGATTATGGCCCTAGGTTTAGCGACTGGGGTGATTGGTTTTGCCATGAATCTAACGGCGAGCATATTTGGCGAAATGATGCCGCATCCAATTTTGGGGGTGTTAGTCGCTATCGTGATTATTCTTTTCGGGCACTCATTAAACTTCGGACTATCATTACTTGGGGCCTTCATTCATTCTGGTCGTTTACAGTTTATTGAATTCTTCGGAAAATTTTACGAAAGTGGTTCAGATCGTTTTGCTCCGTTTGTTCGGCAGGCTAAATATTTAACTCTGCAAAATAAATAAGACTTTTTATTTTAAGTAGAACCCTTGAAAGCGCCTTTGCGAAGGCGCTTTTTTTAGTTTTAGTCGAACCGTTTTGGTGTAGTAAATTACCAGCTTTTTTGGTTTGACATTTATGGCTGATTTTCCAGAATGCGACTGACAAAATTCCTTCTTATCATTTATTAAATCACAACATGGAAATTGCAGTATTGATGTCAGTTATCGGAGCGGGTCTTTCAATTGGTCTCGCAGGAGCGGGTTCTTCAATTGGTATTGGTACCGCTGGAACAAAAGGAGCGGGCGTATTTGGTGAAAATCCTAACCTATTTGGTAAAGTACTTCTTATGATGCTTCTTCCAGGTTCACAAGGGATTTACGGTTTATTGATCGCTATTCTTATCTTGAACAGCATGGGAGCCTTGACTGGTGAAATTGCCGTTACGGGTGTAGATGGTATGAAATACTTCGGAGCGGGTATTGCGATGGGTCTAACCGGTCTTTTCTCTGGTTGGTTCCAAGGTAAAGTGGCTGCGGCTGGTATCGCTATGCTGCCTCGAGCTGAAGAACTTTCTGGTAAATTTATTACTCAAGCCGTAGTGGTTGAAACTTACGCCATCTTCGGTCTACTTATTGCTGTACTTCTGGTTCTTCTATAGAAACCACCGCCTACGGGCCTTAACCTTATATAACTCATGTCTTTACAAGATATTATTAAAAAAATTCTCGCTGATACCCAAGGGGATCTACAAGCTATTCAAGCCGAGTCCGCTGGTAAGAAAAAAGAGCTTGAAGCGCTCTACGCTACTAAAGAAGCTGCCGATAAGAAAGAGCTTGACGCTAAAGCAGCGGTCGCTTTGAAATCAGTAGAAGATAAGACCGCTTCAATGGCTCGAAGAGAAAATTCAAAAGCCATTCAGCTTTCAAAACGGGAACTACTAGATGAAGCTTTAGAAAAATTCTTAGTTTCACTTCAAGAAGCGGATGACAAGCTTTACACCCAAGTATGCGAAAAATTGATTTCAGCCCTTCCCTTTAAAGAAGGGACTCTGTTAGTACCGACTAAACGAGAGGCTTTAACTAAAAAAATGGCGCCTGATTTTGATGTTAAAACGACCAATGATTTTAAAGGTGGTTTTAAGGCGACACTTAACGGATCTGAAATTGATAACTCTTTCGAAAGTTTAGTGCGTTCAGAATACCGTTCTGATCTTGAAATGTATTTAGCCGATCAGCTTAAGCTGGTTTAATTTAACAATAACTTATGTCTGATTTAACGAGTATTTGTGGTCAAGTTCAAGGTCTAGCGCCTAAACTGCTGCAGCGTTCTCAAATAGACCGTATGGTCGGAGCTGAAAAAGCGGAAGAAGCTTTTCGGATTTTATGTGAACTTCAGTACGCAGATTACATAGACCAACAAACGACTATTACGGACTTTGATGCCATTATTACCCAAGGTTTATTTGAAACCAAAGCCCTTATTAGCTTGGGTACAGACGGTCACCCGGTCGGAGCTTTCTTGAGTCTTCCTTTCGATGTGAATAATTTAAAACAAGCGTTAAAACAACGTTTAGTCGATAACAAATCTCAATTTGAAGTCGGCTCTAGTTTTTCTAAATTAGGGGAATTAACAGTGACCGAAATTCAAAAAATTGTATTTGATAATGTTCCGTCTGGTGACATTTCGCCCGTCATTATGAACGCGATTGCGCAAACTACTTCTAACTTCGGTAAAGATTCAAGTGTTCGAGATATCGAGTTTGCTTTAGATACAGCGATGTTTGCGGCTTTAGCCGATGATTTAGCGTCTCAAGCTTACCCAGACACCTTGCTTGAAAGTTACTTGGCTTTATGGGCCGATAGCGTGCAAGTGCGAAATTTAGCGCGTTCGGTGTTGGTGATG
>Ga0307981_1003995_pt1 | contig 10693 bp, 11 predicted proteins | sample OrgLakmetagen987_FD_201849 | JGI IMG/M metagenome (GOLD analysis project Ga0307981, IMG submission 201849) | Saline water microbial communities from Organic Lake, Antarctica - #987 | ecosystem: Environmental > Aquatic > Non-marine Saline and Alkaline > Saline | place: Antarctica: Organic Lake... | reverse complement strand
AATTTGGCAACAGTATTGCGAGACTTTGCAAAGCGAGATCGCTCTACCACAAAAGCCATCTTCTCATGAAGGATGCCGGCGTTCCTATGGGTGCCACTGGTAACCCTGTTATCGATATGCTTTCGATGGCCATCTTCAACAACATGGCGCAGTCGAGCTTTGAGCTCCGAAGCTACGGAGAGTCGAGGAGCTACTTTCATGAGTTGATTCGGTTCGCGTCGACTGTTTTGCCGTCGCAGTACGACGATGCCTTCCTCAATTCGTATCTGGATCAGCAAAAGTCCATCTTCTTGCTGAATGCCATCAAAATAACAAATAGGTTTGCATTTATTATGTAACAGTGTTGGCGTAGTGCGCGTCCATACCATGTACTGTGACTTGTCTTTGTTTCGTACAGTACGATGCCGGCACCATGTTCATGTTAGTGCTCCTGAGGTGAGACGACATAGTCTCGTTGGCGACAAAGCCTTATTATTATTTTTCCGGCACGTAAAATTACTACCGCACACGTGCGGCGCTATCGGGTCAATCTTCCTGCGCCAAGTCTACTAGGGTGCCGTACGAAAGCGAAGGCGAGAGAAAGAGCCATCATCATGCTTCAAGCAGTTCCAACTTCCAACGCTTTTTTTGGTTCGGTTCTTGTGTTGGATCGCGATCGCGAAAATCTCGTTTGGACAGGGCCTAACACTTCAATCTCTACATTTGATCCGCGTCAGTCCACTTATGCCACAAGTCATTGAAGACCAGCGTTACAGTTGATTTTGGACAGTATTTCCTATTTCACCCTTTATTTTCTCCTGACTCGCCTCAAATGTATAGGAAGGATACCGTAAGTGTTTCAGAAGCTCAGAAGGCCAATCTGAAAGCCAGAATCATCCTCAGAAAGCAGAAAGATGAAGGAAGCGAGCATGCACGTTCCGAGTATCAAAGAATGTCAGTGTCAGTATCGTACGGTACCTGGTACGTATCGAAGTGCGTTGTATTGTAGCCCCTTGGTTGTACCGTATTTACATGTAGGTACATTATCGTAGCGGTGTGGAGGTACAGTACGATAGAGACTACAGTACGGTGCTGTACCCTGTACCTGAGGTTCCAGCTGCCAGGTATCGGTATCAGAATGTATGGACGGTGCATTATATACAATTAAACTTACCAAGCAAGGTATCTCGTGCCTTCCTAGTAGTAGTAGTAGATATACGATGTGGACACTAGTGATTTACACTCTTGCTTGCTTTCCCCAGTGTTGCTGGCATTATTACGACAGTCTTGATTACGCTAATGCTATTCCTCTCCTGGAACATGGTAGGCTCCTCCAAATGGTCTAGATAGGTCGTAGCAAAGGACACCAAGCGCTGCCAAACTTCCCGCGAGAACAGTCCACAGAATTTTAACGGGCAGTCCTTGCAAAAAGATGAATCCAGCTTGATTGGTCGCCACCAAAAAGGAAATTCCAATGGAAAGAGCCAATGTTGACAAGGTCAAATAGTGTACAGCAGGAAAGTGCATCGCTTCGAGTGCCAGCCATCTATTGGAACGTTCAATGAGCAGTTGGTACGTTTTGTCTTGAATTTTTTCCAGCGAACGGCCGGTGCCACCCGTTCTCGCCTTTAGGGACAGCTTGTTAAAGGCCACATTGGTCCACGTGAGCAAGGCTGGCAGCGACGATTCGATAAAAAGGTGCGGATCCAAGGCGGCGGGAGCCGTCAAGTTGCCGCGCGATTCTTGCACCAGATTTTCCGAGTGTTGTTGCAGATAGGATTGAGCCAGTCGCGATCTTTTACGGATTGCTGATGTGGATTCCAGTAGTTGTTGCAGCCGTCGGACCGTTTGAACTTCGCAAATGAAGGATTTGCGAATGTCTGTTTGCCGGGAATGAAGATTGCTAATGGTCAAGGATACGAGCGAGGCAAATAAGACGGAGATGGAGGTAATAACGGGACCGTTCTGTGTAGCAGGTTGGGGAGGAGAAAAGGGTGGTTAATATGGTGATACACGGCTGCGGCTTCCATTTCATTGATTCGGGCATCGTCAGGGTGCGCCAACGTACCACAACTTGGGTCACGACGGTGGCTTGCAGTTCGATCTGTTCCTGCGTCTTTCGTATCCAAGTCCCCGAACTCATCCATTGCACCATATCGTGAAAGCAGTGCGCGACAATCGGAAAGGTTGAAAAAGCAAACAATGCAAACCACAAGGGAAAGGTCCAGAGTAGGACTTGGCGAAATGTTCGTTTGGATAAACGAAGCTCTTTGGGGAGCGTGCTGGCAAAATATTTCCCGACTGTCGAGTTGGCTGCTTGGTCAAAGTAGTAGTCGATATCGACCGAAGATACCTTGTCGGATATCGTTCGGACGTAGCCTCCGACAGTTTGGCCCATTTGTGAGTTGACGGCTTGGTTAGCACTCTTGCCGACGAGATCTACCGTTGAGTTGGCGACTGTCGCTACTCGATCCCTGATATGGCTGGAATCCAATCCAAAGGGCGCCCCATTGCCGTTGTCGTTGCCATTACTGCTGTCTTTGGTCGTTGTCTGACCTCGGCCTGCTCCTCTCGGCGGTGGAGGTGGTGGTGGAGGTAGCAGAAGCCTTCTACGCGGCGGCGGCGGCGGCGGCTGTAGATTCACGCGATCCCTTGCTCTAACATGGTGTACCAGCAGTAGAGAAAGCAAGGTAAGGACGAAGATGCTACGAGACGCTCTCATATTCATGCTCATGGTCAAAGTGAAACAAGTGTGTCAAGTCGCAGGTCGCAGTTCTCGTTTTATACTTATGCCGAATGCCGATCATATCCATCCGTTGTTTTCAAAAAGTGATGACGTCAGCGCCACCCTCAAAATACGTGCAAGCGTACCGTACGTGGGTATCTTTTTTGGATCTGCGAAAGCTGAAAGCACTAAGCACAACCGAAAGAGATTGTCTAAAGGCAACACCATCGCATTCATCGATACTCTTGCTTGAGGCCCACACTAGTTATTTCATTAGATTGCAACCTTTTTGGTAAGCTTGATCGTCCAATAGAAATTCAGATTTGGAGTTGCGGGAGTGGTGATTGCAACGGCAGAGGCAAAAGGACATCTCCACTAGTACTATAATTCTTCTCGGCAAAAATCCTGTTCCAGTAACGACGACAACATACAACAATACCATATAATACAGTCGACTGGAACGATGGGAGGTTCCAACAGCAAAGACAATACCAAAAGACAAGGGCCAAAACTTTCTCCAAAACGCCAAGGCCGGCGTGGAAGGAGAAGTCGCACGGCGCATGATGATTCAACGAGAAGTTCAAATGGCAGTCAACCTTGCCCGTGCCTGGCAGTCAACCTTGCCCGTGCCCGCGACAGCATCATGGTGTTTGGTAGTGCTTGGATGACGCTAGTAGTTTCAGCCGGCACGGCCAAGGCCGCGGGCCGTCACGTACCTCCCGTCATCGCCGCGCCAGTGGTCCTTGCTGCACTCCTCCTGGGAAACCTCGCCGATATGGCGTATGGGAACAAGTTGAATCGAGTCGTCAAAGAAGCCGAGTATATTTAGACCATGAGAGAGGACGGCTGGTGCCCTTTCGTCAGGCTCCCTTTCACTAGTTTTATACGCAAGAGGAAAAGGCTGTCTACTACGAAACGTCCACAGCGGTCGGAGAAATGTTTCCAAACAAACTATTGGCACCGCGTGCATCGACTCCCACGGAACAACAGTAGACAGCCAATGGAGATGCGTGTGTCTATTTGCGTGCCTTGAAGCGGGTATCTATTAGTTGTAGTACTCGACATCAACAAACTCTTCGTCGTCGTTATCGTCAAAGTCGCCTTCAAGATCATTCATCATACCTTCTTGCTGGGCCACGGCTCGTAGAATCGCCGCTTGCATGGGACTGAGAACGGTTCCCATGCCTTGTACTCCATCTAAAACGCCCGCGTGTACGGCACACCCCAAGGCTACTGCTTCGTCGGGATTCACCGTCTTTTGCGGTACCACTCCAGTCAGTGCCGCCAACAGGCGGCCGATGACGGGCATGCGAGTTGCGCCACCCACCAGTACCACTTGTGAGATGGGCCGGCCGGTAATGCCGTCGCGAATCTTCACGTTGCTGTCGCCAGTCTGCTGCTGTGAAGAGAACTTTTCTTGGACCTTGCGCTTTTCTTCACGAAACTTGCGCTCCTGCTTGGACACATCGCGTGCGCGCTTGCGTCCCCGCTGTTGAGCCTTTTTGGTTGCCTTTACATCCGTGTCTTGGAGTTCAAGCAGCAGCTCGGGTGAGATATCGGTACTACTAGCTGCTTTTGACTCGTCGCCGGGTTCGTAAAAGTCGCTATAGGTCAGTGCAGCTTGGTCTTCCTCTTCCATTTCCATGGCGGCTTCGACCATGGTTGGACTAGAGTCTCCGGGTAATAATGCACCCGCCATGATGGCAACCTCTCGAATGGGGCGCAAGAGAGATTGTATCTCGTCACGAAACAATAGCTCCATTTCTCTGCGCGACAATTGACAGAGTGCGTGCGTCTCTTGCAAAGCGTCGTCGGGTGCTGGCTCGGCGGAGCCATTGGTGCGAACAATAACGTCCGAGGCGTCCAGCAGTTGTTTCCAGTCCGCCTCTCGTAAAGGCAAAGCTAGATCCACTCTGCGATTGTTGCTGAGAAAGATGCGAACGACTTCGGCCGAGCGAAGTATTGCGTTCCTAGCGTCAGCAGACCACCGGGACATTGACGCGCCATTGTCTTGCAAGACCTGGTGCATGTACCGAGCCACTCGAGCGTCAAAGTCGGATCCACCCAGCTTGACGTTACCAGATGTGCTAATAATCTCCGTCACGCCGCCACCCACCACGAGCATGCTCACGTCGTACGTTCCACCGCCCAGATCAAATACCAAGACTAGCTCGTCCTGGTCACCCTGTCCGATCTGCATTTTACCCATGCCGTATGCCAACGCAGCCGCTTCTGGTTCGCGCAGTAACTTGACCTTGGTGATACCCGCCAGCTCGGCTGCCTTGACGGTGGCTTGACGTTGTGCATCGTTAAAGTAAGCAGGTACACCGACCACGGCACGAGTGACGGGTTGGCCCGTTTCGGTTTCTGCCGCTTGTTTCAGTATCTGGAGAATGTGCGAAGAGATGACCTCGGGAGGAATGAATGTATCTTTATCCACCGTTGACTGTAGCATTGAAGGAAAGTGCTCGGCATCGTGTAGTTGGTTGAGTAGATTGTCCTTTTTGTACGTTTTTCCTTCTTTGCTGACCCGTAAAGAGGGAACCACCTTGGCAACATCACGTGATATTTTCCCACCCGTTCCGAGTACTCGTTTGACGTTGCGATACGCTCCAAGCTCGAGTTCTTGTTGACACGCTTGTTGGCCTACCCGTACTTGTAATGCTTGGTCGGATTGCTCCGCCGCCAGCAGGCTAACGACCGATGGCATGGTTCTTCCATTGTCGGGTATAGAGATGATGGTCGGTACTTTGTTGTCTTTGAGGTACGCGATTGCCGAATAAGTAGTTCCAAGATCAATACCGACACCGATACCTTCCAGTTCTGGCTCTTGCTCCACTGACAGGTACAGCAGGGAACTCGAATGTCTCGGGCCGACGGTCGTCGCAATGATGGGGAAAGCCGATGCTTCTCGCGGGCAAAGTAGTGTACAGCAGTAAACAGTAAGGGCGAGGAAGTGCCGAGCGTTGTAACATCTCGCTGGTTGCCTCCTTTGGTGCGATTGTGACATTGTCTGTGCCGAGTCTGAAGATAGCAGCTGACGAAGGAGCGTCATGGTCCATTCAAACTTTGAGACAAAAGTCAGAAGACAGGATGTTTTTCTAGAGATGGAGCCATCAATCATTAGCCCGTTTCTTCGTTGGAGGATTTGGAGTTTAGAGTTTAAATTTATGACTTTCGCCTTTTTGTATTGTGGACCGATAAAATTTCGTTCGATTGTGACCATGGCGCTGGACGAGGCTGGTTCACTCCAGCAAAGTGTTGTCGGGGAGGGCCGCTGGATCCAACTTGGTGCGGGATCAAGGTATCTCTCTTATACAGAAAGGCTGAACAGGAAACGTTGAATTTCAGATGACCATAGGCTACCGAATTGGACCGTGCCTGGAGGCCTCCACCGCCATGTTTTGGACCCGACGATGCCGCCCTCTTTCGAAAGGAACGCTCGCTACACCCGATCCATGCTACTGGAAAGCACGGTTCTGTTCCTTTTCCTCATCCAAAAATGCCAACAGTACTACGGATAATGATGCCTTCAATTTCCGACAAGTCTTGGAGACTACTGTCGATGATTCCAACTGGCGCCGCGAAACCTTGCATTTGTTGACTGACAAGAACGACTCCTCCTGGAACACGCGCTTGCACTGGCGCAAGGCTGTCAGAACAGTCAACTGGTGGACGACTCAAAATGAGGGTAGTAGATTTGCTTTACCTCTGCTGGAGCGTATGATACAAGAGGTATCTCGAGATGCATCCCATCAGAAATACGTAACGAGTGACTTGGTAACAGTGGTGGTGCAACGATGGTGCTTGGACTGGACAGCAGCGGCAGCAGTAGCGCCCGACCTTGCGTCGCCATCCGATATTGCCACTACCCTGGAAACCTATCGCAAGCATGTACCGTCGTTGGACGAACGAGTCTTTCGAATGATCCAAGAAGCCGCATCGGCCCGACAAGGAGAGGAAACGGAAACGAGTACCGACGATGCGAGCGCCGATCCGGATACGGCTACCAGTCTGCGGAACCGTATGCAATCTGCAGAAAAAACGGACAATCCGGACGCTTGTCCCAGCACAACCATGCTCAACGAGTTCTTGTTGCGACTGAGTGAATCGCCAGAGCCTGCGCAAGCTTTGCCCAAAGCGGAAGAATTGTTGGATCGCATGTGGTCCCTCTGTCGGAACAAGGGGTGGGAGTTTGTACAGCCGGATTACAAAACGTACGAGCTTGTCATGAGATGCTGTCTACGCAGCAAGCAGTCGGGGACGGCAGCAAGCATGCAGCGACTTTTGCATGACATGATGAAACAGTACAATCCTCGCTTTCCGAATGCTCTTCGACCGGGTCGCATTCATTATTTACTGGTCATGTCGGCTTGGGCTGAGCAAGGTAACGCTCGTAAGGCGGAAGTGCTCTTGGCTGAAATGAAGACCAAGTACGCGGAAACAGGTAGTACTGATTTTAAGCCAGTTGGGAAAGTGTGTGCGGCTGTCCTGTCGGCCTTGTCTCAATGTCAAGAGCCTAGTGCTCCCGATAGGGCCGAAGTGATTTTTCGCGACATGCTGGAACGACACGCCAGGGACGGTGACACTGAATGGCTGCCGACTGTGCATTGCTACACTTCTTACATTGGCATTTGGGCCAAGAGTGGGCGGCCGAATGGAGCGGTCAAAGCACAGGCTGTCGTTGATGGGATGCGCGGATCAGCGTTCGACGTGCGACTCAACAAGTTTCATTATGGTGTGCTGATACAAGCCTGGATTCAAGTGGGCGACTTGGAAAAGGCTGAAGGCGTCCTTCGATTAATGATGAATGAATACAAACAAGGAAATGAGTCAGCGAAACCGGATCTCAGGGTAATCTGGGAAGTGAGAGAGGCGTGGTCGAGAAGTGGAGCGAAAGATAGAGCCACGCGTGTATTGCAGCTGATGGAAGGAAGTGATGCCCTATCGATGCTCAAGCTCTTGTCGACGGGAAAGTGGAAAGGAGACACCGAACAAGCAGAATCAATTCTGCGGCACGCGCAGGCAAGTTTTGATTCCGGTTATTCCACTGTCAAACCGACGTATGAGCACTACAACGCTACCATCACGGCTCTATCTCGCTCGAAGGATTCTCAAGCTGCGATACGCGCGGATGCTCTCTTGCAAGAGATGATCACTGCGTACGACAAGGGCGACAAAGACATGAAACTATTTGAACATGCATTTACGTCTGTGATTACTGCGTTGAGTCGGAGCGGTCAGAAAGGGTCGGGACGAAGAGCCCAGGTCGTCTTTGACTCGATGTTGGAAAGATGGAAAGCCGGAAACGACAAACTTCGACCTACTGTCAAATCTTACTCGGCGCTCATCAACGCCTGGGGCCAAGAAGGTGTCGCGAGTCGTGCCGAAATCGTTCTGCAACAAATGCAGGACGACTACCTTCAGGGCAACCAAGCGGCCATGCCTAATCGGGTCGCCTTTAACACGGTTATCGCAGCTTGGTCGCGAACCAAGACTGCCGAGTCACTGGATCGGGCCGATCAGATCCTCCGATGGACAAGTCGGGGCTTGGTACCAAGCCCGATATTGTGAGCTTTGCGTCGATAATGGCTGCCTGTATTCATCCAGAAGTCAAGGACGGTCCCGAGCGTGCTATCGCGTATCTTAAAGAAGCAAAGGATCTCTACGCCCAAGGAGACAAAGATTGCAAGCCCAACTGCATGGCGTACGGTTCAGTGATCCAAGCGATTACCCGCAGTCGTCGTCCGGGTGCGGCGAAGCTTGCCGAGAGTTTTCTGGGCGAAATGAAACGCCTGGAAGAGCAGGATTCTAAACAGATCGTCATGGCGTATACCGCAGTCATTGGTGTTTGGGCTGCGACCAAGGATCCGCAAGCTCTATTACGTGCCGAGTCACTCTTTCGGGACCTGGTAGAGCACTCTCGCAACGGGAATCCTCGATGCAAACCCAACCTTTTCACCTTTACCGAGCTGCTAAAAGCGGTTTCTCATAGCCGAGTCCCTGATAAGGCCGATAAAGCCCAGAGGGTCTTGCTACTAATGAAAGAGCAGGGTTTGGAGCCCGACTCTTTAGTTCGTAGGCTCGTGAAATGGTGTGGCTAGCTTGAGTAAACATATCCTAGCTTTCGTTGCCCGTTAACATTTACTACCGGTAGTCTACAGTGCTTCGTTAGAACAGAATGAAGAAACATTTATAAAATGGTATAGCTATAAAAAATAGAGGCGCTCTTTTGCAGTGCTCTGTGTACAGTCTAGTCCTGCAGAATGACCCGCAAGTCGCCAATCGGCGTCATGCAGGTATGGAGAGAGAACGATGCGATATCTTTCCAGTGGATGGAATGCGCTTCTCACGCAGCCGGCGCTGCCGTGGCACTTCGGTAAAAGACAATCACATTCAAGTGAAACTCGTCTCGTTCCTTTTGCTCCGCACGTGTCGCCGAGGGGGCCAACGACCTCAGAAACTCTTTCAACCGAACAAAGAACAGTCGAGACCAGTCAAAGAGTCCTAACTCGTGCAGCACGTAGCCAGTATTATTCATGATTGCCATGTACATTTTGGACGTCATTTTGTCACACTGAATGTGCAGAGGGCCAACTTTTTCCCACAAGAGTCGTCCTGCCAAGCTGTACAACATCAAGGCTTGTTCCAGACTTTTGTGTGAGTGTGGTACCATGCCTCTCTGTAAGACTAAGGCCATGTTGTACAACACGACGGAGGTTGCCACGTCGAATTGCAAGCAGAGAGGGTGGTTATTGAGAACTTCCATGGAGAAAACTTCCGAATATAGATACGGTACTTCTGTATCCAGGCTGGAGCTCTTGGAACGAGGTGGGAAGGTGGATGCGGGGGTGTATACCGGCACCATATGGATCGGGGTGATCCCAAGCCCAAGATTCGTGGGTCTCGGGAAAAGGCTTAAAAGTCCACCAGTTCCATCGTAAGCGGAGAGCTGTACCGGTAGAGCTTTCCCCAACGCTTGTCGCATAATCTCGTCTTGAACTAGGAGATGCCAAGAAGACAATAACGGATCCATGTCAAGCATTGCGACGACCGCTCTACGGAACATGTCATAGGCGTCTCCACCACGATTGGAATGGTAAAGGCCAACGCCAAGGTGGTTCAAGCTGGTGGCGAGCTCCATAGATGCTGTGCTGCTGTTATGTAGCAGGTGTGGGAACTACTGAAGGAGTAGTTTGCAAGCTGCAAGGTAAATGGGAGAGACTGTTCGCTTGCTTTGAAGAGAAGAAAGGTAGGTTGCAGGTTGCTCGGTTGCAGGTTGCAGCTGATAGCGGGTTGCGTAATGCGTGAACCATACAGCATACAGGTATGTGAATGCAGGAACTCTGCTTGGCGGGCGGCAGGCCAGGCTTTTCTTGCGTGTCAGGCAGTCATTTAATTTTGACACATATATAAACGATGACCATGACCTAATGACCATGACTCCAGTACACATTATGACAATCACGTTGTACTATTATTATTTAGTAGAGTATTTACGTATTTACCTTTTATTTTAAAACCTTTAGGAAGAATAAGCTCAATAATCAATAAGTGTATGATATATATATAGCAGCGATATAATATCGAGTTTCGGACTTACAATAATGGGGGAGGAACCAAGACTGCTGTCAGAATATGGGTTGATTATGCTTGAATGCTCGCCCGCGTCCGTGGTACGCATCTACGACTAAACTGTAAGACTACAGTACTGTAAACGAGGCTGTACACTATCCATTACTTATTACGCTAAAGCGTGCGTTTTTGGCTCGGGAACCCGCTAATTGTTTGACATTCAAACTCCAAAGTGTCTTCTGGTGAAAGCCAAGCTCCAAGCGCCTCTCCGTCCTTTGTTCGTCCGATTTTTTTTTTTCCACCAACGAATTGAAATCCCATCTTCGGTTTTCTTTGTTGAGGGTTGCCACTTGCCACAAGATTAGAACCAAGTCCTTAAAACCGAATAAGTTGTACCTGTAAAGCCACCGCTAG
>Ga0307981_1003993_pt1 | contig 10697 bp, 8 predicted proteins | sample OrgLakmetagen987_FD_201849 | JGI IMG/M metagenome (GOLD analysis project Ga0307981, IMG submission 201849) | Saline water microbial communities from Organic Lake, Antarctica - #987 | ecosystem: Environmental > Aquatic > Non-marine Saline and Alkaline > Saline | place: Antarctica: Organic Lake... | reverse complement strand
TGTACTTTCCGCTCAACGTATCGCTGCATCTGCGATCGAACAGCGGATACGGTACGGTAGTCTACCTGGTACCACCATAAAAGCGCAGCCGCAGGCCCCCATCGACACACCGCTGCAACTAACACTACACTTGGCAGAGCAGAGTCTCGATTGCTTCCTTACGTGATAACTTCAATGAAGCGCTCTTTAGGCGACGGCGAAGAGTCCGGCGATCGTGACAAGCAAAGTAGTTCCGAGGACGACTCCAGCAAACGCAGCTCCAACGGAAAGGCAGACGCAAACGATGAGCGAGAGACAGATAGAGCAGTAGATGCAGTAGGCGCAGAGACCGAGTCAGAGTTAGAAAAACCTGAGCGACCTTCGGCGGTATCAAAAATAAGCACCGGGATGGTATCCAAGGTCGATACTGCCGGTAGTGGTAGTGAAGATAAGGAGCGCCGTGATAGTATGGATACGACCGACGCATCCGCGGAACAGACAGAAGACGCGAAGCGAGCTAGGCACGAAGCAGCACTTGCCTACGCTCTGAAACCTAAGGAAGCTAAGCCAGTTCCTGATAAGCACGACGTATCACTTCCTCACGTTCCCAAACCTCTCATCCTACCACCCCTTCCGCCCCTTCCAACGGTCGGACTTACATTGACACCAGAGGATGTGGCGAAACACGAACTCGCCCGTGCCTTTGCTCTCGCCAAGGCACCGGTACCGCACCCGAAAAAGATCAGCACGATATTCAATAGACCGAAAGCGAAAAAAACGGGAGCCATGATGATGCAGTTGTCGGACGAATCCAAAAATCAGGAGCTGTTGGATGAGTCCAGGAAGCAAGAGATGTTGAATGAGTCCGGGAGGCCGGAGTTGTTGGATGAATCCAGGAGGAGGGATTTCTGGGACGAATCGCCGTTTGATAGGCAGAAGCAGTTATGGGATGAATTTAGGAAGGAGAAGTTGTCGGACATCGCCAGCAAGTCGTCGGACGAATCCAGGAGGCAGAATTTGTTGGACGAGCAAAAATTACAAGAATCGAAACGGCAGGAGAAGTTGTCCGACAAACGCAGGAAGAAGGAGACGAGAGACCACGAAAGTGCCGCACCTTCCTCGCGATTCCTGGAATGGCCTATATCAACTACTCTCAATAATCTTCGACTAGAGGAAAGCATCGGTAAAAAGTCCAGGGTAAAGGCCGCCATGGTAGCGGCAGCAGTACAGCGGGATGCAGAAGTAGAACGGGCTGCGTTTGCATCAGCAGCACAGGCTGTAGCTGGAGGAGCACGCGTTGCAGGTACACCAGCTGTAGCTGGGGTAGCACGCGTTATGGCTGAACCAGCGGTAGCTGGAGTAGCACGTGTTGCAGGTACACCAGCTGGGGCAGCACGCGTTATAGCTGTACCAGCGGTAGCCGGGGCGACACGCGTTGCAGCTGTACCAGCGGTAGCTGGGGCAACACTTGCTACTGTTTTAGCTGCACCAGCTCGAATTCCAGCAACAGCCGGTGTGGCAACGTTATCACGTGAAGCACCATCGTCAGAAATCAAGCGCATAGTGACTGGTAGTCCAGGAGAACGTCCAGTGCAGCCAAAGCCGCAAATCAGAGTTAGTTCGGTCTTGAGCGCCGCGGCGACAGTCGCCAAGTCCTTGGGAAGCGGTCCGTGGCCTTCTCCGTATCTGTCGCTCAAGTATCAGGACATTGCCAGTCGAATGGCCAAGGACTACTCTCAGCACGACGAGCACATGACTATTGTCGCATCTTCATTGCAACAGTTTGCTAGCGACGTTGTTTTGCGGCAAATGACAAGGGAGGGGAGTACGAATGAACAGAGTTCCAAAGCCTTTGTTGGTACTTTGATGATTCTTCGTGAAGTGCTGACACAAAACGGTAAAGAGATATTTGGACCGCTGGACACGCTGCCTGATGATAGACCTGAAACTCCTGAAATAGCCGTTGCACAAGAGCAAGAGGACAGTGTCTTGCGTTACCAAGTATTAGCGACGTCCGTTATCTTGGCCGGCTTGGAACTGCTACAGGGTATTGATTCGAAGCTTTACGTCGTGGACTTTCTCCGAATGATCGAACTCTATGATGGCGACAGCGACAATGTAGCCAAGTGCATGGCTCTTGTGGACGAGAATACGAATGCCGTTCTTCCTAGCGGACGTGCTATGCGGCCTGAAGAACGCTTGGCGTGGCAAATAAGTTCAAATTTGCATCGAGATGCACACCCAGTGATCAAACGACGGCGAATGCAGGGCCCAAGCGAGGGCGATGCCGATGGTGTACAAAGGATACAAGTACCAGAGGCAAACGTGTGCCATATTAGTATATTTGAGGAACATGATGTTGAATAGACTTGGTAAAACGAATGTCGTTATTATTTGGCTTAAGATTTGAATGTAATACTTGTGATGATGCTAGCTAGATCGGTCCAAAGATGGCGCTCAAGCTGCATTCAGTGTTAGTCGAAGGGAGTAAGCATGAATAGATGGGTAGTTTATTAGCTCTAGTAGAAGGAGACTTAGTCCCCTTCTATTTGTATTACGACGACGGCTTCTTGAACCAGTCCGATAGAGTTGTCTGCTTGCCACCGACATTTTTCTTTTGCATTACGTTGTTTCCCTTTCCTTCAATCTTCGCACTATACCCTGTCGGTGATGCCACATCGGGGCTGCCGATTCCAGCATCCTGTGACCTCACAGACCCACTGTTCTTGGTCTTTAAAGTCTTGCTGGGCTCCATGGTGGACATGTGATCGTCAGCAACGTCCGTAACGCGCCGTTTCTTGCTTTGCCCGTCGGTGTTGCTCCCAGGACCTTTTTGGTCGAACGACACAGCAGTATTTTCAAAGACGGCAGGCTTGTCCATCGAAGAGCTGTCGCCACTAGCAACAGCACTCGGTTCGGCTGCCTCCGCAAAACCTTCGTCGCTCCCACTGAATCCGGAAATGCTTTCAGTCCGTTCCGAGAACTGAGAGCAGATTTCGTCATCACTAAGTTCAGCTTCCGCAGCGTTAGGGAAGCCGGGGATGATACGAGCTTGTTCCGCGTTCACTCCGGCTTGGGACTTGTTTGATGCGCCTGGCGTGGTATTTAAATCAAGAAATGAATTCGAGGGGATTTTGTCCACTGGGGGGTTACACACTTTGGGTAATCCCTTTGCATGTTCTTTGTCTTCCTCCAAGAGAGAAGATTCAAATTGCAGTGTGTCCACTGGGGTGTCACTGGGGTCTGGCTTTGTGCTGCGCTTGCCATTCAATGAAAGCGGGGACAACGCGAGGCGTTCCGAGAAATCGACTGGGGCTGTCAAAGGTGACCAGCATGGCTGAATTTCCTCGACAGATATATTCAGTTTGTGGCCGTTTGCAGTAGCTGCGTCGGGTGACGCATTGGCGACCAAAGGGGCGCTAGCATCACTTGGAACGACCTCGTCTACCTTGTCGGCATCCAAAGGTTGGGAGGCAGTCTCGTCGCCAGCGGTAGCCTTGACAGGGAAGAGTCGCTTTTTGGACACGGCAAGTTTTGGATCGTCCAGAGGATAAACGTGTGTGTCTCCGTCTTCTGTCATGACCCACACGTGCTTGCAAGCCTCTAGAACCGAGATACGCTTTCGCGGGTCCGTCACCAGCAATTTCCGAACGAGATCCCGGGCTTGCTCCGAAACTTCGGCCCAGTGCTCCTCCGGAAACTTAATTTTGGCATCTCCCACGATATCAAAGCCTTGTCCAACGTCAAAGGGCGGCGTTCCACTGAGCAAGACGTACAGGACCACTCCAAGTGACCACATATCAGCTTGCTTTCCGTACCGACCGCGGCCAGCTACCGTGTGTCGTCGCCGCAGTACCTCTGGAGCAAAGTATTGGGGCGTTCCACAAAAGGTTTTCAAGCCGTCTTCGCCATTGACGGCCTTGGCAAGTCCAAAATCTGTGATCTTCACGTCCACGTCGCTTTCATGATCGACACACAGTATGTTCTCGGGCTTGAGATCACGATGGACAATATTCCTTTCCTCGTGCAGGTAGTACACAGCCGCAAGCAGGCGTCGCATGATGCGTCGGCCTTGCAATTCACTGTACTTGCCCTTTTGAATGATGCGATCAAACAAGTCACCACCGTGCAAGAGTTCCATGACAAGGTAGACAGCCGCGGGCGAGACGTAAACGTCAATCAGTTTGACCACGTATGGATGCTCCAATCCCTGTAGAATCGCAGCTTCGGCTTCAAAGGTAGCGTTGGCTTCCAGAAAGTTGGTCGCTCGGTTGCGACCTCCGAGCGCAATGACCTTGACAGCTCGCTCTTGGCCCGTCTGTCTGTGAATGGCCCTGCGCACTTCACCAACGGTTCCGCTTCCCAACAAGTCTCTAATGTCGTACTCTTCTTCGATGCGTCTCGGTTGCTGGCGCCGTGGAGAAATGCGGCGGCTTTCAGTGGACTTGCGTCGTAGCGATCGACTTGCAGATTCGTCTTGGGATCTGCTGTTGTTTGCCGTTAGTGACTTGTGATTCAGGGATCTAACATCCACTGCACCGCGTCTCTTGCCCCCCGAAGAGGAAAATGATGAGGATGAAAGTCTAGGACGGCCTGTTACAGTCGCGTGGAGAGACGGAAAGCCTGCCTGGTGCTGCTGAAAGACATTGATAAAGACAAATGAATAGTGCTGCAAAAGCTCTTGCAAGACCGCGTTGGATCGAATCTTTTTGCGAAGTGTCTGGGGATTGACAAAGCATACTTCGTCGCCAGAATGCAGTAGTCTCTTTTCCCCGCGTCTTAAGAGAGTCGTCTTGTTGATGAGGGTTCCGTTGCCCGAGGAGTCTTCAACGTATACTTGCAAGCCTTGAGTACCGTTGGCACCTGCTGGCTTTGACGAATCGAGAGAGCAATAGATGCGACAGTGCTTGTTTGATATCATGCCAAAGGCCCAATCCTGGAGAGCTTTCTCTCGCTTGTCGTCGCCCAGAGGAGGTTTGACGGCTAGCACGTCGCATTTGTTGCTTCGACCTAGCAAGTATTCGTTAAATATATCCGAAGGAAGCAAGTGATCCATTCCGAGACAGGTAACACCGACGCCTCCATCCTTTCTCCTAGCTTGTTCATTGGCGTGTTCTGGGGTTCTCGGCAATAGATCAACTCCCTTTGCACCGTACTTTGAGCAGGGGACCATTCTTCCCCACGGCAGAGTCTGTTGAGCGGCTGGACTGTACGGTGGAAGAGGCGACAGCTCGCAGTCTCCTTCAAAGTCTCCCAGCTGTGTTAGATCGGGATTCTGCGTCAAGATTTCCGTCTGCGTTTGAGAGATCTTTTGTTTGGTGGAAGGGGAGGTTGGATACGAGGGTAAGCATGACGGCGCGACGAGGTAGACTACGGTAGACGAGGAGTGCGTGTGAATAATATAATATAATATCCGATATCCGTACTGCACGTACCGAAGCTTCCTGAGAGTTATCGCCGCCCATACTGGCTCTGTTCGCATTAGCATAGTCCACATCCAAGCTTTGCGACCAAGAGAGACTCAGACGGTCCTTGGCGGCGGCAGAAGCCGTAATTCGACGGGTGCTGTCCATGGTCTCGGGTCTCGTGTCGGGCTTGAATTTTACAGTACGGATGATATATAATGGATGATATATAAAGGATGATGGATAATGGGTGATTGTTCTTGTCGTGGGATGAGGGGGAAGAAAGCAAGCCGTACTTTATAATTGGTACTAAATCCTTTTAATAAGGCGGCGTGACACAGAAAAGGAAGTCCGGTCCGTTTGAACCTTCAAGTCGTTGATTTTTTTGGCGGGTTTCTCGCGATCTTTGCGAGCCAAAGTAATTCTGACTTGACACAATAATTCATCGCATTGATCATTGATCATTAATCATTGATCATTGATCCATTGTGACCTACCTTCGCTTGCCTCCTCTACGTCGTACCTCCACCGCCTCGCTACTACCATGATGAGCCTTCGTTCGCTTCTTCTCGTCAGTCTCTTGACGTCCCCCGTCGCTGGCTTTGCGATCACGTCAAAGCATGTCTCAGTCTCCTCCGTGTCTCGTCACACGCTTTCGCCGCGCTCGCGTCTGGGCATGGCGACGAAAGACACGACTGGTTCCGAGGCTCCGCCGGTCCCCTTTGCTTCTGTGCCTAGCACTGACTCGTCATCGACGTCAGCATCGACACCGACATCGTCGTCTCCCTTTGACAAGTTGGACTTTTCCAGCGTGGACTTTTCCAACTTTGACTTTCAAGGAATCTTTGACAACTTTGACTTTGATATTTCTTCCTTGACGGAGAACGACGATAAGATCCGTGCCAACGTCTTTGCAGGGGAATTGGGTCAGCGTGGTGAAGGTTACGTTGCGGCTCAGGCGGTACTCATATTGTGCGTTGTCGCCGGAGGCATTCCTTTCGTCGGAGACGCCCTCATGTTTCTATTGGGCCCCGGTCTCATGCTGGCTGGTGCCACTGTCATGCTACTTTCTACCAGGGACTTGGGCGCTAAACTCTCTCCCTGGCCCGTGCCAATTCAAGAAGACGAGGGCCTCGTAACAGAAGGAGTGTTTGCGCTCATGCGCCACCCCATTTACGCCGGTCTCTTGGCTTCCTGCGCCGGTCTTTCCATTGTCACTGGGTCGGCGACCCGTCTCTTGTTGACGGCGCTTCTCCTTTACGTCATGGACGTCAAGTCCGACTACGAAGAAGACGAACTCATCAAAAAGTACCCCGACTACACAACGTACATGGATCAAGTCCCGGGCAAGTTCTTCCCGCAGCAGCTTCTCGATGAGCTTCCGTGGGGCACCAAGGAGTAAAAAAGCCCCACTTACCAGCACTAGTCTATACTCTAGACTACCGGTACTGGCTGGCTAGCAATGCTATTCGACGAGCGCCAAGCAAAGCAGCGCGCTGCCCGCTCCCAAGGAACAACATCACTGGCTACTTCGGCGACAGAGCAAGCAACCCTGAATGATACACGCACACATACACACGACGAGACAGAACAGGATTGCCAAGAGACAAGCGAATCTACGATACACATATTATGCATACCACACACAGAGCGCGCGGCACTACCACGGACCATTCGACCCGCCCACGCCACCATTGGACCTAGCAACAACATTAACCGTAACTAACAGAGACTCCACCAATGAAATCAAAACCATGTGCGGTACCTTACTTCTGCACTAGTCTAGACTACTCTTTTTAGTGGGAGAGTTTAGCCGTGTGGCCGATCGATTAAGTCAACCCTGCGTTTGACTTGCATTATACAGTAATCTGGTGCACTACTATATTCACAGGCAGCACTCTTCTCGATCCTCCTCCGACTGCTCCACTTTAGAGAGACAAGGTGCTGACAACTGCAACCAAAAGAAGAAGGGCCGAAACGCCGGACACGACGGTAGCTCCCGAAGTGGGGGCAGGCTCCGTCGCAAACTTGCACTCGGCAAAACCACAATCCGAGAGCTCCGCCAGGTCGGCGGCGTCTGCTACCTGCGGAAAGGGAAGGTCCCAGACAGCAGGACGTTCGCTCTCAAAAGTAATTGCAGAACACTCGTCGGCACGGTCCAAGGAGCCAGGCATACCAGCCGTAGTGGTAAGTTGCGTATCGCACGCGTATTCGGCCACAATCGTACCACTGGCGGCGCGTGCAACCTCGTACGAGCTGGTGACTGTCTCTGGTGTATGAACATAGAACTCGGCTACATGGCTCTCCTTGGTCGCACGAACAGCCATGAATCCTTTATACTGATGGTTATAGTACTTGAGGCCAGGATTCGCGGCCTCGTCCGCCTCTTCGAGAAGGCTGTACAAAGCATCGTCGCCGCCGACAGTTTCCGAAAGGCTAGAAAAAGCAGGATAGACAAACGGACCCCAGCCCTGAAACGCAACCGCGACAAAAAGATGAGTATACGAATGCCGATGACGTCTTACTTTGTGCATGCGATACAAACTTACCGGAGAAGTGACGCCAGGGCAGACAAGGTTGACGGCACATGGCGTGCCATCGATGGCGCCATCTTCGTACAGAGTCCAGCCGTAGCCGTCATGGAGGTCGCCAGCCAAAATGATGGGGTTGGTGGTGGTCTCCTTGAGGGCTTCAAGAATCAGGCGCTGTTCGTTGGCAAACCCGCTAAAGTCGTCTCTGTTCCAAGGAGTCGACGTTAGAGCCTCGGCGCTAAGAGCGCGAAAGAACGTCGAAGTTTCGCCGGCAAAGATGGCATCCGTTTGAGCCTTGACGGCAGCGGCAGTCGTTGGATCCTCAATAAGTTTATCAAGGTCGTAATAGTTGCCCTTCATGGCGCGACCCATGGCTGTTGCAGTCGCCCAAATTTGCCAGGTCTGCCCCGAGCTTTTAGACGCTTCAAAGTTGTCCTTGAGAATCTGAATGTCTTCGCCAATCATGGTGTACTCGTCACTGTCGAGAGTGGCATGAACGCCTTCGGCAACTTCTCTAATCTCAGCAAAGACAGGACTGGACTCGTTGGTGTACTGCGAGACATCAGTGTACGCTGTTGCAAGTGGGAAGAAGGATCCCCAGGTATTGCTGTTGACGGTCGGGTCTTCCGAACGGTGACTGACGCGAGTGTCAATGGCGACAATCGTGGCCATGTCACCCCACGAGACGACTTGTGTAATGGAACCAATGTCGACCACTCCCATGTTTCCTGGAAAGCGACGGATCGGCATCCATTCAAGGTAGGACTGCGCAGCGACATTGAAGCGCGTTACAATGTCACCCTCGTCACGATCGCAACCGGCGGTGTCCTTCTCGGTATCGGGCGAGGTGGCATTGGCTGTGCATACTTCCTGATGGTTCTCTGCGCCAGAGGTTTCAGACGTTCCTAGTCCAAAGGGATTGTTGGCAATCTCGTGATCGTCCCAACACGCGATAAGAGGAGCACGACGGCGGAGATTCTGGAGCCCCTCATCAGTATGGTAGGTGGCCATGCGATTACGATAGTCCTGAAGGGAGATCTGCTCCCACTCGGGAAGAATCTCATCACGGCGTTCCTGAACATCTGTAGCATAGCTAGCGTAGGTTCCGTATTCGTAGACGTAGTCACCAGTGTGGATCCAAAAGTCAAGATCCTGAATGGTGGATGCAACATCATAGGAATGGAAGTATCCGTTGGAGAAATGGCTGCAAGAAAAGACCGCGTAGACCATGGACTCGACCACAGTATCCGGGCCCGGAGCCGTCTTGGTCTGACCAACAGACGAGACCTTGTCACCGTCTATGAATAGCGAGGCGTATCAGTATCAGAGCGTCAAAGTGAGTTGCAAAGTCTCAATAAGCGAACCAAATGGAATCGAATCGCCGGCAAGCACCAAGACAACCCAACCATGCCAATTAACAGTACTTACCAGAGAACGCGAAGACATAGTTCGTTCCAGCATCGAGTCCACTCACGTCAATCTTGGCGATAAAGTCTGATTCCATGGCTACTGTAACCTTGGCACGCTTGAGAGCATCGTTCGCTTCGGGGTCAAGGTGTGCCTCAAAGTCCAGCTCGGGACTTACTGCAGCCATGCGAAATTCGAGCTCAATTACATCTTCCTTGGAGGTGGGAGTGTATCTAGTCCACACAACTACTGCATCAGGCAATGGATCACCTGTAATGCACCAACAAATCAAGGCGAGGTCGTGTTAGACACTGTACGATGGAATATTGCATAGCTTGCGCTTAAGAAACACACGCAAGGTCCAAGGTCACGCCGCTTACCTGAAGCGACGCCGTGGTAAAATCCCTGAACTCCGTCATACATATCCGCCAGGATATGTTCCGAATCGACAAGACCTTGGTCTTGTAGCTTGCGTGAACGCATGTTCCGACCTTGGTCCTTGAGTTGTCGATGCTCACGTTCGGCCGTCAAGAGCTCTTGTAGGTTTCTGGCTTGCATCATCTCTTGGGTGAGTTCCGCCATGCCATTCACAGACACCAGTAGCCAAGGGGCTATGGTTGTGATAGCAATAAAAACAGACTTGGTGGAGATCATCATTGCTGCTATTGTCGTCGTCGACAGAATGTGATACGTGAAATGAAACTGCTTCATGCAAAGGCAGAGAATCTTGAATCTGGGTGAGCGAATCCATAGAATCTTCCATCTTAAGGAAGATCAATGAGTAAGATGATGATCTTGGATGCTCTTGGAGTGAAAGTTTGTGAGTTGTGAGGAGCGAATCTCTCGAATCTACAATACCGGCAACTTTCCGTGTCGTCTGCTCATTGCTTCCTTGCTCAACTCGTCCCCTACGCAGCTCGCGAATCTTGCCAGAATCCAAATGATTTGCAGTTACACAGGCTCAACATGTTAGCAAGCCGTTGTGGCTCAAGACGACGTGTCGGCGAAAGAGCATCAGTGCATCGGAGGTCGTCTCAGCCTCCCTCCAATATCCCATGGTCTCGACCGTAGACACATTTTTGTGTTTTTGTGAAATAAAAGAAGGGTGAAACGGAAAACTCGATAAGTATTGTGTCTTACCGGTAAGTACAATTCTCACTCGCTTCACACGACTTATTAGGGCGTCCATGCGAACCGCGACTCAACTCGCACTTTACAAGATCGACCATCGACCATCCTCTATCTCTATCCTCTCGGTTAGAGCCTTCGAGTGGTGCTGTTGCGAACGTGGATCTACAAATACGACTACTGTAGTCTACTCCTAGTCTACCTGCACCGATATACTAGTATACAGTATACAACGAGCTCAAGTACT